>Ga0315287_10001458_pt1 | contig 21826 bp, 18 predicted proteins | sample YL17G11_0_MG_FD_205037 | JGI IMG/M metagenome (GOLD analysis project Ga0315287, IMG submission 205037) | Sediment microbial communities from Yellowstone Lake, YNP, Wyoming, USA - YL17G11_0 | ecosystem: Environmental > Aquatic > Freshwater > Lake > Sediment | place: USA: Wyoming | collected...
TGCGCTCCTCGCGCCCTGCGCCTCGACCAACCCACCGCCACCCCCCTGCTCCTCCTTCTCGTCTCACCCGCACACCACCCCCCGGTACCCCAGCTCCGCGTGCACCACCCTCTGCCCCAGGCGCAGCGCGGGCGGCGCCCCCGCGCGCTCGGCGCGCGCGGCCAACGCGTTGGCCGTGGCGGCCGCCACCGCCTCCGCCGCGCGCAGCGCGTCCCGGATGGAGGCCGCCGCGCCATAATCTTCCGCCTCCACCGCCGCCGCCAGCTCGGCGCGCAGGCGCACGCCCGCGAGGGCGGCGTCGACCGCGTCGCCGGCCGAGGCGGGGGGGGCGGCGCCACCGCCGTCGGGCGCGCCCTCGTCACCCGCGGCGGCGCGGGCGGCGGTCAGGGCGGCGAGGGCGGCGTCGATGCGGTCCCTGCGGTCGCGCACCGCCGCCGCGGCATCAAACTCGTCCACCGCCAGCGCCCTGTTGAGCCCCACGTCGCAATCCTGCTGCAGCAGAAACAGGAGCACGTCCTCGGCCGCCAGGTGGGAGACCTCGGCGTCGGGCGCGGGGCGGCGCGGGTCGGCCGCAGCGCGCGGGGGGGCGGAGCGCGGCGGTTGGGGTGTGTGGCGCGGCGGGGCGCGGGCTGGCGGTCGCGTGGGGCGGAGCGGGCGCGACGCCCACGCCATGGCGGCGGGAGAGGGGGTGTGGAGAGGCGCGGCCGACGGCGTGGCGGGCGCGGCCGCACCTGTGCGTCCACACCACCACTCGCGGCCCGCCCGCATGGCGCATTCCTCCCACCTCTCCCGACCCCGTGCGTGACCGACGCCGAGCCTGACGCCCGCCATGCGGCGCGGCGCGCTCTTGGCGCTCGCGCTCGCCGCCGCCGTGGCCTCGGCCGACCCGGGCAATGCCGGCACGGAACCACTGGTGCCGCCAGTTGATGTGGGGGTGGCGGGCGCGACGGTGAGACGCGAATGGAGGCTGCGCGGGCGCGGCGCGGCGCCATCGGCGCGCGTGGGGCGGGCGTTTGGCCTTGCCGACAGTCGCTCCTGCTCCTCACGGTGTCGCTCGTCGACGCAGCGCACGTGGGCGCGGCCGACTAATGCGGCGCGCCCCCCACCCCCCACGCCGCGCGCGCGCAACCGCTGACTCCCTCCCTCCTTCCCTGCAGCCCCACCCCCACCCGGCCCCCGACGCCGACCTCGCCGTGCCCGACGCCGTACACCAGGTCGCGGCCGCGCGCGCGGCCGCCCCGCCCCGCCCCCCCGACCCGTTTGCGCCGCCGCCGCCGGACCGCCCGAGCGTCGCGGCCGTCGCGCTCGCGACGACCGCCATGGCCGCCTGCGCAGGCCTGGGGGCGCTGCCCTACTTTTTGACCGGGTCTCTGTCCCCTGCCGCCGCCGCGCTGGCGTCGGCGGCGGGCGGCGGGGTCATGCTCGCGGCCGCGTTTGACTTGATCCATGAAGGCGAGCCCTACGGCCCCGCCTCGGTCGCTGCCGGCGTCGTCGCGGGGGCCGTCTTCATCAGGGCGATTCAAGGGTGGCTGGAAGGGCGGGAAGACGTGCGCCTGGGGCTCGGCGGAGGGACCCGCGCCGGCGCGCGGCCCGCGTCGTCGCCGCTCGTCGTGCTCACCGTGATGGCCGCCCACGCGCTCGGCGAGGGCGCCGGCGTTGGCGTCTCCTTTTGCGGCGCACGCGGCGCGTCGCAAGGGGCCCTGGTCGCGCTCGCCATCGCGGTGCACAACGTGCCGGAAGGCCTCGCGACGGCGGCCGCGCTCGCCGCGCGTGGCGTGCGCCCGCGCGCCGCCCTCGCCTGGACGCTCGCCACCGCCGCGCCCCAACCCCTGCTCGCCGTGCCCGCGTTCATGTTTGTCGACGCCTTTCGCGCGCTGCTCCCGGGCGCGCTCGGGTTTGCCGCGGGGTGCATGCTCTGGCTCGTCGGCGCGGAGTTGATTCCCGCGGCCCTGGCCGCGCCGGGCGTGCCCGCGGCGGCGGTGGGGACGACGCTGACGCTGTCGGCCGCGGGCCTGGAGGCGGTGCGCATGGCGGCGGCCGCGGTGGAGCGCGGCGGCGGCAGCGGCGGCGGCGCCCCCGCGTCGCCCTCCTTTCTCCCCGCCCTCCTCGCCGCCGCCCTGGCCGGCGGCCTCTCTGCCGCGGTCGTCGCCGACGCCACGCCCGCGGGCGCGTCCACGCTGGGCCTGGCGGCGGGCGCGCTGGGGTGGGCGGGCGGCGCGGCGGCGGTCGCCGCCACCGCGCGCACCCCACCGACGGCGCTCGCCGCCGCCGCCGGCGCCGCCGTCGCCATCGCCTGGCTTCGCGCCGCATCTGCGCCCACCGCGCGCTCGCGCGACGGGGGCGTGCTCGCGGTGCCGGTCGGCGCGGGGCTGCACGACGGCGCGCTGCCGGTGCTCGGGGCGTCGCCGCCGCGCAAGGGGGGGCCCCGGCGGGGGCCGCCGCTGCCGGCGCCGGCCGCGACGGCAGGGTTGCTGGCTCTGGCCGCGTTTGAAGTGGCGGGCGGGTGGGCGGCGGGCGGCGCAAGCGCGCGCGTGGGCGCGGTCGCCACCGCCGCCCACGCCCTCCTCCCGGGCGCCGCCGCCGCCCTCCTCGCCTCGCTCGTCACCGGGCGCTCCCTGCTCGTGCGCGCGGGCACGGGCGCCGCCATGGCCTGCTTGCGCCCACTGGCCGCGGCGGCCGCGCCCGCGACCGCGACCGCGGGGCCGGCCGCCGCGGCGGCTGGCGCGCTTGCGGCCGTCGCGGTGGCTGGGCTGTGGCCAGCCGCCGCCGCGAGCCGGCGGTCGGTCGCGTCCCGGACGGCCGCGTTTGGCGCGTGCGCCGCGGGGGCCGCGGGCGGGGTCGCCGCGCTCGTCACCCGGTGGTGGTAGCCCGCGGTGGCCGCCTCTCGCCTCTGGTTTGTTGGTGGTGGGAGCATTGTCACTGTCAGCGCTGCGCGACTCTCAGGCGAGAGGCGTGCGGGCAGGCCGCGCGCGGGTCGCCACCGTCGCCGCCACTCCGACGCTCGGCGCGGCGCCTCTGGCCGCGCCTGCACCCCCGATGCGCGCCGCCCGCTTGCTGCGCCGCGTGGCCGGCCCTGCTGCCGCGTCGCGCCGGCGCCCGCAGCCTCGGAGGCTGGCTGCGGCGCCCGGCGGCGACGGCGAATCGCGCCCCGCCCCTCCCGGCACCACCGTCTCCGAAGCCCAGGCCATCAACCTGCGCGCCGTGCGCCCCGCGGACGCGCTGGTGGGCAAGGCCGAGTCGCTGGCCAAGAGCCTCGGGCAGGAGCGCAGCCCCGCGTCGCGGCTCGTGCTCGGGGACGACCAGTCGGAGGAAAAGTGGCGCGCGCTGGACGAGCGCGTCAACGAGTACCCCGACTCGCGCGTGTTCAAGGGCATCGGCGTCGCGGGCGCCGACCCGTCGCTCTTTCGCGCGGCGGTCGTCGCCGCCGTGGAATCCGTCGTTGGCCCCGTCGACGCGGGCGCGGTCGCGGTGCGCGATTCCAGCGGCGGCAAGTACGTGTCGGTGACGGTGGGGCCCGTGACGGTTGAGTCGGGCGACGACGTCGTGCGCGTCTTCGCCGCGATGCGCGAACTGGCCGGGCCCGCGCTCAAGTACTACATTTGAGGGGGTGGTGTGGCGGGGTGTGCGGGGTGGCGACTGGGGGCGGCTCCGTTTTTTTCGTTCGTGAGGGCGTGTGGCGACCGACCGACCCTAGGCTCGCGCGCGCCGCTCCCCCTAGTGCCTCCCTCGCCCGCGGCGCCGCCTCCTCCAGGGACAGTCGAGCTGAAGCCGGGTGCGCCCGGCATCAGGCGAGCGTGCGCCGGCGTCGGCGGTGCGCGTGGTAGGTGTGGTGGGAGTGTGGGGGTTCGCGGCGCGGCCGCGCGACCCGCGCCCCGCCCCGACCCCGCCCTCCCCCTAACGGCCCCCCTCCCGCCACGGTCGGCATTCTGCCCGTCGACCGCTGCGCCCTGGGTGGTGTGGGACCCCCGTGAGGCGCTCATGGCTCACGTGCTGGCGGCACACCTTGAGCGTCCCGGCACCTGCCCCCACCCGCAGCCCCATTTACGAGGCCGCTGTCGGCGCGACTTGCTCACGGGCCGGGGCCGCCGCCGGCGACCCGGCGTGCCATGCCGCGCGCGCGCGCGCGCGCTCGCAGTCGCGGCCGCGCCACCCCCCGGTCGCCCTGGTGGCCCGCTCCGCGGGGCGGCGCCGCGCGCGGTCGAGTTTGGGGGGGCAGCCGGCCGGCCAACCGCCACGCACAGGCTGAACGGTTGGGCGCATGGTAACCATCGCGCGCCGCGCAGCACTTCCTCACTACTCTCCCGACCCCCGCCGACCCCCGACCCCCCTCTCTCCTCCCTCGGTGAGTCTCCCGGCGTGTCAGCCGCCCAGCGGCGGGGCGTGGGCTTCACGGGGGCTTCACGGGGATCACGTGGGACATCGTCCTCCGAATGCCGCGCGCCGCGCGCGGCGCGCGCGGCGCCGTTTCCCCGCGTCCCCGGCCGTACCCCAAATTGGCCGTCCCCCCACGGCCGACCCCCGCGGCAAATACCGACCAGCGCGGGCGGCCGCGGGCGGGCAGCGCGGCGGGCGGCGCGGCGCGGCTCGAATCTGAACCCTGGGTTGCGAGCGTGGGAGATTGGCCGGCGCCGCGGCCCTTCCCCCCCGACCCCAACCCCGCCCGCCCGCCACGGCGCCACCCGGGCCCATTGCCATCGCTCGGGGGGGAACGGTGGGCGCGGGGCGGCCCAAATCGGCATGGCGGTTGCGCGCTGGAGCGCGCGCCCAAGGCAGCCTTGCGACCCCGGGGCCGCCGCCCCGCCCCTGGCGCGCCACCCATGTCCTCGGCGCGCTGTCGGGGCAGAGCGACCGGCGGGCGCGTCGGCCGGGTCGCGAGCGGGGAAAGGGGAAACAAGGAACCGCCGCATCGGCGCAAGACGCTGGCCGCCGCGCCAACGAGCCTCCGCTGACGGCCCTGCCCCCTCTTTCCACCCGCCTCCCCGTAGCCATGTCCCGCTCCATGCTCGCCCTCGCCGCCCTTGCCCTCATCTGCGCGGCCGCCGTCCCGACGGCCGCTGCCGACTACTCGGACATCATGGCCAAGATGCAACACATTGGCAAGGCCAACAAGACGGACATCGCCGACGTCATGGACAACATGAAGGATGCCACCAAGGGCTCGTTCGTGACCAAAATCATTGTCTGCTCGACCGGCCGGTCGGCCGTCGACAACTCTGTCATCCCTGGCACGTGCATCATTACCCCGTCCGTTGTCAGCGCCGCCCTTACCCTGAACACCGTCCAGGCCGTCTGCCCCGCCGGCTTCCAGGCCGTCGGCGGGCAATGCGCGTTTTCGGCGCCGGCCTTTGCCCAGGGCCTGTCCACGGCCCTGCTCGACCCGGCCGTGCAAGGTGGCAATCCCGCGGCGACCGGCCTGATCACGACCCAGTTCTGCACGGGCCAAATTCTTATCAACGGGGCCGCCCCTGTTTCGGGTACCGCCATCGGCGCGCGCGCCTACTGCTCGCCCGTCAAGCTCTAGAGAGAGCGATTGCACGTGCATCAATGAATTCCACGGCACTGAGGCGTTGAAATATTGAGACGCGACACCGCTGGCGCTGCCCCGCTTCTGAGGCGCTTGCCGACGAAGCGGGCGCGTCCGCGGACCGCGCAACCGAGGCGACCGCGCCTGAAAGCCCTTAAGCCTGAGCAACGCCGGCCGGCCCTCGGTGTCTGGGCGCGTGGACACTGAACCCCTGAACATAGGTCCACCGCAAGCGCGCGCACGCGCGCGTTCCGCGTGCCCCGAGCCCGCTTTACATGCGCCCGCATGCTTGCCACCTTGGCGGGTGTGGCGCCGTGTAAACGGACCGGGACGCGTTGCCCCGCGCGTTTAAGAAAGCTGGTGTGCGTTCAGCCATGGCAGCGCGCGCCTTCCCCAGTCACCGCCTGCCGCCCGTCTCTCCCCAGTCTCCCACCGGCCACACACGCGCCCGCTTGCACGGGCTCGCCACCCGAGGGCGGCGCGTCCGCGCCGCGCGCGCCCCTTCCCCTCCGCCGCCCCCTCGCCACTCTCTTTGTCTCCTTCACCGCCCCGCCAGCCACCGCTTGGCCGCCGCCGCACCGGCATCCTCCCCCGGCGCCACCGGCGCCAGCACCAGGCCCAGGGTGTAGGCCGCGGGCGGCACTGCGTACCGTTCCCACACCGACGGCGACCACGAGTCGTCGCCGCCGACGCCCATGTGGGCGGCGTCCAAGGTGACGTGCGTCGCGCCGTCGGGGGTCAGCTCGTGGTCGTGCGACGCGGCGGCGAGCGAGGCGAGGGGGAAGCGGGAGACGGTCGCCTGCACGGGCGCGGCGGTCGCCGCGGCGAGCACGCCGCCGGACGCGCCGCCGGTCAGCGCGAGCCAGCGCACGCCAGACCGGCCGCCGCATTCGCCTGAGAGAAGGGGAGAGGAGGGGTGTATGGGATTCAAAAGGAGCGGTCGGCCGCCAGGCCGCCCGCGCTCTCTCTCTCCTCCCTCCTTCCACCGACCTGGGTAAATGTAGGGCACGTGCAAATCCTCCACCGCCGCCTCGTGCACGCCCAGCTTGGCGGACGACAGACGGTCGGCGTAGCACTCGTGCGGGCCGCGCCCGTACCAGGCCGCGGCGGCGAGGTCGCCCGGCAGCGCGACGTGCACGCCCGCGCGCGGCAGCGACTTGAAACCCCACGGGATGGCCGCCGGCATCGCGTCGCCCGCGTCCAGCGTCCAGTTGACGGCCAGGGAGCCGTCGGGGTGGACGGCGTAGGTGGCGGAGACGGCGACCGAGCCGTTGGTGCGGCCGTCGTGCGGTTCTTCGGCTGCGCCCGCGGCGGGCAGCGGTTCGGCCATAAAGTGGCCGCCGCCCGCCTCGGTCACGCCGACGAGGGCGACGCACGCCTCCTTGATCTCGGGGCCGGTGGGGCGCATGGTGAAGGTGGCGGTGATCTACGGGTGCAGAGGTGAGGTGAGAGGCGGGCCGCCGACCTCTCTTCTCTCTCCTCCCACCCTCCCTCCCTCTTTCTTGCCTTGACCGAGCCGCCCTCGCCGGGCGTCGTGGCGAGCTTGACAGTGTCGGGCTGCACCGCCATGCGGTCCAGGCCGGCCTCTTTCCAGCTGTGGCGAGGAGTGGGGTGTGGGCGAGTGGGGGGGGGGCGCACACCCCGGCTCCCCATTATTTCGACCCGCCGCCGACCGCACCGGTTGGCGTGGCTGTTGCCGCCCGACCCACCGCGGTCGTTGTCGGTGGGGGCGCGGTAAAAGAGGGGCAGTATGGGCTCGCGGAGCAGGTCGTGCCCGCGGACCGACCACGCGGAGACCGAGCCCGAGTCGGCGGCGACCTGGAGAGAGGAGGGAGGGTGGGGGCAGGCATGGGCGTATGCGCACTGTAAACAACGGGCACGCACACGGGTCAGCAGCAACACCCACGCACCTCGACGCGCAGGCCGTCGGCGCCTGTGATGACAACGCCGGCCGCCGTTTCCGAGACGACGACCGCACTGCCCACCGGCGCGGGAGAGACCGGGGGGGCGCCCGTGACGCCGGGCAGGGTGAGCTCGAGCTGAGCGTCGGCGAGGAGGTGGCCCTAAGAGGAGGGGGGGGGGGACGACAGCCGCGTTGGGGACGAACTTCCAAAACGCCGCGCCGGCTCGCGCAATCGTCGCACCGCCCCCATATCGCCGCATCCGACGCCCGCATACTCACTTCGTCGCACCACGGCGTGTTGCGGTTGACGGATGCGCGGGCTTCCAGAAAGAGCTCCGGGGAGCGGATTGAGGCCGCCTTGGCCAACTCGGACGACGCCGCGGCGACAATGGCGGCCACAGGCACGCCCAGGGGCACGGTGGCGAATTCCTGGGACGGATGCGGAGGAAGGGAGTGGGTTTTGGAGGGCGCGCGACGCAGTGCGGAGCGCGGACGGAGCAAAACATGCGGGCAAGTGCGCACCTGGGCCGAAATCGGCGCAGGTGACAGCTTGCGCCACTCTGCGCCCTCTTTTCCGGGCAGAGAGAGGGGCGCGCCGTTTAGGACGACCCGCCAGTCAAAGGCGAGGTCGTCGGTCGACGCAAAGGTGTGCTCGTTGTCGATTTTGAGGGTCAGGGTCGCCGAATCGGCGCCCTGCACCGCAAACTCGATCGGTGCCTGCAGCAATTTGGGAGGAGGGTGCGCGTGTAAGACACGCACATGCGCACCAAAAAATGCGGAGAAATACAGGGCGCGAACTCACCATGGCGGCCTTCGCCTCCCAGCAGCTCGGGTGCGGCGTGCGATCTGGGAACACCATGCCGTTGATGCAAAACTGGGCGTCGTGCGGCTCATCCCCAAAGTCGCCGCCGTACGCCCAGCCTTTGACGGGGGTGCCGTCGGGCGTGGTGAAGGTTTTGTCGAGGCCTTGGTCGACCCAGTCCCAAATGAAGCCGCCCTGTGAGCGGTTGAAGGTGGGGTGCGGCACATGCGTCGGAGATTGCAAGTGGTGCGCGGCGCACGCAGTGGGGCGCCAAAAGACTCAAAGCCGCATCGCGGCGCGCGGGCGGAGCATCCCCCACACTCCAACTTCTCCGCACGCACCTGCAGCGACGGGTACTTCTTGAATGCGTCCCAGTAGTGGCTGTAGTTGCCGTTTGAGTTGCCCATGGCGTGCGTGTACTCGCAGAGGATGACGGGGCGGGTCTCGGTCGGGTCTTCCGCGATGCGCACGATTTGGTCGACGCGCGCGTACATCGGGCACACGATGTCCGTCGCGCGCGTGCGGCTGCCGCCTCCCTCGTACTGGATGGGGCGCGAATCGTCGCGCTCGCGGATAAAGCCGGCCATTGCGAGGTGCGCTGCGGAGTTCGGAGTTCGGGGGGCTAAGAGCCGCCGAAGGCCTCTCCCCTCCCCCACCTCTCGCCACCCTCCTCGTCTTCTCTCACCCGGCCCGTAGCCCGCCTCGTTGCCCAGGGACCAGACGATGACGGCGGGCATGTTTTTGTCGCGCTCGACCATGCGCACGCCGCGCTCGACGATTGCGTTGAGCCACGTCGGGTTGGACGCCGGCACGACCGCGTTGTTCGACAGGCCCGGGTCGAAGCCGTGCGTCTCCAGGTTGGCCTCGTCCATCATGTAGAGGCCGTACTGGGCGCAAAGCTCGTACCTGAAAAATGGAGGGTGGGGCGGGCGGCGGGTCGGCGGCGGCCTCGGCCGACCCCCCATCTCCCCATCACCCTCCCCCTCCTCCCCTCTCCCCTCACCAGCGCTCCGCGTTCGGATAGTGCGAGCAGCGGACGGCGTTGAAGTTGAAGCGCTTCATGAGCTTGATGTCTTCGACCATGCCGGCGTCGGTCGTCGCCTTGCCGCGCGCCGCGTCGTGCTCGTGCCGGTTGACGCCCTTGACCAGGATGGGCTTGCCGTTGACCCGCAGCTGGCGATCGACGATGTCCACGACGCGCAGGCCGACGTGGGTGGATTCGCACTCGAGGACGGCGCCGTCGGCGGCGACGAGCGTCAGCACGAGCGCGTAGAGGTTGGGCGCCTCGGCGCTCCACAGTTCCGGCGCCTGCTTGGCCGCCATCATGTCCAGGCCGCGCACCTGCACCAGGCCGCCGAAGCCGGCGGCGGCGCGGTCGGGCTTGTCGGCGGCGTCGACGGCGGGCCAAAAGTCGGCGTCAGCGACGACGAAGTCGACCGCGTCCAGAGCGCGCGTCGCCTTGGTCGCGTCGTCCTTGTCCAGCTTAAACACCTCGGCGCGCAGCTTGCACCCTTTAAGCGCGTCCTGGGTGGGGGCCACGAGCTGGACGTCGGCGTCGATCCTGAGAGAAGAAGAGGGGCGCCCGCGACGGTCGGCCACCCTCCCCGCTCCCACCCTCTCTCCTCCTCCCCCACCACACCCTCACCAGCACTTGACCACGCTCCCATCGTCCGCCAGCTCCAACGGCGTGCGCACAAAGTAGTCGGCGACGTGCGTCGACGGCTTGGCGAGCAAAAACGCGTCGCGGTAGAGGCCCGAGAGCCACCAGTGGTCCTGGTCCTCCAGGTAGGACCCGTCGGAGAAGCGCATGATGGTCACCGTGACCAGGTTGCGGCCGGGGACGAGGTAGGGTGTCGCGTCGAATTCCGCGGGCAGGCACGAGTCTTGCGAGTAGCCGATTTCCGTCCCGTTGACTGACACGTAGCACGCGTTGTTGACCGCGGCAAAATGCAGGAAGAGGCGGTGGGACCCGCTGACGAACGAGGGCGGCACGTCGAGCCAGCGGCGGTAGACGCCCGTCGGGTTGGCGGCCGGGACGAACGGCGGCGTGACGGGCCACGGGTAGTTGAAGTTGGTGTAGATGGGGGTGCCGTGCCCCTGCGTCTCCCAGTTACCGGGGACTTGGATCTGGGAGGGCAGGAGGGAGGGGAAGGGTGGGCGGGCGACGCCGGGCCGACGCCTCCACCCCGCCACCTCCCCTCGCCACCATTCCTCTCTCTTCCTCTCCTTACCTCGGCAAAGTCTCCATCATCAAAGTCGGAGGCCGCCACGCCCGCAGGCACGTCCTCCGGCTTGCCAAACAGTTTGAAGCTCCACGCGCCGTTGAGCGACACGTGCCGCGTGCGCGCGGCGGCCGAAGCGGGGCCGGCCGTGAAGTAGGACAGGGCTTGGGTCGCGTCGTCGAACGAGCGCAGCGGGACGTGCGGGCGGCAGCTGGAGGGGGGAGGAGGCGGGTCGGCCGCCGGGGTGTGAGGCGGGGCGCGTGTCGTCCGCGCCCGGCCCGCCCCCCACCCCCACTCTCTGACTTCCACCATCGCACCGGTTGCGCTGGGTGACGGTCGGGTTCTCCCAGTCGCGCGCGCGCGAGGGATGCGCCATCGCGGACACGCGGATCGCCCGGGTCACGTTGGTGGGCAGGCACGCCACGGTGGCGGCGGTTGGGATCGGTGTCGGGCCGGGCGCGCGCGGGGCGGGCTCGGCGGGAGGCGGGCGGGAGTGATTGCTGCGCGGCGCCCGCGCTCGGGGCCGCTCGCCGCGGCGCACCACTCTTGTCCGGCTCCTTCCGCCGCCCACCGGCCGCCCCGGGGCGCGCCGCCCGTCCCGCCCGGCAGCTGCCATAGTCAAGCCGGCGCCCGCCCGCCGCGCGGCTCGCGTCTCCAATGCGCGCCGCGCTCGTCGTGCTCCTGCTGGCGGCCGCCGCCGCGCCCGCGGTCGGCCGTGCGCACGGTCGTCGCATGGCGACCAGGTGCGAGAAGGAAGGGTGGCGGTAGGGTCTGCAGCGGCTGCGAACCGCACCCACCCTCCTTCCTCCCGCGCCCCAGGCCCATCCCGACCGGCGACAGCACGCGCTGCAACAACACTCAGGCCGGCCGGTGAGACCGCGGGCGAGGAAGGGAGGCAGGCGGGGTGCGCGAGGCGCAACAACTGCCGCCTCCGCGAGACCACCTCGTTTCACCTATTTCCTTCTTTCAGCCGCTTCATCGCCGACTCGGCCGGCTACGTCTGCCCCCGGGCGTCGGTTGATTGGGCGACGGGCTGTTGCGCGGGCGAGGGCGCGGTGGCGCACGCGTGCGGGCGTTGCGACGCGCGCGCGAGCTGTTGCGCCGTGTACGAAGACTGCGTCTCCTGCTGCCTCGCGCCCGGGGCCGGCGCCGAGGAGCGGGCGCGCGCCGAGTTTCGGGGGGGGGCGGGCCGGTGAGAGACAGAGAGAGAGAGAGAGAGAGAGAGAGAGAGAGAGAGAGAGAGAGAGAGGTGGGGGGGGGGGGTGGGGCCGGTCGCGCCGCCGCCGCCACGCCCGCCCACCCACCACCCGCCTCCAATCCCTCAGCCCCGAAACAGGCCACTGGCCCACACCTTTCGCCTACTGCGCGGGCGCGTGTCGGCCGACCGGGGCTTCGACGGCGCACGAGAACGAGTACATATCCGCCGCGCACTTTTGCTTTGCGCCTGGCGGCCGCCCGCACACGCCGCCCCGCCCCGGCACGCCGTCCTTGCCCGACGGCGCCTCGTTCCTGCCCGCCGACCCCGGCGTCTCCTGCGCGGACGCGTGCGCCGCGGCCGGGCTCGACTGCGGCGACGGCGACGCGGCGGCCGACTGCAACGCGCTGCGCGCCGCGTTTCCCTGCGAGGCCGGCTGCGCCGAGGACGGCGGCCACATCACGCCATCGTACGTGCTGCCGTCCGCGGGCAAGGAGGCGCGGCCGGCGCTGTGCGTCGTGCCGCCGCCGGGGCGGCGCGCCGCCGCGTGCGGGGCGAAGGCCGACGCCGTGCGCCGCCTCTGCGCGTGCGCGCCACCGGCGGGCATGTGAGATGAAGAGAAGTAGGGGTGGGGAACTAATTTCCGTGTCTGTGTGTTGCAAGTGATCAGTCTAGGGCGAGCAGCCTCTCCCCCCTCTTTCTTTTCTCGTCACTCGAGCGCGCTCGCCCCTCCCGCCGCCACCACGCGGGCCGCCAGCTCGGGCGACCCTGCCGCCCCCAGGTAGCCCCCCGTGTGCAGGAAGAGGACGCGGCGCCCCGCCCAGCGCGCAGGGGCCGCGGCGGCCGCCACGAGGAAGCCGTGCAGCGCCTTGCCCGTGTAGCACGGGTCGAGCACGATGCCGGTCGCGGCCGCGGCGGCCATCAGGGTGTCGAGCTCGGCGGGGCGGGCGATGCCGTAACCTGCGCCGCGTGCTTGGACGACCTCGAGCGCCTCCCGCGCCCCCGGCCACCACCCTTCCGGCACCCCCAACGCCTCTAGGTCGGCGTCCACCTTGTCATAGAAATAGTCGGGCGTGTCGCACACGCAAAGCGCGGTGATGCGCGTGTCGGCCCAGCCGGCGAGGCGCAGACCGGCGGCGAGCCCGGCGAGCGTGCCGCCCGACCCGGTCGCCAGCACGATGTCGTCAAAGGGCGCGCCCGCGGTTTGAGCCACGAGCTCAAAGGCAGCTTCCACGTAGCCCCACGCGCCGAGCGCGTCGGAGCCGCCCAGGGGAATGATGTGCGGGCGGCCACCCGCCGCGGCGAGAGAGTCGGCGAGCGACGCGAGCAGCGCGTCGCCGCCTTCCGCCGCGTACCGCTGTTTAGACACCATGTGCAACGTGGCGCCCGCGAGGCGGGACGGGAGCAGGTTGCCCGCGACGCCGGGGTCGCGGCCGACCTCGCTCTCGGCCGTCCTCAAAATCAGGTGGCACCCTTTCACGCTCGACCCCGGCACCGACGCCGCGACCGCGGTGGCGACCGCGGTCGCGCGCGCGTGGTTGGACTGGGCGCCGCCGATGGTGAGCACGGCGTCGGACCGCGCGGCGAGCGCGGCCGCGAGGTGGAATTCGAGCTTGCGGACCTTGTTGCCGCTCAGCAGGCACCCCGACAGGTCGTCCCGCTTGATCCACAGGTTGATGCCCAGGGAGGAGGCGGCGGGCAGGTGCCAGGCGTGCAGGGGCGTCGGCAGCACCCCGAGCGCGAAGCGTTCCTTGGGGGGGGGGCGCGTCAGCCGGCCCACGAGCGAAGGCGGGGGCGCGTACGGTTCTAGGGCGTGCAATTGGCGGGCCATGGCAGGCCGGAGGGCGGCGAGCGAAGCCTGCCGGCGCGCGGACTGCCGGCGCTACCCACACCACACCAGGCGCTGCCCCCCTTGCCGGCCCCGCGCCGCCCCGTCAGCCGTGCCGCGCGTCGCCCGGGCGCCACCGGGGCCACGCCGCCGCGCCGTCGCCGCGCGCCGCGCGGCGGGCCGCCGCGATGTCGACCACCCTGCTCGAGCAGGCGCGCGGTGAGTCGTCAAGGGGACATTGTGGCGTGGCTGTGTGTGCCTGCGTGAACGCGTGGCGAGCGCGAGATCGCGCAACGGCTGCCGACGGCTCGCGGACTGACCGACCCCTCCTCACTTGCCCAACCAGCCGCGCACGAGGAGATCGAGCGCCTGGAAAAAGCCATGGTCGCCGACTACCACACCGACGCGCGCGGGCACTCGGAACGCCTGGCCCAAGCGCACCGCGTGCGTGCGCTCATGGACGGCCTCCAGGCGCGCGCGGCGCTCCTCCTGCGCCTCTACGCGGATGCGGATGGTGAGCGCGCGGCCGAGATCGCGTCCTTGAAGGGGGGCAACCCGTTCGCCGCGTTTTACGGGCGCCTCGCCGAGGTGCGCGCGCACCACGGCGCGCGCCCCGACGCCGACGTCACGCTCGACGGCGCCGGCGAGGCGCCGCCGTCCGTGGCGCCTTTTTCTCCCGAGTTCTCCGGAGAGGAGGCGGGTGGGCGCTGCCTCGACCTGCACGAGCTCCACCGTGCGCTCCTCCAGCAGGGCGCGCGGTTTGGGCTGCCGGAGGCCGGCCTGGACTACAAATCGTTCGTCCAACGGCTCACCGCGCTTGAATCCATCCCGCCGGCCGGCCGCCGGTCGGCGGCGTGGCGCGACTATGTCGGGAGCTTGGTCTCGTACCTCGAGTCCTTTTTCGACCGCACCCAGCCGCTCACCTCCCTCGCCGCCGTCTACGCCCCGCTGGCCGATTTTGACGCGCGCTTCGACGCGGGCGAGGTGGCGGGCTGGGCCGACCGGGGTGAAGGGGGGGCGGCGGCTGGAACTGGGGGTGGCGCGGCCGCGGGCGCCGCCGCGCCGCCGCCCCCCACCGACCCCGGCGCCCCTTTGGCCCTCCCCGCGCCCACGCTCGACCTCGCCGCTTTCTCTTCGCCCGCCGAACTGGAAGCCTTGGGCGCCGACGCGCTCAAGGGCGCGCTGGCCGCGCTCGGGTTGAAAGCGGGCGGCGCCCCTGCCGAGCGCGCCGCCCGCCTCTGGCTCACCCGGGACACCCCGCTCGCCGACCTGGACCGCAAGCACTTTGCCAAGGGCGCCGCGCCGCCGAGGCGGGCGGCCGACCCCGCCAAGGCGCGCGCGGCCAGCCGCGCGACGGCGCGCCTGGAAGCGCGCGCGGGCCTCCTGGCCGCCTCTCTCGCCCCCGCCCTCGACGAAACCGTCGCCGCCATCGAGCGCAAGCACGCTCGCACGCACGAGGAAGCGCTGGCCGACGCTGAAGACGCCGACGGCGCCGACCTGCCCTCGGACGACGACGACGACGACCGCGTGCACAACCCGCTCGCCCTCCCGCTCGGCTTTGACGGGCGCCCCATCCCCTACTGGCTCTACAAGCTGCACGGGCTCAACCAAGAGTTTCGGTGCGAGATTTGCGGGGGGGCGTCGTATTGGGGCCGCCGCGAGTTTGAGCGCCACTTTCGCGACGCGCGCCACGCGCAGGGCATGCGGTCCCTGGGCATCCCCAACACCAAAGAATTCTATGAAGTCGTCTCCATCGACGACGCGCGGTCGCTGTGGGCGTCGCTGCAGGCGCGCGCGCGCGCGGGCGGCGGCGCCGCGCCGCGCGACGAGGTCGAGGAAGTGGAGGACGCCGACGGCAACGTGTACGACCGGCGCACGTACGAGGACCTGAAGAAGCAGGGCGTGCTGTGAGTGAGGGAGAGGTGGGGGTGGGCGTGCAAAAGCGACTCTCAAAAGGAGCGCCCAGTGTGCCCGCGTGTGGGCCGCTCTCACACCGCAGCGCCGCCGCCTCGGCCTCGCACGCCGCGCAGTTGCGCGCCATGGAGCCGCACGCCGCGTGGGCGGCCGCCCTGGGTGCGAGAGGCGGCCGGGGCGGGCGTGAGAGGCGGCGACGAGGCGCGCCGCGATGCGGCATCGCGGCGCCGTGGCCCGCGGCCCGCGACCGCCCGCGGCCGCCACTGGCGCGCCTGCCGAACAACGGCGCGCGCGCGGCGCGTCCGAGGCTGAAGCGGGCGTCCTCCAGAAACCGCGGGACCGCTGCGGCCTCTCCCGCCGCCGACGCGACCCTCCCTCCTCTCGCAGCCGCCTTCCTCGCAACTCTGGCTTGCTTCCCCCTGACCGCCGCCCTCTCCGCCCGCGCCCACCCCCCATTACGCCGCCTCCCCCCGGCCGCGCGCGCTGACTGGGCGTCGCGCGGTGCGAGCACCGCGCACGCGGTCGGGGCTGTGGTGGCCGCTGCGATCCTCCTGCCCGGCCTGGCGGCCGCGACGGACGGCGGCAGACTGCCGATTACCCTGGTCACGTCCCCTACGGCCGGCGCCGCCCTCGCGGCCTCGTTCGGCTACTTCCTCGCCGACGCGCTCCTCGTCGCGGCCCTCGCCCCTGCCCTGGGCGGCGCCGACGTCGCCGCCCACCACGCCGCCGCCCTGCTGTCTCTCGGCGTCGCTCTGGCCACCGGCCAGGGGCACGCGCCCACGCTGGCGCTGCTGGCGTGCGAGGTGACGACCCCGTTTGTCAACGCGCGCGCGTGGCTCGACAGGGCGGGGGCGCGGTCGCACCCTCTGTACGCCGTCAACGGCCTCATCCTTGTCATCTCGTGGGCCGTGGGGAGGCTGGGCCTGGGCGCCGCGTTCCTTCTCTCGCTCGCGTCGCCCGCGGGCCGCGGCGCGCTCGCCGCGCTCGACGCCCTGCCGCGCGCCCTCATGGTCACCGTCCCGGCCGGCCTCTACTGCCTGAACGTGTGGTGGTTTGCCAAGATCGCGCGCGGCGCCGCCAAAATGCTTCAGGCGCGGCGCGCGGCGCCGGCGGTGCCCGCAACGCCGCCGCCGCCGCCCGCCAAGCGCGCCGCGCCGGCCAAGGGCGCGCTCAACCTGTGGGCCTCCCCCCCGGGCGTGGCGCGCCCCCGGCTGTCGCCCGGCGCCGAGGCGCTCGCGTCGCTGTCGGCGGCCGCCGTCGCGTGCCGCCTAGGCGCCGAGCGCGCGCCGGGGCGCGCGGCCGAGTGGGCGCGCCGGGCGACGGCGGCGGCGGCCGGCTTTGTCCGGTGACGAGACAGCACTGGGGCTGGGAGAGGAGAGACGAGATGAGCGACGGCTGTGCCTGATTTCGGGGTAGAGCAACCGAGCGCCCCGCGACCGGCCCGCGGGTTGCACACGGGGAGGAGCCCCCCCCCCCGAAAGGAAGAGCGCGCCCGCCCGCGCGCGCGCAGAGCCGCCGGCCACCCCCAACCATCCCTCTTTCTCATTTCTCCACCGATTTCGACACGATCTCAAACACGTTCTCGCTCGGCCCCGCCTCCAGGATCCGCCGCAGCTGGGCCTGCATGAGCGCCCGGCGCGCCGGGTCGTAGCGGCGCCACGAGGTGAAGCCGCCCGCGATGCGCGCGGCGACCTGCTTGTTGACGCGGTCGACGGCGAGCACCGCGTCCGCCGCAAACGCGTACCCCGACCCGTCGGCCGCGTGAAAGTTGACGGCGGAGCGTTGGAAGGCGAGGTAGAGCGAGTAGCAGCAGTTGGGGTTGGTGGGGGAAAACGCGGGGTGGTCGGCGAGCGCACGCGCGGCGGCGACGTTGCCGGGCGCGTCACAGCCGGCTTGCAACGCCAGCCACTTGAGCAGGGCCAGGGGCTCGTCCGCGTAGTCGGCGTGAAACTCGGCCAGGGCGGCGTCGCGCTCTGGCGACGGCGCGTCGACGAGCGCCGCGAGCGCCGCGACGCGGTCCGTCATGTTGGTCGCGGCGCGGCACCGGGCGAGTAGGCCTTGGCGGATGGCGGGATTGTCCAGGGCGGACAAGTAGGCGAGGGCCTTGTTCTTGAGCGCGCGGCGCGCGGCCGCGGCAAACGCTGGCGAGTAGGGCGCCGCGGGGTCGTCGTCGTTGGCCGCGACCGCGGCCTCGAGCTCGGCGCGCGCCTGGGTGGCCAGCTCCTTGACCACTTTCTTGCGCAGGGCGTGCAGGAGGACGGGGTCGGCGTCGTCGATCTCGGCAACGAGCTCCGACGCGGCGGGGAGCGCGAGCGCGGCAGCGGCGAACGCGCCGTCCAGGGAGGCGTCCGTGAGGATGGACTTGAAGGCGGCGGTCAGGCCGGCGGGCACGCCGCCGGCGGCGGCGTAGCCGGCGTCGGCGTCGGCGCCCGCGGCGGTCGCCGCCGAGTAGAGCCGCGCCATCAACCCGCGCAGCAGGCGCTGCCCCGCCTCCCACCGGTTGAACTCGTCGGCGTCGTGCGCGAGTTGGAAGAGGAGGTCGGACTCGGTCGCGCCGGGCACGGCGAGCTTGACCGGCGCGGAGAATCCGCGCAGGAGCGACGGCACAGGGCGGCCAGGCACGCCGGTGAAGGTCCAGGTCGCGGTCTCGCCGTCGAGCAGCAGCACGGCCGTCGTCACGCCCGTGGGCAGGGCGCCGGCGGCGCCGCCGCCGGACGCGAGCGCGAGCGGCAGGTCGCGCCCGTCGGCGCCGAGCAGGCCGACAGCAATCGGGATCGGAACCGGGCCCTTGGCCGGCTGGCCGGGCGTGGGAGGAGTGGATTGGGTGGCGGTGATCGTAAACGTGCCCGCCGCCGCGTCGTGCGCCGTTTCGACGACCACCTCCGGCGTGCCCGCCTGCGCGTACCACGCGCCAAACGCGTCCAGATTGACCCCGTTGGCGTCCGCCATGGCCGCCCTAAAGTCGTCACACGTGACGGCGGCGCCGTCATGGCGCTGAAAGTAGAGGTCCATGCCCTTGCGGAAACCGTCCTTGCCGAGGAGCGCAGCATACATGCGCACGACTTCCGCCCCCTTTTCGTACACCGTCAGCGTGTAGAAATTGTCCATCTTGATGTAGGAGTCCGGACGGATGGGGTGGGCCATGGCGCCCGCGTCTTCCGGAAACTGCGCCGCGCGCAGCCGCGCGACGTCTTCGATCCGCTTGACCGCGCGCGAGTTGCAGTCGGCCGAAAACTCTTGGTCCCGGTACACGGTGAGCCCTTCCTTGAGCGTGAGCTGAAACCAGTCCCGGCACGTGACCCGGTTGCCGGTCCAGTTGTGGAAATACTCGTGCCCGACGACGCCCTCGATCCGCGCGTAGTCGCCGTCGGACGCCGTCGCGGGCGACGCCAGCACCAGCCTCGAATTGAAGATGTTGAGCGACTTGTTCTCCATGGCGCCCATGACAAAGTCGGAGACGGCGACGACATTGAAGAGGTCGAGGTCGTACTCGAGGCCGTACGTTTCTTCGTCCCACCGCATCGCCTTTTTCAGGGATTCAATCGCGTACCCCGTCTTGGACGCGTCCTTGGCCTCGGTGTAAAAGTGGAGGTCGACGGCGCGGCCGGACGCGGTGGTGAACGTGTCGGCCGTGCGCGCGAGCGCGCCCGCGACCAGCGCAAAGAGGTAGCACGGCTTGGGGAACGGGTCGTCCCACACCGCGTAGTGCCGGCCGCCGCCGGCGTCGCCCGAGTCGACCAGGTTGCCGTTGGACAGGAGGACGGGGCAGGCGGCCGCGTCGGCTTCGAGGCGGGTCGTGTAGCGCGCCATGACGTCCGGCCGGTCCGGGAAAAACGTGATCCCGCGAAACCCTTCCGCCTCGCATTGCGTGCAGAAGTTGCCGCCCGACACGTACAGGCCCTCGAGGGACGTGTTGGACGCGGGCGCGAGGGAGGTGACGATCTCCAGGTCGATCGGGCCGGCGGGGAGCGCCGTCAGCACCAGCTTGGCGCCGCCCGCGGTCACCTCGTGCGTGGGGAAGGGGGTCCCGTTGACCTTGACGGAGACGAGGGTGATGTCGTCACGGCCTGGGAGAGAGGAGGTGAGTGGGGTGAGAGGGCAGCGGCGAGAGCGCGCGCGCGCGCCTCCCCTCTTCACCTCCTTTCTCTCACCCTCGAGCGTCAGCGGCGGCGGGGCCGCCCCCTCGTACGCGGGCGCCAGCGTCAGCGTGGACGTGACGGTCGTCGCGTCGCCGAGGCGGAAGTCGAGGTCGACCTAAGAGAGAAGAAGAGAAAAAGAGAAGGGGGGGGGTCGGCGCCACGACGCGCGCGCCTCGCCCAGCCCCCTCGGCTACCACTCCCTCCCTACCTTGGACACCGTGTACGGCAACGGCGCATAGTCGGCGCGCAGGATGGCCTTGTGCGACTCGTTGGCGACCATCGCGGCGCCTGGCGCGGCGGCCGCGGCCGTCGCGGCCGGCGGGGCGGGGCTGGCGGGCGGGGACGCGCCGGGGCGCGCGCTGGCCGCGCGCGCGGGCGACGGGGGCGGGGCGGGGCGGGCGGCTGGTGAGGGAGGGGGCCGGATGGGCGCGCGCGCGCTGGCGCCGGCCGCGGGCGCGCCGACCGATGCCGGCGCGCTCCCCACCTGGGCGCAGGAGGCGGCCGACGAAGCGGCCGGCGAGGCGGCGGGCGGCAGCCTGCATGCGAGAGCGGGAGTGGAGAGGCAAGACGGCGCCGCGCCTACCCCCGCCACTCCGGCCGCCGGCCGGAGTGTGTGTCTTGGATGGCGGCGGCCGTGTTGCCCCCGCCGCCAGGCCCGGGCGGCCGCCGGCCGCCGGCGCCCCCTCCTTTCGCGGTCGACGCGCTCTACCCCCCGCTCTTCCTCGCGCTCTCGGCAATCGTCGTGCGCCTCGCCCCGTTTGCGGTGGCGGCCATCGCGCTGCCGCCGCTGGCGGGCGTGGGCGCATACCTCTGCGTCGTGCGCGGCGCCGGCGTCGACGCGCGGCGCCTGCACGAGACGCGGCTCGTCTCCTCCGCCGCCTTCTCCCTCGCCGCCCTCGCGGGCGCCTGCTTCCTCGCGTGGCAAGCGCCCCTGCTGCCTCCGGCGTGGGCGGCGGCGCAGGTGGCCATTTTCGGGGCGTACCTCGTTTTGCACGTTTTTCTATCGCGGTCCGACCCTGGGACGATCACATCCTCTCCTCCCACCGCACCTCTCCACCACGCCGGCGTGTGCTCCACGTGCCGCGTGCTCAAATCGCTGCGCTCCAAGCACTGCCCCGCGTGCCGCGCGTGCGTCGCGCGGTTCGACCACCACTGCCCCGTCGTCGGGGCCTGTGTTGGGGAGGGGAATCAAAGGGCGTTTACGGCGTTGTTGCTCGTGGCGGCCGTGGGGCAGCCGCTGTACTGCGCGCTGGCCGCGGCGTCGTTCCGCGCGGCCGCGCCGGCCGGAGCGGAGGCCAGCGCCGTTTTCGCGCACGCCTCGGCCCACTCGCCGGGCCTGCTGTTGCTCACCCTCAAGATGGCGCCCCTGGCGGCGGGATCAGTCTTTCTGGCGGGCCGCGCGCTCGCGCTCGCGGCGGTCAACCTCACCGTCAACGAATTCCACAACCGCCACCGCTACGCCTACCTCCTCCCGACCGACGGCGCCTCCACGTACGACAACCGGTTTGACCGGGGTTTCGCTCTCAATTGCGCACAGTTTTGGGGTGGAGAGAGAGACAGGGACTGGTCGGCCGAGCTCGAGGCGTCGCTCGCGGCGCGCGGCGGCAAGCTGGCGCCTGCGGGGGATGCGGAGCTCGTACCGCTCGCGGCCGACCGAGTGTAGCACCAAAACAGGGGATGGAGGGTCGCTTTTAGGGGGGTCTCAGACGGCGCGCCGCTGCCGTCTCCCCACTCCCCCGCCCCGTCTCTTCCGCTTCCCCACTTTCCCCCGCCCGTCATGATGGCCCTTCGTGCTGCCCGTGGTGAGGCCGGCGCCCGCGGCGGGCGGGGGCCGCCGGGCGACGGGTGCCGAGGTCGGGGCTGGGGCCGCCGTGCCAGGGCGTGGCGCCGCCTGCCGCCCCGGCCAACGCGCGACGTCGACACCGTCCGCGCTGCGCCGGCGGCGCACGCGCCGCCACGGACGACGGGCGGCGGGCGGGGCGGGTGGTCGACCCATCGCTTGGCGCCGCCTGCCCGCCCGGCGCGACGCCGCACGCCGCCGTGCGCCGCCCCGGATCGCTGGGCTGGAAGTGTGCTCCCGCTCAGGGGAGCGGGGGCGGGCGCCGCCGCCCCCCCGCGCCGCAACCGCCCGCGGCGGCCCGCGCGCCCATTCTCACCCCCTCCCCCCCCCCCCCAGGCGCCCGCCTGGTCGTCCGCGCCGAGGAGGCCAAGGCGCCCCCCGCCGCCAAGCCCCAGATCGGCCCCAAGCGCGGCTCCACGGTGAGAGACGAGAGAAGGGAGGAGGCAAAGTGAGGCCCGC
>Ga0315287_10001459_pt1 | contig 21824 bp, 15 predicted proteins | sample YL17G11_0_MG_FD_205037 | JGI IMG/M metagenome (GOLD analysis project Ga0315287, IMG submission 205037) | Sediment microbial communities from Yellowstone Lake, YNP, Wyoming, USA - YL17G11_0 | ecosystem: Environmental > Aquatic > Freshwater > Lake > Sediment | place: USA: Wyoming | collected...
CGTGATGTACGGCGAGTGGATGTACGCCAAGCACACCCTCTTCTACGACCTGCTGCCGCACTACTTCCTGGAGTTCGACCTCCTCGATCGCCTCACGGGCGCATTCCTCGGCACGCCTGAGCGCCGCGAGGTGCTGGCCTCGGCGCCGGTCGTGTCCGTCCTCGTGCTGGTGAGCAGGCGTTTCGACACCCTGGACTCGCTGCGGACGCTCATCGGGCCGAGCCGCTTCAAGGGCCCTATCTGGGGAGACCGCCTCCAGGAGGCCGTGCAGCAGCGAGGACTTGATTGGTCCCGCGTGCAGACGCAGACGGACCTCTCCGACCTGATGGAGGGACTCTACGTGAAGCACGAGGAAGGCGGCCAGGTGGTCGGGCGCTACAAGTACGTGCGCCCCGAGTTCCTTCAGCGCATCGGCGACTCGGACGGCAACTGGCAGGACCGCCCCATCATCCCGAACCTCCTGGCCGATGGCGCGAGCATCTTCTAGGCGCCCCGCACGCTCCAGGGCGCCTGCGCAGCAGGCCAGCCCTCCTTGTTCCTCTACATCGAGTGCGTTCGGCCGTGGACCTAGACTCTGGGCAGGTCCGACGAGTGTCAGGGCAATCTCTCGCTCGGACGCGTTGGTCTAGCGAAGGCTGTGAACAGGCCTACGGATAGGGGCAGAACCTCCGTAGGCTAATCCGGCATGCTCGGGGATTCCGTCAGCACCCATGCCGCTACCGCCTACCAGCTAACTTCTTAAGATGTTGTATTACAATGACTTGCGATATCAGTACGCGCGACAATCTGTCCTTAGGTGTGCGGATTGCTGTGAGAAACGGACCCCAGAGCGATCTTCGATTGGCATAGAGGACCCAGCACTCAAACCCACGCCGAACAACGCTACGAGAGCATGGTCGCCTTACACGTGGAACAGAAGCGCACAGTCCTATTCGGCGAGGAGTAGACCGCGCGGAGCGTTCTACCTCCACATCCAAGGCAAGTGGCACCCTTTCCCTCTCCAGGCCCACCTGGCGTGCCCCACCAGCCGACCACCTGACAGGACGAACATTCGTACACGGCCTTATGCGTCTTGCTCTGATGAAAGGTAAGCTCGCCGCACGCTGGACAGCGGTTTCCCTTTGCCACAACACCTCCTAGGCGGAGTTCGTGGAAACCAACTCACACCGCACCAATTGGCGTGCAATGCTCGTCCTGCGCAAGGAGCACCCCAAACCTGGTAGCGGCAGCCACAGACTGCCGGAATCCTGGAGTTGCGAGGACTCCCGGCCGCTGGAGTGGAGTGAACCCCCCAAGTTTGACAGCCTAGGTGCCACCGATTGATCTACGCAGTCGAGTTGGTGCATAGGGCGTCGTACTCCTCCAGGTGGTGGTCGCCGAAGCCGGACTGGACGTGCTTCCGGTTGTAGAGCTCCTCCAGGAAGAGGGGCGGCGCTCGATCACGTCATGCACCGTGACGTAGTCGTGCACGTACACCTCCTCGTGCGCCAGCGTCTTCATGACGCTCTCGACCTGCGTGTTGTCACACGGATCTTCCCTACCGCGCCTGGAAAGTGCGCCGGTCGGATCTTCGCGCCGCCTCGGTGCGAGCGAGATAGCCCAAGAAGTCCTTGCGGTCCGCCAACGGAGTGAGCCGGGGCTCGGTCTTCTTGGCCTTCGTGTACCTCAGGTGCTCGTCAGGCAGGTCCGCCAGGAAGGCGCTCGGCGCTCTGGAGCCCCCAGACGCCAGTGAACAGATGAGGTGGAGAGAAATCCTGGCCCTGGTCATAGCTACATAGAACGCACTTGGCGTCACGTAGCCCATGTTGACATCGTCAAAGCCAACAACGATCACGTGGTCGGCCGACAACCCTTTGGCGCCGACAATCGTCAAGAGTTCCACCGCCGACGTTCTGCCTGTGTCGCGGGCGTCAAGCTCTGCATCCTCCTCGCTGCTCGTTCCACTCCCTGCGGCCACCCCTATAGGCCGCTCCCGCAATTCGCTCGCGAGCGAGCCTGGGTCGTCCACGCGGACGATAGCCTTCAGCTTCTCCACCGCTTCATCGGCTGCCATGCCGGCGTCGAGTATCGACCGGACGTCCTCAGCCTTCTGCAACGCCTCAGCTATGGGAGACTCATTGAGCTCGGAGAGCGGTATGGACTCCTCAATCCCCATTTGCACGAGCTTGCCGACTTCTACCTGGTCGACTTCCTGGTGATGCAGCACCTTGCGCAACACGAAGTTGTCCGCGGGAGACACCGCTGCAGTGTAGTAGTTGAGGATCCGAAAGTAGTCTTCAGAGTAGTGAGTGTCAGGGCTTCGAAAGCGCGCGACGATAGACCGCAGCCACTCGGCATCATCACCAAAGAACTTCATGGCCCTCGACGGGCTGAGAATCAGGAGGAAGGCATCCCCCTCTTCTCCCCTTTCGAGCTTGGCCTTACGGTCATCAATCTCCTTTGAATAGGTCTTGATGAAGGACTCGATGTAGGCGACTGCTCCGGCCGACGTCGCGGATGCAATGATCTGGACCGGACTTGCTCCCTTGGCCGGCTGTAGCGGCAGAAAGACCTTGGCAATCCTCTCTCGATCACCCCGGCGCGTGATGAAATGCTCCGCCGCGCTGACGATGTGAAAGCTGCATCGGCTGCAGAACGGCAGCATCGCGTTCGCGATGGACTTGTCGGCGTACAGGTTCCTGACGAGTTCGGCCTTCCCAGCTTTCAGCTTGTCGTACAGCACCTGGTCATCATCGCCGACAATGAGGACTCCCCTGCTCCCCCGCGTCACAGCATCGATCAAGTCCTCCTCGGCCTGATTGAAGTCCTGATACTCGTCCACAATGAAATGATCGTGCTCGTCTATCTGAGGGCTCTCGTTCTTGGCATCCGTCGCGCGGAGGATCAGATCTGCGAAGCCCACTGCGTTGTAGTACTTGCAGAGTGAGAAGTAGGCCTCGCGAACTCCCTCTCTGCCAATATGAGTGAGACAGCAGCCCCCTGGTAGTTTAGTGGAGAGGGCGAAGGAGCAGACGACGATGACCGGGGTGTTGGCGGTGGGTACCGAGCGGGTGCTTGAGAGAACGTTTCAGAGCGGGGTATCACCGGTGATGGGGACCGAGCGTGACGTGGAGGTCGTGGCTAAGGCCCAGCGGCGGCGGTTCAGCGCCGAGTATAAGCGTCGGGTCTTGCGAGAAGCCGAAGCCTGTCGCCGGCCGGGCGAGGTGAGCGCGCTGTTGCGGCGCGAAGGCTTGTACTCCTCGCACCTGGCGGCGTGGCGCGCGGCGCAGCAGCGCGGTGAGTTGGCGGCGTTGGGCGCGAAGCGGCGGGGTCCGACGCCGGCGCGGCCCGACCCCCGGCAGAAGCGGATCGCGGAGCTGGAGCGGGACAATCGGCGCTGGCAGGCGCGCGCGGAGCGTGCCGAGGCCCTGGTCGAGGTCCAAAAAAAACTTGCGGAGCTCCTGGGCCTCGAGCTGCCCGCGAGCAACGGGCCGCGCTGATGCGGGTGATCCAGGATCGGGCGCCCGAGTTGGGCGTGGCGCCGACGTGCCGGGCGCTCGGTGTGCCCCGGGCGACGTACTACCGCAGTCGCCAGCCGTCGCCCCCGCCGCCGCCGCGGCATGCGGCCCGCGCGCTGGGACCCGCCGAGCGGCAGGCGGTGCTCGCGATGCTGCACGAGCCCCGCTTCGGGGATCTGGCGCCGGCCCAGGTCTACGCGACCCTGCTCGACGAGGACCAGTACCTGTGCTCGGAGCGCACCATGTATCGCCTCCTGGCGGCGCAGCAGGAGGTCCGGGAGCGGCGCGATGTCCTGCGGCATCCCCGGTATGCGGCGCCCGAGCTGCTGGCGTCGCAGCCGAACGAGCTGTGGAGCTGGGACATCACCAAGCTCCTGGGACCGACGAAGTGGACCTACTACTACCTGTACGTGATCCTGGACGTCTTCAGCCGCTACGTGGTCGGTTGGATGGTGGCCTACCAGGAAACAGCGGTCTTGGCCGAGCGCCTGATCGCCGAGACGTGCCGGCGCCAAGGGATCGCGCCGGGCCAGCTGACGCTCCACGCCGATCGCGGCTCCTCGATGACCTCCAAGCCGGTGGCGTTCCTGCTGGCCGACCTGGGCGTCACCAAGACGCACAGCCGGCCGCATGTCTCGAACGACAACCCGTATTCCGAAGCGCAGTTCAAGACCTTCAAGTATCGGCCGGGGTTCCCGGAGCGCTTCGGCTCGATCATGCACGCCCGCGCCCTGAGCGGCGACCTGTTCCAGTGGTACAACCACGAGCATCATCACTCGGCGCTCGGCCTGCTGACCCCGGCCGACGTGCACTTCGGCCAGGCGGCGGCCAAGCGCGCCCAGCGGGCCACCGTGCTCGCCCAGGCCTACGGGCAGCATCCCGAGCGCTTCGTCCGGGGCCTCCCGCAGCCGCCGGCGCTGCCGACCGCGGCGTGGATCAACAAGCCCCCAATCGGGCCGACCGCGCTGTCCAGCCGGGCCGTCTGCGAAACCGACGCGCTCAGCAGCCTCAGCAACGACGATCGCAACCCGGGAGGGGATGGCCGTACCCCTGACTCAGGGGCGTTGGAAGCAGTGGAGGTCGTACAGTAAACTCAGGACCGAGGTGTCTCATCCGTGTTGACAGGTTCCGACTTCTGGCCAAGCAGCAGTGTGGTCAGCAACAGCGATGTGAAGTTGATTCTCGAACGCGTTCCACGAGTAGTCAGCGTCGCCTGCCTTGTCCGCAAGCTGCAGAACATCCTCCCAAACAAGATCGATCCACGGGCCTCCTATCAACGAGAAGTGGGGCTCAAGCGGGTGTGTCGTTGTTCCGTGGCTCTTCTCAAGAACGCTTCTGGCAAACCGATGAAGAGTCTGAACGTGCACCTGCTTCTGCTGCTTCCGCGCAAGAGAAGGGTCGCCCAGAATGTCATCGGCAAGGTCTCCGACCAGCTTGCGCACGAAACTCACCGCCAGGATCGTCGCCATAGGCGTCTTGGTGAGCCAATGCTGGATCTTCTTCCTGAAGAGCGTGGTCTTTCCGGTCCCGGGCCCGGAAACGACGAGTGATCGCGCAGCTGGGTGTTGTGCGACATGCTCAGCGTTGCCGTTCCGAAACGCAGTCTGATCTGACGTACTGAGCGCTATGAGTTGCGCCTCAATCGCTGCGACCTCAGCCAGGTCGAACGGACTGCCGTCCTCATTGACTAGAAAGCGTTGGGTCATCACGATCCCAAGTGAGCGGACAGTACGATATCGGCGGGCCCGCGCTCGCCAGCGCGACCGCACGTCATCCAGCGGCTGCCACCTTCCTGGTGACGCCTCAATCCCCCAGAACAACCTGCTACTTGACGTTACGCCGCCATTCTTGTCCAGGTGGATTCGGAGGGCCAGCCTGGCAGAAGCGCGAACCCCGCCCATCGGACTCGTACTGCCCTAGCTTCTCCATAACGCTGTTCACTCGTCGTCCGTTCGGGGCCATTCGGCAAAGCCGCTTGGCACTGAGCGCGACTCAGCGACGAGCTACTTGACCGTCAGCACCCTCCTCATCAGCGCCCTCACCGCCGGCGGCTCGATGACCTCCGCGTCGGCGCCGTATTGCAGGACGTGCCGCACCAGCCAATGCGGGTCGAGAACTGGGAACTCCACCTCGAGCGCGCCGCCCGGCAGCGCGCGCCCCTCGGGATAGCGCTCAGCCAGCCACCGCGCGACGGCCGGCGTGAACCGTACCCGCACCGGCATCGGTGCCGAGTCCTTCCGGAACGTCTCCTCCGGCTTCTCCAACGCCTTGAAATCGGCCCGCGGCGTGAACGTCTCCTCCTCCAGCGCCGCGTCGATCACCCGGTCCGCGCGGAAGTGGCGCCACCCTTCGCTCTTCCGGCACCACGCCACCACGTACCAGCGTCCACCAGCGTACGCCACCTGGTGCGGCTCCACGCTCCGCGCGGCGCCGGCGAGGTCACCCTCCGCCGTGTAGAGGATGGTCAGCACCCGGTGCTCAGCCACGGCGCGCTGCGCCATCTCTACGACATCCTGTTCCCCATCTCCCGACACCGGCATGACCGCGACCTGCCCCGGCCCCGCCGCCGCACCCGCCAGCAGCTTGGCGAACTCCGCCGCGAGCGGCGTATTGCCCTGCCCCGCCGACTCCGCCCCACCCTCCATCTCCCACGCGAGGCCGACCTGGATCGCCAACATCTCCATCGGCGTGAACCGCAGCGGCCGACGATACGGCCCGAGGCTCGACACCGAGACGCGGTCACCCTCCTGCCAGATGCTGAGCGACTGCAGCCACGAGCCATCCGGATCGTCGCTCACTGCCGTCAGCGTGCGGATGTCGCGCTCCACCTGCGTCGCGCTCACTCCGAGACGCTCGGCAACGTCGGCGATGGGCACCCCTTCCCCGTCGTCGTCGTCATCCCGCCGCGACAGCTCGGCCACGAGCTGCACGAGGCGGTTCACCTGGACTGCGGCCGTCTCGCTCATGCGCTCGCCTTCGCGTAGAGTGACGCCACGCGCGAGCGGAGCGCCGCGAGCTGCCGCCCGTACTCCGCCGGCTTCCGCACCTCGATCCCCGACCGGAAGGTCAACAACCACCGGAGAAATGAGCCGCGCTCCCGCACGCTGAACGCGATGACGGCACCACCGTCATCGAGGAGCGGCTCGACGGGATCACCGACGCCCTGTGCCAGGACCCAGCGCGACTCCGGGAAGTTGAAGCGCACCACCACCTCCTCCGGCGGCAGCTCCGACAGCTCCCAAGGCGCACGCCGGACATACTCGCGCACGGAGAAGCCCGCCGGCACCTCGAACCGCGCGTCGGGGCCGGGCAGCGCCTTGGCGGCGCGCATCCGGTCCACGCGGAAGACGCGCATCGCCTCGCGCAGGCGGCAGCGGGCGACGCAATACCAATGGCCCCAGTGAAAGAAGAGGCCGTACGGCTCGATGACCCGCTCCGTCTCCGCGTCGCGCCCGATGGCGTAGTAGGAGCACGTCACCGCGGTGTGCTCCGCGACGGCGTGCTGCAAGACCTCCAGCGCCTTCGACGCCTCGCCCTCGAGCGGCACCGCAAGGAGGCGCTCCACCGCGGCCATGGGGAGCGGCACGTCGAAGGCGAGCTTGCGGCGCGCCGACGACGCGGCGTCGCCCAGCGGCGTGTCCTTGAGCGCGGCGACGCGCGCGGTGGCACGGCCCAGGAGCGCGACGTCGGAATCCGTGAGTGCAATGCGAAGCAGGCTCTGGTAGGGCTTGGACGGCGACTCGACGGACTTGGCGGCGCGCGGTGACCGGAACTCCAGGTACGGCAGGTAGAAGGCGCGCTCTCTAAGGCGGTAGCCCTTGTCGGGTTCGACGCCCGGGGCCAGGCCGATATCGACCGTATCGATGTCGATACCGAGGGCACGCAGTTCGTCCTTGTCTCTCTCGAACTTGCGGCGCACGGCCTCTTTGCCGGTGGCATCGGCGCCCGCAAGCGCGTCGCGGTAGTCGGCCACGGCCTCGAAGATCTCCTCGCGCGCCACCGGGAAGCGGTGCTGGAGGAGGTACGCCAGCAGGTCGAGCCAACGAGCAGCTTTGGGTTGTGGCATATCCCTGTCCGAAGGGGCGGGTGCGGCGACAAACGTGCATCACCGCACCCGCGCCCGGAAGAGGTTACGGCTGGGGATCCGGCCGGCGGCGCCGCATCTTCTTGAGGTACGCGTCCCTTTCGTGGTGCACCGCCATCGCCCGGGCGGCGTGGTACTTCCGGTCGGACGCGTCGTACTTGCTCTCCTCGAGGCGTCGAGCCGAGGCCTCGAGGTCCTCGATCTCATCCTGCACGCCCGGCTCCGCCTGGTAGGGCTGGAGCAGCGCGCGGGCCTGCACGAGCGACTCCGCGGCGCCGTCGAGATCGCCGGCGTCGGCGCGGCGGATCGCCTCCTCGCGGGCCTTGGCCGTCTCGAAGCGGACGAAGGTACGCTCCACCGTGGGCTCGACGTGATCGGCGCCGTCGAGATTGGCGACCACCGGCATGACGAGCTTCTCGTGCGCGATGCCGTCTGCCTGGATGACGTCGGCGGTGACGCGCACCTCCGCGACCTTCGTCTCGCCGAGGGCGCCCACGTCGTTCACGTGGAAGAGGAGACCCAGGCTGCGGGGAGAGGTGGCGTACAGGTCGCCGAGGGCGACGCGGAAGTCGCCCGGCGCGGTGCGGGTGACGGGGAAGCTCTGGAGGAAGGTGACGCCCGCCACGGCGGGGTGCGCGAGCGTGACCTCGACCTCCAGGTTCTGGGCGGCGAGGGCGACGAGACCCTCGATCTCCTCCGCGAAGATGCCGGCCATCTGGTCGTCGCGTTCGACGTACCAGTAGTTGGCGCCGCCGGCGGCGGCCATGTCGCGCAGCAGGTCCTCGTTGAACGCGGCGCCGAAGCCGATGCAGGTCGTGGTGACGCGGCCCGCGGCGGCGCCCCGCGCGAGGTCGGTGAGCTTGGACGGCTCGACGATGCCGACGTTGGCCATCCCGTCGGTGAGGAGGACGACGCGGTTGACGCCCTCGACCAGCCCGGCCTCCACGTGGGCGCGGCCCTTGAGCCAGCCGCCGGAGAGATTGGTGGAGCCGCCTTCATGCACGCCGGCGATGGCTTCGGCGGCGGCATCGTCGCCGGCGGGGGCCGGGCCGAAGATCGTGTGCACCTGGTCGTCGAAGGTGACGACGGTGAGGCGGTCGTCGGGGCCGAGGAAGCGGGCGAAGCGAATCGCGGCCTCCTTGGCGGCGGCGAGGGGCGGGCCGCCCATCGAGCCGGAGCGGTCGAGGACGAGGGCGACGTTGATGGGGGCGCGGCGCGCGGGCGCCTCGCCGGCGAGGGTGACGAGGACGCCCACCTGATGGGCGTTCTGGGCGGTGACGAACTTCGTGGACAGCCGGACGTCGGTCTTCACGGGGTATGCCTCCCTGGTTGAAGGGGAGGCTACCACAGGGGTGTGACAGCGGGGGGAGACCACTTGATCAGTGTCGCGCCGAGATGCTCACGAGCTTGGGAAGGAGAGCGCGCTGTCACAGACCGGCCGCAACTTCCACGCCCACATGGAGAAGCCCATGCCACAGAAGACGCAGGACAGGGCCATGAAGGTCAGCCGGAGGTGGCCTCAGAAAGCTGTGGCGTGACAGGCGAACGAGCTGGCGGAAGCGCCTCGCGCTACCTCGCACAGTTGCCGAGAGACTACCCCTTACTGGCTATCCCCTCGCGCCAGCAACACCTGTAGCTACGGGACCTGTCTGGGATGCTATCGCGATGGCACTCGCAGATGACGTTATCTTTGTCGATGCCAATCGCTAACGATACCGCCACTCCACGCGCCAATGCCGTTCATCGCGGCAACACCTGAATGTTGACTACGTTTCCAACCGCTGGTCGAGCAATGACGCGACCCGTCCTCGTATCAATCGAATAGAGACGCTGCGTCACGCCATCACTGCCGACAAAGATGTAGCGACTTGTCGCCGCGTCGAGAACAGCCTCTCCACTTACTACGTACTGTACCTCCGGAATGAAGCCGACCGAAGTGACTGCGCCGGATGTTGGATTCACGCGCAGCAGTTCCTCGATACCCGAGCGATACGATAGACCCAGCAAGTCTCCCGTTTCCGGATCGAAGCGCAATTGCGAAATCCAGGGCTCGTTTGGAGTTGGGCTCTCGATGACCGAACCTGTCGCAGCATTGATGCTGTAGAGACGAGAACCGAATGACAGGTCGAAACCGTAGAAGAAGTACCGGCCGCTTCCCGCATCGAAGGACGAACCACCTTGCTCCGCACCAAATGCCCCTGGAATAGCTGCTACAGTGGTAACGCCTCCCGATATTGGATCGATGCGAACGAAATCAATGCCATCTTCCCGATACCTGAGCGCAACGATCTTGGCCGAGACCGCATCGTATTCGATCCCTCCTACGTTTCCTGTTAGCACCACGTGTGACAACATGTCTCCGCTGCGCGCGTCGAATGTGAATAGCCCCTCAGGGGCGAGAACAAAGTACCGTCCAGAGGCGGCGTCAGAAGCCATGTTGCCCTGAAACGTCCCCGTAATCTCTGGTTGTGACACCGACAGCGTGATGGTGCCGGTTTCGCTGTTGATGTGAACGAACTGCTGCTGGGATTCGGCGACGTTGAGCAGCGCAACCACAGTCGGGCTCGCGCTCGGAGAACCATAGATATATCGGGCGGCATCGATGTCCGCTTGGCGCAGGTCAACGGGATACTCACTGTCTCCGCCGTTCATGACCGGCGCCGATGCGCTGGGATTCGGAAGGCTCGACCAGAAATCGGTTGGTGTGTGTGCAATGCCAATTGCGTGGCCTATCTCGTGGAGCAGAACGGATCTCATGATGTCAGGTACAAGGTCCATTCCGCTTGATGCGAGGTGAATCGACACCTCCTTCGACGCATCGAGGGTTGTCGGGAATATGGTGGCCACGAGCGGAGCGCAGGTCAGACCCCACACGTCTTCGAAACTCCACTTCGGGCAGGTCAACCTGAATCCAATGGTCCCATCCTCCACAAACACGAGGTTCGCGCCCTCTCTTGTCTGCGTCTGCTGAAAATGGATGCCGGCTACAGCCTGCCACTTCCCGACCGCACTGGCGACCTCGGCCGCAGTCAAGATCGACCCTACACTCGGTGCATTCGATGGCGCGAGGTACCAAGTTAGCGTTGGGATGGACCACTTGAACCCGTACGTCTTCCAGTGTCCCGCCGGATCCGTGTGTGAGCCCGCCCACCAATACGGGTACACCACGCTGAAGTGATTGATATTGAACGCGACAGTCTGCTGGCCCAGATCGACCGTCGGCGAGATGACCCCGGCAATCGACCCATCTTCTGCGAAGTGCGCGAGACTCACGTCCAACGGCGTGAATCCCGCGGGTATCTGGCCGAGCGCGGCAACACTGACGCGTACCTTCGCCGGGAGGGCGAGAGTCAAACCACCCGGTTCGAATCTCCACGCCGCACCAGATGATCCAAGATTCAGCGCCGGTGGGGGTGAATAGCCACCTAGCGCAACGACTTGGATTTCGGTTGCCGTCGACAACGCACCCTCGGGCACCGCAAGAGCGACATCGCCGCCTGGAACGACGACAGCACCACCGTTCGCTCCGATCACCTTGGCGCCGCCAAGAATGAGGAACGTGAGCGTCGATCCCGGCTTTCCTGTGAGCCGCACCACCAGCGTGTTGGCGCTCGCCATCTGTATCGCGCGGCGCAGGTGAAACCAGGCGCTTCCGCTGATTGCCCCTGCTGGGACTAGCGCCGTGCCGTTCAAGGTGACAGTGGCGTTGGCGCCCTGAGTCCCGGCGTCATCGATGTCGATGATGTAGTCCGCTGCAGGGTCGCCGGCGAATGTAACGGTCTCAGTGACCGGCCCACCCTTGCCTCGCACGAAGGTCCGATTGACCACGCAGCCTGGGCATGACGGCACTTGGGGAGGGGTACTTGCTGCGGGCTTGTATTCCGGACGCATGCCGTCACGCTGGGGCGACGTGGGCTCGCCGCAGGAGATCAGGACGGTGGCGGCGCAGAGCGTGATGAGTCGTCGGAACATGCGGAACCTCCGGACCTCTTCGTGGGAGCAAGCGGCGCCGCAACCTCACGGACATGACCGCAATTCCTGTTCTAGTATTCCTCTGTAGCGTCAGGTGAGCGTCAGATGCTCACCATTGGTCTCGCGCGGCCGCAGTATCCTGAGGGCGCCACAGGGACCTATGCGAAGTGAGGCATGAGAAGGTGCGTCTTCTCGGAGTGCGCAGCAAGCAGAGAATCGGGAGTGCGTTCTCGTGGAATGGAACGTGTGATTGGCACCACACACTGCGTGTCGGCGGCGCCACGAAGCGGCAGGCCCGCTGTGGGCGCCAGCGCCTCGCAAGGCCAGGAACACACGCCGGAGCGAGTCCTCATCGACAGCGCAGTTACTGAGGGGTCCACGAGGGAGTTGCTCGTGCCCCCCCTCAGGACAATCCCGTTTGGCGGAGGCACCTCTTCATCGGCGCTCACAACTCGTAGTGATTGCGGCGCAGGGGGTCACAGGCGGGTGGGGACCATGTTCGGTTGGCGGGATGGTCCACCCGCTGGGCCGCGGACATCCAGTCCCTCATCAAGAGCACTGGACAACAAACCGTCGTTTGTTGGCCGCATCACGAGGCGCCAGAAAGCCCCCGCTGGCGTATCCAGGGTCTTGTGAAGACTTGTTGACGCCATCACCTCCAATGGGGGATGGTCACCTACCACCAAGTCCGCGACGTTCTCGAACGCGCACTGAGTCAACACGGCCCCAACGCGTGCGCCCCCGCCGGCGCCGTTGCCGAACTAGGGCCGCACGATCAGCGCAACACCGCCTACTGGGATGTGTACGACAAGCTCAGCACAACGACGTGGCCACCGCCACGGGGCGAGCGCGATGTAGCTAGGCTGGCGTGGAGAGCACTGCCGCAGGAGGTGAGGTGGTCTTCCTAGCGCTCACCGTGCGGGTCCGCTAGAGCGTGCACCGCGCGGGCTTAGCGAGACCGATCAGGGCTAGCTCCGTCGCCTACACCTCAGCCAAATTGGCCACATCCGGCTAGGGTGTCGTTCCAGGTGAGGCACTGCGCTGCCGTCCACTGCGGCACGCCGCCGTGTACCCGCCATCGCAGGCCCGCTTGTAGAGCTCGGCGGCTCGCGTGTCGCTCCGAGTGACGCCGTGGCCGCCGGCGTACGCCCAAGCTAGACCCGCACACCCCGTCATGTCCCCGCCGTCGCAGGCCCGACGGTATAGCTCGACGGCCTGCGTGTAGCTCTGAGTCACGCCGCGACCGCCAGCGTACGCCGATGCTACTATCGTGTCCCTTAAATACGTTGACTAACTGATCGTCTCAGCCTATGTTGTCCCCCACCCCCACGGCGAGGGATACCATCATGGGCCAGGGACGTCCTCTGCAACCGCTGGCGCTGGGACCGGAGGTCCACACGGAACTCACGTCGCTCGCGCGCTCCCGCACCTTGCCGCACGATCTCGTCCGCCGGGCCCAGATCGTCCTGCTCTGCGCCGAGGGCGTCAGCAACACCGTGGTGGCCGCACAACTGGGCGTGACCCGGCCCACCGTCGGTACCTGGCGGGAGCGCTTCCGTCGCCAAGGGCTGATGGGCTTGTACGACGAGCGTCGGCCGGGGCGACCCCGCACGATCGAAGACGAGCGCATCAGCGGGCTGATTCGCAAGACGCTCAAGACCCGGCCGAAGGACGGCAGCACACAGTGGAGCTGCCGGGCTATCGCCACCGAAACGAAACTGTCGAAATCCACGGTGCAGCGGGTCTGGTCGGCCTTTGGGCTGCAACCGCATCGGCAGAAGCACTTCAAGCTCTCGACCGATCCCTTCTTCGTCGAGAAGGTGCGCGACATCGTGGGCTTGTATCTCCAGCCCCCGGACCACGCGCTGGTGCTCTGCGTGGACGAGAAGAGCCAGACGCAGGCGCTGGAGCGCACGCAGCCGCTCTTGCCGATGGGCTTGGGCTACGTGCAGGGCGTGACCCACAACTACATCCGGCATGGCACGACCACCCTGTTCGCGGCGTTGGACGTCGCCAGCGGCACGGTCCTGACCCAATGCCGCCCCAAGCACCGGCACCAGGAGTTCCTGCAGTTCCTCAACCACATCGACGCGAGCGTGCCGGCGCATCTGGACATTCACCTCGTGGTCGACAACTACTCCACCCACAAACACGCGAAGGTGAAGCGCTGGCTGGCGGCCCGCCCGCGGTATCACCTGCACTTCACGCCGACCTACGCCTCCTGGCTCAACCAGGTGGAGATCTGGTTCAACATCGTCACGCAGAAGGCCATTCGGCGCGGCTCCTTCCGCGCCGTCAAGGAGCTCGTGGCGCGCATCACCCACTTCGAACAGCACTACAACCGTTCCGCCCATCCGTTCGTGTGGACCGCCACCGCCGACTCGATTCTCCAGAAGATCGAGAGACTATGTGAAGCAATTTCCGGGACGCGACACTACGCCCGAGCACCCAAACATGTCGCCGCCGTCGCAGGCCCGACGGTATAGCTCGACGGCCCGCGTGTCGCTCTGAGTCACGCCGCCGCGGCCGAATTCATACGCCCAACCGAGATCCGCGCACCCCGCCACGTCCCCACCGTCGCAGGCCCGACGGTATAGCTCGACGGCCCGTGTGTCGCTCTGAGTCACGCCGCGGCCGTTTCTGTACATCAAACCCAGATCAGCGCACCCCACCAGGTTGCCGTCGTCGCAGGCCCGCTGGAATAGCGCGACAGCCCGCGTGTCGCTCCGGGGCACGCCGCGGCCAGAGGAGTACAACTTGGCAAGGCTCACGCACCCCGGCGTGTCCCCGCCGTCGCAGGCCTGCTGGTATAGCTCGACGGCTCGCGTGACGCTCTGACTCACCCCGCGGCCCAAATCGTACGCCCGACCTAGACCTGAGCACCCCATCATCACCCTGCCGTCGCACGCCCGCCGATAGGCCTCGAAGGCCAACGTGTCGCTCTGAGCCACGCCGAGGCCACTTTCATACGACCAACCCAGATTCGCGCACCCCAACAACCCCCCGCCGTCGCAAGCACGACGCAAGAACTCGACTGCGCGCGTGTCGCTCTGAGTCACGCCGCGGCCCTTAGCGTACGCTACACCTAGATTCGTGCACCCCTTCATGTCCCCGCCGTCGCAGGCACGATTATAGAACTCGACTGCGCGCGTGTCGCTCTGAGTCACATCGCGGCCATTAGCGTACGCCACCCCTAGATTCGTGCACGCCTCCATGTCCCCGCTGTTGCATACCCGTAGAAACTGCTCGACGTTCGGCTCTGACGCTTGTACCGAGCCCACCCCTGGCGTGGAGTCCAATCTGGAGCGCGCTTCGCGAATCAGCGGCACCGAGATGATACCCGCCAATGCGAGCGTGCCGGCAGCGAGAATACCGACGAGCCACTTGCTGGAAATGAAGCTGCGGTGGGTAGGCGGCGGGCGCAGTGGTTCGGGGTGGTGTGCTAGCTCTGCCTGCCGGACGGATTCGACAGAACGCCGGACTCCCGCGGCTTCCGCCACTTGGTCGCGGCTACCCACGGGGCCACGTTCGAGGGCTTCCTCGCGCGGCGGTAAGGGCGGGAGGACTGCGGCGGAGGGGCGATCCGCTTGCGGGGCGGTCCACCCGGTCGCGCGAATTCGTGCCGCCGCTGAAAAGGCCTCCGCGAACTCCTTGACGCTGCCAAACCGCTCGGCTGGGCTCTTGGCAAGGCCACGCTCAACGACGGCAACCAGACTTTGCGGCACGCTCGGCCGCAAGACCGCCAGAGGCGGCGGCGGGTCCAATCGCTGCATATTGATGATGTCGATGACCGAAGCCCCAGTGAACGGAAGCTGCCCGGACAGCACCTCGTAGGCCATGACGCTGAGCGAGTACTGGTCGGCGGCGCCGGTGAGAGGCCTGCCATCGCACTGCTCGGGTGACATGTAACATGCCGTGCCGATTAGTCCGCCGGAGTCCGTCATCGACGGCTCACGCGCGGCCTTGGCGATGCCGAAGTCGGTGACGGTGACCCAGCCTCTCTTGTCCAACATCACGTTGGCGGGCTTGACGTCGCGGTGGATGACGCCTTGGGCGTGGGAGAATTGAAGGGCGTCCGCCACCTGCGCGACGACATCCACCGTGAAGTCCAGGGTCTGCGCACCCTCGCGCGTCACGATCTCGGCAAGCGACGCGCCCTCTAGGTACTTCATCACGTACCACGCGAGCTTGCCACCCGAAGACACGCGGTGGATGGGTATGATGTGCGGGTGGTCAAGCGCGGACGCCGTGCGGGCTTCGCGCTTGAAGCGTTCAACCATCCAGCCACTCATCAAGTCGGGCGGAAGCACCTTGATCGCCACCTTGCGACCAAGCTGCAGTTCGGTAGCGAGGTAGACCGCCGCCATCCCGCCGCGCCCCAGTTCGCGCTCAATCGAGAAGTCGGTGCCGACATCCACCTGAAGCTTGGCCATCAACTCCGGGTCGAACGCAAGGGGCTGTGTCCGCTCGCTTGAGGCACCACTGACATCAGCGCCGCAGGAAGTGCAGAAGCGGCTGCCGTCAGGTAGCGGGGTGGCGCACTTGAAGCACTGCATCTAGCGGTGCCCTCTCCTCGCCTCGAAGTACGGAGCGGAGCCGTCTGTGCGTCTGCGTTGCTTGCGCTGGAAGGCCCGCCCCACCGGGGGCGTTTCGCCTCCACCATATGCACCCGCAGCGCCGTCGAGAGCAAGTGCACCGTTGGCGGGCGCCCCCGGCACCGGCAAGACGCAAACGGTCCGGCACCTCTTCGCGCGCCTCGCCGACGCGCGGTTCTTCATCCTGTCCCTGTCGGTCGTGGACCACCCCGGCATGGCCCAGCAGAAGTTCTGCGACCTGCTCGAGGCCGTCGCCGAGTCGTCGCGGCCCGCGGTGGTGGTCATCGAGGACATCGACCGGCTCTTTGAGTCGGGCTACCTCACGCCGCAGTTCTTCCTCAACGCGCTCGACGGCCTCTTCCGGCCGCGCCAGCCGGTGCTCTGGGTGGCGACGTCGAACGACCCGCGCGGCCTGGAGCAGAACGTCCTCGACCGCCCCGGGCGGTTCGACCAGGTCTTCGTCTTCCCGCTACCGGGCGTGGAGGAACGCGCGGCGCTCGTCGAGCGCTACGCCGCCTGGCCGGTGGACACGTCGGTCGTGGAAGAGATCGCGCGGGCCACCGACGGCCTCTCGGCTGCGCACATCCGCGAGGTCTGCTACGCCGCCACCCTGGCGAGCGCCGACGCCCCGGCGCGATTCGCCGACGCCCTGCGCCACCAAGTGGGGCGGGTGCTCCACCAGCACCAGCGGGCGCGGAACTACGACTTCGGGCTCGGCGTGCGCACGGCGGGGTTCGCGTAGAGGTCTGGCCCCCCGCCAAAGCCACTCACCACAGCGACTTGGACCCTTGGCCGGAGCCGAGCCTCACCCCGGCCCCGGACGCTGTCACAGGGTCCCGACACATTGCAGAGAGACCCAGCCGCCCGTACGCATTCCGCGCCCGGGGGCCGCCGTGCACCCACACCTCGGACGCGCCTATGGACCGCCGCGGATTCGTCGCCAGCCTGACCCTCGCCTCGCTCGCCTGGCGCGGGGCCGCCGCCACCCAGCCGGCCCGCCGCCATCGGGACGACGTCTTCCTCGTCGGCGTCGGCTACGCGGGGACCACAGTGCTCCAACTCATGGAGCGGCGCGGCGTCACGACGGCGAAATGGCTGATCTGGTCGGGGGAGCGCGGCTGGCACGAGATCGGCGTGGACGAGTCGAGCCTGCACCGGGACCTGCGGGGCCGGAGCCCCGTCCTCACCGCTCGGCACGAGGTCTGGGAGATGCTGTCGCACTTCCGCGAGATCCCTCGCACCGCAGTCGTGACCGTCGGCCTGGGCGGACTCACCGGCAGTATGCTGATCGGCCCGCTCCTTGAGCACCTCACAGAGGTATCGACCGTCCACGTCGTAGCCACGACGCCCCTCCTGTTCGAGGGCCGCGAGCGGGCGGCACGAGCCAAGGAGGCGCTGTGGGGGATCCGCCAGAGCGACTCCGGCTACACGGTCTTCGACCTGGAGCTAGTGAAGGATGAAATGCAGCCGGTCGGCGCATACCACGAGTTCCTGGCCCAGGCGGACCTCCGACTGGCGGGCGCGGTCGTCCGGGCGATGGCTGAGCCGAGGAAGCGGATGGTGAACGGGGTGAGCGAGCCGGACGCGCCGATGTTCAGTCTTGACGACAAGTGACCCGAGGAGCAACGGCGCGATGAACGCGAGACAAGGGCCCGGCGTGGGACTGACCCGGCAGTGGATCGATGAACTCCGCGCGGCGGCACTCCGCCACAGTCTCTCGGCGGACCCGGTGCCGCTCCGCGGCTGGATGGGCGGCGCGATGCTGGTGGCCTGCGTGCGAAAGCTGGGCGGGACGGTCACCCCGGACGAGCCCTTCTACGGGTGGATCCTGCGCGATCCCGTCGAGGACGGGGAGTGGCGCGGCATCGACGAGGCGGCGCCCGAACTTGTGCGGGGCGACGTCCGCATCGGCGACTTCCACGGCGTCGTGCTCATCCGGCTGGATGGCGAGTCCTTCGTGGCGCTCAGGACGAACGACCCCGACGAGACCGGCACTCCTACCAGGGCGCTGGTCCTCGCCGGTCCATCGCTAGACGCCTCGATGCACCTCTCCTCGCGGCTGGCGGCGGCGCGCCTGGAGATCGTGCGTGCCGAGCAGCTCCGGGTCTTCGGTGCGGACGAGCGTCTCTATCGCCACACCGAGGTGTCGGAGTCGGAGCTGATACTGCCCCCCGACTTCAAGAGAGACATCCTGGAGTTCGTGGACGGGTTCGCGGAGTCCGCCGAGATCTGCGCGCGGCTCCGGATCGCCCCGTCGAGAGGGGTTCTGTTCGTGGGCGCGCCGGGCACGGGGAAGACCCACACCGTGCGGCACATCTGCACGCGGCTGACGGGCTTCCAGTTGTGCGTCCTGACGGTGTCCACGCTGGACGCCGGCAGCACCTGGTCATTCCTCAAGATGCTCAACAACCTGACGGAGACCGGGGAGCGCACGATCATCGTCATTGAGGATCTGGACCGGCTCTTCGAGTCGAAGGTGATAACGCCGCAGTTCTTCCTCAACGTGCTGGACGGTGAGTTCCAACCGGTGCAGCCCGTGCTGTGGCTCGCGACGTCGAACGACCCGCGAGGCTTTGAGGCGAACCTGCTCGACCGGCCGGGCCGCTTCGACCGGGTGTTTGTCTTCCCGTTCCCTGGGCTCGACGAGCGGCGGGCGTTCCTGCACCGGTACTCGCCATGGCCGGTGAGCGTCGATGTCATCGAAGAGGTGGCGGCGGGCTCCGATGGGCTGACGGGGGTGCACGTGCGGGAGGTCTGCTACTCAGCGGCGCTCCGGGCGGCCAAGGAGCCTGAGCGGTACGGCGCTGCCCTGCGGGAGGAACTCCGCAAGGTGCGGGGCCAGCACGAGCGAGCGCGGAGCTACGACTTCGATCTGGCGGAGCGGAGGGCGGGGTTCGAGGCGAGGTGACCGCGCGGAGCGCTCCGTGAACCGGATACGGACAGGGCACTGGGGAAGCGGCCCGCCTGACGGAGCGGTTCGTCACCCTGCCGGCAGGCCAGGTGCGCGAAGTGCGACCACCCGTGGCGTTGCGGTAGCATCCTCCAGCCGGAGAACTCCCACATTGTGGATTGGAACGGCCGACGCTCAGGCAAGACCAGGCCACCCCGCATCTCTTAGGTGGGCGGCAAAGGCCCGATGAACACGCGGCAGTTCCCGAAACAGAACGCTCGGGACGTTTTGGCTCAGCAGGAACCAGCCAATCTCCGACTCCTTCTTGCCTCGTGGGCGGGGCTGCTGAGGGGCAAGCGAAGGCGACCGGCTGCAGGCTTCTGTCCACCAAGCCCGGAGAGTCTCGAGGCGCGCGAGCTTCGCAGCGACAGACGGAAATGGTTCCGCCTGGTATTGCCGCACTGAGAGGTAGTCGCCTCTCGCCGACCTGTCGACCCTGTAGAAGATGGCGTCGTGCTTCCTTTCATCCCCCTCACAGAAGCAAAGTTGCGTCCACGGAACCCCCGACAAGTTCTTGCTGCGGTAGTAGGAGCCCGAGGAGCGGAGAGCCGCGCCAAGAGCCTTCATCAGAGACCACTGGCCCTCGGGCGTGGCAAGCGCTACAGAACGGCAACTCTCGTCACTGCTCAGCGCCAGTTCCGCGAGTCTCACACGCTCCCCACGCCTATCTGCCAGCCACGCGGAGTAGTCCGAAAGCAGAGGATGGGAGCCGGCATCGGGCCCTAGTAGCGTTTCCATTTCCTCGAGGCCAACGTAGGTGCAACCCCTTGGCAACCTCGTGCGGACGTCTAGATCGAAAGCGGACGAGAGAAGGACAAGACGCCCAGCTGTACCCAGTGCCAGAAGGTATCGGTTTGCCTGGTCGACATCAGGTATGGCGGAGACCTTGGTCTCGACCGCGAGGACGTGACCCTTCGCATCAGAGAACCGAATATCGAGCCTGTCTCGCAGACCCGGAAGTCGGACTTCCCGCTCAACGCTTACGGGACTAGCGACCTTGCCCAGACCGGCCTTCTCAAGGAACCTGCATCCGACCCGGTGCGGTCCTGGATGCTGGCTGGCTGCCTCCTCTTCAGCGCACTGCAGTATCCACCCCCAGAACGCCGAGTGTGACAGCTCGTAGCTCGCGAGGTTGAATAGATTGTAGCGTATCGAGTCCATGCGACTCCCTCCTAATATGGGCCGGGCTCCTTCTCGCGCTTCCGAGCACTGCCTGGAGACATCGGCGTCACCCTTCGCCATGAGTATGTCGAGGCACACCGAGACTGCATTCCCGCCTGTTGATGTTCCCGAGCACCAACACTCTACAAGAACTGCCCTCGCTCGGACTTGTACATGATGTCGGCCTGCGCGAGAATGTCATCGGGGTATTTCCTCGCAACCTGCTCCCAAGTGAACTTGCCATCGAACACCGTCAGCGTGTCCGGCCAGCCGTACTCCTTGGCATTGCGGAAATACTCGCTCGATGCCAGAGCAACAGCCCGGACCTGCAACTGATCGAGATCGACGAGGCGCTGGATGAGCCCCTTGTCCCTGGCCAAATCGCGGTTCTGCTCGGCGTCGAAAGGCTCGCACACCTTGGCTTCCACGATGATGATCGAGCGCTCGGAGAAGAGACAGAGGTCAAAGGTCCTCTTGAACGGAAAGCCCTCTGCACGGGCGGACCGGTTCCTCTGCCAGAGGTAGTCACGGTAGAAGCAGACTTCGAAGCCAACCTCCCACTCATCGCTTGACTCCACCTGCAAGGAAGCCTCGGCAATGAGCCACTTGGCGAAATCCGTTGGATCGCGACGGGCGTGTTCGAAGAGGACAGCGCAGAAGAGGCGCTCTTCTCGAGACCAACGGCACCAAGGCTGGTTCTTGAGGTAGCTTACGGACATGGGTGGCCCCCTTTCACAAGTGGTCAGGCCGCACTCTCGGGAAGAGGCTATCGCGCCAACACGACCATCGTAACGGGCATCGTTTCTCTTCGCCCCCCAACCACCCCTCATACAACTCCGCCAGCGCAGCGGCAGCTGCACACCAGGTTCGGTGCAAAAGAGTCGCGCACGTCCAGGTGGGTACCGAGCCGTCCGTGGAACCTACGAACATGCGGCGAACCCGCTATCGCTCAGTCGAGCGCCCCAGCCGCTCGTCGAGGTACGTCCGAACCACGCCCGCCGTGCACGTGTCTCGTACACGCTCCCACGTAAGCACCCGCACCGGATACCGATCGTGGTGTTCGACCAAGAGGCGATACTGGCTCTGCTCCTGATTTCGCTGCGCCACGACGTTCTTCCACTTGGTCTGCGTGACCAGTAGCGCCGACGTCACTGAGGACGCCCCCAGTCTTCGCCTCGCCTCTTCAAGCCGATCGCCATTCGACTTCACATCTCTCTCGAACGTCCAGTCCGAAAGGAACTTGACCTTGATAGCGACCAGCGCGCGGCTTTCCCAGTCGAACAGCAGCACGTCAGCGAATTCCCCGCGATCCGTGGTGCTGTCCGTCAGCTGGATCGGGTGGTTGTCGAAACTGATGTGAGTCGTGCCAGCCTGTAGGGGAAGCGGCGCGAGGGGTCGAGTCTCGGGGTACGTGGGGTCCGCCAGGAGAGAAATGAAGCTCTCGAAGCGGCCCTGCCACCCTTCGATCAACTCGTTGAAGAGATACCCGGCAAAGAGCTTGAAGTAGAGGTTGCGCTCCTTGTACGACTCGAAGCCAACAACCTCAGTGTCGAACAGCATGACTG
>Ga0315287_10001460_pt1 | contig 21818 bp, 16 predicted proteins | sample YL17G11_0_MG_FD_205037 | JGI IMG/M metagenome (GOLD analysis project Ga0315287, IMG submission 205037) | Sediment microbial communities from Yellowstone Lake, YNP, Wyoming, USA - YL17G11_0 | ecosystem: Environmental > Aquatic > Freshwater > Lake > Sediment | place: USA: Wyoming | collected...
CGTCGAGAACGGCGCCGCCGAACCGAAGCCCGAGTGACGAAGCGGGGGAGCCGGGCCGCACTCGTGGTGGCCGGCCTCGCGCTGGCCATCGCGGCATCGCAACGCCTCGCGCCTTCCGCGCCGGCTGTGTGTGACGCGCCGGTTCTGGTCGCGACGCGCGGAGCGCTCGCCGCGGTCTCGTGTACGCGTAGCGGCCCGCCTCTCGAAGGCGCGGCCCGGCTCGCGTTCGATCTTCCGCTCGACGTGAACCGCGAAGACGCGCGCGCGCTCGAAGCGCTGCCCGGCATCGGCGCGGGTCGCGCCGCGGCGATCGTCGCGGCCCGTGAGGCGGCACCGTTCTGCGACGTTCGCGAGCTCGAGCGCGTGCCCGGGATCGGGCGCACGACGCTTGCTCGGCTCGCTGGCCACGTCATCGCAGGCCCGGCTCGCGGCTGCGCGACGGCGAAGTCGTAGGGTACGGGGCATGGCAGTCGACCTGACGGCGCTGCGACAGCGCGTTCATCGCTACTTCGAGCGCGACATCTGGCAGCGGCGCACGGCGAGCGGGCCGCTCGAGGCGCTCGGGCGCTCCGCGCTGCAGATCCTGGTCGTCGTCGTGCAGGGAATCGAGCGCGACCAGATCCTGATGCGCGCCACGGCGCTCACCTACTTTGCGATGCTGGCGTTGATCCCGATGCTGGCGCTCGCGATCGGTCTCGTCGGCGCGTTCGGCGTCAGCGACGACCTGGCGCGTGCAGTGGTCGCGAAGGTGGCGGCGGGAAGCCCCGAGGCCGGTCAGTACATCCTCGATCTGGTGAAGAAGGTGAACTTCGGGAGCTTTGGCGCGGTGGGCGGAATCAGCCTCTTCGTCACCACGGTGCTGGGGCTCGGCAACGTCGAGCGCGCGTTCAACAGGATCTGGGGCATCGAGCACGAACGTTCCCTGATGCGGCGCTTCGCCGACTATCTCGCGGTGTTGGTGGTGGCGCCGCTTCTATTCACGGCGGCGGTGTCACTCGCGACGAGTCTGCGCAGCGAGACGATCCTGCAGCAGGTCCTTGCGTACCCAGCGCTCGCGCAAGCGTACGAACTGGGTCTCCGGCAGACGCCGACCGTGCTGCTGCTGCTCGGGTTTGCGTTCCTCTATTGGTTCCTGCCGAACACGAGCGTGCGGATCGTGCCGGCGCTGCTCGGCGGGCTGGTCGCGGCCGTGCTCTTCGGACTCGCGCAGGCGCTGTACATCGGCTTCAACGTGGGCGTCGCGCGCACGAACGCGATCTTCGGGAGCTTCGCCGCGCTGCCGCTGCTGCTGGTCTGGCTCTACGTCTCGTGGATCGTGGTGTTGCTCGGCTGCGAAGTCGCGTTCGCGACGCAGAACCTGCATTCCTTCCGGCGCGCGCGGGTGGGCGAGGAACCGCGGCCCGCGGCGCGCGAGGCGATCGGCATCTCGGTGGCGACGCGTGTGGCGTGCGCATTTCGTGCAGGAGGCGGCATCACCGACGAGGCGCTCGCGGGAGAACTCGACGTTCCGGTGCGCACGGTACGCGCGATCCTCGCCGACCTCGAAGCCGGTGGCATCGTCTCCCTGCGCGGAGCCGACGAACGTGACGTCTACCAACTCGGTCGTCCCGCAGAGGCGATCTCGGTCGTGCAGGTGTACGAGGCGCTGCGCGGGCAACCACCGCCGCCAGGCCGCGAGGCTTTGCCTGATCGCTCCGTGCACGCGCTCGTCGCCGAGGTGGAGCGCCGCGTCGCAAGCGCCCTCGGCGATCGCACGCTCGCCGACCTGGCGGACGGGCGAAGCGCGCATGGCCGGTAGCCTCGCTGAGTCCATCAGCTAGCCTGCGCGGCATTCACGGGCCCTCGCGCCCACAATCCCAGTTTCATCCCGATGCGTATCTACCTCGATCACAACGCCACTACGCCCGTGCGCGACGAGGTCGCCGAGGCGATGCTGCGCGTGCTGCGCGATGTGTCGGGCAACCCGAGCAGCGCGCACGCCGAAGGTGCCGCGGCGCGTGCGGAGCTGGAACGCGCTCGCGAGCGGGTGGCGGCGCTGGTCGAGGCGAGGCCACGCGAGGTCGTGTTCACCGGCGGCGCCACGGAGTCGAACAATCTGGCGATCTTCGGCGTCGCGCACGCGGAGCGAACAAACGGCCGCCATCTGGTGACGAGCGCGGCCGAGCATCCGTCTGTCGAGGAGCCGCTGGCGGCGCTCGAGGCCAACGGCTTCCGCGTGACGCGCGTGCCGGTCGACGCAGACGGGCTCGTCGATCCCGACGCCGTGGTGGCGGCGATCACATCCGATACCGCGCTCGTGTCGATCCTGTGGGCGAACAACGAGACGGGCGTCGTGCAACCGGTCGCCCGCATCGCCGATCTCGTGCGTACGCGCGGCGTCCCGCTGCACCTCGATGCGACGCAGGCGATCGGCAAGATCGCGGTGTCGCTCGATGCGGTGCCCGCTGATCTGCTTTCGGCGTCGGCGCACAAGTTCAACGGACCGAAGGGCAGCGGATTCCTGATCGTGCGCGGCGATCGCATGCTCGCCCCGTGGCTACGCGGCGGTTCGCAGGAGCGCGGTCGTCGCGGCGGTACACACAACGTGGCGGGCATCGCGGGACTCGGCGTCGCGGCGGAACTGGCGCGCCTCGACCTGGAGGATCATGCCGATCGCTATGCGTCGCTGCGCGATCGGCTGTGGTCCGGCATCGAGTCGAAGGTGCCGCGCGTGCGACGCAACGGTGCGGCGGCGGACGTACTGCCCAACACGCTCTGCGTCGAGTTTCGCGACACCGCGGGCGACGTGCTGCTCGAGGCGCTGGACGGCGAGGGAATCGCCGTCTCTGCGGGCGCAGCCTGTGCGTCGGGCTCCGTGCATCCGTCGCGCACGCTGCTCGCGATGGGTCGCAGCACCGCGGAGGCGCGCGCGTCGCTGCGCTTCTCGGTGGGCCACGGCACGACGGAGGCGCAGATCGAGCGCGTGCTCGCGCTGCTGCCGGATCTCGTCGCGCGCGTCCGGACGCTGGCGGGTCCGACATGAGCGAGCGCGTGGTCGTCGCGATGTCGGGCGGTGTCGATTCGTCGGTCGCCGCCGCCATGTTGGTGGAGCAGGGCTTCGACGTGATCGGCGTCACGTTGCGGCTGGTGGGCGACGCGTCGCGCTGCTGCTCGCTCGACGACGCCGAAGATGCGCGCCGGGTCGCGGAGAGTCTCGGCATCCGCTTCTACGTCGCCGACTACAGCGACGCGTTCCGCCGCGAGGTGATGGAGCCGTTCGCCGATTCCTATCTCGCGGGGCGCACGCCGATTCCCTGCGTCGGTTGCAATCAGCGCTTCAAGTTCCGCCATCTGCTGGAACGGTCGCGCGCACTCGGCGCGGGCGCGGTGGCGACCGGCCACTACGCGCGCATCGAGCGCGATCCGGCGAGCGGGGCGCTGTCGCTGCTGCGCGGCGCCGACGCGCGCAAGGACCAGTCGTACTTCCTGTTCGACCTGCGACCCGAGCAACTGGCGCAGATCCGCTTCCCGATCGGGGAGTTGGGCAAGGACGAAGTGCGCGAGCGGGCTCGCGCGCTGGGTCTCGCCACCGCCGACAAGCCCGAGAGTCAGGAGCTGTGCTTCGTGCCCGACGGCAATACGGCCGCGGCCGTCGAGCGGCTGCGTCCTGGTCTTGCGCCGGGCAGCGGCGAGATCGTCGACGAAGCGGGACGCGTCGTCGGGCGCCATCAGGGCATCCATCATTTCACCGTGGGGCAACGGCGCGGACTCGCGATCGCGCTCGGGCAACGCGTGTATGTGAAGTCGATCGACGCCGCGTGCAACCGCGTGACGATCGCGCCGGGCGACGCGCTCGGGGAGCGCGGCGCTCGCGTCAGTGGTGTGTCCTGGGTGAGGGGTGCGGTGCCGGAGGTGCCGTTGCGAGCGACGGTGCGGATTCGCTACCGACACGCAGGCGCTACGGCGAGTGTCGAGCCGATCACGAGCGCGAGCGCACGCGTGATCTTCGATGAGCCCGTCGCCGCGGTGACGCCGGGCCAGGCGGCCGTCTTCTACGACGGCGACGTGGTGCTGGGCGGCGGCTGGATCGACGGAGGGCTCGCGTGAGCGACGCGGCACCGGAGTTGGACCCGCTCGCCGAGCGCGCTGCCCTCGAAGACGTGCTCGGCCATCGCTTCAGCGACCCGCGGCTACTCGACGTCGCGCTCGCGCATCCGTCGTATGCGCACGAGATCGACGGTTCGCGCGGCAACGAACGACTGGAATTCCTCGGCGACGCGGTGCTCGATCTGGCGGTGGCGCGGCTGCTCTACGACGCGCACCCGGAGTGGAGCGAGGGAGACCTCACCCGCGCGCGCGCGGCGCTCGTCAACTCGCGGACGCTGGCTCACTGGGCGCGTGAACTCGGTGTCGGCGCGCACGCGCGACTCGGTCGCACCGAGCGCAAGACCGGCGGCGCCGAGAAGGAGCGCATTCTCGCGAACGTGCTCGAGGCGCTACTGGGCGCGCTCTATCTCGATGCCGGGCTGCCACCGGTGACGGCGCTTGCGCAGCGGCTGTTCGCCGATCTGTTGGTGCCCGGCTCGGATCCACTCGCGGCGGATCCGAAGACGCGCTTTCAGGAGTGGTCGCACGCCGAGCATGGCTCGACGCCGCGCTACGTCGTCGCGTCGGACAGCGGTGTGGAGAACGACGAGTCGCGATTCCGCGTCGACGTGCGCCTGCTCGGCGAGGTCTGGGGGCAGGGGACCGGCCGCACCAAGCGCTCCGCCGAGCGCGCCGCGGCGGAGGATGCGCTGGAGCGACTCGCGAGTGGCGCGATCTGACGATCCGGAGCCGCCCCTCGCGGGCCGCGCGCGGCACGTCAGACTGGCGGTCGTGATCGAATCCGACGCAGCTCCGGATGCCGACGAGGCGAGCGCGCCGCACCGCTGTGGCGTCGTCGTGCTGCTCGGCCGGCCGAACGCGGGCAAGTCGACGCTGCTGAATCAGCTGCTCGGCGAGAAGATCGCGGCGGTCACGCCGAAGCCGCAAACCACGCGCAGTCAGCTGATGGGGATCGTCACGCGCGCGGGTGCGCAGATCCTGCTCCTCGATACGCCCGGGTTGCACGAAGGGTCGAAACCGCTCGATGTCGCGATGCGCGACGCGGTGACGCGCGCGACCGAGGATTGCGACATCGCGGTATTGCTCATCGACGCCGCCGCGGGCTACGAACCGATCCACGCCGAGTGGTTGGCGCGGCTCTCGAAGCGCGGCGTTCCGGTGCTGCTGGTCGCGACGCAGATCGATCGCCCGGAGTGCGCGCGAGCGACCTGGCCGCCGCCCCACGCGGAGGGGGCCGCCGCAGCGCTGCGCATCTCGGCGCGGACCGGTGCGGGCATCGAGGCGTTCGTCGCCGAGGTGCTGTCGCGGCTGCCCGAGGGGCCGCCGCACTTCCCGGCCGACCAGCTGACCGATCGCCCGATGCGCTTCGTCGCCGCCGAGTTCGTGCGCGAGGCGGCGTTCCTCGAACTGTCACAGGAACTGCCGTACCGACTCGCGGTCGACTTGATCGAGTTCGACGAACGGGACCCGCTGCTGACGCGCATTCGCGCCAACCTGCTGGTTGAACGCGATTCGCAAAAACGCATCGCGATCGGAACGGGCGGCGAGCGCGTCCGCGCGATCGGCACGCGCGCGCGGCGAGACATTGAACGGCTGCTCGGTCACCAGGTCTTTCTGGACTTGCGCGTGAAGGTCGACCCGGCCTGGGCAAAGCAGGCGAAGCGCTTGAAATCACTGGGCTATCGCTGACCGTCAGTCGGCTTTCCGTCGATTGACGCAAGCGCCGACCTTCGTGTACGGTCCGCCGGCTGGGCCGCTTCGCGCGAAATCGCAGGTTCCCGGCACGCTCCCGATGCACCCCAACGGAGATTTTGAGTCATGAGCCAGAAGGAAGTCGTGATTTGCAGCGCCGTGCGAACGCCGGTCGGCAGTTTCCAGGGCGCACTTTCGTCGTTCTCGGCGTCGGACCTCGGCGGCGTCGTCGTCGCGGAGGCCGTGAAGCGCGCGGGTGCGAAGCCGGACGATGTCGAGCGCGTGATCCTCGGCAACGTATTGACTGCCGGCATCGGCCAGGCGCCGGCTCGCCAGGCCGTGATCAAGGGCGGCCTGCCCGTCTCCGTCGGTGCCATCACGATCAACAAGGTCTGCGGATCGGGCCTGCAGGCGGTGATGTTCGCGCGCCGCGAGATCCTCGTCGGCGATGCGGAAACGCTGGTCGCGGGCGGTATGGAGTCGATGACCAACGCGCCGTACCTGCTGCCGCAGGCGCGCGGCGGCTACCGGATGGGCAACGGGCAGATCATCGACTCGATGATCCACGACGGCCTCTGGGATCCGTACGACAACGTCCACATGGGCATCTGCGGCGACGCGGTGGCCGCGAAGTACAACTTCACGCGCGCAGACCAGGACCAGTTCGCGGTCGACTCCTACCAGCGCGCGCAGGCCGCCCAGCAGGAAGGCCGCTTCAAGGAAGAGATCATCCCGGTCACCGTGAAGAGCAAGAAGGGCGACACGCTCGTCGACGAGGATGAAGAGCCGAAGCGTGTGCAGCTCGACAAGATGGCGGGCCTGCGGGCGGCCTTCTCGAAGGACGGCACCGTCACCGCGGCGAATGCGTCGACGCTGAATGACGGCGCCGCCGCACTGCTGGTGACCTCGGCGGACCACGCGAAGGCGAAGGGCTGGACGGTGCTCGCGCGCATCGTCGCCGACTCGACCGCCGCGGTGGAGCCCAAGTGGTTCACCGTCGCGCCGGTCCACGCGCTCGCGAAGCTCTACGCGAAGACCAACAGCAAGCCGCTCGACTGGGACCTCTACGAGATCAACGAGGCGTTCTCTGGCGTGACGATGGCGGCGATGAAGGAACACGGCATTCCGCACGATCGGGTGAACGTGCACGGCGGCGCGGTTGCGATCGGTCACCCGATCGGCGCCTCGGGCGCGCGCATCCTGGTGACGATGCTCCACGCACTGCGCCAGCGCGGCGAGAAGCGGGGAATCGCCACGCTCTGCATCGGCGGCGGCGAAGCGGTTGCGCTCGCCGTGGAGCTCGTCTGATGGCGGGGCAGAAGCACACGCTGGGCATCATCGGCACCGGCACGATGGGGCAGGGCATCGCGCAGGCGGCGGCGCAGGCCGGCTACGAGGTCGTGTTCCAGAACCGCCGGCAGGAGTCCGTCGATCGCGGGATGAGCGCGATCAAGAAGCAACTCGATCGGCTCGTCGCGAAGCAGAAGCTCACGCAGCTCGAGATGACCGAAGCGATCGACCGGATTCGCGGTGTCGTCCCGCTGGAGGAACTCAAGGGCTGCGAGCGCGTGATCGAGTGCGCGCCCGAGGACCACGATCTGAAGCGCGAGCTGCTCCAGAAGATCGACCAGATCGTCTCCGAGGAGACGATCATCGCCACCAACACCTCGAGCTTGTCGATCACCAAGCTGGCCTCGTATCTGCGCAAGCCGGCGCATTTCGTGGGCCTGCACTTCTTCAACCCGGTGCCGATGATGAAACTCGTCGAGGTGGTGCGCGGCATGCGCACGAGCGACTCGACGATCGCCGCCGTGCGGGGTCTCGCCGAGAATCTCGGCAAGGTGCCGATCGAAGTGATGGACTCGCCGGGCTTCGTCGTGAACCGCGTGCTGTTCCCGATGATCAACGAGGCGGCCTTCGCGCTGCAGCAGGGCGTGGCGAAGCCCGACGCGATCGACGAGTGCATGAAGCTCGGTTGCAACCACCCGCTCGGCCCGCTGGCGCTGGCGGATCTCGTCGGGCTCGACGTCGTCTACGCGATCCTCGATTCGCTCTACCGCGAGTACGGCGAGCCGCGCTACGCGCCGTGCCTCGAGATCAAGAAGCGCGTCGAGGCCGGCTGGCTCGGGCGCAAGTCGGGTCGCGGGTTCTACACGTACGACGCGTAGAGGATCGCGTGCGGCCGGACGTAGTGATCTACGAGGTCGGCCCGCGCGATGGGCTCCAGAACGAGCCCGACACCGTCGCGACTGCTGCGAAGGCGGAGTTGGTGGGGCGCCTCGCGACCGCGGGCCTCTCGCGCATCGAGATCACGTCCTTCGTGTCGCCCCGGTGGATCCCACAGCTCGCCGACGCGGATGCCCTGTGCCGCGTCGTCGCGCGACCGCCGAGCGTCACCTACAGCGCGCTGGTGCCGAACGAAGCCGGCTACGAGCGCCTGCGCGCGGCCGCGTTGCCGGTCGCCGCGTTCTTCGTCTCGGCGAGCGAGACCCACAACCGCAAGAACGTGAACCGCAGCATCGCCGATCATCTCGCGCGCTTCCGGCCGGTCGCCGAGCGCGCGCGCGCCGAGGGCGTGTCGTTGCGCGCGTACGTCTCGACGGTTTGCGGCTGCCCTTACGAAGGCGAAGTCGCGATCGGCGCGGTGATCGATCTGGTGCGCCAGCTCGACTTGCTCGGCGCCGATGAGATCTCGCTCGGCGACACGATCGGCGTCGGGTATCCGAAGCAGGTACACGAGCTGGTGCGCGCCGTTGCGGGCGCCGTCGCGCTGGAGCGCGTCGCGCTGCACATGCACGACACATGGGGCCGCGCGCTCGCCAACGTGCAGGCCGGCTACGAGGAAGGCGTGCGGACCTTCGACGCCTCGCTCGGCGGCCTCGGTGGGTGTCCCTACGCGCCGGGCGCGTCGGGCAACGTCGCGACCGAGGACGTCGTCGATCTCTTCGAGCGCGCGGGAGTCGCGACGGGGGTCGATCTCGATGCGCTCGTCGATGCAACGGCCTGGCTCGAGCGCGACGTGCTGCACCGCGCGCTGCCGGGACGCGTGTACCGCGCCAGGCTCGGGCAGCGCGAGCGCTCGCAACGACAAGCAGAGGGGGCGGCTTGAAGACCGGCGACGACGTCCGCGGAAAACTCGCGAAGATCGAGCAGGGCGGCGGCCCGAAGTATCACGAGACGGCGCGCGAGGAGAAAAAGCTCTTCTGCCGGGATCGGCTGGCGCTATTGCTCGACGCGGACTCGTTCGTCGAGGACGCCGCCTTCGCGAACAGTCTCGCGCCCGATCTGCCTGCAGACGGCGTCGTCACCGGAGCGGGTCGCGTCGGCGGCCGCCCGGTGTGCGTGATGGCGAACGACTCGACCGTGAAGGCGGGCTCGTGGGGCTGGCGCACCGTCGAGAAGATCCTGCGCATCCAGGAGACTGCCGAGCGGGTACAAGTGCCGCTCGTGTATCTGGTCGATTCGGCCGGCGCACGCATCACCGATCAGATCCAGATGTTCCCGGGCCGACGCGGCGCCGGGCGCATCTTCATGAACCAGAACCGGCTGTCGGGCTGGATCCCGCAGCTCTGTCTGCTCTTCGGTCCGTCGGCGGCGGGCGGCGCGTACATCCCGGCGTTCTGCGATGCGCTGTTCATGGTCGAAGGCAACGCCAGCATGTACCTCGGCTCGCCGCGCATGGCGGAGATGGTGATCGGGCAGACGACGACGCTCGAAGAGATGGGCGGCGCGCGGATGCACTGCTCCGTGTCCGGCCTCGGCGACCTGCTTGCGAAGACCGAGCAAGAGGTGATCGCTGCGGCGCGCCACTATCTCTCGTATCTCCCGCTGCGCGCGGGCGCTGCGCTGCCGCTTGCGGAGCCACGTGCTGCGGCGAAGGATTGCGCCGACCTCGAAGCCGCGATCCCGCGCGACGAGAACAAGCCCTTCGACATGCGCGAGGTGATCGACCGCATCGTCGACGCCGATTCGTTCTTCGAGTTGAAGAAGCTCTGGGCCGGCGAGCTGCTCACTGCGTTCGCTCGCATCGACGGGCGACCGGTCGGCATCGTCGCGAACCAATCGAAGGTGAAGGGCGGCGTGCTCTTCGTCGATTCCGCCGACAAGGCCGCGCGCTTCATCGGGCTCTGTGATGCCTACGGGATCCCACTGCTCTATCTCGCCGACGTGCCGGGCTTCATGATCGGCAAGCAGGTCGAACGCCAGGGCATCATCCGCGCCGGCGCGAAGATGGTGCAGGCCGTTTCCGAGGCGAAGGTGCCGCGCATCTCGGTGATCGTGCGCAAGGCGTACGGGGCCGGTCTCTACGCGATGGGCGGGCCTGGGTTTGCTCCGGATGCATGTCTCGCGCTGCCGACCGCAATGATCGCGGTGATGGGTCCCGAGGCCGCGGTCAACGCCGTCTACTACAACAAGCTGCAGGCGATGCCGGAAGACGCGCGCAAGCTCGAGACCGAGAAGCTGCGCAGCGAGTACCGCGAGGACATCGACATCGAGCGCCTCGCGAGCGAACTGGTGATCGACGCGATCGTCGCGCCGGAGCGGCTGCGCGACGAACTGGTCGCGCGATTTCGCGTGATCGGAGAGCGACCGCAGGACGCTACCGCGCCGAAGCGGCGCAGCGTCGTTCCGATGTGATCGGAGTGCGCGCGGAAGTTGCCGGTTGAGCGGAGCGAGCGAGCGTGCTAGCCAGTTGACGTGAACTGGCAAACCTCGCCCGGCGACCATTCGAATCGCGAGACCGATCTTTCGATCGCCCATGTCTGCGACCGTACCGGCCTCTCGGCCCGCACCGTGCGCTACTACGAGGAACTGGGTCTGCTGGCGCACGTGCGGCGCAAGGCCGGGGCGCGACGGGTCTATGGCGCCGACGAAGTGGAGCGCATCCGCTTCATCCAGCGGCTGAAGAAGCTCGGACTCTCGCTCGCCGAGATCCGCGACCTGAACGACGTGCACGCGATCGGCGGCTCGACGGCCGCGATGCTCGACCGGCTCGACGAGGTGCTCGCGCAGCGTCTCGCGGAACTCGATGCGCGCATTGGCGAGCTCGCCGGGCTGCGCGATCAGATCGAGAAGTACCGCGCTCGCGTCGCGAGCCGGGCCGGCGCGCTGCGCACGGGGAAGGGGAATCCGTGACTGCGCCGCTTCCCATGGCCCGGCCGATCGCCGCCGAAGGGGCGGTGCGCGTGGTTACGGCCGCATCGCTCTTCGACGGCCACGACGCATCGATCAACATCATGCGGCGGATTCTGCAGGCGCAGGGCGCCGAGGTGATCCACCTCGGTCACGACCGTGGCGTCGACGAGATCGTCGACGCCGCGATCCAGGAAGACGCGCACGCGGTGTGCATCTCGTCCTATCAGGGCGGGCACATGGAGTTCTTCGCGTTCCTGGTGGAGCAACTGCGCGCGCGCGGCGCGGGCCACATCCGAGTGTATGGCGGCGGCGGCGGCGTGATCGTGCCCGACGAGATCGAGCGCCTGCACGCGCTCGGCGTCGCGCGCATCTTCAGCCCCGAAGACGGCCGGCGACTCGGGCTCGAAGGGATGATCCGGCAGATCCTGGTCGAGTCCGCGGAACGACCGTGCGTCGATGCGGCGGCCGAGCTCGCGCGACTCGCGCCGAGCGAGCCGGTCGCGGTGGCGCGACTCGTGAGCTGGTTCGAAGCGCGCGGTGGCGAAACCACCGCCGAGGTGGAGCGCGTGCGCGCGGCGATCGCGAACCGCCGTCGCAGCGCGCCTGCGCCGGTCGTCGGCTTCACCGGGACCGGTGGTGCGGGCAAGTCGAGCGTCGTCGACGAAGTGGTGCGGCGTCTGCGCCGCGATCACCCGACCCTCACGATCGGCTGCTTGCTGGTCGACCCGACACGGCGCCGCACCGGTGGCGCGCTGCTCGGCGATCGCATCCGGATGAACGCAATCGGTCAGCCCGGCATCTACGTGCGCTCGCTCGCGACGCGCCAGGCGCATCTCGCGCTGTCGCAGTCCGTGCGGGATGCGGTCGCGGTGCTGCAGGGAGCCGGCTTCGACCTCGTGTTGGTGGAAACCGCCGGCATCGGCCAGAGCGACTCGGAGATCACCGAACTCGCAGATCTCTCGATCTACGTGATGACGCCCGAGTACGGCGCGCCCTCGCAGCTCGAGAAGATCGACATGCTCGATCTCGCCGATCTGGTGGTGTTGAACAAGTCGGATCGCCACGGTGCGCAGGATGCGCTGCGCGACGTGCGCAAACAGTGGCGTCGCAATCGCACCGCGTTCGACGCGCCCGACGATGCGGTGCCGGTGTACGCGACGATCGCGAGCCGCTTTGGCGACGCGGGCACCGAGCGCTTCTACCGCGCGCTCGTGACGAGGCTTGGCGCGCGCGCGGAACACAGTTTCGCGGTACCAAATCAAGTACCGCTTGCCGTGGTGGAAACGAATCCACTGCTGCCCCCGTCCCGACGCCGCTATCTCGCGGAGATCGCCGAGGCGGTCCGCGGCTATCGCGCGCGATCGGATGCCGAGGCCGAGCGCGCGTCCGACGCCTGGGCGCTCGATCGATCCCTGCGTGCGGTCGACGCCCCCGACGTCATCGTCGCGCTGCAAACCCAGCGCGACGCGACGCTTGCGGCGCTGCCGGAAGCAGCGCGCACGGATCTCGCCGCGTGGCCGGCGCTGCGCGCTCGCTATGCCGCGGAGACGCAGAGTTACGAAGTGCGCGGTCGCGCGATTCCCGTCGCGAACCACGTCGAGACGCTCTCGGGTTCGCAGCTCCCGCGTGTTGCGCTGCCGGCGATCGACGAGTGGGGCGCGGCGTTGCGTTTCCTGCGACGCGAGAACGTGCCGGGCGCGTTTCCCTTCACCGCGGGTGTGTTCCCGTTCAAGCGCGAAGACGAAGAGCCGACGCGGATGTTCGCGGGCGAAGGCACGCCCGAGCGCACCAATTGGCGCTTCCATCTGCTCGCCGCGGGGCAGGGCACCGCGCGCCTCTCGACCGCTTTCGACAGCGTCACGCTCTACGGGCGCGATCCCCACGAGCGGCCCGACATCTGGGGCAAGGTCGGCAACTCGGGCGTGTCGGTGTGCACCGTCGACGATGCGAAGAAGCTCTACTCGGGCTTCGATCTCTGCGATCCCCGCACCTCCGTCTCGATGACGATCAACGGACCGGCGCCGGTGATCCTCGCGTTCTTCCTGCACGCCGCGATCGACCAGCAGGTCGAGCGACACCTGCGCGAGACGGGTCAGCTCGATGCGGTGCGCGCCCGCTTCGCTCCGCACGGTTTGCCCTCGTACGCGGGCGCGCTGCCTCCGGGGCACGATGGTCTCGGTCTCGGGCTGCTCGGTATCCCGGGCCGCGAGGCCGTCGAGGCGGAGACCTACGCGCGCATTCGCGCCGACGTGTTGCGTCGCGTGCGCGGCACCGTGCAAGCCGATATCCTGAAAGAGGATCAGGCACAGAACACCTGCATCTTCTCGACCGAGTTCGCGCTGCGCGCGATGGGCGACGTGCAGCAGTGGTTCGTCGACAACCACGTGCGCAACTTCTACTCGGTGTCGATCTCGGGCTATCACATCGCCGAAGCCGGGGCGAACCCGATCACGCAGCTCGCCTTCACGCTCGCCAACGGTTTCACCTACGTCGAGGCCTGGCGCGCCCGCGGCATGGCGATCGACGCCTTCGCGCCGAATTTCTCGTTCTTCTTCAGCAACGGACTGGACGCCGAGTACTCGGTGATCGGTCGCGTGGCGCGGCGCATCTGGGCGGTCGCGATGCGCGAGCGCTACGGCGCGTCCGAGCGCTCGCAGAAGCTGAAGTATCACGTGCAGACGTCGGGGCGCTCGCTGCACGCGATGGAGATGGCGTTCAACGACATCCGCACCACGCTGCAAGCGCTCACGGCGATCGCGGATCACTGCAACAGCCTGCACACCAATGCCTACGACGAGGCCGTGACGACGCCGACGGAAGAGTCGGTTCGCCGCGCCGTCGCGATCCAGTTGATCGTCAATCGGGAACTCGGTCTCACCAAGAACGAGAACCCGATGCAGGGCGCCTACGTGATCGACGCGCTCACCGACGCGGTCGAAGAAGCCGTGCTGCGCGAGTTCGAGCGACTCACCGAGCGGGGCGGCGTTCTCGGCGCGATGGAGACGCTGTACCAACGCTCGAAGATCCAGGACGAGAGCCTTCGCTACGAAGAGCGCAAGCATTCGGGCGCGCTCCCGATCGTGGGCGTCAACACCTTCGTCCGGCCCGAACGCGAAGCGGATGCCACTGCACCGGCGCGGGAATTGACCCGCTCGGACGAGGCGGAGAAGAAGCGGCAACTGGAGAATCTGCGCGTCTTCCAGGCGCGCCACGCCGAGCGCTGCGCAGCGGCGGTCGCTCGCTTGCAGTCCGCCGCGGTCGAAGGGGAGAATCTCTTCGATGAGCTGATGCGCAGTGTCGAAGTGGCGAGCCTCGGGCAGCTCTGTGAGGCGCTCTTTGCGGTGGGCGGTCGCTATCGCCGCGCGATGTAGCGCACTATGTTGACTCGGCGGGCCGGGCTCGACGAATGGGAGTTTGACGATGTCGAAACGTGCAGATCTCGAGAAGTGGCGCGGGCTCGCAACGAGCGAACTCAAGGGCAAGGATCCGGAGTCGCTGACCTGGGAAACGCCCGAAGGAATCCGCATCAAGCCGCTCTACACGGCGGCGGATCTCGAGAAGCTCGAGTCACTCGATACGCTGCCGGGTGCCGCTCCGTTCCTGCGCGGGCCGCGCGCGACGATGTACGCGAATCGGGCGTGGACGATTCGCCAGTACGGCGGTTTCTCGACGGCCGAGGAGACGAATGCCTTCTTCCGCAAGAATCTCGCGGGTGGACAGCAGGGGCTCTCGGTCGCGTTCGATCTCGCGACGCATCGCGGTTACGACTCGGACCACCCGCGCGTGACGGGCGACGTCGGCAAGGCGGGCGTCGCGATCGACAGCGTCGAGGACATGAAGCGCCTCTTCGACGGGATCCCGCTCGATCAGGTGACGGTGTCGATGACGATGAACGGGGCCGTGCTCCCGATTCTCGCCTGCTTCATCGTCGCCGGCGAGGAGCAGGGCGTGGCGGCGGAGAAGCTGGCCGGCACGATCCAGAACGACATCCTGAAGGAGTTCATGGTCCGGAACACCTTCATCTATCCGCCGTCGCCGAGCATGCGCATCGTGGCCGACATCATCGAGTTCACCGCGCAGTCGATGCCCAAGTTCAATTCGATCTCGATCAGCGGCTACCACATGCAGGAAGCTGGGGCGAACGCGGTGATCGAACTCGCCTTCACGATCGCTGACGGGATCGAGTACGTCCGCGCTGCGCTGTCGAAGGGGCTCGCGATCGACGCCTTCGCGCCGCGCTTGTCGTTCTTTTTCGCGATCGGCATGAACTTCTACATGGAAGTGGCAAAGCTGCGTGCGGCGCGTGTGCTGTGGTCGGAGGCAATGGCGGCGTTCGCGCCGAAGAAGGCGGAGTCGTCGATGCTGCGCACGCATTGCCAGACGTCGGGCGCGAGTCTCACCTACCAGGATCCGCTGAACAATGTGGTGCGTACCACGATCGAGGCGATGGCGGCGGTCTTCGGCGGCACGCAGTCGCTCCACACCAACGCGTTCGACGAGGCGCTGGCGCTGCCCACCGAGAACAGCGCGCGCATCGCGCGCAACACGCAGTTGATCCTGCAGGAGGAGACGGGCATTCCGGCGGTGATCGACCCGTTCGCGGGCTCGTATTTCATGGAGTCGCTCACCGCGACGTTGGCCGAGGAAGCGCGCAAGGTGATGGCCGAGGTCGAGGCGCTCGGCGGCATGGCGCGCGCGATCGAGTCCGGGATGCCGAAGCTGCGCATCGAGGAGTGCGCCGCGCGCCGTCAGGCGCGCGTCGATCGCCGCGAGGACGTGGTCGTCGGCGTCAACAAGTACCAGGTGACGGGCGCGGAGAGCGAGTTCGATCTGCTCGAGATCGACAACGCCGCCGTGCGCGACTCCCAGGTGCAGCGTCTCGCGGAGCTGCGCGCGAAGCGCGACGCGGGTTCGGTGCAGAGCGCGCTCGACGCACTCGAGGCGATTGCAAAAGGAGGCCCGGGGAACTTGCTCGCCTGCGCGGTCGCCGCGGCTCGTGCGCGGGCGACGATCGGCGAGATCTCCGAGGCACTCGAGCGTGTCTGGGGCCGCCATCGCCCCGAGACGCGGACGATCTCCGGTGTCTACGCGGGCGTTTCCGGCGGCGACGAGGACTACGAGGCCGTGCGCCAGGAGGTCGAAGCCTTCGCAGAAGCGGAAGGCCGCCGTCCGCGTCTGCTCGTCTGCAAGCTCGGCCAGGACGGTCACGACCGCGGCATGAAGGTGATTGCCAGCGCATTCGCCGACATCGGCTTCGACGTCGACATCGGTCCGCTCTTCCAGATGCCGGAAGAGGTGGCGCGCCAGGCGATCGAGAACGACGTGCACGCGGTGGGCGTCTCGACGCAGGCGGGTGGCCACAAGACGCTGATCCCGCAGCTGATCGCGGCGCTGCACGCGCAGCGCGCAGTCGACATCGCGGTCGTCGCGGGCGGTGTGATTCCGCCGAAGGACTACAGCGATCTCCACGCGGCTGGCGTCGTCGCGATCTTCGGACCCGGAACGCCGGTGCCGAAGGCCGCGCGCGAGGTGCTCGCCGCGATTCGCGCGCGACACGCATGAGCGATGCAGTCGCGGCGTACCGCGACGGAGTCCGGGCTGGCGATCGGCGCAGCATCGCCAAAACGATCACGCTGATCGAGAGTCGCCGTGCCGATCACGCCGCGCTCGGGCAGACGGTGCTCGACGAGCTGGTGCCGTACACGGGCGTCGCGGTGCGGCTCGGCGTCACCGGTACGCCGGGCGTCGGGAAGAGCACCTTCATCGAGGCACTCGGGCTGTGGTTGATCGCGTCGGGTAGACGCGTCGCGGTGCTGGCCGTCGATCCGTCGAGCCCGCGAACGGGCGGATCGATCCTCGGCGACAAGACGCGGATGGAGCGGCTCGCGCAGGATCCCGCGGCGTTCATTCGCCCGTCGCCGTCGGGCGGCTCGCTCGGCGGCGTCGCGCATCGCACCCGCGAGACGATGCTGGTTCTCGAAGCGGCCGGCTTCGACGTGGTGATCGTCGAGACGGTCGGCGTCGGGCAGAGCGAGTTCACGGTGGCGTCGATGGTCGATTTCTTCGCGGTGTTGCTCCAGCCCGGCGCAGGCGACGAATTGCAGGGGATGAAGAAGGGCGTACTCGAGCTCGCGGACGCGCTGGTGGTGAACAAGGCCGACGGCGAACAGCGCGACGCCGCTGGCCGCGCGCGCATCGCGTATCAGCACGCGCTGGGGCTGCTGCGGCCCACCTCGGCGCATTGGCGCCCGCCCGTGCTGCTCGCGAGCGCGGTGAGCGGCGAGGGGATCGCGGAGTTCTGGGAGCAGGTCATCGCGCACCGGGCTGCGCTCGAAGCGTCGGGCGAGATCGAGACGCGTCGCGCCGCGCAGGCCCGGGCGTGGCTGTGGACTCTCGTCGACGAGTCGCTGCACAGGAGCTTCCGGTCGCACCCGGCCGTCGCCCGGGCGATCCCCCGGCTCGAGGCCGAGGTCAGCGCGCGCAGGACGACCCCGGGTGCCGCGGCCCGCGCTCTGCTCGACGCCTTCCGGGATCGCTGAGCCCCCGCGCAGTCGCCCTTCCGCTCAAAACCTGACCACGAAGCAACCTGACGCCCGGCCCCGCTTGGTGGCTTCATTTCGGGGCTGGCGTTGCCGATGAGCCCGAGGGTGGCGTCGCGCCGGACGACGGGGTCGGTAATGGTCCAGATCAACATGGCAGCGCGGGAGATCACCTTGAAGGTGGTCTACTACGGTCCTGCGCTCTCCGGCAAGACCACGAACCTCCAGCAACTCCATCAGCTGCTCGATCCGGCATCGCGCGGCAAGATGGTCACGCTCGATACGACCGACGATCGCACGCTCTACTTCGACTTCCTGCCGATCCAGTTCGGCGCGGGGAAGGGCGTCTCGGTGAAGCTGAAGCTGTTCACGGTGCCCGGCCAGGTGATGCACAAGTCGACCCGCAAGGTGGTGCTCGCGGGCGCTGACGCGGTCGCGTTCATCGCCGATTCGCAGCGTGCCTCCGCGAGCGCAAATGCGTACTCGTGGCGAGACATGGAAGCGAACCTGCGCGCGAATGGGATCGACTTCGACGCGATTCCGAAGATCGTGCAGTTCAACAAGCGCGATCTGCCCGACATCAAGCCGCTCCAGGAAATCCGTGCGACGTGGGGCGACATCGCGACCTTCCCGGCGGTCGCGAGCAAGGGGGAGGGCGTGATCGAGAGTCTCCGCGAGCTGCTGCGCAAGCTCTATCGACATCTCGACGCGAAGCACCAGTTCGCGACCAACTTCGGCGTATCCGAGGAGGAATTCCTCGGCGGCGTCTTTCGTCACGTCGGACGCAACGAGAGCAAGGCCGCCGCAGGCTGATCGCCGCGCGCGCGCCGGCTGGGCCGACGCCCGCGGTTGACGCTCCAGTCAACCGCCGATAATCTGCCGACGCCGATTCCCGTGGGGAAGCTCAACGACGGACCCGCCGCGTGCTCGCACGCGAGATCGGGCGCCCCCGGCGCGGCGGTCCGACCGAAAGGCCAAACAGCATGGATTCGAAGGCGGCTCCCGCCCTTCGGCTGAAGCCTCGCCGCGTGCCCCCGGAATGGGCTGACGTGATCGTCTCCGTCGAAGAGGGCATCGCCGAGATCCGCGCCGGTCGGATGATCATCCTCACCGACGACGAGGATCGCGAGAACGAAGGCGACCTCTGCATGGCCGCCGAGTGCGTGACGCCCGATGCCATCAACTTCATGGCGAAGTTCGGGCGCGGCCTCGTCTGCCTCTCGCTCACCGAAGGACGCCTCCAGGAGTTGCGGCTCCCGATGATGGTTCCCGACGGCGACAACACCACGACCTTCGGCACCGCCTTCACGATCTCGATCGAAGCGCGCCAGGGCGTGACCACCGGCATCTCCGCGGCCGATCGCGCCCACACGATCCGTGTCGCGATCGACGACGACTCGCGCCCGCACGATCTCTCGCGACCCGGTCACATCTTCCCGCTGCGTGCGCGCGATGGCGGCGTGCTGCGGCGCGCCGGCCAGACCGAGGGTTCCGTCGATCTCGCGCGGCTGGCGGGTTTGAAGCCCGCCGGCGTAATCTGCGAGGTGATGAACGACGACGGCTCGATGGCGCGCATGCCGCATCTGGTCGAGTTCGCGCGCACCCACGGCCTGAAGATCGTGACGATCGCACAGCTGATCGAGCATCGGCTGCGCAACGAGAAGCTGGTGCGTCGGATCGCCGAGGCGGAGTTGCCCACCGCGGAAGCCGGCGAATGGCGTTCGTACATCTTCGAGAACGACATCGATCACGTCGATCACATGGCGTTGGTGAAGGGCGAGATCAGTGCCGACCGCGACGTGCTCGTGCGCGTCCACAGCGAGTGTCTCACGGGCGATGCATTTGGTTCGATGCGTTGCGACTGCGGCGAACAGCTCCACGCCGCGATGAAGCTGATCGATGCCGAGGGACTCGGCGTGATCCTCTACATGCGTCAAGAAGGTCGTGGGATCGGTCTCAAGAACAAGATCCGCGCCTACAGCCTGCAGGACAAAGAGGGGCTCGACACCGTCGAGGCCAACGAACGACTCGGATTCCCGCCCGACCTGCGCGACTACGGCGTCGGCGCGCAGATCCTCGTCGACCTCGGGGTTCGGAAGATGCGCCTGATCACGAACAATCCGGGCAAGCGGGCTGGCATCGAGGGCTACGGACTCACGATCGTCGAACGCGTGCCGCTCGAGATCACGCCCAACGAAAAGAACTACGAGTACCTGCGCACCAAGAAAGAGAAGCTTGGTCACGTGCTCCACTTGATGAGCTGAGGAATTCATGTTCGAGACCGTCGAAGACGTGCAGAAGCGCTTGGAAGAGCAGGGTTACATCTGCGACCGCCGCATCGCGACGGTCGTCTACCTGGCGCTCAAGCTCGAGAAGCCGGTGCTCGTGGAAGGTCCCGCGGGCGTGGGCAAGACCGAACTGGCCAAGGTGGTCGCGAAGGCGGCGGGCCGGCCGCTCGTGCGACTTCAATGCTACGAGGGTCTCGACGAAGCGAAGGCGCTCTACGAGTGGGAGTACTCGAAGCAGCTGCTCTACACACAGATCCTCAAGGAGAAGATCTCGGAAGTGATGGAGGGCACCAAGACCCTGCGCGAGGCGGCCGAACGCGTCGGTCAGCAGGACAGCGTGTTCTTCTCGGAGCACTTCATCGTGCCGCGCCCGTTGCTCCATGCGATCACGTCGAAGGAACCGACGGCGCTGCTGATCGACGAGGTCGACAAGTCGGACCCGGAGTTCGAGGCGTTCCTGCTCGAGGTGCTCTCGGACTTCCAGGTCACGGTGCCGGAGATCGGCACGTTCGAGGCCGTCCAACGCCCGATCGTGTTTCTGACCTCGAACGACGCGCGCGAGATGAGCGACGCGTTGAAGCGCCGCTGCCTGCACCTGTGGATCGACTACCCGGACGAGGAAGTCGAGCGCAAGATCCTCGAGGTCAAGGTTCCCGGGATGGACAAGAAGCTCGCGGCGGATGTCGTGGCGCTGATGCAGAAGCTGCGCAGCCTCGATCTGAAGAAGGCCCCGTCGATTTCAGAGACGCTGGATTGGGCGCGCGCCCTGTTGGCGCTCAATGCGTCGTCGCTGGATGAAGACCTCGTGAAGGACACGATGAGCGTGATCCTCAAGTACGAAGCCGACATCCGGAAGGCGCAGCAGGAGCTGTCGCGGATGATGGCGAAGCCGCCGCCCGCGCCGGGCGGGGCGCCCGGCGCGCCGGCACCGCCCCGCAAGAAGGGCACGCTCCACTAACCGGCGGCCTGCGCCCGCGGCGGAGAGGTCCATGCAGCGCAAGATCCTCGAGTTCGCGAACCTGCTCCGCCAGAGCGGTCTGCGCGTCTCGGTCTCCGAGGCGATCGACGCCTTTCAGGCACTCGACGAGTTGTCGCTCGCCGATCGCGACGTGTTCCGGGATGCGCTGCGCGCGTCGCTGGTGAAGCGCGGCGACGACATCGCCACCTACGACCAGCTCTTCGACCTCTACTGGTCCGGCTTCTACGACAACCTGAAGAATGCCTTCGATTCCGCCACCGGCTCGCTCGGCGAGCAGGGCATCGACGTCGAGCGGCTCCTCGAGCAGATCCGCCAGATGCTCGAGAGCGGCCAGATGCCGGAAGGCGAGATCGATCTTTCGGAGCTGGCGCGCGCGCTGCTGACCGGCGACCTGAATCAGCTCGAGCAGATGATCCGCGCGGCGGCCGCCCAGGCAGGCGCCGCACGCATCGAGAACATGCTGCAGATCGGCTTCTTCTCGCGTCGCACGATGGAGTCGATGGGCGCCGAAGGCGCCGCCAACGAGCTGCGGGAACTCGCCGCGCGACTGCGCGCCGCCGGGATGGGCGACGCCGAGGCGGACGCGATCGGCAAGCTCGCCGATCGCTTCTTCGAGGCGTTGCGCAAGAGCGTGCGCGACTTCATGGAGCGGGAACTCCAGACGCGCAACTTCGACTACATGGAGAAGTTCCGCCGCGAAGCACTCTTCGAGAAGAGCTTCTACTCGCTCACCGAAGACGAGATCGCGCGGATGCGCGAGGTGGTGAACCGCCTGGCGCAGAAGATCAAGAACGTGATGTCGATCCGTCGCAAGCGCCGCAAGAAGGGCAAGCTCGATCTGCACACGATGCTGCGGCGCAACGCGGGCCACGGCGGCGTTCCATTCGAACTGGTCTTCAAGGAGAAGCGCAAGGACCGTCCGAAGCTGGTGATCCTGTGCGACGTGTCGTCGTCGGTCGCGAACGTATCGCGCTTCATGCTGCAGTTCGTCTACAGCTTGCAGGAGTGTTTCACGAAGATCCGCGCGTTCGTGTTCGTCGCAGAACTGGGCGAAGTGACGCCGGTCTTCCAGGACCACGATGTCTCGAAGGCGATCGA
>Ga0315287_10001461_pt1 | contig 21797 bp, 21 predicted proteins | sample YL17G11_0_MG_FD_205037 | JGI IMG/M metagenome (GOLD analysis project Ga0315287, IMG submission 205037) | Sediment microbial communities from Yellowstone Lake, YNP, Wyoming, USA - YL17G11_0 | ecosystem: Environmental > Aquatic > Freshwater > Lake > Sediment | place: USA: Wyoming | collected...
TTCCTGAAGCTCTTCGAGCTGCTCATGCGTCAAAGCGGCGGACAGGCCGAAATCACCACGCTGTCAAAACTCTCGGGCCTCACCCGCCCGACGGTCATGAGCTATCTGGACATCTTCGAGGTGACCCACGTGCTGCACGCTGTCCGGCCCTTTCACGGCGGCGGGCGTCAGGAAATCCTGAAGCAGCCCAAGCTCTACGCCTTCGACACGGGGTTTGTCTGTTACAACCGCGGCTGGAAAGACGTGCGCGATGAAGATGGGGGCCTCTTGTGGGAACATCTGACGCTCGATGCCCTGCGGACGATCGGCCCGGCGCCACGCATTCACTACTGGCGCGACAAGAGTAAACGGGAGGTTGACTTCGTGCTTCCCGTCAACGAACAGGAGCTTGTCGCGATCGAATGCAAGTGGAGCGACGACCAATTCAAACCAGACGGGCTAGCAGCGCTGCGTGCGCTGCATCCGAAAGGCGCCAATTATCTCGTGACGCCGTTTGTCACTCATCCCCATGACAAGACATTCGGAGATCTCCTGGTCCATGTGCTGCCGCTGGACCGCCTTCTTGCAGTGCTTCGCAAGCAGGGGCTGTAGGCGTCCGTCTCGCCGGTCACCGTTTTCCCGGACTTGATCTCCACCGGAATCAGCTCGTTTCCCTGCTCGGCGGCGACATCCACCTCGTTGCTTTCTCTTATTAACTCACGGCGCCGCAAGGTTGCAGATGGCTTCTCAAGGGATATTATTGCGGTCGGGACGCGCCCGTCACGCATGGTTGAAGAGAATCTTAGGACGAGCCTGAGGGCTGCGCCTTGCCCTTGCGGAGAATAGGCGCTACATCCACCAGCTTGCTAGCTGGCCAAGACTGATCTGGGATCGGCAGCGGATCGCCTCCGTCTTCGGGACGGTGCGGAATCGCCAAGGGCACTTCAGGGACATTCTTGATCTTGTCGAGAAAGGTGTCCTCATCAAGGACTCCGCAGGTGGACGCAGCACGAGCTACAGACTGTGTGTGACGGGACCCGCCGGCCAGGTGCGCACGTAGGGGCAACATAGCGGCTTGACCTGGCAGACGAGCAGGCGCATATTTATGACAATGTAATACAGGAGGGATTCCTGTGCGAGCCGTCGTCTCCGTCAGCCTCCCCAATGAAATGGCCGTGCGCCTCAATGAACTGGTGGATGCATCAGGCCGCGCCAAGAGCGAAATTGTCAAAGAGGCACTGCGCCGTTACCTCTGGGAAGAGCGCTTCGATGCCCTGCGTCTGCGGCTTGGCAAGAAGGCCCGCGCGCGGGGGTTGGTCACCGACGAGGACGTCTTGAACACCGTCTCGTGACGGTCGTACTCGATACCAACGTCCTGGTGGCGGCGTTCGTCAGCGACGGGCTCTGTCGTCGACTCCTCCTGCGTGCCCGCGACCGCAGTTTCACGCTCGTGATCTCACCCTTCATCCGTGACGAGTTCGCCCGGGTGCTCAGCCGCAAGGCCGGAGCCAACACCGGGGAGATACGGGAGGCGCTCGCACTGATCGACGAGATCAGCACCTCCGTCAACTCCGGCGCTGGAGAGACGGGTCTCACAGGGACCTGCCGCGACCCCGATGATGACAGCGTCCTGGCCTGCGCCGTGGCCACCGGCGCCGACTATCTCGTCAGCGGCGACAAGGATCTTCTCGTCCTCGATACCTGCAAGGGAGTCAAGATCATCGCTCCCGGACCTTCGAGTTGCTTTTCAAGGACTGACGCTGGTCCATGGAATGCAGGGCCGGGTGCGCGTTACCTGAAGATCAGGACATTAAGGACGAGTCGGTCAGGACGCTGCAGGCGCTCCTGGCGAAGTACCCCGGGTACCGCGACGCCGAGATGCTTCTCGGGGAGTTGTCCAAAAAGGAGAAGAAGCCGCAGATCAATCGGATAGACACTGCTCGCTTTCGCCGCCGATTAACGATAAATATATTTGACTAAAAAGCCATATAATGTAAATATTAATTACCATTATGGCTAAGAAAGCATTTGCCATCTACCCGGCTTCGGCGAAACTCGTGGAAGCGCTTGGGCAGCGTCTCAAGGATGCGCGACTGCGCCGTCGCTTTTCCATGGAGACGGTCTGTTCCAGAGCCGACATTTCACGACCGACTCTGTACAAAGTCGAGAAAGGTGACCCGTCGGTCGCCTTCGGGATCTACGTGCAGGTGCTGCGCGTGTTGGGTCTGGTTGAGAGTTTGTCGTTGATCGCCAAAGAAGATGTTCTTGGACGTCGTCTGCAGGACGAATCCCTCCCGCGGCGCAAAAGGGCCCCGCGCAGGAAAAACACCAATGGGACAGAATGATGGCCAAGTCACGTCGAGAACAGGTTTGGGTCTGGCTCGATGATCCTGCCTACGGATCACTCCAGCAGATAGGCACGCTTTCCCGTGGGGACCGAGGAAGCATACGGTTTTCCTACGAGGCTGGCTGGCTCGACCACGCTCACGCCTTCCCCCTGGATCCCGAGTTGGATCTGACCGCTGGCGAATTCTTTCCCGGGGATTCGAATTTCGGTGTTTTCATGGATTCGTGTCCCGATCGCTGGGGTCAGGTCCTGATGAAGCGCCGGGAGACCTTCGTGGCCAAAGAAGACGGCCGCGCGCCGAGAACGCTGGGCCCGTGGGAGTTCCTGTTGGGGGTCCAGGACTGTACGCGCATGGGCGCCTTGCGCTTCAGCCGACCGGGAGAACGAATCTTTCTGGCCGACGAGGCGTTGTCGGCTCCGCCAGTGGCCAGGATTGCCGAATTGCAGTCGGTAGCCTATGAGCTGAGCAGGAAAAAGCAGGATGACTCCGAGAAGGTCAAGGAATGGCTGAAAGTACTGGTCGCCCCGGGTTCGTCGCTCGGCGGCGCCCGCCCCAAGGCCAACATAATCGATGAAGATGGCAGCCTCTGGATTGCGAAATTCCCTTCGGCCGACGATGACTACGATGTCGCCCTCTGGGAGAAGCTGCTCCAGGAGCTGGCGCAGCGCTGTGGCATCACGGTGCCCGACGCCCGCATCATGCAGATCGGCAGCGGCTATCACACGTTTCTGGTGAAGCGATTTGACCGTCGCGGAGACAATCGACGCTTCTTTGTCTCGGCCATGACGATGCTCGGCCATCGTGACACCGAAGACGCCAGCTATCTGGAATTGGCGGAGTTCCTGGCAACGTTTGGTGAAACCGAGAACATCGCCCGTGATCTCGAAGAACTCTTCACCAGGGTGGCATTCAACGTCGCCACCGCCAATCGGGACGATCATCTGCGCAATCATGGCTTCATCCGATCCACCGCCGGCTGGCGCCTGGCGCCGGCTTTCGACATCAACCCCTCGTTCAGGAAAGACGAACACGTTCTTGCTCTGGATCTTCATGACCGGCGGCCCGACATGGAGGTCGTTCTGTCAACGGCGGGCTTCTACCGCCTGGAAAGAGGCCATGCCAAGAACATCGTCGTTGAAGTGTCCAACGCGGTCGGAGAATGGCGGACTCGCGCCAGAAAGCTTGGCTTGAGCAGACAGGAATGTTCTGATGCGGAACATTTATTTTGGCAGGCGCCGTGAAGCAACTGCGGCTGGCGATGAAGCTGCGGCCGCTCGTCATCCCGATCTCGTTCGGTGTGCTAATGCCGCAGATGGCCAGGGCCGCGGAGGGGCTGCCCGGCGTGCCCGCTGCCGGCGGCGTCGGGGCGACAGTCCTCTTCTCGATGATTATTGCGACCTGCCTCACGCTGGCCTTAATCTACGGCCTGGTCTGGCTGAAACAGCGGGATGCCCGGGCCAACGTGATGTTTTCCCTGCTGGCGATCGGCACCGCGGGCATGGCGGGCTGCGAGCTGGAGATGATGCGCTCGGTGTCGACGGAAGCGTTCGGTGCCGTGCTGCGCGGCTATCATGTAGCCGTCTGGGTCACCATCGTCGGCTTCGTCGGCTTCGTCCGAAACTATCTCAAGACTGACCGAGCTTGGCTCGGCCTGACGGTTATTGGCATAAGAACGCTGTCGCTCATCCCCAATTTCGTCGGCGGCGCCGTCAGTGTCAACTATCGCTCGATCACCAGCCTGACGCGCACCTCCTTCCTCGGCGAGGTGGTCTCTGTCCCGGTGGGTGTGCCCAACCCGTGGATGGTGCTTGCGCAGTTCAGCCTGATCCTGCTTCTGGCGTACGTCACGGATGCGGCGGTCACCTGTTGGCGGCTGGGCGACCGTCGACGAGCCGTGACCGCGGGCGGTGGGCTCATGCTCTTCATTTTCGTGGGCATCACGCAGTCGATCCTCGTGTTCTGGGGCTTGGTCCGGATGCCGCTCTCGCCAAGCGTCTTTTTTTTGGGCATGGTGCTGGTCATGGGTTTCGAACTGAGCCGTGACGTGCTGAACGCCGGCGTGCTCTCGAAGGAACTGAAGGCGCAGCGCCGGGAACTGGCCCACATGAGCCGCGTGTCCGCCATGGGGGTGCTCTCCGCATCGATCGCGCATGAGTTGAACCAGCCGCTGACGGCCATCCTGAGCAACGCGCAGGCCGGGCAGCGGTTTCTGGCCGCGCAGGACCCGGACCTGGCCGAGGTGCGCGAGATCCTCAAGGACATCGCCACCGAGGACGTCAGGGCGGGTAACGTCATCCGCGGCTTGCGGGCCATGATGAAGAACGAACCGCCGCGACGGGAGCGGTTGGATGCGAACCAAATCATCGAGACTGTGCTCTTACTCCTTCACGCGGAGAGCGCGCTGCGCAACGTCGTCGTCCAGAAGCGGCTTGCGGCGGAACTGCCGCTGATCCTCGGGGACCTGGTCCAGCTCCAACAGGTCGTGCTGAACCTCCTGATGAACGCGCTGGAAGCGACGGACGCGCTTCCGCCGGGGTCGGGGCGGATCGAGGTCTGCACGGATGCGGCGGATGCCGGATGGGTCCGGATTCGCGTGAGTGACAACGGGCCAGGCATCCCCGCGGAGAAGCTGGCGGGGATCTTCGAGCCGTTCGTCACCACGAAGGGCGCCGGGATGGGCATGGGACTCTCGGTGTGCCGATCGATCCTCGCTGCCAGCGGGGGGCGCATCCAGGCCGACAACAACCCTGGCGGTGGTGCTACGTTCACCGTCATGCTTCCCACGCACCCCTCTTCCGAGCGTGTCGCATGAGCGTCCCCTCCCGGTGCGTGGTCTTCATCGTCGACGACGACGCCTCCGTCCGCAAGGGGCTCGGACGGCTGATGCGGTCGGCGGGCTACAACGCGGAGGCGTTCGAGTCCGCCGAGGCATTCCTGGCCCACCAGCCGGCCGACCTGCCCGCCTGCCTGATTCTCGACTTCAAGATGCCGGGGCTCGACGGCCCGGCGCTGCAGGAGCGGTTGGAGGCCGCGGGGAGCCGCCTGCCGATCGTATTCCTGAGCGGCCACGCCGACGTGCCCACCAGCGTCCGCGCGATGAAGCACGGGGCCCTGGATTTCCTGCAGAAGCCCGTCGAGGACCACATCCTGCTGCAGGCCGTCGAGGTGGCGCTCGAGCGCAGCGCCCGGACGCGTGCGGAGAGCGGCGAAATCGCGGGGATCCGCAGCCGTCTGGAACTTCTGACCCCCCGTGAGCGCGAGGTTCTCGAGCAGGTCATCACGGGGGCGCTGAACAAGCAGATCGCCGCAACGCTGGAGATCGCCGAGAAGACCGTCAAGATTCACCGCGCGCAGGTCATGCACAAGATGCAGGCCGGCTCCGTGGCCGAGTTGGTGCGCCTGGCCGCGCGGACGGGGATTGGGCCCGACACGCTCCTGTTTCCAAAGTGAGTGGGCCTCCTTGCCCTTGCGGAGAATAGGGGATGTATTCACCGCATGAGGTGCGGAGAATATGAGCTACATGTCACCATGACATTCTCGAGAAGACTCAGAAGAACACCGACGCCGCAGAGCAAGGTATTGACATCGCGGCGTGGCTCGAATGGTTCTTGTCTTGTTTGAACCGTGCGCTGGACGCGACCGAGAACACATTGGCCGGCGTGTTCAGGAAGGCTTCTTTCAGATGTGATATCATTGTGCACCAATACTGATATCATGAGGGGAGCGCATGGTACGGACAGTCATCAGCCTGGATGAAGAGGATAAACGGTGGCTCGACGCGAGAGCGCGGGAAACACACGTGCCGATGGCTGAAGTCGTGCGACAGGCGGTGCATAAGTTGCGCGAGGAGTCGGCGCGGGAGGCCCGAGCAGTAGCCGAGCTTCTTCAGCAGACCAGTGGCATCTGGCAGCAGGGTGACGGCCTGGCCTATCAACGTCGGATGAGGGGTGAATGGAAGACGCCCCGCTGACGCTTCTCCTTGATTCCGTGATCCTCATCGACCACTTCAATGGCGTGGCCCAAGCGACTGATTATCTCAGCAGGTGGCGAAAGGTCGCCGCCATCTCCGTGATCACCAGGGCCGAGGTTCTCACGGGTTTCGATGCCCAAAGCGTGCACTTGGCACTCAAATTGCTCGATGCTTTTCCCACGCTCGTGATAGATGCGCCAGTTGCGGACCTGGCCGCCCGGCTCAGAGGCGAACATCGCTGGAAGTTGCCGGACGCCTTCCAGGCCGCCCTCGCCGTGCATCACCACCTCCGCCTCGTCACCCGGAACATTCGCGACTTTCCACCCGATCGCCACTCGTTCGTCGAGGTGCCCTATAAGCGATAATCGCCGGGAACGCACCGCGCTAGGGGGTATTCATCCCCGCCGACGGCGCTGGCGGCGCAATCGGGCCGGGCACACCCTGCGACACGGTCCAGCCGATGGCTTCAGCCTCCTTCAGGGCCCGCGGCGACATCCGGCCGGTCAAGGCGATCTCCAGCCGGCTCGCGGCGAGTTCCTTGCGGACGCGGTCCGCGATCTCCGTCAGGGCTTTCCGGCTGGCGTCGGTCCAGCGGATCGAGTCGAGGGGCAGCAGCGCCACCGCCTTCTTGCCGCTCACGACGGCGACCATAGCCCTCGAGTCGGTGAGCACGGCTTCCACGCGGTCATGGGCGTGGAACGCGGCCAGCATCTCCGCGCTCTCGGTGAAGAACTCGGCTTCGATCTCGCCGGCGGCCTGCCGAGCGGTGTCGACGTAATCCGCGAGGCCCGCGGCCCGGACCGCGTGAAGCGCAGCCACGAAGCGGGTCTGCTGCGAGGGGCTGAACGCCTTGGTTTTGAGGAAACCGGCGGCGACCTCCTTGTCGACGCCCAACTCGGCGAAGCGCTGCTCGTTGAGTTTGCTCAGCTCCTCGGGATCCTTCCCCCAGGTCAACTCGCTGACGTCGGCGGCCTTGCCGGCAATCGGCGGGATCGGGATGACAACCTTGCCTGCGATGCCCCCCGCGGCGTCGATCTTCCCGATTTCCTCGAGCGCCTGGCGCAGCACGGGATTCGAGGAGTAGGGGTCGACACCCAGCTTCTGCGCCCAGCGGCGTGTCGCCCCGTTCACGCCGAAATGACTCATGGCCGCGGAGGTGCCGGCATCGATGGCCTTATCCGTCGAGGATTTCTCCCCGGCGGTCTCTGTCTTCGGCTTGTCATCACCCTGCACCTTCTCCGCGGCGCCCTCCGCGGCATCAGTTGCGCTGCCGACGGTTTTCTTCGCCTTGCGTCCCAGGTTCACCCCGGCGCGCTTGACGCCGGCACCGAGCCCCTCGACCGTGGCCACGGGGTCCGCCGCCGCCTGCCCCAGGCTCTTCCCGACGCTCAGCACCGAGGAGCCGGCGGCGCTGATGAACACATCCGACTTCGAGACCTCCTGGAGCGCGGCGAGGGCCTGCACCTCCCGCAGCCGCACGTAGAGCATGCTGGTGCCCGCCGCGGTGAAGCTGCCGTAGTCTGACTGGATGACGAACTCGTGGAGAAAGCCCTCCGTCTTGACCTGGTCGGCCAGCTTGTAGTGCGGACCCTGGACGAGAGCTGCCGGGAGGAGATCGGCGGGCTTAAACGTGACCGACCCCTCGAAGGATTCCTGGGCAAACGCCGGCAGAGCGGCGGCGAGGACGAGTGAAACGACAGCGAGATTCCGGAATCGTAACCGCATAATCTTCATGTGCCTCCTGAATGAAACCGACGCCTCTCAACATCGTTGTATAACGGTGTGCGGAGACGACTCTTATCCAGTCGCGGCGGCCTGTCAACCGTTTTCACGGTATTTGTATCACCGGGTGTTCTTCTCTATACTTGTGGAACATGACCTCACGCGCACCAACATCCAGCGACAGTCCGCTCCGGGAGCCCCCGGACTTCTCGTTCGTCCTCGGCGGGCCGCTCTTCCAGCTCATCCGTCGGGCGGGCCTGGCCGACGACGACCTGATGCTGGTGCGCCGGCGCATTGTCGCCATCGCGCTGTTCTGCTGGCTGCCGCTTCTGGTGTTAACGGCCTTGGGAGGTGAGTTGCTCGGCGGAGGTGCAGCCGTCCCCTTCCTGAAGGATATCGAAGTCCACGTGAAATTCCTGCTGGCGGTACCTCTGTTGATTGCCGCCGAGTTGGTGGTGCACCGGCGTATTAGGAACGTGGTGCAGCAATTTGTGGAACGTCGCTTGATACCCGAGAGCGGCATGGCGCGGTTCGACTCCGCCATCGCGGCGGCCTTTCGGCTCCGCAACTCGGTGCTCGCCGAGGTGTTGATGATCGCTTTCGTCTACGTCGTTGGCATTCTGGTCGTCTGGCGCCAGTACATGGCACTCGATGCGGCGACGTGGTACGCGACGCCGTCCGCCGCGGGCCCGCGGCTCTCGCTCGCCGGGATGTGGTATGGCTACGTGAGCGTGCCGGTTTTCCAGTTCCTGCTGTTGCGCTGGTATTTCAGGATCGCCGTCTGGGCGCGTTTTCTCTGGCAGGTGTCGCGCATCGAGTTGAGTCTGGTTCCCACGCATCCGGATCGTCTTGGCGGCCTGGGATTTCTGGCCAACACGGCCCATGCCTTTTCCCTGCTCGCCGCGGCGCATGGCGCGATACTTGCCGGACCCCTCGCCAACCGCATTTTCTACCTTGGGGCTAGGCTGCCCGAGTTCAAGGTCGAGATCGCCGCGGTGGTCGTATTTCTGCTGTGCCTGGTCCTCGGCCCGCTTCTGGTGTTTGGGCGCCAACTTTTCCTGGCGAAGTTGAAGGGGAGGCGCGAATACGGCGCGCTCGCCCAGCGCTACGTGCGCGAATTCGACGCCAAATGGCTGCGTGGCGGTGCGCCCGCCGACGAACCGCTCGTGGGCAGCGGCGATGTCCAGTCCCTCGCCGACATGGGCAGCGGTTACGAGCTGGTGCAGAATATGCGCACCGTGCTTGTCACGAAAGATGCCGTCATCCAGGTCGTCGCCGCGACGCTCGCGCCGGTCGTGCCGCTTCTGCTCACGATGATGCCGCTGGAGGATCTGCTGAAAAAGCTGTTCGGCATCCTGTTCTAGGGTTGCCAGCATTGGCACCTGGATATTCCTTTGGAATCGGCTTGTACAGAACGGACCTGTTTCCGAAGTGAGTGGGCCTCCTCGCCCTTGCGGAGAATAGGCGGCATATTCACCGCATGAGGTGCGGAGAATATGAGCTTGTGACGGGACCCGCCGGCTAGCTGACGCAAGCGCTGTGGTATGATCCGACCGGGAGTGTGCAATCAAAATCGTGAACAAAGAAGACATCATCGCTTACTGGGTTGACTCGGCGGACGTGGACTTGTCCGCCATGGAGAACCTGCTGGATCATGGCCATTTCTCCTGGTCGCTTTTTGTGGGGCACTTGGTCTTGGAGAAGTTGCTTAAGGCGTATATTGCGAAATCCGGCTCGGCCGAGTTGCCGAGAACACACGATCTGCTCAAACTTGCGGGAGCGGCGGGACTGGAACTTGATGAGGGGCAGAAGGATATTCTCGATGAGGTAACAACCTTCAACCTCAAGGCGCGTTATCCGGACTACCGGCAACGGTTTTACCGCAAGGCGACACGTGAATTTGCAGTAAGAAACATCGAGGCGATCAGGAGGTTTCGGGCATGGCTCCTGGAACAAATAAAGAACTGATCCGACGCACGGTCGGGGAGTATCTCCGCGTCCTTCGCGAGGGGAAGGTGCCCGTGCATCATCTCTATCTTTTCGGTTCATGGGCGAAGGATCGCGCCGATGACGGCAGCGACATCGACGTGGCAGTCTTCCTTGACCAGGACGACCTCGATGGATTCGATGAGGATGTCCGACTCATGAAGCTCCGGCGGTCGGTGGATCTGCGGATTGAACCGAGAGCGTTTGCCAGGACCGACGAGGTTGATCCGGACCCGTTTGTCCAGGAGATTCTCGCCACCGGAGAACTTTTCTCCTGACTTCCGTCATCCAGGGCACTGTCCAAGCGAGACCGGATATAAGGAAACTGGAGGTGCGCTTCGATGACCGGCGCTGCCGGTATCGACCAGCCGCCAGATAGTCACCCCGCGGGCATGCCCGCCACGAGTAGGTACAAGGTCCTATAGGAGCCGCCACGTCTGCCGCCCATACTGTGTCCACAAAGTTCCATCGAGCGGCCGAACGCACCGCCCTACAGCACGAGAGGGAGACGTATTTGGCGAAAGTCTTCATTATCGACGACGATCCCGCTGTGCGTACGGCCCTTTCCCGGCTGATGAAGTCGGCGGGGATCGAGTGCGGCAGCTTTCCCTCCGGCGAGTCGTTCCTCGCCGCGTTCAAGAATGGGGACCGGGGCTGCGTCGTGCTCGACTACCACATGCCCGGGAGCGACGGGCCGGATGTGCTCAAGATCATGGCCGAGACCCGTGTTCCCGTCCCCGTCATCATGCTCTCCGCCCACGATGCCCCCGAGACCCGGGAGCGCGCCAGAAGCCTCGGAGCCGTCGCCTTCTTCCGCAAGCCCGTGGACGGCCAGGCGCTGCTCGACGCAATCGCCTGGGCCATGGGAATGAGCCATGCCTGAGTTGACGGCGGAAGCGGCCGCGCAGATATTAATCGTCAAATCGGAGTCCGCCCGTATCCCTCGCCCCGTTCGAGCGGTCTTCTTCCCATTGTATTGCTGTTTTGCAGAAACCGAACAAGGGAGAGTGAGCACATGAAGCGACGCACGTCATCAGTCATGAGAGCGGTTGCGTGGGCTTCGGCCGGCACGATCCTGGCGGCCGCGACGCTCGTTTGCGCGCCCGCGGCGCAGGCCGCGGCTGACAAGAAACCCAACATCGTCTTCATCCTGACCGACAATCTCGGCTACGGCGAGATCGGCAGTTACGGCGGCGGCCTCACGCGCGGCGCGGCCACTCCGCGCATCGACAGTCTCGCCAAGGAGGGCATGCGTTTCCTGAACATGAACATGGAGACGCAGTGCACGCCGAGCCGGTCCAGCCTGATGACCGGCCGCTGGGCGATCCGCTCGGGCACGCACTCGGTGCCGTTCGGCGGCGTTGCCGACGGTCTGACGCAGTGGGAAGTGACCATCGGTGAAGCGCTCTCGGACGCGGGCTACGCGACCGGCTACTACGGCAAGTGGCATCTCGGCAGTTTCGACGGGCGGCTGCCCAACGACCAGGGCTTCGATGAGTGGTATGGCATACCCCGCACGACGGACGAAGCCCGGTGGCCGTCTTCACCGGGGTGGTCGCCCGACATCATGCCGGCGGAACACACCATGGAAGGCAAGAAAGGCGAGAAGAGCCGCGAGTTGAAGATCTATGACGTCGTGGAGCGCCGGCTCATCGACGCGGAAATCACCAAGCGCTCGGTCGCGTACATCACGCAGCACGCCAAAGGCGACAAGCCGTTCTTCGCTTACGTCGCGCTCACGCAGCCGCATTTGCCCACCGAACCGAATCCCGCCTTCGCCGGCAAAACTGGCAACGGCGAGTGGGCGGACATGTTGGCAGAGATGGATGCCAACGTCGGCCAGATCCTCGATGCGGTGGACAAGGCCGGCGTTCGCGACAGCACCATCGTCATTTTCACCAGCGACAACGGCGCGGAGTTCTTGAAACCGTGGGACGGCTGGGCCGGTCCGTGGCGCGGGCAGTATTTCACCGCGCTGGAAGGCGGACTCCGCGTGCCGTTCCTGATCCGCTGGCCCGGCAAGATTGCCGCCGAGCGCGTGAGCAACGAAATCGTGCATGGCGTGGACATGTTCGCCACGCTCGCCAAAATCGGTGGCGCGAACGTTCCCGCCGACCGCCCGATGGACAGCCTCGACCAGTCTGATTTCTTCCTCGGCAAGACCGAGAAATCGGCCCGCGAGGGGTTCCCGATCTTCTGCGCGGAACGGCTGCAGGCGGTGAAGTGGCGCAACTGGAAACTGCACTTCATGCGGCAGGACACGATGTTCGACCCGCCGGTGAAGAACCCGGTGCCGACGATCTTCAACCTTTTCAGAGACCCGCGCGAGGAGACGCCGACAGCGGATACGTGGGTGGTTGCTCCGATTCTGAAGATCGTGGGTGCCTACGAAGCGAGCGTAAAGCAGTATCCGCTCATCCCCATGGGTACGCCTGATCCTTACGAGCCACCAGCGAAATAAGGGAGCACGACCATGAAAACCACCCGCACCTATAACCTACTCGCCGCGGCGCTCGCTGTCGCGCTGGCGCTCGTCGCGAATGGTGCGCAGGCCGGCGAGATCGGTCACTATGCCCCCGGCGTTCCGAACATCCGCGACTTCACCGTCCCCGACCCCGGCTTTTATGGTGTGCTCTATGACTACTGGTATTCCACCGGCCGGCTCAACGATCGCAACGGGGACAAGGTCAGTTCTATCACGGTCGGTCCTGCACCGGGCGTGACGCGCGGCGTGAATGTTGACGTGGACGTTTATGCCGTCTCGCCTACGTTCATCTGGGTGTCAGATTGGAAAATCCTTGGCGCGAAATACTCCGCCTACGTGGCGCCCAGCTTCGCCAACTCCAGCGTAGGCGCGTCTCTCTCCACCGAGACGGGCAGCGGGCGCAGCGGCGCGATCTCGTCGGAGTTCGGCGTGGGCGATGTGTTCGTGCAACCGCTCTGGCTCGGCTGGACGCTCACGAACTGGGACTTCGCGCTGGGGTACGGCTTCTATGCGCCCGTCGGCAGATACAACACCGAAACAGTGACGATCGTAGGCACGCCGATCAAAACGGAAGCGTTGGACAACATCGGACTGGGCTACTGGACGCACCAGGTCCAGGGCGCGTCGTCGTGGTATCCCTGGGCGGACAAACGCATGGCCGTCGCAGGCGCGTTGACGTACGAAATCAACCAGCAGAAGGAAGGCTTCGACTTCACGGCCGGCCAGCGCCTGACGTTCAACTGGGGCATCAGCCAATACCTCCCCTTGAATAAGGCCCAGACCATGCTGCTCGAAGTCGGCCCGACAGGCTACGACAGTTGGCAGATCACGGACGACACCGGCAGCGCCGCGAAAAACCCCGGCGTGCATGACCAAGTCCACGCCGTGGGCGGTCAAGTCGGCCTCACCTACATCCCATGGATGCTGTCGATGAACGTTCACGGCTTCTACGAGTACTCCGCCACGGATCGGTTTCAAGGCCAGTCCTTCGGCCTCAATATCTCTAAAAAGTTTTAACACCCTTCAACGCCTCGCACCTTCCCGAGGCGTTTGCTAAGAAGCTTGGCCTTGAAAAGCTTGAAAGGTATCTTGGACAACAGTGGTGGTGAAATGAACAACCCTGTCTCCCACAGAAAGGGCAAGCAATGAAAAGACAAACAAGAGCGATACTCGCCTTCGCGCTCATTGGCGCGCTTGCGTCCACGAACACGCAGGCGCAGCAAGTGCCGCTACCCAAGACCGCTGCCGAAGTTCCCGGGCCCGCCGCCGGCACCGCCATGACCAAGGAATATGTCCAGATGGTCGGCCGCATGGCCTACGTCTGGGGCTGGCCGATGGTCAACGCGCATAACCGTCGCGCGTCTTTTGCCACGGCACCCGAGTGCGGCTACATGGGCGGAGTGCTTCCCGTCGCGCCCGTTGGCTTCAACACGATGCTGACCGATTACATCAAACCCGAACAGACCTTCGTCACTTGCCCCAATCAGGATGTGACGTATGGGGCCGGTTTCACCGCGCTGGACAAGGAGCCGACGGTCTTTCAAGTGCCGGATTTCGGTGACCGGTTCTGGGTCTATGCACTCTATGACGCACGCACCGACGAGATTGCCGAGATCGGCAAGCCCTACGGCACCAAGCCCGGCTTCTACATGATCGTCGGGCCGAACTGGAAAGGCGAAGCCCCGGCGGGCATTTCCGCAGTGCTGCATTCTTCCACCGAACTGGTGTTCTGCGTCCCGCGCATTTTCAAGGACGATACCGCCGCGGACACGAAGGCCATCCAGCCGGCACTCAGCCAAATCCAGTTCTATCCCTTGAGCGAGTTTGACGGGAAGATGAAGACGAAGGACTGGAGCAAGCTGCCAAACTTCCCGGCGCCCCCGAGCACTGGCGGCGAGACCAAGTGGGTTGTGCCGGAAAAATTCTACGACCAGCTTCCCGGCGTAATGAAACTCGTGCCGCCGCTGCCAGGCGAGGAAGCCCTCTACGGCTGGATTAATTCCGTGTTTGCGGCTGCCACCAAAGACCCGGCGACCAAGGAGGCGCTGATCGCCTCTTTCGTGTCTGCCGAGAAGGAACTCATCGCGCCGCTCTTCCAGTGGAAGTTCAATGGCCGACCCGCTGGCAACGGCTGGAACACCCAGGACAACAATGCACAGTGGGGCAGCGACTACCTCAACCGCGCGGCCATGGCCAAATCGAGCATGTATGGCAACAAGCCCGACGAAACCAAATACTTCTACGTGGAATACGACGATGTGGGCAAGCTGCTGAACGGCGAGAACACCTACACCCTCACCTTCGCGAAAGGCCAAGTGCCGCCGGTCAAAGGTTTCTGGTCGGTCACGCTCTATAACGAATACCATTTGTTCGAGCCGAACGCCCTGAACCGTTTCTCGCTGGGCACGAAGAACAAGGCCCTCAAGTACAATGCGGACGGTTCGCTGACGCTCTATGCCAGCGCCAAATCGCCGGGCGGCGACAAGGAAAGCAACTGGCTGCCCGCGCCCAAGGGGCCGTTCTCGCTGTTCATGCGCGCCTACTGGGCTGACCAGTCAATAATCGATGGCACCTGGATGCCGCCGCAGGTCGTGACGGTGAAATGAACCAACCAGGGCATGCTGCTCGCAGAGAGGACACTGGAGTATCTGATAGAGAACCAAAGCATCACCACGAACAAGGGAGGGTGAACACATGAAGCGAAGCACGTCAGCAGTCATGAAAGCGGTAGCTTGGGCCTCGGTCGGCACGATCCTGGCGGCCGCGACGCTCGTCTGCGCGCCGGCGGCACATGCCGCGCCGGCGAAGAAGCCCAACATCCTCGTCATCTGGGGCGACGACGTCGGGATGTGGAACATCAGTGCCTATCACCGTGGGATGATGGGCGGTAGTACACCGAACATAGATCGTCTCGGCAAAGAGGGGATGATCTTCATGGATCACTACGGCGAGGCCTCCTGCACGGCGGGCCGGGCTGCCTTCATCCTGGGGCAGTATCCGATCCGCTCCGGTTTGAGCACTGTCGGGCTCCCGGGCGCCGAGCAGGGCATGTCGAAGCTGGACCCGACGCTGGGGAATCTGCTCAAGCCGCTCGGCTACGCCACGGGCTGGTTCGGCAAGGACCACCTCGGCGACCGCGATGAATACCTGCCCACGGCGCACGGCTTCGATGAGTTCTTCGGCATTCTCTATCACCTCAATGCCGGCGAATACCCGGAGCAGTATGACTTCCCGAAGGACCCCGAGGTAGCGAAGAAATTCGCGCAGCGGGGCGTGGTTCATTCGTGGGCGAATCCGGACGGCACGCAGAAGATCGAGGACAAAGGCCCGTTCGGGCGGGAGCGCCAGCGGACGCTCGACGCGGAAGTCCTCGTCGAGAGCAAACGATTCATCACCGACGCGGTCAAGGCGGGCAAACCCTTCTTCGTCTGGCACAACACCACGCGAATGCACTATCGGACCAACTTGCGGAAGGAATCCGATGGCGTGACCGGCTACGGCCTCTATGCCGACGGCATGAAGGAAATGGACGACAACGTCGGCGAACTCCTCAAACTGCTCGATGATCTGGGCGTCGCGGACAACACCATGGTCATGTTTTCCACCGACAATGGCGCGGCCTGCAACAGTTGGCCCGACGGCGGCAACACACCCTTCGGCGGCGAAAAAGGCGTGGGCGGTTCCGAAGGCGGCTTCCGCGTGCCCATGCTCGTCAAGTGGCCGGGTCGCATCCCGGCGGGCGTGGCGACCGGCGAGTTCATGACGCACGAGGACTGGCTTCCCACCATCATGGCCGGCGTCGGCGAGCCCGATCTGAAAGAAAAGCTCCTCACCAGCTACAAAGCCGGCGACAACACCTACAACCGGATCCATCTCGACGGCTACGACCAGACCGACCTCATCACCGGCAAAGGCAAGTCCCACCGCAAAGAGTTCTACTACTTCACCGAGACCAAACTCCACGGCGTCCGCTACGGAGACTTCAAGTTCCTCTTCGTCAAACAGGACAAATGGTTCAACGGCGTCCAGGAGAACATGGTCACGCCGCTCGTCACCAACCTGAAACTCGACCCGTTCGAGCGCTTCCACGAGGCGCGCGGCTTTGACGAGTGGCAGGAGAACCACGCCTGGACGTATGCGCCCGCCTTCGGGCAAGTCGGGGTGTTGTTGAAATCGCTCAAGGAATACCCACCGCGGCAGGCGAGCGTGGACTTCAATATTGACGAAGCCATGAGGGCGCTCACCCCCAAGGGGGAATAAGCGCCGATTCAACCCGCCGGGCCGCACCCATCGCAAACCGGGTGCGGCCCAACCGTCCGCGAAAACGAAAGGAACATTGCATTGAAAATCATTTACAGACAAAGCATCTTCGCCGCCGCGCTCTTTTGCGCGCTCGGCGCGACGATCGCACAGGCGCAAACCGTCGAGTCGCGCATCGGCACGCTCGCTTTTGATCACGCCCTGCCTACCCCGGAAACGCGCCAGAAGCTGTACGACGAGATGGACTACCAGCGCGCCGTCCAGACGGTGATCTGGGCCGAGCCGGCGATCAACAACGCGCTCTTTCGCCAGGCGATGGAAGTGGTCGGGACGCCCAATCTCGGGGCTACGCTCCACGACAAGCGGCAACAACCGGGGCATGAGACGCTCACGCCGAACCAGAGCGTCATCTACCTCTATGACATCATCAACCTCAAGGACACCGGACCGGTCGTCTATACCGTGCCGGCAGGGCCAATCAACGCGGGCTTCTTCGACATGTGGATGCGCCCGTTTTACGACTTCGGCATCGTCGGCCCGAACAAGGGCAAGGGTGACCGCATCCTGCTCTTGCCCCCCGGCTACAAGGGGAAAATACCGACGGGTTATCAAGTCGCTTACCCCAAGACGTATCAGGTCTTCACCATCACGCGCGTCTCGGTGAAGGAAGGCATGACCGAAAAGCAGGGAAGCGAACTCCTGCAGAAGATCCAGACGTACCGGCTGTCCGATGCCGCCAGACCGACGGCGAAGAAATTCGTCCTGCTGGGTGACCCGCCGAACGGCGGCACGGAATTCCGGATGAATCGCCCCAGCGGCATCGCCTACTGGAAGCTGCTGCACCGGATCATCAACGAAGAGACCATCGACGAGCGTGACCGCATCACCCTGGCTTCGCTTGCGGCCATCGGGATCGAACGGGGCAAACCTTTCGCCCCCGATGCGCGGATGGAAAAGCTGCTCATCGACGCCGAAAAAGTCGGCCTGGCCATGATGGTCAACGAAGCGTTCTCGCCGCGCTACATCCCGGACGGCGTGGTCAAGGAACTCTACCCCGGAACCAAATGGGAAAACATCCAGCTCCTGCCTTCCATGAGCCAGGAAGGCCCCAACTTCACCTACGTCGTCAACCGGATGATTGGATTCTACCAGGCCAACGCCGCGCAGCTCTCGTGGGATCCCAAGGATTTTCCGCCGGGATTCGGGCAGAAATACGCCGGGGTCTACAGGGACAAGGCGGATGATTGGCTGAAGGGCGAGAACAACTACTCTCTGCGTGTGCCGGCCAAAGTTCCGGTCAAGGACTTCTGGGCCCTCACCGTGTACGACATCCAGACGCGTGCGCTCATCGAGGCACCCCAGCACGTCGCGGAAATCAATCCGAACGTCCAGAAACTCCAAACCAACCCGGACGGATCGGTCGACCTTTTCTTCGGTCCCAAGGCCCCCGCGGGCAAGGAGTCGAACTGGATTCAGACCCTTCCCGGTCGTGCCTGGTTTGCCTACTTCCGCTGGTATGGTCCGACCGAGGCCTACTACGACAAGTCGTGGCGGCTGCCGGACATCGAGCAGGTGAAATGATTCAATGGCCTAGGTGAAACACGCGGGCTGTCCGAGCGGGCGGCCCGCGACTTCGCCAGCGAAACATTCAACCAACGAAAGGACAAAACCATGAACATGAAGACAGTGCCTGTTCGACGCTTCATCGTCATCGCGCTGGTCGGCGCGCTGGCATTCACCACGAGCCGGGCCGGCGCGCAGGAGGCGGGGGCCGATCCGGCCGCTGAGCTGGCGAAGAAGCTGGCGAACCCGGTCGCGGCGCTGATCAGCGTGCCGTTCCAACTCAATTACGACCAGGACTTTGGGAAGGACGACAAGGGCTCGAAGTGGCTGCTCAACATCCAGCCGGTCATCCCGTTCTCGCTGAGCGAAGACTGGAACCTGATCACCCGGACGATCGTCCCGCTGGCGGCCGAAAATGACGTCCCTGCAGGTACGGAAGGTTCCGGGCTCGGGGACATCCTGCAGAGCTTCTTCTTCTCGCCGAAGCAGCTCGTTGGCGGCTGGACGTTGGCCATGGGGCCGGTCTTCCTCTACCCGTCGGCGACCGATGACATCCTCGGCGGTGGGAAGTGGGGCGCCGGGCCGACGGCTGCGGCGCTCAAGCAGTCCGGCGGCTGGACCTTCGGCATTCTCGCCAACCACATCTGGTCGTTTGCCGGAGACAGCGACCACGCCGACATCAACTCGACGTTCCTGCAGCCGTTCCTCTCGTACGTCACGAAGACGAAGACGACGGTCGGGCTGAACTCCGAGACCACCTACAACTGGGAGAAGGAGCAGTGGGGAGTGCCAGTGAACGCGTCGGTCTCGCAGCTGCTGAAGGTCGGCTCGCAGATCCTCCAGGTGGGTCTGGGCGCGCGCTACTGGTTGGAGTCGCCGGAGAGCGGTCCGGAGGGCTTCGGCTTCCGCGCAACGGTCACGTTGCTGTTCCCGAAGTGATTCTCCGGCAGGCGACGACTCGCGAGAGGTGAGGGAATTTGCCCTTCATATGATGTACGTTATCTCGCATAACAATGGTGGCGAAATGAGTAAGCCGATCAATCACAGAAAGGAAAGACCATGAAAATCCAAACAAAAGCGCTACTTGCTGTCGTGCTCATGGGCGCGCTGGCGTCCACGAACACGCAGGCACAGCAAGTGCCGTTGCCCAAAACCGCAGCCGACGTTCCCGGCCCCGCCGCCGGCACCGCCATGACCAAGGAATATGTCCAGATGATCGGCCGCATGGCTTACACATGGGGCTATGCGATGGTCAACTCGCACAACCGCCGCGCCGCCTTCGCCTATGTGACCAGCCAGAACGGCAACGTGCCCGGGTGGAACGGCGGCGTCCTCCCCATGGCGCCGATCGGCTATAACTCCATGCTGATTGATTACATCAAGCCGGAGCAGACGTTTGTTGCCTGTCCCAACCAGGATGTCGCATACGGCGCCGGTTTTTTTGCTCTTGACAAGGAACCAGTGGTCTTTCAGGTTCCGGATTTCGGGGACCGTTTCTGGGTCTATGCGCTCTATGACGCACGCACGGATGAGTTCGCCGAGATTGGCAAGCCTTACGGCACCAAACCCGGCTTCTACCTGATGGTCGGGCCGAACTGGAAGGGTGAAGTTCCGAATGGGATCAGTGCGGTGGTGCGTTCCTCCACGGAGCTGGCATTCACGGCCCCGCGTATTTTCAAGGAAGATAACCCCGGGGATACCAAGACTGTCCAATCGGTGCTCAACCAGATCATGTTTTATCCCCTGAGCCAGTTCGATGGGAAGATGAAGAGTACCGATTGGAGCAAGTCGCCGAGTTTTCCAGCACCGGCAGGTCCCGGCGGCGAAACCAAGTGGGTCGTGCCTGGGAAGTTCTTCGAGCAGCTTTCCGGCGTGATGAAACTCGTGCAGCCCCTGCCCGGCGAGGAAGCCCTCTATTCTTGGATCAATTCCGTGTTCGAGGCAGCCGCCAATGATCCGGTGGTCAAGCAGGCGCTGGTGGAATCCTTCGTGTCCGCCGACAAGGAAATAATTGCCCCGCTCTTCCAGTGGAAGTACAACGGCCGCTCCGCCGGCAACGGCTGGTACTCGCCCGTGAACAACGCGCAGTGGGGCACCGACTACCTCAACCGCACCGGCACGGCCAAGTCGAACATGTACGACAACAAGCCAAACGAGACCAAGTACATCTACCGGGATTTCGACAGCGCGGGCCAGCAACTCCACGGCAAGAATAATTACACCGTGACCTTTGCGAAAGGTCAGGAGCCGCCGGTCAAGGGCTTCTGGTCCATGACCCTCTACAACGAACATCACCTGTTCACTCCCAACCCGCTGAACCGCTATTCGCTCGGCACCAAGAGCAAGTCGTTCCTGAAATACAATGCCGACGGTTCACTCACGCTGTATTTCGGCGCGAAGTCGCCCGGAAAAGACAAGGAAACCAACTGGGTGCCCGCGCCGAACGGCACGTTCTCGCTCTACATCCGCAACTACTGGGCGGAGAAAGCCATCCTCGACGGCACCTGGATGCCGCCGCAGGTCGTGAAGGTGAAGTGAGCCAACCCATCAACCAAAGATAAGGACAAAATCATGAACAAGAAAACTCCGCAACTCCTCGCCGCCGCGCTCGTTTGCGCGGTGACGGTCACGACCGCGCAGGCGCAATCGCAGTTCGATAAACTGGCCAATGCGCCATTCAAGGAAAACCGACCCACGAAGGAAACCGCACTGACGCTCCGCGACGAACTTCTCTTCCAGCGGGCGACGCAGACCTATCTCTGGGCCTTGCCGCTCATCAACACGCTGGGCATGCAGGTCGGCTCGGAAAAGGTCTTCGGCAAAGGCTACAACGTGCTGCCGGTCTTCAAAAACCGGCTCGACGCCAAGACGCTGATCACGACGCCGAACTCCGACGTCATCTACGCGCTCAGCTATGTGGACCTGGGCAAGGATGGACCGCTGGTGATGGACGCGCCGCCGGGATTGCAGGGCATTTTGCTCGATTTCTGGCAGCGTCCCATCCCGGTCGATGGTGGCAAGTTCTTCGGCGATGTCGGCCTGCCCGGACCCGACGAGGGCAAGGGCGGCAAGATGCTCCTCCTCCCGCCCGGCTACACGGGCGAGGTTCCAGCGGGTTATTACGTCTACCGCTCAGGGACCAACAACGTCTTCGTCTTCCTGCGCTCCTTCTATCAGGATCCGAAGGATCTCACGGCCGCCGTAGCCGTGATGGAACATACGAAGATCTATCCGCTCAACGGCGAGGCCACCGCCAAGCCGATGCAGTACCCCAATGCCTCCGGCGTGGCGGTCAACGAACTGCCGGCCAGCGATGGCAGCGCGTTCGAGCAGCTCAAGCAACTCGTCGACAGTGAAGGGGCCAACCTCGCCAGCTCCGATGGGTTTGGCATGCTGGCGTCCATCGGCATCGTCAAGGGCAAGCCGTTCAACCCCGATGCGAAGACCAAGGCCATCCTGGATCGGGCCGCCAAGACCGCCTACA
>Ga0315287_10001463_pt1 | contig 21776 bp, 18 predicted proteins | sample YL17G11_0_MG_FD_205037 | JGI IMG/M metagenome (GOLD analysis project Ga0315287, IMG submission 205037) | Sediment microbial communities from Yellowstone Lake, YNP, Wyoming, USA - YL17G11_0 | ecosystem: Environmental > Aquatic > Freshwater > Lake > Sediment | place: USA: Wyoming | collected...
GTGATCGGCGAGATCGCCCCCAAAAGCCTGGCCTTGCAGCACGCGGAGAAGCTGGCGCTGGCATTTGGCGGTACCATTCGTCTCCTGTCCATCATCGGGCTGCCGGCGGTGAAGTTGGTGAGCTTCTTCAGCGACCTGGTGGTCAGGCCCTTCGGCGGGCATGTGAAGTTCTCCACGCCGATCCTCACTGAAGAAGAGTTCAGGATGCTCGTGGAAGCGGGTGAGGAAGAGGGTATGATCGAGGAAGAAGAGAAGGAGATGATCCACTCGATCTTCGATTTTACCGACACGGTCGTTCGCCAGGTCATGAAGCCCCGGACCGACATACACGCCGCCCCCGACACGAGCACCCTCGATGAACTGCTGGATGTCATCACATCCTCAGGCCATTCGCGCATACCGATCTACGAGGAAAACATCGATAATATCGTCGGCGTGGTCCACGCAAAAGACCTGCTGCCCGTGCTCAAACAAGAAAAGCGCAACTTCGATATCAGGGCCGTCATGCGCGAAGCGTATTACATTCCCGAGACCAAGGGCGTCGATGACCTGCTGGCGGAGTTCAAGCGAGGCAACATCCAGATGGCGATCGCTCGCGACGAATACGGCGGCACCGCCGGGCTGGTGACTGTCGAAGACCTATTGGAGGAGATCGTCGGCGAGATTCGCGATGAGTATGACATCGAGGAGCCGCTCATACAGATTATCGACGAGAACCACGCGATCGTCAACGCCCGCATGAGCGTGGATGAACTTAACGAGCAGATGAACCTGGACATTCCCGAGAGCGAGGAATACGAGACCATCGGCGGGTTCGTGTTCGATCTGTTCGGACATCAGCCGGTCGAGGGCGAGTCGATCAGCTATGAGAACATAGACTTCGTTGTCGAGAAAGTCGAAAACGGCCGCCTGCACAGCATATCCATAACCCGCAGCGAAAAGCCCGCCCAGGATACCGAGAGTAACGGAAACGGGAAGGCGAGAAGAGAAAACGGGAAATCGTAGCGAGTTTTGCATCTTGTTATGACAGCCGGGCGGTGGCATATTGTCATTCCGAGCGAAGTCGAGGAATCTGCTTTTCGAGTCTCAACTGACGTTACGCATCATGTCATTCCGAGCGAAGTCGAGGAATCTGCTTCTTGCAGACGCACCAAATGCTGAACAAGCGTTACTACCTATACATAATGTCCAGCAGGTCAAGAACGCTCCATACGGGTGTTACATCTGACCTCGTGCGCAGAGTATACGAGCACAAGAACAGATTGCTGGAAGGCTTTACTTCGCGCTACAATATCGACCGGCTGGTCTACTTCGAGGAATACAGCGATGCGGGCGAGGCGATTGCCCGCGAGAAGCAGCTAAAGAACTGGGCGCGAGCGAAGAAGGTAGCGCTGATCGAACAGGGTAACCCCGTATGGGATGACTTGAGCGAGGACTGGTGCGAAAAAGCAGATTCCTCGACTCCGCATTCGCTCCGCTCGGAATGACACATGCCGGGGACAGTGCTCTATTGGGGATGACACGTGCGAGGGGCCTTGTAGGCCCTTTTGGTGCAGGATGCGCGAGGGAGGCCGGCCAGTGCGCCGCAGACCCAGATCCAGAAACCTCTTGCTGCCGATTATCGTGTTGGCGGCCGCTCTGCTCGCCAGCCGGCTGCACCTGCGCGGCCCCGCTCCCCTGCCTTCCGATCTGCCGAACGGCACGTTCTCCGGCAAAGTGGTCGGAGTGACCGACGGCGACACCATACGGGTGCTCTACAAGAACAGCGAGGTCAAGGTCCGCCTGTATGGCGTCGATTGCCCGGAAAAGAGCCAGGCCTACGGCTCGGCGGCGAAGCAGTTCACCGGCAAGATGGTATTCGGCAAGACCGTCACCGTGGATGTCCGCGATCACGACCGCTACGGCCGCGTGGTTGGCTGGGTGACGACCCCGGATGGCAAATCGCTCAATGCCCAACTGGTCCGAGCGGGAATGGCGTGGTGGTATGATCGCTACGATCCGGGCGACACGCAGCTCGGCAAGCTGCAGGACGATGCTCGCGATGCCGGTCGGGGGCTGTGGGCCGACAAATATCCCACGCCGCCCTGGGATTTCAGGAAAGAAGAACGGCAGTCACGCGGCGCGCCATAGGCTGATCCCGATGGTCCCGCACATCCATGTGCCGGACTAGGCTACATCTTCCGCCACTTCGCGAATTCACCGATGGTCCCGCACATCCATGTGCCGGACTAGGCTACATCTTCCGCCACTTCGCGAATTCCTCGCTGTCCACTTCCATGAACGACTGGCCCTTGGTCTTGTCGTCGCGCTCGACGTGGGCGATTCCGTCGCACACTCCCAGGAACGTGAATATCTCACCCTTGGGCGAGCGGACCTTGTCCATGCGCTTGATGCCATAGATACCCGGCCCGGTGCTCGCCATGATGTCTCTTCGCACCACCGCGTTCGGTTTGTTGTCCAAATCAGCTACCTCCCATCCCGGACTATCGTAGTATAGCTGGAGGGAACTGTCAAATCGCCATCCATGTGTCCTTCGGTTGAAACCGAGGCAACTGGAACAAAGTCCGCCTCCGCGGACTATGTCCCCAGTCCACGAAGGTGGACTTCGTAACTAGTTGCCTCGAATTCATTCGAAGGAACGATCTCTGTGCTATAATGGCTGTGGCCGGAACACTACCAGAGGATGACCACTCCCTATGAAAATCAACGCAATCGCCTGCCAGGCGTTGACGCGCGAGATCAGGCTCGCGAGCGCATGCAGCCCGCATACCATAGACATCGAACTCCTGGACTTCGGCCTGCACTGCACTCCCGACAAGCTCCGCCAAACGATCCAGGAGCGCATCGACGCCGGCGAGGGCCGTGGTTATGACGCGATTATCCTCGGCTACGGCCTCTGCAGCAGGGGCACGGCCGAGATCGAGGCCCGCTCGATTCCCATCGTCATCCCGCGCATGCACGACTGCATCACAGCGTTTCTGGGCTCCCGCAGGCGCTACGATGAGGAATTTAGCGCCCACCCCGGCACGTACTATTACAGCGCCGGCTGGATAGAACGCAGCGAAGGCGACATGCAACAGGGGTTCATCGATGACGCCAAGGCCCGCGCCGAAGAAGAACGCTACAAGCAATATGTCGAGAAATACGGCGAGGACAACGCCAAATTCCTGATCGAGCAGGAGCAGCAGTGGTACGCCAACTACACCCGCGCGGCGTTTATCGACATGGGTCTCGGCGACATCGAGGCCTATCGCGCCTTCACCCGCGATATCGCCGCCGGCAGGGGCTGGGAATACGCCGAAATCATCGGCGACCTCGGCCTCATCCGCCGCCTCACAAACGGCGAATGGGATTCGGACGATTTCTTGAAGGTGCAACCGGGGCGGACGATGAGAGAGTCCTTTGATGAGTTGGTGTTGAAGGCGGAGTAGGCCAGAGGCGGGTTGTTTCGGGAAACCCTTTTCCCGAAACGCAAACGGACCAACCTGGCTTTTCGTTCCGCCCTCGCGTCAACCCCTCTGCCTGGCGGCCTCATACATCACAATGCTCGCCGCCACGGCTATGTTAAGGGAGTTGATCTTGCCGTGCATCGGGATTCGGACGACGGAATCCGCCATCTCCCGTACGACGCCCGATATCCCCGTATGCTCATTTCCGACAACGATCATCGTGGGTTTTGTGAGATCAACGCGGGAGTAGTCGCTTTCGGAGTTGGCCGATGTGGCGATCACCCGCAGGCCGGACTTGCGGGCCTCGTCGATTATCCTGGCCGAATCCGGGTGGATGCTCAAGGGCACGGTGAAGACCGCCCCGCGCGAACCCCTCACCACGCGGCGGCTGAATGGGTCGGTCGTCCCGGCGGCGAGTACGACACCGGTCACCCCCGCGGCGTCGGTCGATCTCAACAGCATCCCCAGGTTGTCGGCGTTCTCGCAGTCTTCGACCATCACCACCAGGGGGCGCTCACCCTCGAAAATGCCGGACAAAGGCACGACACGGCGCTCGACGATGGCCATGCAGTCGGGGATCGGTCTGGCGTCGAGGACCTTGGAGATGAGCCCCTCGGTGGACCCATAGACCTCCACCCGCGCGTATGCCGCCCGCTCCATCAGTTCATCGGCCTCCGGGCTGGGCTGGTATCTGTCGGTGATTATCAGGCTCTCGACCGCCCCGCCGAAGTCGAACGCGCGCCTTATGATCTCCCGCTCCTCGATGAAGTAGCGGTTGTTGCGCCTGCGCCCGTCTTCGGTCTGGAGTTCTCTGAGCAGCCTTATTATGGCGTCCTTCTGGCCGGACACTCTTTGGATCATGATTATCGCCTATCGGGTTCTGTTGATTGAGGCGCGGTGTGTTCGCCTGAGGTAGTCTAACCCCGCACCGCCCCGCTGTCAAGGACTTCCGGACCTCCCGAGGGCCAACGCGTCTCGGCAGCCAGGCGCGGCCTTTGGGGTGCTGAAAGCCTGGCTTGAACGGCACAAGGTGGCCTTCGCCGCCCGCGCCCCCAGTCCACGAAGGTGGACTTCGTGACGAGTTGCCTCGAATTCATTCGAAGGAGTGCGTTTGCCCTCCAGACTTCCCCAACGGAACCTTGAATGGTATAATACACGTCAATACTAACAATACTAAAATCCCCAGAGGTGACACATGGCCGTGGACAACAAAAATGCAGGCGTGGGCCCGACAGACGGGCTTTCGGCGGATGATATGTTTGCTTCGGGCAAGGGGCTTACTTACGACGATTTCATAGTGCTGCCCGGTTATATCGATTTCCAGGCGAGCGAAGTCGACCTCGAAACCAACGTCACCCGCAACGTCAGGGTCAAGCGGCCCATCGTCAGCTCGCCGATGGATACGGTCACCGAGTGGAAAATGGCGGCCTTTCTGGCCCTGCTGGGCGGCATCGGCATAATTCACTACAATAATTCCATCGAAGCCCAGATCGAGCACGTGCGCAAGGTCAAACGCTTCGAAAATGGCTTCATAGTCGACCCGGTCGTCCTCAGCCCGCGCCACACTGTGCGGGATATCGATGACATCAAGGCCGAGCACGGCTTCTCGGGAATCCCCGTCACCGAGGACGGTACTCTCGGCTCCAGGCTCGTGGGCATCATCACCAACCGCGATATCGACTTTGAAAAAGACCGCTCCCGACCTCTTTCGGAGGTCATGACCACCGATCTCGTGGTCGCAAAAGAAGGCGTCACGCTGCATGAGGCCAACCAGATCCTCAAGCAGAGCAAAAAGGGCAAGCTGCCGGTCGTCGATGACGAATATAGGCTGGTCGCGCTGCTATCCCGCCGCGATCTCCTGAAAAACAAGGACTTCCCCTATGCATCCAAGAACGTCGGCAAACAGTTGCTTGTCGGTGCGGCGGTATCGACCAAGCCCGAGGACCGCGATCGTGTCGATGGGCTGGTCGGGGCGGGCGTGGATGTCCTTCTGATCGATTCCGCGCAGGGCTACTCGGTCTACCAGATCGAGATGCTCAAATACATCAAGAAGCATCACCCCGACGTGGATGTCATCGCCGGCAACGTGGTCACCACGGCACAGTCGAAGGCGCTCATCGACGCCGGAGCGGACGGCCTGCGGGTGGGCATGGGCCCCGGCTCGATATGCATTACTCAGGATATGATGGCGGTCGGCAGGCCGCAGGCTTCGGCTGTGTTCCATTGCGCGCGGTTCGCTCGCGACCATGGCGTGCCGGTGATCGCGGACGGAGGCATCCAGGGCATCGGCCATATCGCGAAGGCCCTATCGGCGGGCGCGGGCGCGATTATGGCGGGTTATCTGCTTGCGGGCACGTCCGAGGCCCCGGGCGAGTATTTCTACGAAAACGGCATGCGCGTGAAGCGATACCGGGGGATGGCGTCCATCGAGGCGATGAGCGCGGGCGGCGGCAAGCGTTACCTCAACGAGGACGACAACGTCACCGTCCCGCAGGGCGTCTCGGGCACGGTCCTTGACAGGGGCTCGCTCGTCGACTACGTCCCCTATCTCATGAAGGGCCTGCAGCAGGGCTTCCAGGACATGGGCTACCACGACGTTGATGCGCTCCGCGCCGACCTCTACTCCGGCAAGCTGCGCTTCGAACACCGCACCGCCGCCGCCCAGGCCGAAGGCAGCGTGCATAGCTTGTATTCGTATAGGGAACCGAAGTTTGGGATAAGATAGGGGACAGGTAAGAAACCAAGACGACCGGGCACATTCGAGGGGAGGATTTCCACCCCGGGACCGGGAAGAATACTTAGATGATTTCAAGAGAGGCGAAAGGAGACAGCCGCAATGAGACAATCTGCCATCGTTTGTGCAGTGTGCGTCCTGATCTGGATGGCGGCTTGTGTAGGTGCAGAGTCCACAAAGCCGCTATCCGATGAGGAACTCACATCCCAGAAACTGGAAAATATCACCAAAGCTCGTGATCTCTACGCACTAGGCGACTCCGAGTACAAGAAGGGCAACCTTGATGGAGCGGTCCGCGCTTGGGCTCAGGTCCTCGAACTCAAACCCGACAGCGCCCCCACCAAGCAGTGCCTCACAAAAGCCAGGAACGAACTCTACAAGCGCTATACAGAGTTCGCCGCAAAGAATCCAGACGAACTCACTCATCTTACCAAGCTGGATTACCTGATCCCACTTCTGCCTGACCGCTCCGACCTGCCGGCGCGCAAGGCCGAGCTGCTCGGCAAGCTGGACCCCAACCAGCGGAAGACGTACGATTTCTACAACGAAGCCCTGGCTCGCCTGGCGAAGAATGACTACAAGGGCGCCAAGGAATCCATCAGCAGCGCTGAGATATACGCCGGGGGCGCCGTGTGCATCGCGGACGCCGTGCGGGTTATCGATGGCTTGTTGAGCAGGCAGGGCGCGGAAACCACCTCCGCCGCTGGCACATTTCCCACGGCTCCGGCAGCTGCCACTGCCACTCCAAGGCCCTTCCTGATCTATGACTTCTACGCGACCTGGTGCGGCCCATGCAACCGAATGAGACCGGTGCTCGATGCCATAGAACAGGAATACGCCGGCAAGATAGAGGTCAAACGGTTCGATGTTGACAAGGATATCGAGATGAAGAGGAAATACAACATCACGTCCATGCCGACCCTTATCTTTTTCAACCCAAGCGGTCAGCAGGTCCACCGGGTTTCCGGCGGGCTATCGAGAGCGCACTTCCTGAAGATATTCCGGGAGATTGGAATCAAGTAGCTGGCCTCAAACTTATATGCTTGTAGGCTGCGGGCACTCCCAGTTGTGCGTAGTCGGCAGACTGGTGAAGACCGTCGTTCCCGCAGCCTACGAAGCATGCCCATTGCGATCACTTTCACTGCTCGAATGGTGGCATGTGTCCTACGTCACTGACAGTGGCCCATCTGCTAACCCCCCCTCGACTCCCCATCCCCACATTTGGTAAAATACTCCCGTGAGCACACCCAAAGTATCCGTAATCATCCCCGTCCACTGCCACACGGACGATCACCGCCGGTATCTGCGGGAGGCGTTGGAGTCGGTCGCGGGGCAGACGTTTCGCGATTTCGAGGTCATTATCGTGGACGATCTGTCCCCCATGGACATCCTGCCGCTGGTGGACTCCATCGAGGGCCTGCCCGAGGTGAGGGTCGCGCGGAACCTGATCGATATGGGCCATGCCGAGTCGCGCAATGCGGGCATTCGGCAGGCTCGGGGGGAACTGCTCGCGTTTCTAGATCACGACGATCTTTGGGAGCCGGGCAAGCTCGCGCGGCAGGTCGAGGTGATGGAGTCGAACCCGGACGCGGGCATGGTATTCTGCGATGTGACCGTCTTCGGCCCGCGCGCGGGCCGCCTCGGACTGGACCAGAGCATTATCCCGGAGCGCCCGAGCTTTTACTGGTTCGTCTCGCACGGCAACTACACGATTTCCGCGACCGCCGTGATGGTGAAAGCCGACGCCATGCGCGATATCGGCCTCTTCGACAGCCGTTACTCGACCTGCGATGACTTCGACGCGTGGCTCAAGGTGCTGATGCTCGCGCCCATCGTGCACATTCCCGAGAAGCTGGCGAAGTACCGGCTGCACAACGCGAATGTGAACTACGCCGTGGACCGGCTGAATGATAACAGGCTTCTGACCGCGCTCATTTGGCGCTACTGGAGGACCGCGCCCCTCGGTGAAAAGGCAAGGCTTCTGCCCAGACTCGCGCGCAAGTACGCCGGCAGGGCGTATTTCACGTTGTTCAGGTACAGGAGGTTCCACGATTGAGCGGCCTTACAAGAAGGGAACCATCCCGCCCATGCCGAATGTATTCTTAAGAAAGTATGAAATGCACCACCACCAACCCCCGGACTCCCGGGACTGAGGACTTAGAATTGGACATATCCGACATCCGCAAACGAATAGACGAAATAGACAAGCATCTTGTCGAAATGATCAACGAGCGGGCCAACTGCGCCACCGAGATCGGCAAGATAAAAAGCAAGGGCTCGAAGAGCATATTCGCTCCCGAGCGCGAGGTCCAGGTAATGAGCGGCGTGCTCAGAAACAACAAGGGCCCGCTGAGCGATTCCGCGATGTCGGCGGTGTTCCGAGAGGTCATCTCGGCCTGCCGGGCTCTCGAAAAGCCGATCACGGTTTCCTACTTCGGCCCGGCCGGCAGCAACACGCACATCGCGAGCATCCTCAAGTTCGGGGATTCCACCACGTTCCTGCCCGTGAACACCATCCCGGACGTCTTCAGCGCGGTCGAGCGCAATGATGCCCACTACGGCGTCGTGCCGGTCGAGAACTCCACCGAGGGGATCGTCAACCACACGCTGGACATGTTCTTGCTTTCGGATATGCGCATCTGCGCGGAGATTTACGCCCCGATATCCCACAATCTGCTGTCGGCGGGCACGGATATCTCGCAGATCAAGCGCGTCTACTCCATAGGCCAGGCTATCGCCCAGTGCCGCAACTGGCTCGCGACCAACATGCCGGGAGTGGAGATTCTGGAGGTCTCGAACACGGCCAAGGGCGCGAAGATGTGCGAGGGCTATCCCACCAGCGCCGCCATCGCCAGCACACTGGCCGCGCGGGAGTATGAACTCAATATCATCGCCGAGGGCATCGAGGACAACCCGCACAACCGCACGCGGTTCCTCGTGATCGGCCACTCCAAGCCCGAGCCCTGCGGCAAGGACAAGACATCCATCGTCTTCTCGGTCCCCCACAAGGCCGGCTCGCTGTTTCATGCCCTCAAGGTCTTCGAGGACGAGAACATCAACCTTACGATGATCGAGAGCCGCCCCACCAAGCAGATGCCGTGGGAGTATGTTTTCTTCATCGACTGCCAGGGACACGAAAGCAGCCCGGTCATACAGCGCGCGCTCGTCACACTCGGCGAGATGGCGATGTTTGTGAGGGTGCTGGGGAGCTATCCGGAGGCGGAATAGGAAAATCTCAGTCCGGAAGTCCGAAGTCATCATAACTATCCCTCCAGGTATCCCTACCTGGAGGGGAAAAGGCAGTAATCCGGAAAAGCAGATTCCTCGACTTCGCTCGGAATGACGGACTTGGAGGCTTCGCTCTCTGCCTTCTGCCTTCTGCCCTTCTTACGCCCTCAGCCCCGCCCCCTCATCCAGCCCCAGCATGATATTCATATTCTGCACCGCCGCCCCGGACGCGCCTTTGCCGAGGTTATCGAGCCTGGATATCACCACGATCTGATCGGCGTGGCCGAACACGAAGATATCCAGTCGGTTCGTGTCGTTGCAGCCCTCGGGGTCGAGCCTGCCGTTTTCCAGGTCGTCTTCCCCAGCGCTCATTACCCGCACGAACCGCTCGCCTTCATAATGAGCCGACAGAACGCGCCTCACTTCATCCGGGCCGACGCTCTTGGCCAGCAGCCGCGCGAGCAGGGGGATCGACACCGCCATTCCCCTCGCGAAGCTGGATATGATGGGCGCGAACAACGGCGCATGAGTCAGCCCCGTCCAGTACTGCATCTCCGGCAGGTGCTTGTGGCTGAGGCCGAGGGCGTAGTGCCTTGGACTGCGCAGGCTGCCGGCGGCTTCGGCTGCCTCATACTCGGCGATAACCTTCCTGCCGCCGCCGGAGTAGCCCGTGACCGAATAGGCCGTCACAGGGTAATCCGCCTGCACGATGCCCGCCTGAATTAGAGGATAAAGCGCCGCGATGAAGCCCGTCGCATGGCAGCCCGGCACCGTAACCCGCCTGGAGTCGCGAATAAGCTTCCTCTGGCTCTTGTTAAGCTCCGGAAAGCCGTAAACCCAGCCTGGATCCGTCCTGTGGGCCGTGCTGGCATCGATGATGCGGGTATTGGGATTTGAGACGAGCGAGACCGATTCCCGCGCGGCATCGTCCGGCAGGCACAAAAAGACTACGTCGGCTTCGTTGATGAGGGCTCGGCGCGCACCGGTGTCTTTGCGCTTGGCGGGATCGATTCCGAGCACTTCGAGGTCCGGCCGCGCGGCCAGATAATTGTGGATCCTCAGGCCTGTGGCGCCCTCCTGGCCGTCCACAAACACTTTGTATTTCATCAGCTCAACTCCTCCTTAAGTTGATTGGCATGGGGAAGGGAATAATCACGAAAGGCAGAAACAAGAGAAAGCACGAAAAAGGGAAGGGAAAAAGCAGATTCCTCGACTCCGCTCGGAATGACATACTTGTTGATATTTCGGCATTTCAATGCCGAAACGGCGAGGTGCTATGCTGCGGGAACGGCTATGACAACTGGACCATCGTGTTCGTACGATCAAGAGTTCCCGCAGCATATTGTAAGCCGTCGGCCCATCTCACTATCCGTCCCTTTCGCGCCTTCTTCCTTTCGCGTTTTCGCGGTTAAATTCCCTTCCCCGCCTCCGGCTCGTCCTCTTCGGCGGGCGGGGCCAGTTCTATTTGCCTGTTTACCGCGTCCAGCAGGGCCGCGACCGCCGCTCGATACTGGTCGCCTCTGCGCACCAGCGCGCTTCCGACAAGCCGCGCGCTCTGTCTGGGACTGACATATATCGCGACCACGGTGACGATCTCATCATCCCTGCCGGAATCGCGTATGGAAGCGTCTTCAACTACAATGCCATGCTCGGGCGCAAGCGCCTTGCACACCGCTCCCGCCGCCGCCTCGGCAAACAGCCGCAAAATGCTATCTCCACCCACCGCATAGCCGCTCGCTTCGCGCTGATAATTCCTGCCGCCGCGTTTCAGCACGACTCCCGCGCTTGCCTCCGAGCCTGTCGAAGAGAAACTGATACTCTCCATCTTGAACCTGGGAGCGCGCTCGATCTCAGGTTCATTCGCCCTGCGTTCGCGATGTTCCTTCACTGGTGAGGGCACAACATCCGCGTCAGCCGTCTGTGGGCTTACTGCCGCCTCCATCTCTGGGCCGGCCGGTTGCCCGGCGCGCGCTTCGGCGGGCGCAACGGCCTCCTCGGGCATCTCCGTCCAGGGTTTGGCCTTGATGCAATTCTTGCTGGCTCGGGTTATAAGGTCGTCCAGGGTCGCGGCGTAGTGCATGTCCTCGCGTTCCTTGGTCCTCCTGCCGCCGAACATACCCCAGGACGTCGTGACTTTTTCCGGCATACCCTCGATCGTGAGGGCCGCGATTCGCTCCTGCAGGCGCTTCGCGAGGCCTTCGGCATCGTCCGCGTTTCTCGTGCTGACAATGGCGAACTCATCGCCACCATAACGGCAGACCATCTCCATCGCGGCGTCGATCCCGCTCCCCAACACATTCGCGGCGGCCTTCAGCACCCTGTCGCCGATCACATGACCGTGCCGCTTGTTGAATCTACCGAATCCGTCGAGGTCGAAGAGAATTACGCTTATCTCCTGCCCGTTCTTGAGCGCATTCATCGCCCATTCGCGGAAACTGTCCGACCACGGCAGCTCCGTCAATGGGTCATAACTGCGCCCGAGTTCTGGCATCAGGTCGCTCAAGGTGACTATTCCCAGCAGGTTCCCGCGCTCCATCACCAGCAGATGGCTGGCCCGGCTCTCGCTCATGATCTCAGCGGCGTCCTGGACTGTGGTGTCTGGGGGGACACTGACGAAACCGGTCTGCATCAGGTCTTCGATGACAGCTTCGGGGGGCTCGCCGACGAGGTCCGCAAGCGTGACGAGGCCGACCACACCCTCGGTGTCGTGCAGGACAGGCAGTGCGCCCATATCGTGCCCCTTCATAAGGATGACCGCGGTCTTCACGCGCGCGGAAGGGCTGACCCACACGACATCCGTTGTCATCAAGTCTCGTACCAGTCTCATCATGTCACCTTACGAAAAGCCCTGCAAGGTTTGTGCCGTTGCCGCTGTAATGATTACCAGCCCAACCCCAGCACGCGGCACAAAGCCCTAGGGGACGTGATCCTAATGCAGAGTGGAATCGGGGGACGAAGCGAAGAGCCAAGTCCGCCGGATAAGCTTCCTGCTAACTTCCACGTGAAGCCGTTCCGTCGGCGTAGTTCTGTAATTCTACCCTCTGGCAGGGCAGCTTGTCAATGGGTTTGAGCGCCTGAGAATGTGGTTCTGTAGAACGCTCGGGGATGTACAAAAAGGCGCCCGGCTGTCCTCGAATCGGGTGTGTGCAATTCCTGAAACAGCCGGGCCAGAAGAGAGATATTGACAATTCCGCGGTAGCAACACAATGACAACCGGCTGGGTCGCCTGCGGAGACGATCAGCCTTCCACATACTATTCTCGCTCAATGTCCACGCCTGGACAATGGACAAGAACGCAAATCTGATGTGCGTTTTTGTAGGGATTTCGGTGGGAAGGCGCAATCAGTCGGCCTTTCAATGAGCGCCAATCCAAGCGACTATATCGTCTATCACTGTCTGGGATATCGGGCCGCGCTTGTCATATTCCTGGGGAGTGCTCTTGCCGGCTCCCTCCATAAACAGATGGTTCAGGCTGGGGTAGAGCTTGAAAGCCACGTTTGGCCGGCCTGACAGCGCCTTTAGCCAACCATCGTATTCCACTCTTGTGACCTGGTAATCCCTGCCGCCCTGAAGTATCGATATTGGCTGGTTTAGTGATTTCGCTGCTTGGGCGGGATGGTAGCCCCGGAGATCAAGCCAGTAAGCCGCGGGCACGCCGAACAGGGACAATGCGGAAGCCGAGGGCGACAGCTCTCTGCTCTTTATGCTGGCGACCTGATGCCGCGTTTCGCTTATCCGCTTTTCTGTTTCCGGGGACGGCGGGCCGTCCAGAGATGACAGGTATATGATCTGGTCCAGAATGATATCCTCAAGCGGGCGTGTTGGTCCGGCCATGACGATCAGACCGGCTATTCTTGAATCAGCCTTACCTATGCGGGGAATAAGCATCCCACCGAGGCTGTGGCCCAACACAAAAACCCTCTTCGAGTCAATCTTCTTGGAACCACGGAGCATCTTAACGGCCGCGATGGCGTCGTCAATGACTTCCTCTTTGACCGTGAATGTGTTCACGGCCCCGGCCATCTTGTCGGCGTGGATCTTGGTGCGTTTGTCGTAGCGAAGGACGGCTATCCCTCGGGAAGCCAGGCCCCATGCCAGGTCGCGGAACGGTTTGTTTGGGCCTAGTGACTCATCTCTATCGTTTGGACCGGAACCGTGAACAAGCACCACACCCGGAAACGGCCCCGCGCCCTTCGGCACAGTCAGCGTGCCCGGAAGCTTCCACTCACCACTGCCGACGGTGACTTCCAGCTCATCGAAGCTATCCCTGCGCGCATACGCGGGGGTGGTGTATTGCGCCTTGTCCCCGGCGACATGTGGCACGAACCACAGGCCGCCGATCTTGCCGTCCTTGTCGTAGACGATCTTGAGGTCGAGGGTGGTTCTCTCAAACTCACAAGCAACCAGGACGACGTCGAATCCGCCCTCTTGTGTCGCGCGAACGTCACCCGTTCTCTTGAATGCCCCGCACTGCCCGATCAGCGCTTCCCATGTCTGCTTCAACCCGTCGGCGGACATGGCCGAGCTCATCTTACTGTCGAAATGCGCCGCCGCATCCGCGAATTTGCCGTCCACCAGGCACTGCACGAATTCCACGGCGAGGCCGGTCCTGTCATCGGACCCAGATGCCTTTTGCGCGCTCGTGCTGCAGCCGGCCGAGATTCCGACACACGCGATCGCGAGGATTAGCATTGTCCATCGTTTAAGCATTCTCGTTCTTCTCCTTGTTGCGTCTATTGGGTCTTCAGTATCCAGAAACCCGAGATATCGCCCGACCGGCTGAACGTCAGCTTGATATCCAGCTTTGACCTAGCGAACTCGCATGTGACTATCACCGCCGTGAACTTCCAGAATCTCTCCGTGCGTATGTCCGTCTCTTTGACAAAGGGCCCGAACTGTCCGGTAGTCAGGCCCCAGGCCTCTTTGAGCTTTTCGGGCGTCAGCAGAGCTGCCAAGTGGCTGTCAAAGTCTTGCGTCACCTTGGTAAACTCTTCTCTCACCAGCGACTCCACAAGCTCTTGTGCGACGGACACGATGTCACTCGGCGGCGTCCACACGAAGTCATAGTTCTCCATTAGGGCGAGCAGAGCATTCTCAAGCGCCTCGGCGTTCAGATGATATATGATGTTCCGCCCGCTTTTCACGTCCTGAATCAGGCCTGCCTCGCGGAGCACGGCGAAGTGTCTGGAAAGCGTCGGCTTCGACACTTCGAAATGCGCAGCGATCTCCCCTGCGGTCATGTCACGTTCCCGCAGCAGTTTCAGTACCTTTCTTCTCGTTGAATCCGAGCAGGCCTTGTATACTCTATCCATATCCATGTGGTTTCAGACCGTTAGATGATTGGCTAAACGTAGAATATCACAATATTTGAGAGGTGTCAACAGATTTTTGCACAGGTAAGAGTTCAGAAACGATGAGTGCCCCGGGACAGCACAATCCAGCATCCTGAGCTCTTGCGGACGTTTAGCATATTGCCGGGACGCACGCGACTGTGGTATAATATCGCTGTCTGCCCATAGGCTGCTTTGGCGGCCCGGCAGGCGAAATGGGCCCGGAGGCGTAAACGCAAGCCGGAGATTTAGCAGCGGAGGATATTATTGGCTGAGAAGGGTAAACTGAGCAAGACCGCCAGAGCCTCTACCCATTTTGGTAAGGGAGAGGCGGCAAGCTCGATAATTGAGAATGACAACTCGCGAGGCAAGGTTTTCGTCGAGGTGAAAAAGCTCCTCATGAATGCCAATATCGGGTTCCAGAACCTGAGTTCCAGTCACCCGATCATCATCAACAAGGGCAGCTTCGCGGAGGCCATCAACGTGGTCAAGGGCGCCCTGATTGAAGGCGAGAAGCCGCGGTATAAGGTCGAGAAGGAAGATGCCAATCAAGCTGTACTTGTCGAGAACACTCCCAAGGAACCCAGCAAGATGGTGATCAAGGAAAGCCCGTTCGCCTGGTACGCCGCCAGCTAACCCAGGCCGAACAGCTCATTTGCGAGGTTTGACGGCCTGTCCCCAAGTTCGGACAGGCCGTTTGCTTATTTGACAAGAGTTCAGTCCTGGTGAGTACAATGTGAGCATGCTGAGCCGCGTCGAAGCATGCGGTTCCGAAGAGATTCTGTGCTGGGGCGTATGCGCGTGCGATCAATGTCTGCTCTGCTGCGGGAACGACTGTATCCACAGGCTTCCATATTTGCACACTCAAGAGTTCCCGCAGCTAGCACGTGCACGCGATCTGATATCACGTTGACAGGCTGAGTTCCTATCAGGTATCCTTAAGAAAATATGATGTGCGGCGCATTGGAGCGCGCTGCCGGGTGTCGTATGCGGTTGTTGGTCCGAAAATCCAGCCTGTCGGGTTCGGCGGTGATCCCGGGTTCGAAGTCGCACACCGTTCGCGCCGTGGCGATTGGCTCGCTTGCCGAGGGTGAATCGATCATACACGCTCCACTGGTGGCGGCGGACACACTCTCCGCCGTGCAGGCCTATCGGGCTTTGGGAGCGGAGATCGAGACACTCGACGGATGCTGGCGTGTCCGGGGCTTCGGCGGAAAGCCGAGCGCGACCGACGCCGTGATAGATGTCGGCAACTCGGGGACCACGCTTTACATTGCGATGGGCAGCGCGGCGCTCGGCGGGCATCGATACGTGTTCACCGGGGACAGCCAGATCCAGCGCAGGCCGACCGGCCCGCTGGTCCACGCTCTCAACGACCTGGGGGCCGCGGCGCATAGCATCCAGCCGGGAGGCATCGGCCCGGTGATGCTGGCTGGGCCGATCAGAGGCGGGTCCGTGACGCTGGATTGCAGCAAGACATCTCAGTATCTGACCAGCCTGCTGATTAACTGCCCGCTGGCTGTCGGGGATACCGTCATCCTGGCCGGGAACCTGGTCGAGAGGCCCTACGTGGAGATGACCCTGCGCTGGATAAGCGAGCAGGGAGTCCGCGTGGAGCGTGAGGGCTTCGAGCGGTTCACGGTTCCGGGCGGCCAGCGCTACCGAACGTTCGACAGGCGGATCCCCGCGGACTGGAGTTCGGCGACGTTCTTCATGTGCGCGGCCGCGATCACCGGGGCGACAATCGACCTGCCGGGGCTGGATGTGAGCGATACTCAGGGCGATAAGGCCGTGGCGGAGATGCTTTCAAGAATGGGCGCGCGTGTCGAGAGCAGCCCCGACGGCATTCGGATCAGCGGCGGGCGTCTCGTGGGCGGCGAGTTCGACCTCAAGGACACCCCGGACGCTCTGCCCGCGCTCGCGGTCACCGCGTGCTTTGCCGAGGGAGAAACCCGCCTTGTGAACGTCGCCCAAGCCAGGCTCAAGGAGACCGACAGGATAAGCGTGATGTGCGCGGAACTCGGGAAAATGGGCGCGCGCATCGAGGAGCTGCCGGACGGGCTGGTGATCCACGGCGGGGGAATGCACGCCGCCGAGGTATCCGGTCATGACGATCACCGGGTCATAATGGCCCTGGCCCTCGCGGGGCTTGCCGTCGATGGCGAGACAGTGGTCGGGCCGGCGAACGCGCTCGGGGTAACTTTTCCAAATTTTGTGGAACTGATGCGCGGCATTGGGGCGAGTATAGAGATCATTAACGACTGAGACGGCCGGTGTTTCGGGATTTGAGTGGAGTGCAACGGAACGGAAATCCCGAAACGAAAACAGTGGATGGTCGAAGTTTCTAACCTCTAACATCCAACTTCTAACTTCTAATTGGGAGGTCATACACGTGTTAGGTAACACTTTCGGCAGAATGTTCAGGGTTACGGCGTGTGGCGAGAGCTACGGCGACGCTCTGGTGGCGATAGTCGACGGCTGCCCCGCCGGGCTCGAAATATCGGATGCGGAGATCCAAAAGGAGCTCGACACCCGGAGGCCGGGTACGAGCCCCTTGGACTCGCCCAGGCAGGAAACTGACCAGGTGCATATCTTCGCGGGTGTGCGCGACGGTTTCACCACCGGCGCTCCGCTCGGGTTGATAATCTACAACGTTGACCGGCACGACATCCACGTCAAGCAATACTTCGATGCCAAGGACCTCGTCCGGCCCGGCCACGCCGAATACACCTACATGATTAAATACGGCAAATATGCCGACTGGTGCGGCGCCGGCAGGGCCAGCGGGCGTGAGACTTGCATGCGCGTGGCAGCGGGCGCGGTCGCAAAGAAGATTCTAGCCGGGCAGGGCATCGAGGTCCTCGGCCATACGTGCGAGTGCGTGGGCATCAAGAGCAAGCCGCTGACGTTCGAGGAAGTGAAGGCCCACTATCGCAAGAACCACATCAACTGCGCCGACCCCGAGGCCGCCGAAAAGATGATTGCCCGGGTGCTCAAGATCAAGGACGAGGGCGACACTGCGGGCGGCGCTGTCGAGGTGATAGCCCGGGGCGTGCCGCCGGGCCTCGGTGAGCCGGTCTTTGATAAGCTCAACGCGACGATCGCGCATGCCCTTATGAGCATAGGGGCGGTCAGGGGCGTGGAGTTTGGCGCCGGTTTCAGGGTCAGCAAGATGAAAGGCTCCGAGTGCAACGATATCCCCTACGTCGATAGTGAGGGCAAGGTCCGCTTCAAGACCAACAAGGCCGGGGGTATCGAGGGCGGCATATCCAACGGCGAGGACATCGTCGTGCGAGTGGCCGTCAAGCCGACCGCGACGATTTCAATCGACCAGGACACGGTCAACATGGCCACCATGACAAGCGAAAAGCTCGCTGCCATCACCCGCCGCGACCCCACGATCACAGCCAGGCTGGTTGCCGTGGCGGAGTCGATGGTGAGGATCACGATACTGGACCATCTGATGATGTGGCGCGGCTACGATGCCATTCAGACCTTCGAGCATCCGTGGACGTAGCCTTCGCACATGTCATCCTGAGGCCACGAACTATGTCATCCCGAGCGTAGTCGAGGGATCTGCTTTTCGCTGACAGCCTGACGGTGTAAGCGAAAAGCAGATTACCGGTGTTTCGGCGTTTGAGTGGAGCGCAAGCGGAACGGAAATCCCGAAACCTGGCGCCTACCGCCTATCCACCTTGACTACAAACACTCTCATGTGCAATGTGGAATTCGCCGGAATCTTGCCGTAGGCGCGGTCGCCGTAGCCCAGGCTCGGGGGTATTGTGAGTTCGCGGATGCCTCCGACCTTCATGCCGACGAGGCCCTCATCCCATCCGGAGATGACTTCGCCTTCGCCGACTCTGAATGTTATCGGCCCTCCGCCGGGCTTTTTCGTCTTGCCGAAGACCCTGCCGTTGTCCAGCCAGCCTTTGTAGTGAATCGTGACCTTCTCGCCCACCCTGACTTTATCGCCGGGTCCGACTTTCGTGTCCCTGTATCGCAGGCCGGAGTTCGTGACGACCACCTCCGGCCACACGGGCTGCCGTGGTGCAGGGGCCGGCGCCGGACTGGCTATCACTGGTGTGGCAGCCGGGGTCGGAGTGCCGGCGGCGGACTGTGGTCTCGCGCCGCAGCCGCCCATCGCCGCGCAGGCGGCCATCAATGCTGTCAACAGCAGGCAGGTTCTCATGCTCGTATAGTGTTTCCTCGAAGTGTGCTGCCGCTATCTTATCGCGACCCGGCGATGCAGTCAAGTCCGAATAGGTACTAGGTCTCAGGTCCTAGGGCTCAGGAAGGGAAAGCACTGTGCGAAGGTGTTCGATGTTTCGGCATTTCAATGCCGAAACGGGCACGGGCGAAGGTGTTTCGGGATTTGAGCGGAATGCAATGGAGCGGAAATCCCGAAACTTATGCGCTGATCGTCCGGGATACGTATCCGGGACGTACAATCCGTTCTTCCCTTTTCGTGCTTTCCTACTTTCGGGCTTTCGTGATTGTATTTGTCCCTTCCCTTTCTGCCTTTCTCTTCTTTCTGGTTTTCCTAGTTAGATTCCCTTCCGTGATTGAGCACTTACCTTGACACGAAAGCCGAAACGGGCTTATCCTAAGATCACGTTAAGTTCGACTGAGGATGGCTCGAGTGGTACCTTTGGTGTTGTTATTGGCGGCTCTCGTGCTGTCGCCGATCATCGGCGGCGGTTTCGGGGAGCTGACAAACGGAATTCTACAAGTATTGATATTCGCGGCGGTCTGCGCGCACGTGGTCTTCAACCGCCACCAGAAGCGAATGTGGAACAGGGCCCCGGGCGCGCTCCTTCTCGGCATTTTCATGCTGGCCTCTCTGGTTTCCCTCGTGTTTACCCAAGACTGGTATCTTGGCCTGAAGCAGACGCTGTTTGCCCTGGCCTGCCTGGCTGCGTTCTTCACGGCGGCGGCGGTGGGCAGGGACGCAAGGAAGGCCACGATGCTCGCTGCCGGCCTTGCGGTTTCCGCGCTGTATATCTGCGTGACGAGTATCAGGTACTACATCATCAGCACGGGCGGCGGAGCCCAGTTCTGGGCGGCTGTGCTCGGACCGGGCGATCACTGGCGTCTATTCGGCACGTTCATAAACCCCAACTTCTTCGCCGGGTTTCTGGTGATGGCGCTGCCCGTGAGCCTGGCGCTGTATTTGGCGGCAAGAAAATCCTCGCTGGCTGTGGGCTTTGGGTTGTGCTTTGTCATGGAACTTGCCGCGCTGGCGATGACCGGCTCGCGGTTCGGCATGGCCGCAGCCGCGGCCGCGCTCGTGATATTCCTCCTGTTGTCGATTTTCACGCGCAACTTGGCCATACCCCCGCTCAAGCCTCTGCTGGTGATGGCTGTGGGCTTTGGTTTCTGGATTGCACTGCAGGTGGCCGTGCTGGCGATGATGGGCGCGTGGGTAGTCAGCGTGAACGCCGCCGCCGCGCTCGCGATATTTCTCCTGTTGTCGATTTTCACGCGCAACGTGGCTATACTCCGGTGGAAGCGCCTGCTGGTGATCGCGATTGTGATTGCCCCGATGATGGTCGTCCTCTCGGGGACTGTGAGGACCAGAGTGGAGGAGGGCGCCGCCGGGGGCTCGCAGGCGCATTCGGGCAACTTCCGGGTCTACACATGGAAGGGCACGCTGCGGATGATCGAGGCCAACCCCATCGTGGGAACCGGGCCGGGCACTTATAGCATTGCTTTTCCCCGATATGCGCTGGCGGATTGGACGTCTCACGCTCACCAGGGCTACCTGCAGATCGCCGCGGAGAACGGCTTGCCGGCGCTGAGCGCTTTGCTTCTGGCTCTGATCGCCATTGGGACCGCCGGGGTCAAGGGGGCCTTGCGGCGGGATGACGAGCCGCAAGAATGCGCCGGCCGGCCGGATGCTCTGAGCTGGGAAGATGTAGTCCCGCCGGATGGCTGGCGGCTGGTTGTTTGCGCGCTTATCGCGGCGTTCGCGGGGTCGATGATCAGGAACCTGGTGGATTCGGACTGGTATGTGATAGGCATCGCGCTGCCGTTCTGGGTGATCGCGGGGCTGATGGTATCGCGAAACGGCTCGCCCGAGCGGAATATGAAGCCGCCGGGCTGGCCGGTCGTTGCATTGTGCGCCATCGCGGTCGCTCTGAGCGTCTCGTTCGGGCTGGGTGACTGGTTCGCGAATGTGGCGCCGCCGCGGGGTGAAAACGTGTCGATGTATGAGATGCGGCGCCACTACCGGCAGGCCGTGAGCGTCTCCCCCTGGAACCCGGAGCATCACCGGGAGTACGCCAAGCTGCTGTTTGCCGAGGGGTCCATCGATGACGCCACCTATCAGATCGACCGCGCTATTGCGCTGGCTCCACGCGACGCCGACGGTTATTACATACGGGGGGTCTTTGCCCTGCGGATGGAGGAATGGGACCAGGCCGTGGAGTCGTTCAAAGCGGCGCTCGCGCTCAAGCCGCATTCCACTCAGGTTCTCTACGCCCTTGCCATATCGTATCACGACCTGGGCCGGCCCGCGGATCACGAGGCGGCCCTCAAGCGGATGTTGGCGCTGGAGGGGACTCCCTACGACACCGTGACCGGTGTGCCCGAGGCGGTGGATACGAGATACGCCCGCGCTCATTTCTACTTCGGCCAACGGGACATGGCGGCGCGGAAATACGTCGAAGCCTCCAAGGAGTTCCAGGCCGCGGTGGACAGGCTGGAGAGGTGGAGATCGTATCCGCTGTATATCGAGGTCGCGCAAGCCGCCGGCCTCTCATCCAAAGCCGAGGAAGATGAGCTTATCGGCCTCCTTCGTGACAGCTATCGCGGCCTCGCCGACGCCTATTCTGCCCTGGGCGACCGTCCCCGCGCCCTCCAAACCAGGGTCAAAGCCGCGAATGTGGCGGACTGCCGGGGGAGGAATTGAACGCCTGCCCGTGGAACCATTACCTGGCACTAATGGACAAAACCATGCCTGATGATTTCTCTTACGATGTCTTTCTAAGCCACAGCTCCAGGGACAAGGCTATCGTTCGCCCCCTCGCGGAGAAG
>Ga0315287_10001464_pt1 | contig 21773 bp, 19 predicted proteins | sample YL17G11_0_MG_FD_205037 | JGI IMG/M metagenome (GOLD analysis project Ga0315287, IMG submission 205037) | Sediment microbial communities from Yellowstone Lake, YNP, Wyoming, USA - YL17G11_0 | ecosystem: Environmental > Aquatic > Freshwater > Lake > Sediment | place: USA: Wyoming | collected...
ATCACAACTAACAGGTCGCATAGGAAAATGACAGCGACCCGAAGGAGGTATGAACATGGACGAGGAGGATCTCTCCCCGCACGTCGACGAGATAATGGAGGCTGTGGGGGACAAGGTATCCAGAGAGCAGGTTTCTGAGGAACTAAAGAAGTACGTCACCGTCTTCCGGCTGAACATCCAGACGGCGAAGCGGACGATCGTGAAGAAGTTCGGCGGCGCTTCCGAGGCTTTTCCTTCTTCCAACCAGAAGAAGATCGGGATGATCGGGCCCGGAGAGCAGAGCGTGAGTTTCATCGGCAGGGTGCTCAGCGTCAACGAGAGGGAGATAGATTCCCAAGGCGCGAAGAAGAGGATTTTCTACGGATTCATCGGCGATGAGACCGCGGTCGTCTCATACACGGCGTGGGAGACCGAGAGCCTGAAGATCGAGAAGGGCTGGGTCGTCTCCGTGAGGAACGCCTACACCACTGAGTATCAGGGAAGGGTGCAGCTGAACTTCGGCACGCGGACCGGGATAAAAAAGGACGAGACCACGGACATCCGGGTCGACAGTATCCCGAACGCCCCTGCAAAGCCCGCAAAGATCGGCGAACTGAAAGAAGGGGGCAGGGCTGAGATAACTGGCAGGATCCTCGCGGTCGAGAAGAAGATCGTCGGCGGGGAGAAAGGCACGAGGGAGATCTTCGTCGGGATGATAGCCGACGAGACAGGGCGCGTCAGGTTCACCTGCTGGGGGGACGCGAGGCTGAAGGAGGATGACGTCCTCAAAATCAACAGCGTCTTCGTGAAGTCCTGGAGAGGCATGCTCCAGGTCAGCTTCGACGAGAAGGCGGACATCACGCGCATCAAGGGCAGCTTCCCGGCAGCGAAGGATCTGGCAACGACGAAGACCGTCGCCATCTCGGAGCTTATCGGGGGCAGCGGCGCGTCGGATGTCACCGTCGCCGGAATGATACTCCAGATCAAAGAGGGGAGCGGGCTCGTGTTCCGCTGCCCGGAGTGCAAGCGCGTCCTACAGAAGGGGACGTGCCGCATACATGGCAAGGTCGAGGGGGTCGCTGACCTCCGTATAAAGGCCATAGTGGATGACGGCACCGGCGCCCTGTCGGTGGTCATGAACCGGAGCATCACCGAAGAGCTGATCGAGATGAGCATCGACGAGTGCATCGAGAAGGCCAGGGAGGTCATGGACTACGACGTCGTCAGGGACCTTCTTGCCGGCAAGCTCATCGCGAGACCGATCGAGATCACTGGGAATGTCACCGTTGACGAGTACGGCCCGATGATGATAGCGCAGAGCACCCGCGGCATCGACCTCGATATTAGGGAGAAGGCGGAGAAGATGCTCGTCGAGCTGGAGGAGTCCGAATGAACGCGCGCGAGACCGCGTGGCGCATGTTCTCGAGCGAGTTCAACAACGCCACGTTGGACATGAGCTCGGGGGAGGAGAGGGCGCCCAGCTACCTCGTCACGCCCCTCGGGGCGAAGGCGAACAGGCTCTTCATCGTAGGAGTGATAACCGACACCGAGAACGTAGGGACGAGCGAATCGCCGATGATCAGGGCGAGGCTCGCCGACCCCGCGGGAAGCTACTACCTGTCGGCCGGCCAGTTCCAGCCGGACGCGATGGGCGTGCTGAAGGATCTGAAGCCGCCGGAGTTCGTCGCGGTCATCGGAAAGGGCAAGGTGTACGCGCCTGACGACACGGTCAGGCTGCTCAGCGTGAGGCCGGAGATCGTGACCAAGTGCGACGCGGCGCTGCGCGATTACTGGGTCTACGAGACGTGCGCCTCGACCCTCGGCAGGATCGAGATGATGAGGGAGGTCGCGAAGATGGACCCCCCGTCGACGCAGGAGATCGAGAAGATCGGCTACTCGAAGTACCTCTCGGAAGGAGCGCTGGCTGCGGCGAACCACTACAAGGGGACGAACCTCGACGCGTATGAGGAGCTCGTCATCGACGCCCTCCGCGAGATACTGACGGCGAGCAACGGCAGGATAAAGGAGATCGACTTCGAGGAGACCGTCGTGATGCCGGAGGCGAAGGAAGTGGAGGTCGCGGAGAAGGAGGCAAAGGAGGCCGAGGCGGCCCCCGAGGACGAGGAGGAGAAGATCCTGAAGATCGTCAAATCCCTGGACAAGGACGGGAAGGGGGCGAAATGGGACGAGATAGTCGCCGCCGCCAAGAAGAAGAAGATCGAGAAGGACCGGCTCGAGGAGGTCTGCACCGACCTGCTGGAGAAGGGGGACATCTACGAGCCCGAGCTCGGACGAATGAAGATGATCTGATCCCTACTCTATCGTGATGGAGGCGTATCCGACGACGTCTGGCATCGGCTGGACGTCCCCGGAGGTGGCATATTTCAGAAGCGTCGCCTTCGACCCTTTCACTGCTTCGATCATGCTGATGACGGGACCGAACCCGCACATCGTGATGTTCTTCGAAAGTATTGTCTGGTACAGGTGCTTCGAATCGAGTGCGAGGATGCAGTCGATCGCCTTGCCGTCGAGCTCCTTCGCCACCTTGGCCGAGACGTAATGCGACATGTCGCTAGAGGCGAGCACGAGGACGTCGTCCCTGCCAGCAATCGCCTCTCTGATCTTCTTGCCGACGTCGACGAGCGATTCATAGTCATGCAGGCCGAGGCAGATCGGCAGGATCCTCGACTTCCAGCCGATGTACTGGATGAAGGGGACCTGCACTTCCAGGGAGTGCTCGTACGCGTGAGCGGTCGAATCGTTGATTATGAGGTCGTCGACGAGATCCGCGAGTAGCTTCTGATCGACCTCCGCGACCCCAAGAGGGGTCTGGAAATCCTCGCTTGTCACGGCGGCACCGGCCCCGTAACCCGTATGGTTCGGTCCGAGTATCACTACGGTCGCAGGAGGCTCCTGCTCCCAGAGTCTCCGATACAGGTGGGCTGCGACAGGCCCAGAGAACGTGTACCCGGCATGCGGTGCCATCGCCCCGATAATGGTCCTCTTCCCGATGGACTTCGGTGGTTCGGCGCTGCCGGGGCCTATCGGGCTCTCGAAGCAACGTGAGATCTCGGACCTAAGCCGCCCCGCATCTCTCTCATAGAACTGACCCGCTACCGTCGGACGCCTAACCAGAGCAACACCCGGAGTCAATTAGCATTGACATAGGAAAAGAATCTTTGCATTGGCCCGATGATCTAATTCGAAAAACGCGCACTCAGAGCGTCGCTTCGAAGTCTTCGATCGTCAGCCTGTAATCTTCGTTGCCGAGAATCGTCCCGCGGGCCTTGAGAATCTCCCTTGCCAAGAGCCAGTATATCATCGCGAGCGCCCTTCTCCCCTTGTTGTTCGTCGGGATGACGATGTCGACGTTCCTCGTCTCATTGTTCGCATCGCACAGGGCGGCGATCGGTATCCCGATGTTCAGCGCCTCTCGGAGCGATTGCTCGTCGGCTGCCGGGTCGGTCGCAAGGAGCACATCTGGCTCGACGAACTGGGGCAGGTTCGGATTCGTCATCGTGCCTGGGACGAACCTTCCCGCGAACACCTTCGTGCCGATCGCCCTGGCGAAAACCTTCGCCGGCTTCTGACCGTACTGCCTGGTGGATACGACGAGGATCTTCCCGGGTTCGAACTGTGCCAGGAACTTCGCGGCGACCTTGATGCGCTCGTCCGTCTTCTTGACGTCGAGGACGTACAGGCCGTCGTTCCTCACTTTGAAGATGAAACCTTTCATGTCGGCGCTTTTCTGCTGGGTCCCGATGTGCACTCCCGATGTCAGATAATTCTCCTCGGGGACGAGCAGATCGGTATTGGTCTGTGACTCTTCATCCATCGGCATTCAAACGCCTCTCAGGTCCCTCGCCAGACAGTGATAGGAATGGCATCCTTCGAGAACTCCGCCAGGGCGATCTCGACCGGGTCAAACATCTCGGGTGGGATCTCGACAAGGATGGGAGCCCCGAGACTGATCTGCAGAGCCCTTGCCCCTACGATCCGTGCCTTCTCAAATCGTGTGTAAATCAGGCAATCACCTTAAATGTCAGGGTTTGTCCCTAAAATGAAATCCCTTTATAAAGGTTTTGCAACCCAGCCGCATGCCAACGGAACAGCTTGGCAATCGGATTCCCGAAGTGAGTCCCTCAACCCAGAGACTTGATTCGATCCGGTTGCGATCTCGAACAAGTCCCGTTGAAGACCGGAGATGCATACATTACGAATTCCGTAGGAGGATAATCTGCTTAAGGGCTCATGGACTATCAACAAGATGAGGTTGAAATCGTGCCTGCAAAGGGTCCGTGCGTCTCTGGGGATCTACCAGGACCGAAGGGCAAGAAAATCATCGACAGGGACACGAAGGTCATGGTCACGACAACGAAGGCCGGCCCCATAGTCGCCAAGAGGGCGAAGGGCTCGCTGATAGAGGATGTCGACGGGAACGTAATCATCGACCTCTTCGCAGGAGTCGGCGTCCAGAATGTCGGCCACTGCCACCCGAGGGTCGTCCAGGCGATCAAGGAGCAGTCTGAGAAATTCATACACATTGCAGGGACCGATTACTATTATGAGAACCAGGTCGAACTCGCAGAGAAGCTCGCGAAAACAGTTCCTGGCAAGATGCCTCACAAGGTGTTTTTCACAAACAGCGGCACGGAGTCCGTCGAAGCTTCGCTGAAGGTGGCCAAGGCCGCGACCAAGCGCCAGACCTTCGTCGGCTTCATCAGCGCGTTCCACGGGAGGACGATGGGGTCCCTCGGCGTCACGGCGAGCAAGCCCGTCCACAGGGAGGGGTTCTTCCCGTTCATGCCAGGAGTCTACCACATCCCCTATGCTTACTGTTTCAGATGCAGGTACAAGCAGGAATATCCGAGTTGCGGCCTATGGTGCGCCAAGATACTGGAAGAGGTCTATTTCGACACCTTCGTCCCGCCGAACGATGTGGCGGCGATAGTGGCGGAGCCGATCCAGGGTGAGGGCGGCTACATTGTCCCACCGAAGGAGTTCCTCCCGACGCTGAAGAAGATCGCGGAGAAGCACGGCATCCTGTTCATCGACGATGAGATCCAAGCGGGAATGGGGCGCACGGGGAAGATGTGGGCCATAGAACACTTCGGGGTCGTCCCGGACATCATCACGACCGCCAAGGCCCTCGGCGCGGGGATCCCGATCGGTGCCACCATCATCGACAGCAAGCTCGACTTCGACAGGCAGGGGAGGCACTCGAACACTTTCGGGGGAAACCCGATAGGCGCCGCTGCGGCCCTGGCCGTTCTAGAAATCATCGAGAAGGAGAAGCTGCTCGAGAGGACCAAGAAGCTCGGCAGGAAATCGATCAAGCGTCTGCGTGAGATGCAGGATGATTATGACATCATCGGTGACACGAGAGGACTCGGACTGATGCTGGCCCACGAGTTCGTGAAGGACAAGAAGAGCCGCGGCATTAACAAAGAGGTAAGGGACAAGATCGTGGAACTCGCGCTCAAGAAGGGTCTCGGGATCATCGGCTGCGGGAAGTCCTCGATCAGGTACATCCCTCCGCTCACGATCGAAGAGGATCTCCTGGAAAAGGCTTGGGACATTCTTGAGGAATGCATCAAGGCTGTCGAAAGACAGTGCAATTGACGAGCTCCTGATCAGCGGACCTTGCTGAGAGAGTTCAGGACCGCCTTGCGCTCGTCGTGGTTCGCCTTGGCGACATGCTCGCTGAGAAGCACTTCCTCCACGCCCCAGATCCGCTCGAGGAAGTCCTCGATCGCATCTGCCTTCGGGTTGTTGAGGTCGATCCGCGCCTGATTCATCTGGTTCTGCGCTATGCTCATCGCCTTCTCCATGTCGCCGTGCTGGGCGCAGAAGTCATCGATGATGAAGTCAAGCGCATCCATCAGCGTCTCCGGTTTCTCCTTCTTAGAATTCCGTGCGGATTCGATCACATCGGCGACTAGCATCTCGCCGAGCCTGTGGAAGATCTCTTTGACGTTCTTTCCAGTCTTTGCGCTGCTGAAAAGCACGGGAGCTCCGATTCTGGCTCCGGATTCCTCCAGAAGCTTCGCGGACGGGCTGTTGCGCGACACAAGGTCTAGCTTGTTGCCGAGATATGCTGTCGGGAGGTCGCCCATGGTCTTCTTAGATTCTCTCAGCCAGAACTCGTCGATAGAGCTGATTGTCTCAGGTCTCGTGAGGTCGCTGACGACAATGAGTCCGTTGGCGCCGGTGACGCTAGCGTCCCTGATCCTCGAGTACTCCTTCTGCCCGCACATGTCGTAGATGGACATCTTGAGATTGATGACGAGGTTCGGGTAGACGAGCTGCATATTCTTGTTGTAAACGGTCATGCCAGTGCCGGGAGTGTAATCATCCGTGAAGCGGTCCTTGACGAACCTCTTCACGATCGCCGTCTTCCCGACCTTGCCGTCCCCCATTAGGATAATCTTCTTCGAGATCTCCTTTAGCTCCATGGCTCTCCCCCTCAGATAGCGCAGAAGGCTCCGCATATTTCAGAATTTCCATACGATATTCGAAGGTTCCAGAGGGCAAGAAAACACTGGCATCGAAAAATAGGAGATCGAGCGGGCTCGGTGGGATTCGAACCCACGTTTTCGGCTTCGAAGGCCAAAAGGATATCCAAGCTACCCCACGAGCCCCGAGCTTGATACAATGACCAATAATAAGAATTTTGACCAAGATGGTCAAGAGGGCATCTTTTTATCCAACAATCAGGCTCTCGGCCATCATGGGACTGGCCGGATACATGATGCGGCGACGTGAGAAATTCTTCGATTGGCTTGTCACTAGGGACGAGAGGTTTTACAGGGCGTTCCTGCTTTGCCTGATCGGCTTCTTCGCAGTGCTGACATATTTCTGGATGCTCGCGGCAGGCGCGCTTGCATCGGCGTTCATGTGGTGGATCTTCTACGAGACGATTGTTATCAAGAGAAAGTGATAGGCTGCTCCACTGACCTCATTCTCGCCTGAGGATTCTCCTCGCCAGATCGGTCATTGGGACTCTAACGCCGGTCGGACTTCGTTATCCTTGCCTTCAGCGATTTCTTTGTTTGATTTCCGACCGAAGGAGATTAACCAATCCGCCGGCCTCGTAAATCTTCGATATCATCGGAGAGAGCGGTTTGAAATCGAGGCACCGTTTTGAATCCTTGGAATCGAACACCTTCCCCCGTTCGACGTCGATGCACAGGTCATCTCCGGAACGGAACATCCGGGCGCATCCAGGACAGACGATCGGAAGCATCCCGAGGTTGATCGCATTCCTGTAGAAGATCCTCGCGAAGGACTCGGCTAGGATTATCCCGACCCCTGCGGCTTTGAGCGCGATCGCCGCCTGTTCCCTGCTCGAGCCGATCCCGAAGTGCTTGCCGGCGACGATGATGTCTCCCTTCGACACTCTTGAGGAAAAAGTTGGATCAATGCCTTCCATGACATGCTTTGCGAGAAACTCGGGGGAGTAATTGTCCAGGTACTGTCCGGGGATGATGACATCGGTATCGACCGCGTCGCCGAAGACCCAAGCGCGTCTACACTTCATCCGAGATACCTCCTCGGGTCCGCGATCTTCCCCTCGATAGCGCTTGCCGCGACCGTGGCAGGGCTAGCCAGATAGATGGATGCGTTCCTCGAACCCATCCGCCCCTTGAAGTTCCTGTTGCTCGATGAGATGCAGGATTCGCCGTCGGCCAAAACGCCCTGATGAGCCCCGAGGCACGGACCGCACCCGGAAGCCGTGACGACAGCTCCGGCTTTCAAAAGGATTCCGATAATCCCCTCTTCCAACGCCTGCAGATACACTTGGGAGGAAGCCGGCGTGACGATAAGCCTCGTCCCCTCGTGCACCTTCCTCCCGGCAAGGATCGAGGCCGCGACCGCGAGATCGTCCAGCCTTCCGTTCGTGCATGATCCGAGGAACGCCTGATCGATCTCCGTGCCCTCCATTGAGCTTACTGGCGCTACCTTGTCGACCGAATGAGGGACCGACACCATCGGTTCCAAAGAATCGGTTTTGATTGCGATATCTCGAGAGGATCTAGCATCGGAATCGGAGATGACAGTATTGGGTACGAGAGCGCTTTTCGCGCCGGCCTCAGCAGCCATGTTGCAAATGGTCATTCGTTCGGACAACGAGGCCTCCGCCACCCAATCCCCATTGAAATCCAGGCAACAATAATCCGCGCCCATCGCGCCAAGATCCCCTACCAGCGCGAGAGAGATGTCCTTTGCGAAGACGCCCTTCGCAAGTTTCCCGCTCAAGCCGACCTTGATGGTCTCCGGCACCTTGAGCCAGAGGGATCCTTTCACCCAGACGGAAGCCATGTCCGTTGCGCCTATCCCGATGCCCATCGCGCCGACGGCGCCGTAGGTCGTTGAATGGGAATCCGTGCCGACGATGAGTCCGCCTGGCTTGGCAATCCCCTTCTCGATCATGATCTGGTGGCATATGCCGGCCCCGACGTCGAAGAACCATCCGATGTCGAGCTCGTCAATGATCTTCCTGATCGCACTATGGGTATTGGCGGAGTTAACGGTGTTCGCTGGGGAGCGATGATCCAGGACTACGACGATGGAGGAAGGGTCGGCTATCCTGCTCGCGCCGATGTCCCGGAAAGCGCGATGGACGAGATAGGTGTTGTCGTGGGACATCGCCACGTCAGGCTTCGCATCGATGATGTCCCCTGGCGCAATGTCTGTTTGGCCAGAAGCCCGAGCGAGGATCTTCTCGCAGGCAGTCATTCCCGGCATGGCAGCGGTTGCCAAATGAAGATGAGCGTATTTTAGATTGCGCCGGAGGCGTGTGCTTATTTCACATTCCAAATGATATCATTAGTCAGGGTAGATTCATATCTCCAGTATTGGCTATCTTTCGACCATATGCGGACGATTTTGCAGGGAAAAGCGGGCGGTGACGTACTGCTCCTCGGCAACGAGGCGATTGCACGCGGGGCAATAGAATCAGGGATAGCCCTGGCCACCACATATCCCGGAACCCCTGCCTCTGAAATAGGGGATTCGCTCGCACGAATCGCAACTGACGTCGGGTTCTATTTCGAGTATTCGGTGAATGAGAAGGTCGCCCTCGAAGTCGCGATCGGAGCTTCATTGTCAGGTCTTCGCGCGCTCTCGAGCATGAAGCACGTCGGTGTGAATGTCGCGGCGGACGCCCTACTGTCGCTCTCCTACATGGGGATCGGCGGAGGGTTGGTCCTTGTTTCCGCGGATGACCCCGCCTGTCACTCAAGTCAAAACGAGCAGGATAACCGATACTATTCTAGGCTCGCAGGGGTGCCAATGCTAGAGCCTTCTAGCCCTCAGGAATGCCTAGATATGGTAAAAATGGCTTTCGAACTGTCGGAACAGCTATCATTGCCAGTCATGATTAGGACAACGACGCGTGTTTCGCATTCCTCAGGTTTGGTCAAAGTGGGGGAGGTTAGGAAGAATGCCCGCATCCCCGCCTTCGATAAAACCCGGGAGACCATGCTGCTGCCGCCGATAGCCCGGAGGAAGCATTCCGAGCTCCTGCAGAAGCTCGACCGCGCACGTGAGTTATCCGATTCGTCGACATTGAATAGGATCGTGAAGATTGGCAGAACATCATCGCTCGGATTGATCGCCTCCTCAGCAGGTTTCAACTATGCGATCGAAGCTTGCCAGGATCTCGGACTGGACATCGAAATATTGAAGATCGGGTTCAGCTACCCGCTCCCGAATGAGAAGATCATCTCGTTCCTCAAGACCAAGAAGAGGGTCCTGATCGTTGAGGAGCTCGAGCCTCTCATGGAGAAGGAGATCAGGGCTCTCTCCGAGGAGAACGATCTCGAGGTGGAGATCCTCGGCAAGGACACCGATCACTTCTCGCAATTGTACGAATACACTCCCGACATCCTAGCCAGTGCGCTGAGCTGCGCTTTTCTCGATGGAAAGCCCGGGGTGAGAGACGTAGAAAAGCCCTCCGACGACCTGCCTCAGAGGCCGCCCGTGATGTGCCCCGGCTGCCCTCATTCCGCGACCTACTATGCAGTCAAGCTCGCGACGAAGGGGATGAAGACGATCTTCCCGAACGACATAGGTTGCTATTCGTTGGGCGCGGTGCAGCCGTACAACATGGGGGATGCGATGCTCTGCATGGGAGCGTCGACGGGAATGGCGGAGGGACTTTCGAAGACCTTGCCCGACCCGATCATCGCGTTCATCGGAGACTCGACTTTCTACCACAGCGGGATGACCGGGCTGATCAACGCGATTCACAACAGACACAGATTCGTCCTGATAATACTGGACAACAAGACGACTGCGATGACCGGGCACCAGCCGCATCCTGGCTCTAATGTCAACTCTCAAGGGGAACCCGCTCCAGCAGTGAACCTCGAGAAGGCCATAGAAGGGTTCGGCGTGGAGGAGGTACGGGTGATCGACCCCTACGACTTGAAGCACTCTGTCGAGGTCATCAAAGAGGAGCTGCAGAGGAAGACCGTCTCGGTGATTATCTCGCGTAAGGCTTGCGCGCTTCTGGAGATGGCGGAGCGCGGCAAGATACTCGGGGCGAGAAGGTCGATCGACCAATCGGTCTGCAAGAAGTGCGGGACCTGCGTCGAAGGGCTCGGCTGTCCAGCGATCTCGAGACAGGAGAACACCTACGAGATCGACGAACACCTCTGCGTGGGATGCACTGTATGCGACCAGGTCTGCCCGCATAAGGCGATTGGGGTGAGGAAATGAGGACGAACATCTTCCTCGCCGGAGTCGGAGGGCAGGGAATCCTGTCGTTCGCCAGGGTTCTGGGAGAGCTCGCTCTGATCAGGAACATGAACGTGCTCATCGGGGAGACCCACGGCATGGCCCAGAGAGGCGGGTCAGTCACCGCGACGGTCCGATACGGCGAGGTTTACAGCCCCATAATCGGCATCGGGAAGGCGGACCTGCTGATCGGGTTTGAACCGCTGGAGAGCGCGAGATACGCTCGAATCCTGTCTCCAGACGGTATGGCAATAGTGAATACTTCGAGGATAATCCCCTATTCCGTGTCCGCGCAGAAGACGAAGTATCCTGACCTCGAAGACCTGCTCGCCATCATCGGGCGGCATTGCGACACTGTGGTGGCGTTCGATGCCACCCATGAAGCCGAGAAGGTGAAGTTCCCGCTCGCGGCGAACTCGGTTATGGTTGGAGCCGCGGCGGCGACGATGAAGATCGATGCGACTCCTGATGATTTCAAGAAGGCGATCAGGAAGGTCGTCCCGCGGAAGATCAAAGAGAATCTCGACGCATTCGCAATCGGGTATGACATAGCGAAGAATATCATAGAAGGACATGTGCCAGGGCCGAGCGATTCGAAGCAATAGCACTCGCATAAAGTCCGGTCAAAGTTTTATAACAGGACGCCGTGATAGGGGAGATGCTGGGCCCATGGTCTAGTGGTTATGACGGCGCCCTTACAAGGCGCAGATCACCGGTTCGAATCCGGTTGGGCCCACTTCCTTCAGATTGACGATATCTTCGTCATTCCTTCTCATGTTGAGGATCGACGCGTCCTTCTGGCAAATTAAAAAGGATCTGATGGGTTCTCAATTCCAGATAGGCCAGGGGCAACAGTACAAAGACCGCCATGTATAGCAGATCGTGTCCCAGGACCTCGATGATCGCTATAGGCACAAGAATGAAATCCAGCAGGATGCAGCCAACGAGATAGGCTGTTCGCAGGACCTCCGTCCGGAGCGGCCGCTCCAACGAGCGCCTTATGGATTCTTTCCTCCTTTCGGAGAACCTCCTCATGAGACTGTCGATCCTGTCCCCCTTCTTTTCGGCACCGGGTTCCGAATCAGGTTCTCCAATCATCCCTTCCTTTCCTCCGTAAGCGGGAAGTGACATGCTACATAGTGCTCCGGCTCGATCTCCCTGAGGTCCGGCTCAGCGGAGCTGCACTTCTCCGTCGTCTTCCAGCACCTCGGATGGAACCGGCATCCAGACGGCGGGTTTGACGGGCTCGGGACCTCGCCCGTGAGCATCCTCCTCTCCCTCTTCAAGCTCGGATCAGCAATCGGCACAGCCGAGAGCAGGCCGAAGGTGTACGGATGCGCCATGCGTGTGAAGAGCGTCTCCGTCCTTGCCAGCTCCACGAGCTTCCCGGCATACATCACTGCGACCCTATCGCTAATGTGAAACACGACGCTCAAATCGTGCGTGATGAACATATAGGTCAGCCCGAGGGACTTCTGCAGCTCCATAATCAGGTTCAGTACCTGCGCCTGCACCGACACGTCCAGCGCGGAGGTGGGCTCGTCGAGCACTAGCAGGGTCGGTCTGAGTGCGAGGGCGCGGGCCATGTTGATCCTCTGTCTCTGCCCGCCGCTGAACTCGTGCGGGAACCTGTTGAGGTGCTCCTTCTTGAGGCCAACTACCTCCAGGAGCTCGACGACCTTTCTTGTAAGCTCCTCACCCCGCGCGAGCTTGTAGACCGCCAGCGGCTCACCGACAATGTTCTTGATCGTCATACGCGGGTCGAGGGCGCTCAGCGGATCCTGGAAGACCATCTGCATCTCCTTCCTCGTGTCCCGCAGCTGCCTCGAGCGGTACTCCGTGATGTCCTTCCCCATGAACACGATCTTGCCAGCGGTCGGCTTGATCAGCCTTATTATGAGCCTCGCCAGGGTCGACTTCCCGCAGCCCGACTCCCCGACTATGCACAGGGTCTCTCCCTTGCGCACGAAGAAGCTGACATCATCCACCGCCTTGACCTCCCCCTTGACGGTCGAGAAGACTCCCCCGCGTATCGGGAACTCCTTCCTGAGATGATCGATGTCGAGCAGGCGGTCCTCACCAGCCTTTCCCTTCGAAGCTGTCATGGAGGGCTCACCCCATTGCTTCTGACGACCGGATTATGGCATTCCACGAAATGCCCTGGCGCGAGTTCCCTCAGGGCGGGAACTTCCGACCTGCAGATATCGAGCGCACGCTCGCATCTTGGGTGGAACCTGCAGCCAGGTGGAGGCGTCAGCAGATTCGGCACAACTCCCGGAATCACGTAAAGGGGCTTCTTCCTCTCGCTCATGTACTTCAGGCCGATCTTGGGGATGGATCTCAACAGGGCGTTCGTGTAGGGGTGCATCGGCCGCGCGAATATCTCCTCCGTGGTGGCGAGTTCCACGATGTAGCCCGCGTACATTATCGCCACTCTGCAGCACGTCTCCGCAATGATCCCCAAGTCGTGAGTAATCAGCAGAATCGATGTCCCCCGCGTGTCCTGAAGCTCCTTCATGAGATCGAGTATCTGCGCCTCGACCGTCACATCCAGCGCGGTCGTCGGCTCATCGGCTATCAGCAGATCCGGCTGGCACGCCATCATCATCGCGATCATCGCCCGCTGCCTCATGCCGCCGCTGAGCTCGTGTGGATAGTTGTTCACGACCATCCGAGGCTCCGCGATCTTAACATCTCTCAAAGCCTGCTCCGCCCAGATCGTCTTCGCGAGCCTCAATCGGCGCTGGAACCTCCGGGTTATCGGGTTTGACCTCACCAGATATGCCCAGGTGTCGTCCGGGTTCTCCTTAATCCTGCTGTAATAGCTGGAGGCAATTTTCAGCCGCTGCTTGTAGAAGACGGCCGGGATCCTTGAGACGAACCGGGCACCGCATCCAGTGCACGCCGCCCAGTCATCTCTCACATCGGCGCCGCACGAGGAGCACACGCAAGCTTCCGATGCCTCTTTCGTAGATGTCTTATCTCCATCCTCTGTCGCGCGAGGTCGGCACTTCTTCGGTTCACGCTTGGCCTTCTTCCCTGCCTTCGATGCGGATCTCTCCAGTTCCAGCTGCTTCAGGACGCTGTCCACGAGTTTGTCCATCTGGTGCAGCTCTACCGTCTCACTAATCTGATCCCCTATCGTGTAAGCGGGGTTGAGCGCGGTCATCGGCTCCTGGAATATCATCGACATCCAGTCGCCCCTTAGGGCGTTCATCTCCGCGGTTGATTTCCCGAGCAGGTCATAGGAATAAGTGAGGGCGGCGATTCTGTCCTTCAGCTCCTTTCTTTTCGCGTCACTTGAGCTGGATTCGAGCGACTTGAGGGCTTTTTCAATTTTCTCCAATTCTTTCTTCCGGACTTCTGCCCGCGCGCCCTTGAACTGATTATCATATTCCTTGCGGAAAGCCGTGACAGATGATGGCTCGTCCAGGAAGACTCTCCCAGCCTCGATCTTCCCTGGAGGTGAAGGAATCAGCCGCATCACTGAGAGGGCAGTCACCGACTTCCCGCAGCCGGTCTCGCCTACGAGCCCCATCGTCTCCCCCTGTCTCACGTCGAGGTCTATCCCCTCGAGAGCTCTGACGACCCCCTCGTAGGTATGGAAGTACGTCTTCAGCCCCTCGATTCTCAGCAGAACATCATCATCTGGCATGGTAGCTCACCGCCTCAGCTTCGGGTCAAGCACGTCCCTGATTCCGTCCCCGAGCAGGTTGAACCCGAGCACTGTGATCACGATCGCCATCCCTGGGAATGTGACGGTCCACCACGCCTGGAACACCAACGGCTGGTTCTCCGAGATCATCCGCCCCCATTCCGCAGTGCCGATGGGGGCTCCGAGGCCTAGCCACCCGAGTGCCGCTGCAGCAAGGATCACGTATCCGAAGTCTGAAGTCGCCTGGACCACAACAGGGGACAGACTGTTCTTGATCACATGTCTGAACAGGATCCTCCTGTGGCCGGCTCCGACGCTTCTCGATGCCTCGATATACTGCTTCTCCCGGATCGATAGCACCTGCCCGTACACGAGCCGTGTGTACCAGGGCCACCATGTGATGATCATAGCGTAGGTGATGTGCGTGATACTCGGACCCAGTGCGGCGACTATCGCCATCGCGAGCACGAGGCTTGGTATGCTGAGGAATATGTCCGTTATGCGCATAATCGCCTCGCCCATCAATCGCCCGAAGTATCCGGCCAAGGCGCCGAGCATCACGCCGATGACGATTGCCGGAATGACCACGAGCACGCCCACATAGAGTGCTTTCCATGCGCCGTAGAGCGACATGCTGTAGAGATCCCTACCCATGTAGTCGGTCCCGAACCAATGGTCATTGCTCGGAGGGCGGAGTTGGTCATTCACATTGACCGGCCAGAACTCCTGCGACTGCCCTCCCACGTCTTGGTATGTTGGATAGGAGTGTGTGATGAAAGGCGCGAGCAGGGCGATGACAATGACGAACAACAGTATGGAGAGCCCTATCATCGAGAGTGCGCTCCGGCTGAAGAGGTAGGCGGAGTAACGAGACTCCCTGAGGAACGACTCATGCTTCAATCTGAATTTGACCAGCCAGCCTCCTAGACCGGAAGGGCTGCCCTCCTCCTTGGAATCCACGATTTCCTCAGACAAAACGGTTCAGCCCCCCAGGCGCACCTGCGGGTCCAGGTACGCGTACAGCACGTCGACGATCAGGTTAGCCACCAGGAATGCGATCGTGACGACGATCGTGAATCCGAGGATCCCTGCGAAATCAAGCCCCTCGGAAGAGGTCACGGCGAAGTTCCCGATGCCAGGCCATCCGAAGATCCTCTCCACGAAAACGGTGTAGCTGATCGCACCGCCTATCGTCAGCCCCGAGATCGTGAGCGTCGGTCCCATCGCGTTTTTCAATGCATGCTTGTAGATGACTGTCCTCTCCGGCACCCCCTTCGCCCTTGCGGAACGGACATAGTCAGAGGACATGACCTCGAGCATGCTGGACCTCATCATCCTCAGGATGTACCCGATGATCGAGAACCCGAGCGCGAACGACGGGAGAATCAGATAATACGCGCTATAGAAGAAGCCGCGAATGTCGAAGCTGAGCAAGCTATCGACGGTGTACAACCCCGTTATCGAAACTGGCGGATCGATACTATTCGGGAACCTACCGCTCAATGGGAACAGGTGCGCGTTCGATACGAGAGCGATCTGCAGGATTAGTGCAAGGAAGAAGGTCGGCACCGAAATCCCTATCAGTGCCACGAATCTGGATATTGCATCGACCCATGTGTTCCTTTTCGTCGCCGATAATATCCCCAGATAGATGCCGATTGGGACAGCGATCATCGAAGAGGCGATCACGAGCTCGATTGTCGCTGGCAGCCTGTCGAGGATGATGTCCGCCACAGGGCGTTTGTAGACGAGTGAATCGCCGAGATCCCCCTGGAAGATGCCGGTGATGTAGTAGACGAATTGATCGAGCCATGGGTCGTTCAGATGGTATCTCTGCTCGACCTCGGCTCTCATTGCGGGGTCGTTCGCCAATTTGCCGAGGTAAACGCCGACGGGGTCCCCAGGCACTACGTGGGAGATGACGAAGGAGATTGCGAGGACGCCGATGAGGATCGGCACCATGAAGAGTATCCGCCTGGCGATGTACTCCCACATCTTCATTGCGCTCACCTTCCAATCGGAAGAGATTCTGGCTAGATTGCCGAATAGCCATCAATGAATATAATGTAAAGGGGTAAAAGGTTTGCAGCTTCCACCGCTACTGGTCCCGATCTATTCAAGCCAGTAGTAGTAGAAGTTGTACCAGGTCACCGGATTAAACATGAACCCGTGCAGGTTCGACCTGTAGAAGGCGACGTACTTCGTCTGCCCGACGAAGATCATGTTCGGGTCGTGGTTCAGCCCGTCCCATACGATGTTGTAGAGAGCTGTCCTGGCAGCCGCGTTCGAGGTAACTTCCGCATCGAGCGTGGCGTTGTCTACCGTTGTGTTGTGTATTCCGGTGAGGAAGTAATCCCCGCCGCCGACGTCCGCCGACGCCGCGATCGGGAGCACATAGTCGTCAGGGTCGAGGTAGTCGATGACCCAGCCGGTCATGTACATGTCCCAGTTGTCGGTCTTCCTCGTATCCTCCAGGACGGTACTTGTGACCGTCTGCAGGTCGACCGTTATGCCGAGCCTGTTGAGGTTCGTCTTGAACAGGCTGGCAGTCTGCGCCCTCTCTGTGTCTCCAGAATCCGCGAAGATGCTCACCGCCGTTCCATTGAACCTCTTGTTCGCCCCATCGAGGGTGTATCCGGACGCGTTCAGCAGCTCGGATGCCTTCTTCAGGTTGAACGTGAACGCCTTGTAAGGCTGGGCTGCCGTCTCCAGCGGCATGCCGTTCGGGATGCATCCCTGGACCGGGTCCATGTATCCGGCATAGAAGTTGGTCGATGTGTTGGCATAGTCGAACGCCCAAGAGAAGGCCTGCAACACAGTCGAATTGGTCATGAACGCGTGCCCGGCCTTGGTCGAGTTCACATTCATCGCGACCATCTCGAGCTGGAAGGTCTTGACGGGCTTCACGACGATGTTCGCGTCCCCTGCGACGTCAGGGATGTTTCCGTACGGTATCTCAGCGATCGTCGCATCGCCGGATTTCAGGGCCTGGACCTTCGTCGTTACGTCCGAGATCTCCTTTATTATGATCTTGTCGACGTGGTTGCCAATCCAACCGCCCCAGTAGTTCTCGTTCTTCACGAGCACTTCCTGGACCTCGTTCGTCCAGCTCTCAAGCTTGTACGGGCCGGTTCCCATCGGGTGCGACTTCATGAAATCGTGCGCATATGGGTCGGCGGTTGAATAGTTGGCTTCCGTGTAGGTCTTGTCCATTATCCCGAGCGGGAAAGGCTGGGCGATCGTCGCCAGGAACCCCGCGTACGGGAAGGTCAGCTCGAATGTTACGTTGTAGTCGTCGACGACCGTCACGCTCGTCGCGTTGACATCCTGGCTCAGTATCCATGCCACGCCAGTGTCAGGCGAATCCATCTGGAGCACTCGGTCGACGCTGAACTTCACATCCTCCGCCGTGAAGGCGTTACCATTTGAGAACTTCACGTTGTGTCTAAGGGTGAAATTATAGAACAGCCCGTTATCAGAGACTGTCCAGCTGGTCGCAAGGCATCCGGTGTAATTCCCGATGTCCTCTCCCGTGTACCCAACTAGCGTATCGTAGATGTTATGGATCGGTATGAACGACATCGTGTCATAAGCATCCATTGGGTCAAGCGACAGGACGTTCGTCGCCGCGTAGAACGTTATGGTCTTCTGGCTTCCTCCAGTATTGGTCATGAATACCGCAGCAAGAGCCGCTATGATCAGAATCGCGGCAATGACGACCGCGATCAGGATGTACTTCGGCTTCTTCGTCGCCTCAGCAGGCTTCTTCAATTCTTCTCCCAAACCAACATACCCCCCTTCTCATGCAAGATTCGGCCCACTCGCGACCGAATTTCACATGAGTATGAATCTGTATTGATTAAAAGGTGTCGTATTTGAGAGAAAATTGAGAAGAAATCTCACCATGCCGACACGGCTGGTTGAACATATCCATATTTCATTAACGTTGATAAACGATGACAGCAACCAAACCTATTTCAATCAAAAGGGTTCATTATTACCTCGTTTCATTCAGGTCAGCCGCCAACCGAGGTCTTCCAGATGGCAGTCACAAAGTACATGGCAATTAAGTGGGTCAAAGCGGCCTTCGAGATTGTCATTGCGATCATAATCATCGTCTTCGGGAACAAGATCCTCTTCGGGGTCGTCCCTGCGGATGAACAGCAAAGATCGGTTTTCAGCCTGTTGGTGGGGCTCCTCTGGTTCCTCGTGATCTGGTGCATCATCGTCGCAGTCAGGAACGTTGTATTGAGCCTGAGGCCGGAGCCTAAGAACTCCTTGCAGACGCTGAACGAGAAGATTGATGCCCTGGACAGGAAGCTTGTCACATTGGGTCTTGCCTCGGAAACGATCCCCCAAGCAGTCCCGCCGTCGCCTGAAGATCTCAAGAAGGGGAGGAATAAGAAGATCATGATCGCTGCGGGTATCGTCGCAGCGATTGTCGTGCTGGCTGCCATCACAACGGTCTTCCTCATGACGAAGATGGGGGGAGGCGGTAATCCGGCCGGTGGTTTGACGCCAGAAGACACCCTCAACGCCCTGATAACCGCCATGAATTCCAAGGACGCGAACGGGGTGCTTTCTCTGACTGTCTTTTCATTCGGAAACGCCACCATGAAGAGCCAAGTCAGAACGAGTCTTAACACCATGTTCAATCAGGCCGGGAACTCGTTCCATATCACCATGAACAGTCACCAGGTCAAATATCCGGCGGACCTGAACGCCTCCGAGAACAGCAACCTTACCGGCATCCAGAATGAAATACAGAGCCGCATCTCCAACACGATCACGGCCTCCTGCATAATCGTTTTCAACATGACCATCACGATCAACAATAACAACTCCTACCAGGATGGGAACATGCCCTGCTTCCAGATCGATGGAGGATGGTACATATTGATGGACTTCGGGAATGGAGGGCCTGGTGACGGTGGAAACCAGTCCGGGTCCCCGACCGACGCATTCGACAGCTTCATCGACAGGGTCAAGCAGAAGGATGTGACCGGCGCGATGGGTTACACGATCTTCAAATTCGCCAACAGCTCGGTGCGGATGCAAATCGAAGGGGAAATCTCCAAGATGTGGCAGAACACCGCGACCTTTAATGTCGCGGTCAACTCCAGATATGAGATCAACTGGTCATCCATGAGCTTTGACCAACAGAACAACCTCTCGAACATCAAGAACAATCTCTCAACGAAGTTCGGGATATCAATGTCAATCATAGGTGATTCCAGCTTCATCAACTATGATATTACCATCACGAACGACAGCGGACCACAAACGATGACCGGTTTCATGCCCTGCTTCCGCGCCAATGACAGTTGGTACGTAATGCCGGAGCAGCCTGGAGGAGGACCGCAGGTATCGGTGAGCCAGAGCGCGTCAGGTAACAATTGGACCTTGTCGGTGAATTTTGTCAACTCGTCCAACCCGCTATACACCTATGACGTATACCTGACGATGGTCAACTCCACTGGCAACACGAACATCAGCGTCCAGATAATCTCAGGAATATCGGGAACATATATGAACGGGGTAACTTACAACGACCTATCCACGACAGGTCAACTCGATCCCGGTGATGAATTCATACTCGATACCTATTACTACAAGATCGGGACGGAGTTCAGGCTGACAGATTCTTCAGGGATGCAGACATATTGTTCTTACTTCATCACTTGAATATCGGGGTCAGGCGAGCTGTTATTTATTCGACCAAATGAGGGATTAGATATGGCCCAGGAGTGTGTGAAGCCCGACGAGTGTCTCCTGACGGAGGAGGAGAGGGAGCGGATCCTCGACAGGGCGCACTCCGTGTTCTCCTGGGTCGGCAACCTCATCCCAGACAAGGAGAAGTTCGACAACACGGAGATTGAGCTCCGCAACGTGATCTTCAAGCTCAGGACGAAGAAGGGCATCACCGACGATGACAGAGAGCTTGCACGCCTCCTGATCCAGAAGATCAAGGGGCGCAAGGGCGACCTTGAGAGCAAGCTCAAGAACGAAAAGATGACGCTCGCGACTGCAAAGAAGCTCCTCGATGAGATGTCAGGTCTCGTCAAGGCGATCAACGATCTGCACGATGTAGAACTCTCCGACGAGCTGATTGAGCGGAAGTCCGCGATATTCAATCGGATCGACGATGAGAAGAGATGGCAGAAGTATCTCAAGAGGATCAAGACGGGCGAATTCTCACCTGACCTTTGACTCATTTCGGGCTCTTTTCAAACATCCTCTTTGTTTTCCGGTCAATGTTCAGAATCATTTTCGACGAGGGTCGTAAATCCGAGCATATTCCGATGGGGGATTTCGCAACTCGGACAGGGCGACTGGCATGTTCATAGAAAATGTTGCTAAAACCCCCACGACAAATTAGTTATATAATAGAGGATATCGGCTAGAATACCGGAGGTAGATTGGCTATCTGGCAGCCTCTGGAAACAAAGGAGAGGTTTCAAAATGAAAGCACTCGTGCTAGGCGCATCGGGACAGATCGGTGCGATGTGCGTGCAAGATCTTGTAGAGATGTGCAAGATGGATGTCATCGCGTCGAGCCGCAGCCTTGACAGGACCAAGAAGGCCGTCAAGGACTTGAAGGTCAACCCGAACAAGGTGACCTGCATAGAGCTCGATGCGAACGATCTTAAGAAGCTCGATGAAGTCATGAAGAAGGAGAAACCCGACTGCGTCGCGAACTGCGCGTGGTACCAGACGAACCTGGGGGTCATGAGTGTCGCCGTCAAGAACGGTGTGCACTACACCGACCTGGGCGGGTTCTTCGACACATGCCTGAAGCAGCTGGAGCACAACAAGGAATGGGTCGACGCGGGAGCCAACGCGACCATCGGCCTGGGCAGCACGCCCGGCATGACGAATGTCGCTGGAGCCGCCGGAGCGAAGAAGCTCGACTCCGTCGACACGATCGACATATACTGCTCATGGGGCAACACATTGCCTGTGAAGGAAGCCGGATGGCCCGGATACTCGATCAGGACCGTCATCGACGAGTTCACCCAGCAGCCCGTTGCATGGCTGAACGGCAAATATCAGGCCCAGCCGATCCTGTCCGGGGAGAAGGATGTCATCATGCCAGACCCCATAGGAAAGGTCAGGTCATACTACATCAAGCACTCTGAGCCCGCGACCATGGGGAAGAACCTGAAGGCGAAGAACGTGACTTTCAGGATCGGCTTCCCGTCCACGGACCTGAACACATTCAAGACTCTGGTGCAGCTCGGGTTCGCGAACACGAAGGCTCTGAATGCAGGGGATTGCGCGGTATCGCCGCTCGATTTCCTGACAGCGATGTACCAGAACGGGATTTCGACCGGCAGGGAGACCCCGCCGAACGAGCCGTACGAGTACGACATGTTCAGAATCGACTGCTTCGGGA
>Ga0315287_10001465_pt1 | contig 21759 bp, 16 predicted proteins | sample YL17G11_0_MG_FD_205037 | JGI IMG/M metagenome (GOLD analysis project Ga0315287, IMG submission 205037) | Sediment microbial communities from Yellowstone Lake, YNP, Wyoming, USA - YL17G11_0 | ecosystem: Environmental > Aquatic > Freshwater > Lake > Sediment | place: USA: Wyoming | collected...
CATCGCGCGGTTCATCCTCTCCCTCGGGTGATGGAAGCCCGGCGTGTCGACGAAGACGATCTGACCGCGATCCGGCAGCGACAAGACTCCGGTGATGCGATGCCGCGTCGTCTGGGGGACGTCGGCCACGGCGGCGATCTTCTCGCCGACGAGCCGGTTGAGCAGCGTGGACTTCCCGACGTTCGTCCAGCCGGCGATGGCGACGTGCCCCGACTTGAAGCTCACGCTGGCCTCCCCGCGGCGGTCTCGCCGTTCATGCCCAATCGCACGCGAACGCGCCGGACGCGCCGCGGGTCGGCCTCGACGATCTCGACACTCAGGCCCCCGTGCTCGAACGTCTCCCCCTTCGCGGGGACCCTCCCGAGCGCCGCCGTGACGAAGCCGCCCACGGTGTCGTAGTCGCGTTCGCCAAGATCGACCCCGAACACGCGCTCGAGCTCCTCCGCGTGCGCCCCTCCGGAGACGAGCCAAGCGCCTCCGGCCTCCGAGGCGAGGGTCGCATCGTCCCGATCGTGCTCGTCGTGAATCTCTCCCACGATTTCCTCGACCAAGTCTTCGAGGGTCACCAAGCCCGCGAACCCGCCGTACTCATCCACCACGAGGGCGACGTGCGCGCGCGTCCGCATTTCTGCCAACACCTCGGCCACGGTGCGGGTTTCCGGGACGAACACCGCCGGGCGCAGCAGCCCTCCGATCCCCGCGTCGCCCCAACCCTCGTCCCAAGCGCGCAACAGATCGCGGACGTGGAGGATGCCGACCACGTTGTCGATCGTCTCGCCGTAGACGGGGAACCGGGAGTGCGCCGCGGCGAGCGCAACCCGGCGGGCTTCGGCGACCGACACCTTGGCGTGCAGGGCGACCACGTCGACGCGCGGCGTCATGATCTCCCGCACCAGAGTCGTGTCGAGATCGACGATGCCGCGAACCATCCGGCCCTCGCTTTTCTCGAGAATCCCCTCGCGCTCGCCGACCTCGATGAAGGCCTCGACGTCCTCGTCAGCGTCCTCGTCGCTCTCCTCTTCCTCGGCGATCGTACCGGCCCAGCGGCGAAACGCCGCGTGCACCGGGGCGAGCACCGGATACGTGAGCGCGTGCACCGGGCGGACGAGGATCGCTGTGATACGCAGAGCCAGGCGCGGATCCTTGAGCGCGAACACGCGGGCGAGCACCGTTTCGATCAGGAGGGTCGAAACGATCGCACCGGTGGCGATGCCCCCCCACCAGCCCCAGGGCCAGCCGTTGACGGCGAAGATCCACCCGAACAGAGCCACCGCGCCGATCAAGGACAATTGGCGCAGCGTGTGGATGGCGGCCCGATGACTCGACGGAACGGTCTTGAACTCTTCGAGGAACGGGAGGCGGTTGCCGGAGTCGGCATTCATGCGCCGCAACGCCACGCGCGACAGTGCGGAAGCCGAAAGCGTCATGATGGACAGCGCCAGGTCGAGCAAGAGCAAGACGATCGCCCCGCCGGCGGCGGCGCTCAACGCGAGGGAGTTCATCGGCGCGTCGGGGGGAGCAGGGTTCGCTGTAGCCGGGCCTGCAGTCGCATCATCGTACCGTCGTCCACCTCGTGATCATACCCGAGCAGATGCAAGTAGCCGTGGATCGCCAAAACGCGTAGTTCGCGGGCGAGCGAGTGCCCGAACGACTCCGCTTGGCGGGCCGCCTGCGCCACGGAGATGACGATCTCGCCTAAAGGGCGCGACCCGTCGGGAAGCTCCTCGGCTCCGGACGCAAACGAGAGGACGTCGGTTGTGACGTCCTTGCCTCGAAAATCGCGGTTCAAGCGGCGAAGGGTCGCGTCGCCGGCGAGCACGATCGAAACCCCGGTGGCCTTGGTCCGCGGGGCCTTCCGGGCGACGCGCCTGAGGAACGCGGCCAAGGGCGCGGCAGGCACGCGCCGGGCCCGCTGCTTCGCAACGATCACGACGTCCATTTCAGCCTTTGCCGCGGAAGGGGCGGACCTCTCCGGACGGCCGGTCCGACTTCGCGCGTCCGAAGTCGAAGCCCGGGTAGTCCACACGGTGGTGGTACATCCCGACCAAGGTCCTGAGGAAAGCCTGCTCGATCCGGTCGAGATCGGCGAAGGTGAGGTCGCACGAATCGAGCTGGCCGTCGAGCACGATGCGGCCGGCGATTTGATGGATCATCTCCTTGAGACGCGAAGGCGTCGGCTCCTCGATCGTACGTGCGGCGGCTTCGACCCCGTCGGCAAGCATGAAGATCGCGGCTTCCTTGGTTTGCGGTTTCGGCCCGGGATAGCGGAAATCGTCGTCGTTGACTTCGCTCCCGGCGGGCGCCTGCTTCTTGGCCTTCTCGTAGAAGTAGGTCATCAGCCGCGTACCGTGGTGTTGCGGAATGATGTCCACGATCTGCTCGGGAAGACGCGCTTCTCGAGCCATGCGAATTCCGTCTTTCACGTGGGCCGAAATGATCAACGCCGACATCGACGGCTGGAGGCGCTCGTGGGGATTCACGCCGTGCTGATTCTCGATGTAGTACTCCGGCTTCCGGATCTTGCCGATGTCGTGGTAGAAGGCCGCCACGCGGCAGAACAGCGAATTCGCGCCGATCGCCTTGGCCCCTTCCTCCGCCAGCGTCCCGACCACGAGCGAGTGGTTGTAAGAGCCCGGCGCCTTCACCGCAAGCTGCGACAGCAACGGGTTGCTGACGTTGGACAACTCGAGGAGCCGGATGTCGGTCAACACCCTGAAGACCCCTTCGAGCAGCGGGAGGACGAACGAGACGATGAGACCGACTCCGAGCGCCCCGCCGACGAGCGCCAAGGCGGCGCCGAACGCGGTGTGCGACCAGGGCTCGCGCCCGTGCGCGATCGCCTCGACCGCCAGCGCCACCGCGGCGCCGGCGCCTCCGACCGTGAGGCCGGCGCGCAGGAGCGCCGACCGTTCGCGGTACGAGGTGATCGCGTAGATCCCCGCCCACTGGACCAGGAGCGCCCAGAGCGTGATGGGAAGCTCCCAGGCGTTTTGCGCTCCGAAAAGAACCGCCGCGAAGGTGGCGTACACCATCGCGATCCTGCCGTTGGCCAGCAGGGTCACGAGGATCGCCCCAGCCCCGATCGGCACGAGATAGGCGTACGCCGACGGGTCGGAAAACGGGCTCCGGAAACGGTGGCTCACCTGCTCGGCGATCCAGACGACGAACTGCGCCAGCACGAGCATCGAAAGGAGGATCGAAACGAGCATGGCGTGCAGATGCTTCACGCGTTTGAAGTGCCTCTGGTGATAGGTCGTGTAGCGGTAGAGGAAAAACGCCAGGAGCGAAGTCAAGAGGAGCAGGCCGGCGAAACGGGACACGGAAGCGCGCGGCGAGGAACGCTCCTCGACGAGTTCGATGCGCTCCGCAAGCTCGCGCGTGACCTTCTGACCCTTCGCGATGAGCACCGTCCCCTTCGGAACCCGCACTTGTACCGGAAGCACCGCGCGCTCGGCTTGATCGCGCCGCTGCGCACTCGCGGCGGCATCGGCGGAGAGATTCGCGTCCAAGAACGAGGCGAGGAGCTCGGCCAACGCCGCGCGCTCGGACGGCGCGATCGTCGCGAGCGAGGCGACCCTCTGCCGGACGACGTTGCGAGCGGCCTCGAGATCGGCGACGGCCGCGAAGTCGCGGACGGTCTCTTCGCGTTGGGCGGGCAGGTGCAAGACGGTGATCGTGCCCTCACGGAGGAGCATCGGCTTGTTGGCGATGACCAACCCCTGCATGACCTCGCGCAGCCAGCCGACGAGCAGTTGCCGCTCCGCCGCCGGGAGCGGATGGCCGGCGTCGAGGTCGAAGGCAAACGCTTTTTCGAGAGTGGCGGCTTTCTGCGTGTCGTGGACGAACACGTCGGGAATGAGCGCCCGCGCTGCGGCGCGACGCTCGGCACTCCCCATGTCGTCGGGAACCTCGACGTCCTCGATCGCGAGGATGTCCCGGGAGGGCGACTCGCCCACCGTCAGCCGCGGGTACGAATGGCCGCAGTACTGGCTCGACAAGAGCAGCACCACCACGCCGACGAACCCCGCCGACCACACGACGTGGGCTCCGAGGAGCCGCTCGAGGTTCGTGCGGACCGTCTGCCGGAACCGCAGGATCCACTTCGAGACCCGTGCCGCGCCGCGTCGCTCGGTGCTCACGGTCACGTCCGGTCCTCGGCTGCGCCGTTCTGCCGCGCCTCCTTCAGGCGCGCGGCGCGCTCGTCGTAGGCGATGACGATTCGTTGAACGAGCGGATGTCTCACGACGTCGGTTTCGTCGAAATGCACGATCTCGATTCCCGGAATACCGGAGACGACTTCCTGCGCCTCCACGAGCCCGGACGTCCTCGCCACGGGGAGGTCGATCTGCGTGACGTCGCCCGTGACGGCCGCCTTCGAGTCGAGGCCGATGCGCGTCAGGAACATCTTCATCTGCTCGGGGGTCGTATTCTGCGCCTCGTCCAGGATGATGAAGGCGTCGTTCAAGGTCCGGCCGCGCATGAAGGCGAGCGGCGCCACTTCGATCGTGCCGCGTTCGACGAGTTGCTCGATCCTCTCGGGCTCGAGCATGTCGTGGAGCGCGTCGTAAAGCGGGCGCAGGTAGGGATCGACCTTGGCCGCGATGTCTCCCGGAAGGAACCCCAGCTTTTCTCCCGCCTCAACCGCCGGGCGGCACAGCAGAATGCGCTGAATCCGTTTCTCGTTGAGGAGCGAGATCGCCATCGCGACGGCGAGGTAAGTCTTTCCCGTCCCGGCGGGGCCGACGCCGAACACCAAATCGTTCTCGCGCATCGCGTCGATGTAGTGCCGCTGGTTCGGCGATTTGGCGACGACCGTTTTCCGGGCGGACGGACTCAAGCGGGAGTCGAGGAAATGTTCCGAGAGCGTCGACGCCTTCTCGCGCGCCATGATGCCGACCGCGGTCTTGACGTCGTCGCGTCTCAACGCGACCCCGCGGGCGTGCAACGACGCCAGTTGGACGAGAAGGTCGGCGACGCGTTCCTCGCGGCCTTCTCCGCCCTCGCCGTCGCCTTGAATCGTAACGTTGCTTCCGCGAGCGCTCACCCTGACGTCGAACCGGTCCTCGATGAGGCGGAGGTTCTCGTCGAGCGGGCCGGCTAAGGCCGCGATCGTCTTGCTCTCCAGGCTGATCGTCTTCATCGAGTGGCCGTCGGGCCTCCGTTAAGATAGGCCGTCGAAGAGCGGGAGGAAAAGGAGACGCGGTAAGTCGTTGCCACGTCTAGTTTTCCGGCTTCCCGAGGAGGGCCAGACGAAGCTCGCGGAGCTGTTTTTCGTCGACCGCCGCCGGAGCTTCGCACATGAGATCGGACGCGCTCGTGGTCTTCGGGAAGGCGATCACATCCCGGATGGAATCGGCCCCAACGAGCATGGCGCAGATCCGATCGAAGCCGAGCGCGATCCCGCCGTGGGGCGGCGCCCCCGATTGCAGCGCCCGCAAGAGGAAGCCGAACTTCGCCTGAGCCTCCTCCGGGCCGATCGCGAGCGCGCGGAACACGCGCTCTTGCACGTCGCTCCGGTGGATGCGGATCGAGCCGCCGCCGATTTCCGTCCCGTTCAAGACCAGGTCGTAGGCCTGCGCGAGCACGGCCGCCGGATCAGTGTCGAGCTTGTCGAGGTCCTCCCACCGGGGTGCTGTGAACGGATGGTGCATCGCCATCCACCGGTCCTCTTCGGCATCGCGCATGAACAGGGGGAACCGCTCGATCCACACGAGATCCCAGCGGTCCTTCGGCACGAGGCCGAGTTCGGCCGCGATTCTGAGGCGAAGGGTGCCGAGGGCGCGATCGCACGCCTCGCGCGTGTCGGCCACGATGAGGGCCGCGTCGCCTTCGTGCGCGCCGACGGCTTGGGCGATCTCCCGGCACCTCGATTCGCCCAAGAGCTTCAGAGCCGAAGAGAGAATGGCTCCTCCGGCGTCGCGTTTGATCCACACGAGCCCCTTGGCGCCCGTTTCCTTGGCCCACGAGGTCCAGAGGTCGAGCTGCTTGCGGGAGGCGGCCCCCGCTCCCGGCACCGCGATGCCGCGGATCGCGCCCCCCGACGCGAGCGTGGCGTCGAAGACGGCGAATCCGGTCCCTTCTGCGCTGGGCCCGGCGTCTTTGAGCTCGAGCCCGAAACGCGTGTCGGGACGGTCGACGCCGAAGCGTCGCAGGGCTTCGTCGTAAGGCATCCGCGCGAACGGCCGGGTCACCTCGACGCCGATCGCCCGGAACATCTCCTGCACGAGCGGCTCGATGACGGCGTAGATCGACTCCGGCTCGGCGAACGACATCTCCAGATCGATCTGCGTGAACTCGGGCTGCCGGTCGGCTCTCAGGTCCTCGTCCCTGAAGCAGCGGGCGAACTGGTAGTACCGCTCGAACCCCGCAACCATCAGGAGCTGTTTGAACAGCTGCGGGGACTGCGGGAGCGCGTAGAAGCGTCCCGGGTGGACGCGGCTCGGAACGAGATAGTCCCGCGCCCCTTCCGGCGTCGAGCGCGTCAGGATTGGCGTTTCGATCTCGACGAACCCTTGCGCATCGAGGGCGGTGCGGGCGGCGGCGGCCAGCTTGTGCCGCAGACGGATCGCTCGCTGCAAACGGGGGCGGCGCAGGTCGACGTAACGGTGCGCAAGTCGAAGTTCTTCGTTGGCCTCCGCCTCGTCGTCCACCGGAAAGGGCACACCGGTGGCCTTGTTGTGGATGACGATTTCGGCCACCCGCACTTCCACGTCGCCCGTCGGATGCTGGGGATTCGGCGACTCGCGGATCACGACGACGCCGCGGACGCCCACGACGTCTTCGGCGTGGAGCTTCTCGGCAACGGCGTGGAGCGCTTGGTTGTCCGGGTCGAACACGATCTGGAGGCGGCCGGTGGCGTCGCGCAGTTCGACGAAGATCAACTGGCCAAGGTCCCGGCGGCGGTGAACCCAGCCCGTGAGCACGACCTCGCGCCGGGCGTTGGCGTCCGCGGAGGTGACTTCGCCGCAGCCGACCGTACGGTGGAGCAATCGCGTGACGTCAGCGGCCATAATGGTTCCTTTCCACGCGGACGGCGGCTTCGATGCCGGCCTCGTCCACTTCGATCTGTTCGCCACTCTTGAGATCCTTGAGACCGAACCGCCCCGAAGACAACTCGGCCTCGCCGACGAAGAGCGCAAATCGCGCTCCCAGACGCTCGGCGCGCTTCATCTGGGCACCCAAAGGACGTTCGATCAACGGCATCGCCACGCGCAGGCCGCGGGCGCGCAAGGACCTCGCCAGCCCGACCGAAGCGCGAAACCCGGTCTCCCCCAATCCGACGAGCAGGAGATCCGAAACGGCGCCGGCCTTCGCCCCTTGACCCATCACGAGGACGAGGCGCTCCATCCCCGCGGCGAAGCCAAAACCGGGGATCGCGGGGCCGCCGAGCTCCTCGACGAGCCCGTCGTACCGGCCGCCGCCCAGCAGGGCGTTTTGCGCGCCGAGGCCGGTCGCCACGACCTCGAAGACCGTGCGCTGGTAGTAGTCGAGCCCGCGCACGAGGCGCGAATCGACGACGTAGGGGATCGAGAACCCGTCGAGCGTTTCGCGCACGACGTTGAAATGCGTGGCGCACGGCGCGCACAGGCTCCCGGTCATCGTGGGAGCCTCTTCGAGCACCTCGCGGTCCGCCTCGACCTTGCAGTCGAACACGCGCAAGGGGTTGTCGACCGCCCGCCGCCGGCAGTCGTCGCACATCGCGTGAACGCGCGGGGCGAGCCACTGCGTCAGCGCCTCGCGGTAGTGCGGGCGGCAAGCGGCGTCACCCACGGTGTTCAGGCGCAGTTCGCGATCCTCGATTCCGAGCGCATCCAGCAGCGCCCAGACCATCTCGATCGTCTCGGCGTCGGCCAGCGGCTCCGCGGCGCCGAGCAGCTCGGCTCCGATCTGATGGAACTGCCGCTGTCTCCCTTTTTGAGGGCGCTCGTGCCGGAACATCGGGCCGAGGTAGTAGAGGCGCTCCGGGAACCCTGCCGCGACCGTGCGATGCAACGCGTGCTCGACGAACGCGCGCACGACCGGTGCCGTGTTTTCCGGACGCAACGTGACCGACTCGTCACCGGCGAGGAAGGTGTACATCTCCTTCCGGACGATGTCGGTTCCGGCCCCGACCGAACGGGCGAACAGCTCGGTCGCCTCGAAGATCGGCGTCCTAATCTCGCGGAATCCGTAGCGAGAGAACACCTCGTGGGTCGTTTCTTCCAGGAACCGCCAAGCGGCGACCTCCTCCGGCAAGAGGTCCCTGGTGCCTCGGAGGGCTTGGTAACGTAGGGCCATCTTGCGCATGGTATCGTGACCTCGTGACTGCGTGCCGCCTATCGCGCCAGGGCGCGGCGTTTTTCGCGTTCGTTCTGCTCGTTTCCCCAGTGCTCGCGCAGTACGGCTCCACCGGTCCCGACGCCCAACCGAACAACTATCCGCCGGCGCTTCCCGTGCGACGCGGCCCCGGGCCGGTGCTCGTTTTCGATCGCCTCGGCGAAATCGCGCTCCCGGGACCGATTGGGGTGCACCCGGGCTTCCTGTCCGACGGTGTCGTCGTACTCCCGGTCGAGGGAGGCTGGGCGCGTGTCGCCCCCGAGACCGAGGCCATACCTTCGATCGTCCCATCGGTCGACACGCCCGAGGCCCCGGAATGGATCCCCTCCTTCGATGGAAAACGCCGGTACCGGACGACCACGGAAGGGCTGGTCGAGGCGCAACGCCGATCGGGGCCGAACAAGAAATGGGTCTCGTCGTGGAGAATCGTCGCGCCGAATTCGATCATGGCGCCGCCGATCCTGCTGGGCCCACGCCTGTGCTACGCGGGGCTCGATGATCGCGTGACCTGCGTGCGGGCGAGCAACGGGCATAGGGTCTGGGCCGTCGACCTAGGAGACCGCCTTTCGCGGGGGTTGACGTGCTGGCCGGCCTGCGGGAAGGGGCCGGTCGATGGAGAGATCCTGCTCGTCGTGCCGGACGATGGCGCCTCCCTGATCGCCTTGGACGCGTATGACGGCCGCCGGGTGGCGACCTTCGACCTCCCCGCCCCCCAGCGTTTCGCCTCGTCGGCGATCGTCGTCTCGGGCGACCGGATCGCGATCGCACGCAAAGGGTATGACACGAGGGAAGCCGCCCTCGTGCTCCTCAGGCTCATGCCCCCCCCGCCGGCCGCGCCGCCTGGACCGCTACCCTATAATGAAGGCTCCCCCGCTCGGACCGGACCTTAAAGGGAGGGTGATTCGTGGCCCCGAAAACAGAGAGCCCGAGCCTCAGGGGGCTCGATCGAAAAGCCCTGCTCGAGATGTACCGCGCGATCGTCTTGTCTCGCAAGGTCGACGACAGGGAAATCCAGCTCAAGCGCCAGAACAAGATCTACTTCCAGATCAACGGCGTTGGCCACGAGGCCGTCGGCGCGGCGATGGGACAGGTGTTCCGGCCGGGCCACGATTGGTTCTTCTTCTACTACCGCGACCGCGCCGCGTCCTTGGCCTTGGGGATCACGCCGCTCGAGATGTTCTTGCAGGCGGTCGGCGCCAAGGACGAACCGCAAAGCGGCGCGCGGCAGATGCCCTCGCACTTCTCGTCCAAGAAACTCAACATCGCGAACACGTCGTCGCCCACCGGGACGCAGTTTCTGCAGGCGTGCGGCTGCGCCGAGGCCGGCCTCTACGCGGCCCAGCGTGGCGACCTTTCGGGGGTCCCTTTCGAAGGCGACGAGGTCGTCGTCGTGACGACGGGCGACGGTACGACGAGCGAGGGCGAATTCTGGGAATCGGTCAACACCGCGTGCAACCGGAAGCTCCCTGTGGTGTACGTCGTCGAGGACAACGGCTACGCGATTTCGGTTCCGGTCGAGGTCAACACGGCCGGCGGGAGCATCTCGAAGCTCCTGGGGTCGTTCCCGAATCTGTTGATCCGCGAGGTCGACGGCTGCGATCCGCTCGCCACCGTCGAGGCGTATCGCGCCGCCGCAGCGCACGCGCGGGCCCGGAAGGGGCCTGCGCTCGTTCACGCGCACGTCGTCCGGCCGTACAGCCATTCCTTGTCGGACGACGAAACCAACTACAAGACGAAAGACGAGCGCACCGCGGAAAGCCAACGCGACCCCGTCGAGACCTTTCGCGCCACGCTCCTTCGCGAGGGGATCGTCGAGCTTCCGGTGCTTGAGGCGATCGACGCGCAACTCGACGAAGAAGTGTCCCGCGCCGCGGACGCAGCACTCGCCGCCGCGCGCCCCGAGCCGTCCTCCGCCTTGGATTTCGTCTACTCGCCCACCGTTGATCCGACCTCCTCGACGTTTGCCACCGAGCCTGCCGCCGTGGGGCAGCCGACGACGATGGTCGACCTGTTGAACGCGTGCATGAAGGACGAGATGCGCCGCGATCCGAGGATCGTCGTTTTCGGACAAGACGTCGCGGACGCCTCCCGGGACGAAGCGCTGTCTCAGGTCAAAGGAAAGGGCGGCGTCTTCAAGGTGACGTGGGGCCTGCAGAGAGAGTTCGGCGGACAGCGCGTCTTCAACTCTCCACTCGCGGAAGCCAACATTCTCGGGCGCGCGATCGGGATGGCGCTTCGCGGTTTGAAGCCGGTCGTTGAGATCCAGTTCTTCGACTACATCTGGCCCGCCTACATGCAGATCCGCGATGAGCTGGTCACGATGAGATGGCGCTCGGGAAACGCGTTTTCCTGCCCTCTCGTGATCCGCGTGGCCTACGGCGGCTACATCACCGGGGGCGCGATCTATCACAGCCAGTCGGGGGCGGCGCTGTTCACCGCGAATCCGGGGTTGAGGGTGGTCTGCCCGTCCAATGCCGAGGACGCGAACGGCCTATTGCGGACGGCGATCCGCTGCGACGATCCCGTGCTGTTTCTCGAGCACAAACACCTCTATCGCCAGACCTACAACAAGGGCGCGAACCCGGGGCCGGACTACATGATCCCCTTCGGGAAGGCGGCTTGCGTTCGGGAGGGACGCGACGTGACGGTCGTGACCTACGGCGCGACGGTGCATCGCGCGCTCTCCGCGGCACGCGTCGCCGAAGAGCGTGGCCTCTCGATGGAGATCCTCGACTTGCGCTCGTTGAATCCGATCGATTGGGACGCGATCGCGGCCTCGGTGAAGAAGACGAGCAAGGTGCTCGTGCTCACCGAAGATTCCAGGTCCTGGGGATACGGAGCCGAGATCGCGGCGCGCATCGGAGAGGAGCTCTACGCCGACCTCGACGGCCCCGTGCGCCGGTTGGCCGCGACCGACACGTTCGTCGCGTACGCCCCGGAACTCGAGGATTTCATCCTCCCGCAGGCGGAGGACATCCTCAAGGCGGTCGAGGAACTCGCGGCCTTCTGACCTCACCACCTCCGCGGGGCATCGCGCACGACCCGGACGGTGTCGCGCGCGATGAGAAGTTCTTCGTTCGTCGGGATGACCCACGCGTCGAGCTTCGATCCGGGCGCCGCGATGCGGGCGGTCTCCCCTGCTGCTACCGCCCGGTTTCGATCGCTGTCGATCACGAGACCCAGATGCTCGAGGCCGGCGCCAATGCGCTCGCGAATGGCCGCGGAGTTCTCTCCGATCCCCCCCGTGAACACCAAGGCCGCGGTGCCCGGGTAGCTCGCGTAGTAGGCGCCGATGTACTTCTTCACGCGCAGGCAGAACATCTCGATCGCCAGGCGCGCCCGCCGGTCGCCGTTTTCGGCCTCCTCCGCGAGCAGATCACGCATGTCGCCGGTCAGTCCCGAAATGCCGAGAAGCCCGGATTGTTTGTTGAGCATCGCTTCGATCTCGTGAAGGCCCATCCCCTCTTTGTGCGCGAGATACTCGAGAATCGACGGATCGAGGTCTCCGGAGCGCGTGCCCATCAAGAGGCCCTCGACGGGGGTGAAACCCATCGACGTGTCGATCGAAGCGCCGGCTCGAATGGCGCACGCGGAACATCCCATCCCCAGATGAAGCGTGATCAGGTTGACCGCTTCGCGCGGGATCCCGTGAATCGTGCGGTACCGGTACGCGACGTACCGATGCGACGTCCCGTGGAATCCGTAGCGGCGGATCTTGTGCCGGCGGTAGAGGGAGTAAGGGATCCCGTATAGAAACGACGTTTCGGGCATTTCCGAATGAAACGCGGTATCGAACACGGCGACCTGCGGAATTCCGGCGCCCAGGACCTCCCCAGCCGCGCGCACCCCCCTCAGGTTCGCGGGATTGTGGAGCGGCGCCAGCTCGATGCACTCTTCGATCCCCTCGATCACCGCAGCGTCGATCCGCACCGACCGCTTGAATCGCTCGCCCCCGTGAACGACGCGATGCCCCACGGCGTGGAGATCGGAGAGCGAACGGATGCCGGGGATCATGGCGTCGGCGGAAACGATCCAGCGGAGGATCCGGTCGATCGCGCCCCGGTGGTCGCGAATCGGTGCGTCCTCGATCACCTTCGGCCCGCCTTCGGCCTGGAAGCTGATGAGGGCCAGGCTGCCGACCCGTTCGATCACGCCGCGCGCGAGCCGGCGATCGGTGTCCTTCTCGATGAGGTCGAGATCGGTCTCGACGATTTGGAACTTGATCGAGGACGAGCCGCAATTGAGCACGAGGACATTCATCGGGGCCTTTCCTCCGTTGTTGGCCGGAAGAGGGTGACGGAACCATATTGGAAGCTGTGATGCCGCGCGTCCAGACCGGAATCCTCCTGTGCGCCCTGGCGCTCGCCCCGTCGTGCTCCGGAAACGGCCCGCGCGAAGCGCCCGCGGTCGCGGCGCGGCCTGCGGCGCCTCGCCAGGACGTCGACGCGCAGGGGGGCACCGGGAAGCGCGGACCGGGAGATCTCTACAACGCCTGCGAGCGGATCTGGTGCCTCACGCACGAACGGAACTTCGATCTGGAGCACTTCGTGAAAGGTCACGTCGGCTGGATCCTCCACGACGAGGGCAGTGGCGATGTCTTCGTCCCGAAACACCGGACCGGAGGCCCAGCCTTTCCCCACGCCAGACTCAATGTGCTGGCGCTGTGCGGGAAGCACGTCCATCCGTACTGGCTCGGGGCACGCCCGGTCCCCGTCACGAAAACCGGCTACAACGTCGCCCTCGGGTACGATCGGGCTCACTTTCGTTCCTACGGGACGCGGATGATGCCGTGCTGCGTCAACGCGCAGGCGTGGGGGTTCCTTCATGCGTCGTCCCCGCGGGAGTTTCGCTTCGGGGATCGCCAGACGGCGGAAGAGATGGCAGGGTCGGGCTGGCAAAAGGCCCTTCCTACCGCCGGATCACCGTGACGCTCGAGAGCAGCTCGGCCAGGCGCGTCGACAAACCGGTGATGCGCCCCGAAAACTCCTTCGCTCCCCCGTCGCCGGCGCGCGCCCCCTCCCCGTCGATCGTGATGGCGCTCACCGGGATCCCGGGAAGGAAACGAGACGCGACCACGGTGCACTCGGCCGGCGTCCCGGCGAAATCGCCTCCACCTTCGACCGCTCCGCCTCCGGAGACGACGACCCGGAACGCCAGTTCGTCCTGCTCGTTGACGTCGAAAGAGGCGAGCGCGCCGCCTTCCGCGAGGGGCGGCCCCAGGCCGCCCGCGCGACGGTTCGAGTAAAACGCCCAGGCGTCCTCGCCCTCGAGCTTGATGGCGTCGTGGAGACCCGTCAGCTCAGGGAGCGCCGGAGCCGCGGTCGCGCGAGCCGGACTCAAGACCGTCCTCATTCTCGCGGTATCGCTCGCGACGAGCACGCGGTTTCCCACCGTGGCGACCGCGAACCCGGCGCCTTTGGCGTAAATCTCGGTCACCGCGATGCCATCGACGTCGTGGGTTTCGCCCTTGGTCGCGTCACGGCTCGCCACGAAGCGCATCAACCTCAGCGCGGCTCGCACTCGGAACAGGCCGCGCGAGAACGTCGCGCGCGCCGCCCAGGCGGTGGGAACCGTAAGCCCGGAGGCCGGGTCGCTCGACGACGTCGAGAACTCGAAGGCGAACGGCGCAAGGTCGTCGAGTTTCGCCCCACGGTGAGGGAGCGGGAGGGGCTCCAGAAAGGTTCCGCGGAAGATGTGGCGGCTCGTGGCGTCGTTGATTTCGCCGAACCGGACGAACAGAGCCGCAAGACCGGCGTCTCCAGGTTTCAGATCGAGGCACCAGTAGCGCCCCTCGTCCCCGACGAGAAACGTCTCTGAAGGCCGACCCGGCGCCTCGTCGCGCGCGAAGCGCCATCCGATCAGCAAGGCGCCGACCACGACGAGCGCCGCGAGCCCCGCCACGACCAAAGCGCAGCCGATGACAAAACGCACGACGGGATCTTGTTGCCGGACGCCTCCCCGTTCCTCGGAACCGGTGCCGCTCACGACGCGAATCTACCAGGTTTGCCGTGTTATCGTCACCGCATGATGCCGTTGTCTCGCGAATACGATGTCGCCGTCGTGGGTGGCGCGTTTTCGGGGTCGGCGACCGCGCTCTTGTTGAAACGAGCCGATCCGGCCTTGCGTGTCGCCCTCATCGAGGCGAAGCCGGTCTTCGATCGGAAGGTCGGAGAGTCCGTGATCGAATTGGGCTCTTGGTTCCTTACGCGCAAACTCGGCCTCGATCGGCACCTCGCGACCCAGCACTTGCCGAAATACGGCCAGCGCTACTGGTTCCACAACGAACACGTGCACACGCTGGCCGACGCTTCGGAACTCGGCAATTTCTATCAGTCTCTTCTCCCGAGTTACCACGTGGACCGCTCGGTCCTCGACGAGCACGTGCATGCCCTCGCGGTGCAAGCGGGGGTCGACGACCTTCGCCCCTCGCGGGTCGTCGACGTCTCCTTCCACGGGGGGGCATCGTCGCGGCTCACGATCGAGGGAGCCTCGGGGCGCGAGTCGCTCGGGGCGAAGTTCATCGTCGATGGCACCGGACGCTCGGCCTGGATGGCAAGACGGCTCGGCCACATCCACCCGATGCCCGAGCACCCCATTCGCTCGGTCTGGGCGCGCTATCGCAATCTGCGGGATTTCGACGGCGACTGGCTCGCGGCGCGCGACGCCTCGCGCGGACCGGGCCCGAGCGGGCGTTGCGGGGTCGCTTCCTCGCGGTCCCTCTCGACGAACCACTTGACCGGCCCCGGATGGTGGGTGTGGGTGATCCCGCTCCCCGGGGGTGACACGAGCGTCGGTGTCGTGTGGGACGAGCGGCTGTTTGCGCTCCCCCCAGGACGCAACCTCGGTGAACAATTCGACGCGTTTCTGACGAGTCGTCCTGCGGGACGGGAACTCGTGACCGGAGCCACCCGCGTCGAGGACGATCTGCACGCCTTGAAGGCGCTGCCCTATCGCATCGCGCAGGTCGCGGGCGAAGGTTGGGCTGCCGTCGGCGACGCGGCGGGTTTCATGGACCCCTTCTACAGCCCCGGGCTCGACTGGGCCGCGCTCACCGTCACCAAGACCGTAGACCTGATCGGCCGCGTGCTCGAGGGCGGCGCCACCGGGACGGCGACGGCGGAAGCGCTCGCGCGGCACAATCGCGAGTTCACCGTTGGTTTCTCCCGCTGGTTCGAAGCCCTCTACCTCGACAAGTACTACGTGATCGGCGACGCCGAGCTCATGGAGATCGCGCTTCGGGTCGAAGTCTCGCTCTACTACCTGGGCGTTGTGACGGGGCCGTACCGCAAGGGAGAGGAAGGGCTGACCGTTCCCTTCGCCCACCCCCTCTCCCTCCCCTTCTATCTGCTGATGCGTTTCTTCAGTCGCCGTCTCGCGTCCGTCGGCCGCGCGCGGATGGCGGCCGGGACGTGGGGGCGCAAGAACGCGGGGAGGCAGGTCTACCTCCCCGGCTTCAGGCTCGGACCCCGGATGCTCGAATACTTGCCGGGCGCGCTCTTGCGCTTGGCCCGCGTCGAGCTTGCGGCACTGCCCGGACGGATGCGGCGGAAGACCAGGAGAACGCCCGAGACGGTGGCTCCGCTCAAAGCCTCTTGAGCAGAAGCAGCGCCTGTCCGGCGCGGACTTCCTGTCCGTCCGCGGCGAGGATCTCAACGACCTCGGCTTGGTCGGGAAACCCGGCGCCGCCGTAGGCGATCGGATTGAAGGTCTTCATGACTTCGATCAACCCGACCGGACGCCCCAGGGCGACGCGCTCGCCGACGACGACGTAGGGCTTGGCGCCCAAGGCCGCTGCTCGATAGAAAACGCCATCCGTCGGCGAGACGATTTCGAGCGCGCCCTTCGCCGCGCGAGAACCCGTGGGCTCGACCGCGCGTGCACCCTCCTGGCGGCTCTCGCGCGCGGTGACGCGGAACAAGACTTCTCCGTACTCGACCGGAAGCGCGTCTTGCGGCCGGCCCTCGATCGCAACACGGCCGGACACCCCGTCGGGAATCAAGAGGAGAAAACGCCGGCCCAGTTGCGTGAGCGTCCCGGCGGACGAGCCCGGCTCGACCAGCGCCCCGTCGTGAGGATGTTCGGACCAGAGGCCGAGCCGGGGCGCGCGCAACACCGTCCCGGCCTCTCCGTCGTCGGCGAGAAGCAGCGGGATCGCGGCGGGGCTCATCCGAGGATCACGTTCAGGTCGTGGAGCGACCAGATGCGCGGATTCTTGACGCGACGATAGCCGGTCGCCTGATAGGACATCGCAACCATAGAGGCGATCCACAGGCGCAGCTCGCTCGGGTAGACGATTTCATCGATGTCCCTCTGCGACGCGGCGAGCACGGGATCCATGTCGCGCGCGATGCGGTCCTCCACGGCCTGCATCCCCCTCCGGATCTCGTCCGCCTCCTCATCCGATTTCGCCACGATCCGAAACTCGTCATCGAGTTTCGTGTTGTACGCGCCGATCGCCAGCGTGCGTCCCTCCATCACGGCGAGGCGCGCCAAGGGGGTCGCGAGCTGGAGGACGGGACCGTACGGGAGCCCTTCCATCGCGTAGTACCCGGCGCCCGACGCCTTCCGGAGCAGCACCGTGAACATCGGAACGCTGTTCGTCGTGTTGGTGTAGATGAGGCTCGAACCGTAACCGAGGAGGCCCTGTTTTTCAGCCTCCGGTCCGATGTCGAATCCGGAGATGTCCTGAAGCCAGACGAGCGGGATGCCGTCGTCGTTGCAGCAGCGCGAGAACTGGGCGACCTTCGCGATGCCCTCGCGGTACAAGATCCCGCCGGGCCGTTTGAGATTCCGATGGGTGGGGTGATCGGTCAACGAGAGGTTGTTGGCTACGAAACCGGCGTAGAGCCCGCCGACGCGAGCCACCCCGCAGATCATCTCGCGTCCCACCTCCGGGAGGAACTCGCCGAACAGCGAGTAGTCGGTGAGGCGCGCGAGCACTTCCCGGGTGTCGTAACCGAGTCTGTGATCGGACGGAAACAACCCGTCGAGGTCGTGCGGGGCGAAGCGCGGTTCGCCGGCGTCGGCCCCGTAGCGGTAATAGTCGCAAGCCGGGCTCGGGAGTTTGGCCACTTCGCGGCGCACGCAGCGGATGAGCGTCTCGTCGTCGGGAACACGATGGTCGGCGCACCGGGAGAGGTGAACGTGAACATCGGGTCCGCCGATCGACAGCGACGTGATGTGCTGCGATTTCCCCCCTTTCACGAGCGCCGCTCCGGCGACGACCATGTACGCCTGCTCGGTCATGTAGACGACATCCGAGATGATCGGCATGTAGCCGCCGCCCGCGATGCAGTCTCCGTGGACGCCGGCGATCTGCGGGACGCCTTGGGCTGAAAGCAGCGAGTTCATCCTGAAGATCGCGCCGGCACCGGTGCGTCCTGGGAAGGTGTGCGATTGCTCCGGGAGGAAGAGCCCCGAACAGTCCACGAGGTAGACGACGGGAAGCCTCAAGCGCAGAGCGATCTCTTGCGCACGCTGGATCTTCTCCGGCGTCTGCGGCCACCACGAACCCGAGGCCACCGTGTTGTCGTTGGCGATCACGACGATCCAACGGCCAAGGACGCGAACGAACGCCGTCACGACGCCCGCTCCCGGCGAGGTCTTTTTGTCCTCGCCGAACGTCCGGCCGTAATTGACGAGCGTTCCGATGGGAAGCACCGGGCTGTCGGCGTCCTTCAAACGATCGATCCGGTCCCACGTGGGGAGCTTCCCCTTCTTCCGCACGCGGGCGTCGTAGTCGGGCCCCCATCCGGCGCGTACCTCGTCGCGCTTGCGCTGAAGCGCGGCGTTCAAGGCGGAAACGTGCCCGCGCTGCGCCGCGAACGTTTCCGTATCGAGGGCGCGATCCGCGGGGCTTCCGATCGGGTCGAGGAGAACCTTCGCCATCGCCGCCTCAGCTCCGTGTCGAAGCCGGCGCGACCAATCCGCTCCGGGCAAGGTGCGCCACGTCGTAGTCGCCGCGCGCGAAAGCGGCGTCGTCGAGCAGGCGTAGGTGCAACGGAATCGTCGTTTTGATTCCTTCCACCCGGAAGGACCCCAAGGCCTCCTTCGAGGCCGCAATCGCCTCGTCCCGCGTCGCCGCGTGGACGATGACCTTGCCGATCAGGGAATCGTAGTGCGACGGCACCCGCCAACCCGCGGCGACTCCGGCGTCCCAGCGCACCGAGGCTCCGGGCCGCGAAACCGTGGGGGCGACAACGGCGGTGACGAGCCCCGGGTCGGGACGGAACCCCCGATCGGGATCCTCGGCGTTGATCCGAAACTCGATCGCGTGCCCGTGGAAGGCGACCTCGCTTTGACGGACGGAAAGCGGCTCTCCCGCGGCGATCGCCAACTGCGCCTTCACGAGGTCGAAGCCGGTCACCATCTCGGTGACGGGGTGCTCCACCTGGAGACGGGTGTTCATTTCCATGAAGTACAGACTACCGTCGTCCGCGCGCAGGAACTCGAGCGTCCCGGCATTGACGTAGCCGAACGAGGCGGTGGCCAACGCGGCGCGTGCGCCCAGATCCGCCCGCGCGGCCGGGGTGAGCACGGGTGACGGCGACTCCTCGACGAGCTTCTGGTGGCTCCTCTGGATCGAGCACTCCCGTTCGCCGAGGTGAATGACGTTGCCGTACGCGTCGGCCAACACCTGAAACTCGATGTGCCGTCCGCCTTCCAAGTACTTCTCGAGGTAGAGCTCGGCGTTTCCGAACGCCTTGTCCGCCTCGAGGGAAGCTTCGGCGAAGGCGCGGGCCAACTGCGTGGCGTCGTCGCAACGCCGCATTCCCTTCCCTCCGCCTCCGGCGGTCGCCTTGAGCAGAACCGGATAGCCCACTTCGTCGGCGAGGTGAGCCGCGTGCGCCGCCGAGCTCAATGGGTCGAGCGACCCCGGGATCGTCGGCACCTTGGCTTCGGCCATCGTTCGTTTGGCGACGATCTTGTCTCCCATCCGGGCGATCGCCCCGGGGCCCGGGCCGACAAAAGCGATCCCGTGCTGGGCGCAGCGCGCAGCAAAAACGGCGTTTTCAGAGAGGAACCCATACCCCGGGTGGATCGCTCCCGCGTCGGTCTGCTCGGCGGCTTGCAGGATCGCGTCGGCGTCTAGGTAGGACCGGGCTGCGGCCGCGGGACCGAGACAAACCGTCTTTCCGGCATGGGCCAACCACGGGGCGTTCGCATCCGCCTCGGAGTGAACGGCGACGGTGTCGAGTCCGAGCTCACGGCATGCGCGCAGGACCCGCGCGGCGATCTCTCCCCGATTTGCGACCAGGACCCGGTGAAACAAGGCGCCCTCCGCCAAATGACGCGAGAGTCTAACACCCCGCCGTAGGCTTCGGATTGCTACACTGGGGTCGTTCTTCCGGAGGAGTCTTCCATGACCGCCACCACCCTGCTGTCCCAACGAGCGCGCATCATGCCGGCGAGTCCGATCCGGAGGCTCGCGCCTCTGGCCGCCGCGGCGCGCGCGGCCGGAAAGACGATCTACGCACTCAACATCGGGCAGCCCGACATCGAAACGCCGCGCGTCATCCTGGACCGGCTCAGGGGATACGACGCCCGGTTCATCCCCTACGGGCCCTCCCAGGGGCTCCCGGAATTCATCGACGCGCTGTGCTTCTACTACAAGAGCGTGGGCCTCGAGGTCGCCCCCGCCGACCTCTTCGTCACCACCGCCGGCAGCGAGGCGATCCTGTTCACGCTGGGCGCGATCTGCGACCCCGGCGACGAGATCCTCGTCTTCGAGCCGTTCTACACCAACTACAACGGGTTTGCGGCGATGGTCGGGGTCGTGCCGGTCCCCGTCACGACGCGCGCCGAAGACGGCTACCATCTCCCGGAGCGCTCGGCGATCGAAGCCAAGATCGGCCCCCGGACCCGCGGCATCCTGATCTGCTCGCCGAACAACCCGACCGGGACGGTCTACACCGACGCCGAGATGGCGGTGCTCGCCGCGATCTGCCGCGACCGGGGCCTCTACCTGATCGCGGACGAGGTCTACCGCGAGTTCGTTTACGGCGGTGCGACCCACCACTCGGCCCTCACCCTCCCCGGACTCGACAATCAGGTGGTCGTCGTCGATAGCGTCTCGAAGCGCTACTCGCTGTGCGGCGTCCGGATCGGAAACGTCGTTTCGCGCAATCGCGAACTGATGGACGCGCTCTTGCGCTTCGGTCAAGCGCGCCTGTGTCCACCGACCTTGGGTCAATACGCGTGCACCGCGCTGACCGAGGTCCCGAAAGACTACATCCCCGGGGTGATCGCCGAGTACGAGAAGCGAAGGGACGTCGTCTTCGCGGCGCTTTCCGCCCTCCCCGGTGTGCTCGTGCGGAAACCCGAGGGGGCTTTCTACATGTGCGCCCGTCTCCCCGTGGACGACGCCAACGCCTTCGCGGAGTTCCTCGTGCGGGATTTCGACCTGGACGGCGAGACCGTGACGATCGCGCCCGCCGACGGATTTTACGCGACCCCAGGTCTTGGCCGGGACGAGGTGCGCATCGCGTACGTCCTCGACCAGGACAGGCTCCGCCGGGCGATGACGATCTTCGCGAAGGCGCTTTCCGTGTACCCGGGACGAACGCTCTAGCGTCCGGAATCGCGGCGTGCGCGCTCCAAGCCGACGGCGGCGGCGAGGAGGGGGACGTTGAGCTCGTGGTGGCCCGTGAGCGAAAAGCTCCGCCCCTTGGCGACCGTCGGACGGCGCAGGACGTTTTCGTCCGTGCGGTAGTGGCGGATCATGTCGAGGTTGGCGGTCGCGAAGCCGGAGAGCGCAAACCCGAGGTTCTCCGCGATCGACATCGCGGTCAGAAAGATCTCGGGAAGCTGCACCGCGGACCCCAAGTTGATCCAGACACCCCCCGACAGCGTCGAGACGATCGTGACGAGCTTGCGGAAGTCGGTGAACGTGGCGGCGCCGATCGCGGCGCCGTCGGCCGAGGGGTGCTGATGGACGATGTCGGTTCCGATCGCCACGTGCACGGTGACCGGGATGTGGAGTTCATACGCGCGGGCGAGCAGGCTCGCCTCCCGGTGCGGAAGCGCAGCGTCGACGATCCGCCTCCCTAAAACCTCCCCGAACCCCTCTCCCGACGCGGCGGCCTCCCGCGCGGCGTCGTTGAGAGCGCGCCCGGTCTCATCGGCCATTCCGTAGCGACCCTCGTGAAGCCCGCGGCCCACGTCCTCGGAGGTGGCGCCGATCGCGGCGATCTCCCAGTCGTGAATCGCGCCCGCTCCGGTCAGGGCGAGGGCCGAGATCGTCCCCTCTTCCATCATGCCGATCAGAACCGGCGCCAATCCGACCTTGACCACGTGCGCTCCCGCCGCGACGACGACCGGATGGTCTTCGGCGCGGGCCTGGACGATCGCCGCGGCGAGCTCGCGCAGCACTTTCACCGCGAGGACGTCCGGGAGGCCGTCCAGGAAGTCACCGAGTGACGACGAGGCCGAAACAGGACGCGC
>Ga0315287_10001466_pt1 | contig 21749 bp, 22 predicted proteins | sample YL17G11_0_MG_FD_205037 | JGI IMG/M metagenome (GOLD analysis project Ga0315287, IMG submission 205037) | Sediment microbial communities from Yellowstone Lake, YNP, Wyoming, USA - YL17G11_0 | ecosystem: Environmental > Aquatic > Freshwater > Lake > Sediment | place: USA: Wyoming | collected...
CTGTCCTCAGACCCCGAAAGGTGGATGCCTTGGACCTACCGCGATACCCTCCAAAGGATCGACGCCCCCCGATAAATTCTGATTTTTTTCAAGCTTGCCGAAAGCACACTTATCATCCGCGGTGAGAAGCACAGAAGTCAACTCAGCGGTGTTGTTGAGCATCTCACCGTTCGATTCGACCAAATTGAGATTTGCCAGCTCAGAATGAATGGCTTTGGCCGTGAGGGTTTTCCCGGTTCCACTTGGGCCGAGCAGAAGAACAGGTCCAAAAGTGCTTTTGTCATTATTGGCTCGATTCTGAAAAAAGGCATCGATGCTGACTCTCAGGACTTCCTGGATATGAGGCTGACCTTTTATGTGGCTGAGACTTGTGATCTCAACCTGGTTCACATCTGTGCCGATAGTCTGTTCTTCCATAAGTATTTATTCCCGTTTTCCCCATAGGAACAATTTTTCATTTCTCTGGAAAATTGGACAACACCTGTCGCCAAAATACACAAAATCGGGACACGCTAACGCCGGACAGGTGGTAGATCAAGCCGGAATAGGCAAAATCAGCATAGCAATCCTGGAAAAGTGTCGGGATAACCCGACAAAAAACCCGACACTCTTTTGAAAATCAGCCCTGGGACTACCAGAAACAGGGGTGAGGTTGTGGACAGGGAAAATTTGGGGATTCTCACTCCCGGTGAAAATAGAAATAAAATCTATCAGTGGTTTCTGGGGTGGATCGACAGACGTTTTTTAACTGGGAAAAAATCAGAACAAGGAGCTTTGTCCAAAATGGACAAGGCTCAGTGCTGAGAAAAAAGAATGCTTATCTGTTGTCACCCCCACCCTACGGAGTCCAGCCTTCTAACATCTTTTTTAGGAAATAGGAGTCACACCGGGGGACCCCAGATTTTCCAACAGGGTAAATTTCTGGCCGAAAAATAATAGATTTTTGAGCTACTCCCCCCTCTGAGAGCAGGAGGAAATTGTCCCCTTTTTATTCACTACTCAGTCATATCCCAGTCCTACTCCAGTCGTATTTTGATAGATTTTGAAGAATTTTGAGATTTCTGAGAGGGGAGAAGGTGTGTGGATTGGTGGAAAGGTTGGTGTTCCAACTTATATTTATAGGACTTTTCGCTTGAAAATCCTCCTAAGTTTTGATACCATATATTCTTAGCAGGATTGTGAGAATACCTGTGTTGATTTGTCGTTGGTAGGGTCGTCTGTAGCAGAAAGAGGGGGCTGGAATATTGGTTCAAGTATGAGGAGGTTCATCTGAGAGACTATGACAATGGCCATGAGTTGATCGGTTCGCTTCGGGCGTATTTGGATTACTATGACAAAGGAGTTGTTTTTACAGCTAAGTTCAAAGATAACGATGAGGAGAACAATGAAGAAGACATCAAATTCCGTCTTGTTATGTTTGGTTGTATTTGCAGTTATTTGTATGTCCTGGGAGGTAGTTTTTGCTGCTGAGTTGGTTCATACTACAGCGACACTTTCACAAAGACGCGGCGGCTTGTGTTCCACTTCCGTAGGGGACAAAGCAATGTTCGCGGGTGGATTTGCACCGGGTGGGATAAGCAGTAATGTTGTGGATATTTATGATGCTACACAGGGTGTGTGGGGCACTGCCTCTTTGTCTGAAGGACGATATTTCACAGCAGCAACAACTGTAGGCAGCAAGGCCTTATTTGCAGGCGGATGGCGGGTCCCGGCTTATGCACCAAGCGGAGTTGTGGATGTTTACGACGATGATACCGGGCTTTGGTCAACAATGACACTATCACAAGATAGATGTTCTCTCGCAGCCACTACTATAGGCAGCAAAGCGATCTTTGCAGGCGGCTACAGTGATGGGGGAAATAGCGATAGAATTGACATATATGATGCTGACAGTGACACGTGGTCAACACACACGCTCTCGGAGGCACGTTGGGGTCTTGGTGCTGTAAGCGTAGGGGATCTCGCCATATTCGCAGGAGGCGTCCAGGGTAGCTCAACTCTAAGCGATGCGATCGATATCTATAACGTAGACACAGACCAGTGGTATTCAACTACTTTTTCAGAAGGGAAGGGCGAATTGTCAGGGACAGCCATAGATGGCAAAGCTTTTTTTGCCGGTTACAGTGAGGTAGAGATATATGATGTCGTTACAGACATCTGGTCATCTGAGTCTCTTTCAGTTTCAAAGTATGGCACAATTGCTACAAGTCTCGGCGACCTCGCATTATTTGGTGGCGGGTATGTCAGTAACTACGGCCCCCCTACTGATGCGGTGGATATCTACGATGCAGGTTCGAATCAGTGGCTTACTGCACGACTTAGCGAAGCACGATTTGCTCTTACGGCCACTACGGTAGGAAACTCGGCGATCTTTGCAGGCGGCAGGACTGGCTGGTCAGGTTGGGCAACCTGTACTGCAACTGTGGATATTTATACTATACCGGAACCTACAACGCTCTTACTCCTCGGCTTGGGCGGCCTAGGCCTGCTGAAAAAAGGCAGGGCATAGTGAGAGTACCTACAAGGTCAGAAGTCTATTAGGGCTGTGAGCATTTCGCTTCCAGCCCTTTTTCTTATGTCCCTGCCCGCAATACCTTCTTCCACGCCTGAGAAATAGTGAGTAGCACAGTGAAGTACAGGAGAAGGCGATAGGGACTACGCCAACTTGCCGACATTCTTCTCTTCTTTTGTCAATCTCCAGGACTCCATCATTATCCACCTTGGTTGATAGCAAAACTTTACGGCTGAATATTCTATTTCTCCAAATTCAGAGTTATAGATCTCAACTGATCCCCACATTCCTACTGCCTTTGTCAGATCGTCTGTATCCTTCCCCGGCATGAAGGTATTGAAAAAATTCTTGTAGTGGAAGAAAGCCTTGTCGGTAGGAAAAAGAATGGATTGGAAGAAGGTATCTTTGGGCAATCCATACATAGGGTGTAGTTGTAATGTCACCAGCAATTTCGGGAAGAAATACTCAGAAGGTTCTGCTTCCACCTCCACAACGTTGGCATAGTAATAGCCTGCTGGAACCAGGGGGTTGTTCAGTAGGATGTTATGGTTAATCATAATCAGACTCCTCTTAATTGAGATATCCCTATATTGGGAAAAAGGGTGGAGGAGTCCCTGTTTTTTTGTTTTTCTGGAAAACCAAACCTTCTCCCGGCTTTCCAGAGAACTGATTTTTTTATCGTGGAGATATGGAACAGGAACCATTCAGAATGAAAAGAAGAAGAAATGAAACTGAAAATAAGAATGGATCAGTTGGTAGGTTCTTTTTTAGGAACAGTGACAGTTGTGATACTTTGGCACTGGTTGCATCCTGGGATAAGTTTTTGGGAGATACTAAAGACCTTGGTGTCAAGGCTCATGTAACATGAATGATGAACTTGTAAGAATATCTGCAAAGAACTTGGGTCAACTGGCCCTACCTGACTACTGCCCAAGATGCTTCTGGATAAAACTCAAACTGCAATTCAAATTGCCCTGGCAGATTTTCCCTGGGATATTCTCAACCATTGATTCCTACTCTAAAAAAATCACATGGGAATACTTTGATAAATTCAAAAGAGTGCCTCCTTGGTTTGATCCATTTGGGAAATTTGTCGGACTGTTGCCTGTTCCTCACTGGTCAAAATTCTTTGTAGTTGATAGGGAGACAGGGATTAGGCTGACAGGGGTTCCTGATGAAATTTTCATCATGGCCGATGGGAGATACTTTATTTGGGATTATAAAACGGCAAGAGTTTCTCTTTTACAGGATGCTCTGTTGCCACTCTATCGGGTGCAACTCAACGGGTATGCACTCATATTCGAGAAGATGGGAATGGGGACGGTAGGTGGGCTGGGATTGTGCTATTACGAGCCACTGGGGGATGCTCCTACCGTTAATACTGAGACAGTGATGCTGGAAAATGGCTTTGTTATGCCTTTTAGGGCACATCTGAAGGGGGTAGAGCTTAGGCCGGAGGCGGTAGTCAGACCACTTCTGAAGGAAGTCAGGCGGCTGGCTGGTAGGAAGAAGGCTCCTGGGAGTAGGGATGGGTGTGGGGATTGTGAGATATTGGAGAAGGTGGTGGGGCTGGCAGGGTGAAAACACCTAAAATATGACAGTAGCCCTCTTCTACACGATTTCGGCAGAACTTCTGTATGCTTGAAACCGTATTAGAATATGAGATTGGGCTGGGGTCATTTCCCTCGTCTCACTCCTAAGTTCCTCAGCCCAATTCTTTCTGCTTTCAACCCTATCCCATTGCTGTTTTTTTTGAATTTAATAAAAGAAAAGCAGAGGACCCTACCCAAACTACCTAATATTGAAGATAATAGCTCAGATTTTCAAAACTCCTCAATGGTTGAGGGTTTCTCAGTAATTATTTGAAGGGTCTATACAAATATAAGGAGCAATCCATTCTTTTACTTGCAATTCTCTCTCATCTATGGGAGAATATGAACAGATCTACAAGGGAGCTTGACTTGTCTTCTTCCAACCGAGTGACTTTATGAAAGATGAAACAGCAGAGCTTTCAGATCAGGAAAAACACGATGCAGCAGTTGAGCTTCTGAAGGAACTCAAAAAGAAGCTCTATTCTGATGACATCACAACTGCAAGGCTTGCAGCTCACAAGCTGTCTTGGATGCAGGAAGATGGATTGGCTATGCTCAGGGCGGCATTGTTTGGAAGCCACCCCAGGGCAGTTAAGAAGGCAGCAGCTTATGGACTGAGGAGCACGAAGGGGAGGATGAAGAAACTGGCTTCAGAGGTTCTTGAAGAAGGGTTAGAACGTCGTAATCCTACTACCAAGGCAGCATGTGAAAAAGCTCTGTTTTTGATGAAAGGGGGAGTTCCGGAGAAGAGTCGTTCTAATTCGAAGTCAAATTCAAACAGGATAAGAATAGGGGAAATGAGGAACAAAGACCGAGCAAGAAGAAGATTCACAGAGAGGAGGACTTCTTCGGGCGGGTAGAGATTGTTTTTGAGAACTTTGTTCTTAGGAGGCAGGAAAAGTGGGAAAAGAGCAATACATATGATTGACTTTGGAGTTACAGAACGAAAAGCAGTAGAGCTTGAGCAGCGGATGAAGAGGTGCAAGTTGTCTGAGCAGGATATAGAGGAGAAGTTCGTCCGAAGCAGTGGGCCAGGAGGACAGAAAATAAATAAGAGTTCCACTTGTGTTCGTCTCACACACAGTCCGAGTGGGCTGGTCGTCAAGATGCAGAAGACCCGGACTCAGAGACTAAACCGTTATTATGCCAGAAAACGACTATGTGAAATGCTGGAGAACAAATTACTTGGAAAAGAAAGCCCTGAAGCAAAAAGGGTAAGCAAAATTCGCAAGCAGAAAGATAGGAGAAGACGTAGGAGCCTGGAAAGATAGGGATTGTTGACTAACCTTTGGTCCTTTGAGCAAGGAAACTCATGTCATTGTATTTTCAGTCACTCTGTAGCAGTAGCAGTGGCAACTGCCTTTCCGGAATAAGGAGTTCGGCAACAAGTGGGCGGGCTCTCCTCACAATCCTTCTTGCTGTCCTTGTCCTTGTTGTCGGAGGTGTTGTTTATTACAAACTGTCTTCTCCCGGCTCTGAGCACTCTCCAGAATCCGATCCAGATGCCCTTACGGAAGTTGGCCAGGTTGCCCCGGATTTTGAGGTCACCACGCTGGACGGTGTCAAAATCCGGCTAAGTGACTTACGGGGCAAGGTGATTCTTGTTGGCTTTTTCGCCACATGGTGCCCCCCTTGCCAGAAGGAGCTGCCTCTGCTTGAAAAGACGATATGGAGTGAGTTCAAGAACGATGGCCTCGTAATGCTCGCTGTCGCACGCGAACAAAACGAGTCCGAAGTTCAGCCCTTCCGGGCTAAATACGGCCTTACATTCAGCGTTGCCACCGATCCTAACCGCATCGTGTACGCCAAGTATGCCGGAAAAGGAATCCCCCGAGTCTATCTGATCACCCCGGATGGGACCATTGCCTACCAATTAGCTGGCTACCACGAAGAAGAGGTCCCCAAGATCCGGGAAGCCGTCAGGCGGTTACTGAGCAAATGACCGGACAAAACGCCTGTCCATAGGGGCAGTGTATAGGGATAAGTAGGAAAAGGGGAATGGGGGCTGTGAAGTAGGTTCCTGCTCAGGACTTTTCATCACCCGGTGATTAAAGGTTATTTTTTTTCTTGACATTTCTCCCCAACTCCATTATCCTATTCTCCAGTTCAAGGGTGGAACCGAGCTCTGGTTTCTCCATCTCCCTCCTAAGCCCTTCCCAACTTCTTTGTTAAGAAGTGAATAAGTTGAAAGGATTGGCTCATGTTGGCACAAGGACTTATCTTCTCAGATCCATCTATCGCTGAAACAGGGGTGTGGTGTACTCTTTCTCAGGGAATAGACCCTGCTCAATGGGCAAATCTATGCCGTTTTATCGGCAGTAGAAGCCCAAGGGCATTTGATGCCATAGTCAAAATGGTAAGGGGTAGGGAGAATTCTGAGGTAGGTTCTGCTGAAGCAGAGCGGCGATGCGGCGGGTTTTTGAGGCGGAATCCGCTTGACTGGCGGAGGGGGGCGTGGTAAGGTAAGTTTCTATGTATTCTTGTGCTAACAGGGATTGCTTTTAGGAAATAGCGAAATGGCGGAGAAATTGCCTGCTAAATTGATTAGAAGCAACATTAGGAGAGTCAATAACTAATGGCAAAACAGAATAACGGCAAAGCCGAAAATAATGACTAACAAAAAGAAATTATCAGAAAGAGATATATGTACCCAGTTCATCTTGCCTGGGCTGGTAAAGTCCGGCTGGGATGTTGAGAAGCAAATCCGGGAAGAAGTCTTCTTCACGGATGGTCGCATTTTTGTCAAAGGCACCAAAACCACACGTGGCGAAAGAAAACGTGCTGATTTTATTCTTTATCTCAAGCCGAATATCCCCATCGCAGTCATTGAAGCAAAGGACAATAATCATTCTGTGGGAGCCGGTTTACAACAGGCCTTGCGATATGCGGAGATTCTTGACGTTCCTGTAGCGTTTAGTTCAAACGGCGACGGTTTTGTTCAACATGATCGTTCAGGTTTCTCTCCGCAAATTGAAAAAGAGTTGTCTTTAGACAATTTCCCTTCTCCGGCTGAGCTTTGGAAGATGTATAAAAAGTATAAGAAGATCGAAACTCCCGAACAGGAAGAGATGGCTTCTTTTGATTACTTCTTTGACGGTTCAGGGCGGGCACCTCGTTATTATCAGCAGATAGCCATCAACCGATCAGTGGAAGCCATTGCCCGAGGGCAGGATAGAATTCTTCTGGTTATGGCTACCGGAACGGGAAAGACATATACGGCTTTTCAAATTATCTATCGTCTCTGGAAAAATGGAAGAAAAAAACGGATACTCTTCTTGGCTGATCGTAACGTGCTTATTGATCAGACTAAACGCAATGATTTCAAGCATTTCAAAGACCGCATGACGGTTATCAAAAAGAAGAAGATAGATAAGGCTTTTGAGATTTATCTTGCCCTCTATCAGGGGTTAACTAATTACAACGAGGACAAGGACGCTTACAAAGAGTTCAGTCGTGATTTTTTTGACCTTGTGGTTGTTGATGAATGCCACAGGGGAAGCGCAGATGCCGACAGCGCATGGCGGGAAATCCTTACTTATTTTAGTTCTGCCACTCAGATCGGTCTTACCGCAACACCACGGGAAACCAAAGAAATATCCAATATCGAATATTTCAAAGAGCCGATTTATACCTACACTCTCAAGCAAGGTATCGAGGATGGATTTTTAGCGCCCTACAAAGTTATTCGAGTTGGGCTGAATACTGATCTTGAAGGATGGCGTCCGGAAGCCGGTAAAAAAGATAAAGACGGCAATGAGGTTGAGGATCGCATTTATAACACCAAAGATTTTGATAAAAACCTTGTGATTGATGAGCGGACAGAACTTATAGCCAAAAAGGTGTCAGAATACTTACGGAAAACGAATCGTTTCGATAAAACGATAGTTTTTTGTGTGGATATAGAGCATGCGGAGCGGATGAAGCAGGCCATCGCCAATGAAAACGCCGACTTGGTTCAGGAAAACTACAAATACGTAATGCGAATTACCGGCGACGATGATGAAGGCAAGCGAGAGGTAGATAATTTTATAAACCCTGAGGAGCGTTATCCTGTTATAGCGACAACATCAAAACTGATGACTACCGGTATTGATGCGCAGACCTGCAAATTGATTGTTCTTGATTCCAACATAAAATCAATGACTGAGTTCAAGCAAATCATCGGGCGCGGGACCCGTATTAACGAAGATTACGACAAAACGTTTTTTGCTATTATGGACTTCCGCAATGTGACGAATCTCTTTGCAGACCCGGCTTTTGACGGCCCGCCAATCATGGTCAAGGAAGTTAAGGGTGAAGAGGAATTAACAGAGCAGGATATTCATCCCGAAGAAGACGGCCAAATCATCGACCCGGAAACCGGTCAGCCGGTAGATTTTGACAAAGAAGAATCGGCCCAATCCCCCACAAAACCTGAGATTATTCAAGGCGGCGAAATTTATGAGCACAAACCGAAGGTGTATGTGGCGGGCGTGGATGTTTCAATATTAAATGAAAGAGTTCAGCATCTGGACGTTAACGGGAAACTTATCGCCGAAAGCCTCAAAGATTACACAAAGAAAAGTATCTTGCAGGAGTTCAGAACACTCGATGATTTTCTTGCTCGCTGGAATATCGCTCATAAAAAGAAAGCCATTATCGAGGAATTGGAATCTCACGGAGTTATTCTGGAAAACCTGATGGCAGAGGTAAAAAAGGATTTAGATGTCTTTGACCTTATGTGGGGTTTAGCCAAAATTGAAAGTATCTAACTCTTTATTTACAAGGACTTAAGAAATAAACGCAACTCGTGCCAAAAAGGTCGAGTTGCATGAAATTCATTGAAACAAGTGAATAATGCCGATCGCTAATGTTAAAATGGCTAAAGTTCACCTTATCTGTCATATCGCATGGGATAAGCCCGCGCTTACCCGCAGAGAAAGGGTTGAACAGGTTAAAAAACGAAATTACTTTACTAAATACGGCGAAAAGGCCCGAATGGTGATTGACGCTCTGCTGGATAAATACGCCAGTGAAGGTATTGAGAACATCGAGGATATGTCGGTTTTAAGAATAGAGCCATTTAATCAGATCGGGACACCCTCGGAAATTGTAAAGATTTTCGGCGGCAAGAAAGATTATCTTCATGTAATTGAAGAACTCGAACGTGAATTATATGCGGCAGCATAAGAGACAATGATGAAAAACATCGGCAATATTATAAAAACATTACAGAACATCATGCGTAAGGACCCGGGCGTATCCGGCGACGCACAGCGGATTGAACAGTTGGGCTGGATGATCAGTCTCAAGATACTGGACGATAAGGACAAAGAGCTTGAGCTTATCAATGACAAATATGTTTCATCAATGCCAAAGAAATTGCAATGGCGCAATTGGGCGGCTGATGATGAAGGCATGACCGGCGATGAACTCAAAGAGTTTATTGATGGCAAACTGATTCCCCAGCTAAAAAACCTCGATGTCAGTTCCGGCAACAAACGCACTCTTATTATCCGCGAGATATTCGACGGCACCAATAACTACATGAAGAAAGGCACCATTATCCGGCAGGTGCTCAACGAATTAAACCAGATAGATTTCAATAGCTCGGAAGACCGCCATGTCTTTGGTGATATCTATGAAACGATTTTGCGAGACCTTCAAAGCGCGGGTAATTACGGAGAGTTTTATACTCCCCGCGCGCTGACAGAGTTTATCACGGAAATGATTAATCCTCGGCTCGGTGAAAAGATACTCGACCCTGCCTGCGGTACGGGAGGATTCTTAACCAGCGCCATAGAAAATATCCGCAAGCAAGACATTAAAGGCGTCGAGGACATCAAGGCCCTTGAGAAAAATGTTCACGGCATGGAGTTTAAACCGCTCCCTTTTATGCTGTGCGTGACAAACCTTATACTGCACGATATTGAAGTGCCCAAAATTGATTATACCGACAGCTTAAACCGCGAATACACCTCTATCGGGCAAAAAGATCGGGTCGATATTATTCTTGCCAATCCGCCATTTGGGGCTTTTGTTACAGACGGTGTTGAAACAAACTACCCGCAAAATTTCCGCACCACAGAAAGCGCAGACCTTTTCCTTATGCTTATGGTGCGATATTTGAAAGATGGAGGCCGTGCTGGTATTGTTTTGCCTGATGGTTCGCTAACCGGCGACGGAGTAAAACAGCGTATCCGTCAGCACTTGTTGGAAAACTGCAATTTGCATACTATCGTTCGCCTGCCGAATTCCGTCTTTCAGCCGTATGCCAGTTCAGCTACTAATATGCTCTTCTTTGAAAAAGGCAAGCCAACCAAGGAGATTTGGTATTGGGAACACCAACTGCCCGAAGGCGTTAAGGCATACAACAAAACCAAGCCGATCCAGAAAAGTGAATTTGACGGCCTTAAAAAATGGTGGAAAAAACGCAAGGAAAGCGATCAGGCATGGAAGGTCGGCATCAAAGACCTTGTGGCCAACGGCTATAACCTCGACATAAAAAATCCGCACGTTGTCGAAACTGAGCATGCCTATTCCAGCACAGAGCTTATGACAATGCTCCATGATTCTTTCCGCAAGAGTGACGAGCTTTTGGAAAAACTGAAGGCAGAGTTAAAGAATGGCTAATTGGCAGAAAGTAAGAATCGGTCAGTTTCTGAAAGAACGGGAAGGCAGATATGATCCCGGTGATGAATCTGTGCAGAGATTGAAAAGGCTCAATAAGATAGACTTTTCTGGTGAAATTCACCTTTCTGATAAAAGCTCAAAGACAGATATGATCATTGTTAAACCCGGAGATCTTGTTATTTCCGGAATCAATGTATCAAAAGGTGCCCTTGCTATTTATCACGGAGAAGAACCGATTGCGGCGACCATTCATTACTCATCATATATTTTTGATAAAAGCCAGATAGATATTGATTACTTTAAGCGATTTGTCAAAAGCCGGTCTTTTGTGCAAGCACTTAAAGATCAGGTCAAGGGCGGAATCAAAACAGAAATTAAGCCAAAACATTTTCTGCCTCTTGAAATTCAACTGCCAGATATTGATTCGCAAAAAGAGATTGTTTCCTTTTTCATGAAAATTGAAAATGAAATAAATGACTTGAGCGATGGCATAACCGACCAACAGTCTTTTTTTAAACAACTTCGCCAAACCATCTTACAAGAAGCCATCGAAGGAAAACTGACGGCCAAGTGGCGCAAGCAGCATCCTGACCTTATCAGCGGAGAAAATCATGCTTCAAGATTGCTTGAGAAAATCAAAGCCGAAAAAGAGCGATTGACTAAAGAAGGAAAAATCAAGAAAGACAAACCGCTTGCTCCAATCGCCGATGACGAGAAGCCGTTTGAGTTGCCTGACGGCTGGATGTGGTGCAGGTTGGGGAAAATTGCCAACGGATTTCAATATGGGTCGAGCGATAAATCAAGCAAATCAGGTGAAGTGCCAGTTTTAAGGATGGGCAATCTACAAAACGGCTCGATAGACTGGAACAATTTAGTTTATACCAGCAATAAAAATGAAATATCGAAATACACATTAATAGCAGGTGATCTTCTTTTTAATAGGACAAATAGCAGAGAATTGGTTGGTAAGACGGCGATATTCACCGGAGAAAATGCAATTTATGCTGGGTATCTTGTGCGCTTCCATATGGCTGATGAAATAAATGCTTATTGCACGAACTACACTATGAATTCAGGCTATCATAGAGACTGGTGCAATATGGTAAAAGCGGATGCGTTAGGCCAATCAAATATAAATGCGACAAAGCTCAGAAGCTATGTTTTTCCTTTGGCTCCCATCAAAGAACAAAATGCTATTGTTGAGCGGGTGGATAAACTCATGGCCATGATTGATGAACTGGAAAAACAAGTAACCGAACGCCAAGAGCAATCCGAAATGCTGATGCAGTCCGTCTTACGCGAGGCGTTTGAAAATTAAGAGACTTGGCAAGGGTCTTGGTTCAAAGGCTTAAATCGAATATCTCTATTGACTGGACAATAAAAGAAAGCGTTCGGTCAAAATTGAAGGTAATTGTGAAACGCCTCTTTCGGCAATACGGCTATCCGCCGGATATGGAATTGCTGGCAACGGAAAATGTTCTGAAGCAGGCAGAGCTTTTAGCGGATGAATGGGTAAGTGAAATAATTTGACCGGCTTATCGCCGCCCACGGCGGCTGGCCAAAGGCCTTCACCACAAAATGATGGCTTTATGATGTGAATTTCTTGTTTTTCCTTTCCGGCTGTTCTCATCTGGAAAAGTATTTTGGATCTTCTAAGCCATGCCCACTCACCCCTGGACATTCAAAAAGCACTTCCGCCTACAGGCCTACGGCTGGAACGGCACTGCCCTTGCCTCCAAAAGAATGAGAGAGGCAGTTTCTGAGATCAAGAAAGTATCCAAGAAAGACCCTGCCCTTGCCGGAGAGGGAGTAATCGAACTATTTGTTCGCCTAGGGACTTGACGGAGATCAATAGGGATGCATAATTATGCTATGGGTAGGAGAGGCTGTTGAAGGAGATAGGCAATGTCATTGAAGATTGACGATTCGGTAAGGGTCAAAGACGCCGTGATGTGTCCCGACAATGATTCCTTGTGTATCGGCGGCTGGCAGGGAAGAGTATTTGAAATCGAAGATGTTGTGGGGATTCGATGGGACAGCATCACTCTGAAGCAGTTATCACATGAATACATCAAGAAAAGCGAAGAAGAGGGTCTATGCTGGACGGAGATGTTCTTATCTGTGGATGAAATTGAACCGGTTAATCCTCGGGATTCGAACGAAACGGCTGAGACGGTACGGGAAGAAATGGAAGCCGTATTCTTTTGGTTGGGTGAAGGAAAAGAAGGGGAACGTATTTTCAAGGTGGTTGCCCATGCCGATGATCCCATCGAGGCATGGAACCAGTGCCTGGCACGAACACTCAAATTCCCCTTTGATGCCGAAGTCAGCGAACCCCAGGATAAAGGTCCATTGGATGAAGGAGCAAAAGTACAAGTTCAGGGAATCAGCGAAGCGGATGATCTTTATGGCATTCTTGTCCATGTCACTTGTGGTCGAAGCCGTTATGTTTTCTCACTGTGTGATCTGACAGTGCAGGACAGGAAATCCCCAAACTACACCCCGGTCAAGGACTATTGCATTTGGTTTGCCAATAGCTGAAGTCATATGCTCGACTGCCGATATATGACAAGACAAAAACAGAAACAATACAGAATACTGATAAGCGGAGATGAGCTTGTGGAACTTAAACGGCATGCCTATCAAATGCCAGAATGCCCAGGACTAGCCAGACAAATTCAGAAATATCATGGGGACAAGCCGTTTCGAGTTACCTTCGATGAATTAAGCTGGCTGGTTTCTGTTTTGGAGGCTGTTCTCACTGATCCCAATGGTTATCCTTGTATTGAACAAGATCCTTGGAAACTTGAATATGTTCCTGCTTCAGATGAACGGTGCAAGGCATGCAGACAGCTATATGACAGATTAAGGGAAGAAGAAGAGAAGATTTGGGATTTACGGAGAAAGGCACATAGTGATGAATGACCCTACTCCCACTCTACCAACTTCAACCCCAGCACCAGTCTTTTTGAGATTAGAATAAATAATTAACAGCTAGTGATTTTTCATACCTGCTCTAACCAGTTCCCCCCAAAAACGTCGGCTTGATACCTGCCTAATATTATCAAGCTCACTCTGCAATGTTTCATTCTCAACTGCTTGAATCTCATTGTTAATCAATATCGATGAATCTATGAACATATCATTTGAGAGGGAATATAGATGACAATTAAATAGATGAACGTCTTCAGCATTTCTGCCTGGAAAGTCTGAATATCCAGAGTGGACACTCCAATTGCAGTAGTAATATGTTTCGAGGTAAGTGTTCATTAGTGTTCTATCATTTGTTTTCTTTACTCTATCAACCATAGACAATTCTGTCCAGTGATGTGGTTGTATAGGAGTTTGCTTTTTTGTGGTGCCCCATAGCTTTTTTCTTAATGATTTCATCTCTTCTTCTTCTTTGGGTGTTATATCGGCCAAGAATTTGTCAATAGGTTTCGGTTCATCAGGATCGACTAAATTATGTTCTTTTCTAAGAGAAGCAATATTTTTTGCAGTGTTGAATCGGTTAATATCAGGAAATGAGAAGTATCTTTTTACGTCTTTCTTTTCGTTACTGTTGTAAAGAAGGTGCATATCCACAAACAGTTCAAGAATTGCTCTAGTGCAACCAGCAATAGCTAAGTGATCTACTATCTTATTCAGCCTCACAATACTCTCGGCAAGGCAATATATCTTTCCATATGTATGAAGTAGTGCTGTTCGTCTCGTCGTGCCATCTTCTTTGTCGATAAGTTTTTTTATGAGGTTGTTCCCCATATATTCTGTTGATTGCTTGATGAACTCGTAGGCAATATTGGCTAAGTTCTGAGGTGGAATATTTTGTGGAACACCCATCACCCCTAAATTAAAACACCTATGAGCAGTTAGTAAATTCTCAAATATCTTCGACACATCTGCGAGCAGGCTGCCTGGAACCAGTATATTACTCTTTTGATATGCGTCCCTTATATCTTTGATTTCCTGATATTCAGGTATCTCCAGCGGCATTATAGGAAGTATGTGATCTGCTGCTGCTACAATCCACGAGTGCACTTCAACTTTGAGAATACCCTTCCCAATGCAATGCAGTATGTATTTGCCTCTTTGTATCAGCAGATGGTATTTCCCTCTGATCTCATTTACAGTATTCTCATCATTGATATTGTTTTGTGGTTCCGACATCATGTTGCCCTAAAACAATTCTAACAGTTGCAAGCCTGTTTGGTTCCTCCCTTAACATACTTAGCACAACCTGAATTCTATTCTATCTGAATTCACTTCTTCCTAACGGAAGCTACTACAGCATGAGTAGTTCAGTTCCGAAATCGGCAAATGTTGCACTCACCCTCCCCAAAACTCTCCTTCTCAATTTCCTCATAAGGATCGAATACCATATACATATCCCTGTCGATGGAGTGGCAGTGTTTGAGTATTGCTTTCTGTTCCTTTGGAGTAAGTTCAATCACTCTAATTTTGTCAGGATTAATTTGTATCATTAGGGTTTTCTTCCATTTCCCAAAATACCTTTTGATGAATTATAAGGGAAGCAGTCTGAATGTGAAATCTCAATTATCAAGCAGGGAGTTGTTGAGTTCTTGCCCCTTCACCTATTGACCACAGGAGCCTTGCCTTTTTTGGGACAAAGCTCATTTTTGGGCAAATAATGCCTACTTGCCTGTCGCATATGCGACACCCAGAGCTTATGTAATTATTGGGAAGAAAAATCAGAATAGTCCCTACTCCGCACTCTCCCCCCTCCATTTATATTCTTATTAAATCCTATTAAAAATCAATATAATCAGTGTAGGAAATCAAGTGGTATTTTTTGCCACTTGAAAGGAGAAGGTACTCATGAGAACGATAGTAGTCCCTTCTCCTCACTCTCTCCCCTCCATTTACATTTCTATTAAATCCCATTAAAAATCAATATAATCAAAAGAATTAGGCTGTAGGTCTCAGTGTCAAGAGGTTTTAGATTAGAATGAATACAGGAGAATTGTGAGGGGGGTGTGGGGGGCAACTACTCCCTACTGACCTACTGAGAACACATATCTTTTTCTTCTTCGGCAAAAAAAAGAAGATATCGTGCATTCATGTTGCTCAGCAAAATAGACATCTTGCTCCTGCTGGGATTGGGTGGTATAATTTCCACTGTTTTGACAGTTGTATATTGACCTACAGAAGGAATACGGACAGATTATAGAGGTTATGTAGTTTGCATATAGGCAGGCGGTAGCTTTGATTATCAGAATTGACAAAAAGGATTTTGAAAGGGCAAAAACAATGAAGAATTTAGAAAGGATTGGATTGTGTATGCTTATTGCCGGATGTCTGTTAAGCATTAACGGCTGCGGCAAAGAGGGTCCCGATGTGGTCACGCCAATAAGCCAGCTTCAGGCCGAGGCCGACAAGATGAGCGTCAAGCAGCTAAAGTCGAGAGCGATGGAATACAAAAACATGATAGTCGCTATGAAGGGTAAGCTTGAGAAACTTGCCGCCAAGTTGAAAGAGATCCCAATCACCGAACAGTCGGACGCCAAGGCCAAGGAAATTCAGAACAGCATTGGATACACCACCGAATACGTTGCTAAACTGACGGAACGCTTTCAGGTCTATTACAAGAAGCTCAAGGAAAAGAGCGGGGATGTGTCGGGGCTTGATCTTTAGCCGCACTAATGTTCTGGTGCACATAGTCCGATATCCAGGCACAAGTAGGGACAGCAACTGGGGTACAGGTGGAGGGTGTGGGGGTTAAAGAATAGGGGCAGTACTCCCACACACTCTATCACATCTTGTGACGTTGTCAAGCAGGGCAAAACTGTTCTGTTTTAGCATAGTCCCTACTTCTCCCTACTGACCCGCTGAGAACATATATCTTTTTTTTCTTCGGCAAAAAAAAGATATCCTGCACTCCTGTTACTCCTAAAGGGCAAGAACTCTGTTGCTCTCGGCCCTATACAACTCCTATGTCTTCCGCTTTTTCTTCCTGAGTCCCAAGTGGAATATCTTCATCCTCGTCGCCCGCACCGACCTTCCTATCTGCTCGGCAATTTCCTCACAACTTTTGTGTAAGTAGAATTTTCTAAGCAAAGCCTCCTCCTGCCTTGACCAGGGAACAGATGCCTTTTGTTTTCGTAGGCCGAGCCTAATCGCCGTTGCCGCAACTGCTTTGGCAGACCGTCCAAGTTTTTCCGCTATGACCCGGAGCTTCTCAGTGGGATGTAGTTTCTTGAGAATCTCAAGGTCTTTCTTTGACCAGGGGCAGTGTTGCTTGTTTTGTATCCCTAATTTCCCTGCCCTACGTCTCACTGCACCTGCTGTCCGTCCCATTTGTTCTGCTATTATCTTCGCCTCTGTGTCCTTGTAGAGCCTCTTGAGCAGCTTGATCTCATCTTTCGACCACAGGATCCAACCTGGATTCTTCTTTTTAGCCACTGCACAGATCCACTTAACAGATAGTTCTAAAAACCTACGGGGCCAGCGAAAGCAGGAGTGCCTCACTTTGAGAAGTGAAAGCCGCCTATAGTCAAAAACACTTGCCGTTACTCCGACCCACTCTATCACACCTTGTGATGTTGTCAAGCAGGGCAAAACTGCCCCACTTATATTAAATCCTAATAGAAATTAGAAACAAATCAAGAACACCCACCCCACAGGTCTCATATCAACAGTTTTTAGAATAGAATGGAGACTGGGGAATTCTGAGGGGGGTGTGGAGTAGGACTACTCCTTACTTACCTGCTGGACTGATATATCTTTTTTTTCTGCGGCAAAAAAAGATATGCCTGTTTCTCCTGTCGCTCCTACAGGGCAACTCTACCACAGATTGTGATGTTGTCAAGCAGGGCAGGAAGGAGAAATGATTTGAAATCAAGTGGTAAGAAATGCCACTTGAAAAAATCAGAATAGTCCCTACTCCGCACTGTCTCCCCTCCATTTATATTTTTGTTAAATCCTACTAAAAATCAAAATAATCAAAAGAATTAGGCCTGTAGGTCTCGGTGTCAATAGTTTTTAGATTAGAATAGATGCAGGAGAATTCTGAGGGGTGTGTGTAGGGCAACTACTTCCTACAGACCTACTGAGAATACATATCTTTTTTTCTTCGGCAAAAAAAAGATATACAGACATTTCTGTTGCTCCTACAGGGCACTGCTTGCCCAGAGACATGGTTATCCCTGTCCATAGAGCGGCAGTAATTTAATATCGTTTTCTGCTCCTTTGGAGTAAGGTCAATAGCTCTGATTCTGTCAGGGTCCAGTTGTATCATTGGGGTTTTCTTTTTTTTGGGAAAATATATATTGCCAGATTATAAGGGAAGTGGTGTGAAGAGGAAATGGGGAATAGCGGCCCCTATGCCTTACGCTTTCTCTTCCTGATCCCCAACCGGAATATTTTCATTCTCGTTTGTCCCACTGGTCTTCCAATCTTGGCAGCTATTTCCTTATATTCATGGATTAGATACAACTTCCTGAGAAGGACTACCTCTTTCTTCGACCAAAGCGGGGGTTGTTTTCTAAGCCCCAATTTCTGTGTTTTCCCTAACACCGCTATAGTTGACCTGCCAATTTGGGCTCCTATTTCCTTATGACTTTTGTGCAGGTAGAGCTTTCTGAGCAGGGTATCCTCCTGCTTTGACCAGGGAACAGATGTCTTTTGTTTTCTTAGGCCGAGCTTAATCGCAATTATCTCAACTGAACTGTTAGACCGTCCGAGTTTTTTCGCTATGACCGGGAACTTCTCAGTGGGATGTAGTTTCTTGAGAATCTCAAGATCCTTCTTTGACCAGTGGCAGTATTTCTTGCTATGCAGCCCTAATTCCCATGCCCTACGTCTCAATGCACCTACTGTCCGTCCGAGTTGTTCTGCTATTTTCTTCGCCGGTGTGTTCTTATAGAGCTTTTTGAGTAGCCTGATCTCATCTTCCGACCATGAAGGCCAACTGCCTATTTTCTTCCTGACCAATGTACTTATCCTTGCTAACAGATGACTTCATAAAGGGCGTACCTAACCTCCCATCCACTCTACCACAGATTATGATGTTGTCAAGCAGGGCATTAGCCTTGCTCCTACCATGAAATGGTGGTATTATTTTGGGAGCATTTGGGAGCAGTGCTATGAGTCCTTCACCAGCAGAGTCAGTTGAGCAAAGGAGTTGAAGAAGTATCGGATGAGATTGAGAGTGTAATACAGCATGGAAGAAAACCATATACTCAGAATAGCAGATGAATTGAATATAACCGCAAAACAGGTCGGGGCCGTCGCTCTGCTATTGACTGAAAACGCCACCGTTCCGTTTATTGCCAGATACCGTAAAGAAGCGACAGGAAGCCTTGATGAGGTTGTGATAACCAATATTCGCGACCGGCTCGAACAGCTTGCTGAACTGGACAAAAGGCGAGAGGCAATACTTGAGTCACTTGAAAAACAGGGCAATCTCACCGCTGAGCTTAAATACAAAGTAATGGCAGCGGAGACGATGGCTGTGCTGGAGGATATTTACCTGCCCTTCAGGCCGAAAAGGCGAACACGGGCTACCATGGCAAAGGAAAAGGGACTTGAGCCGTTGGCAAGAATGCTGTTCGAGCAGGGAAATATCGATGTGGTAGAAGAAGCGGGGAAGTTTGTGAACGCTGAGAAAGAGGTGGACTCAACTGAGACTGCACTTGCAGGGGCACGCGACATAATCGCTGAGTGGGTAAGCGAAGATCAGCAGGCAAGAGCGGATATAAGATCGCTCTACCAGAAAAAAGGCCAATACATCTGTAAGGTGATACCGGGCAAGGAAGAGGAGGCGATAAAGTATAAGGACTACTACGACTGGGCCGAATCGGTCGCTTCGGCTCCATCACACAGGGTACTTGCGATGCGTCGGGGGGCAAAGGAGAAATTCCTGCTATTACGGGTGAAAGCAGATGAGGACCAGGCGATATCACTCCTTGACTCGCTGTTTATCAAAGGTGAAAACGCCGCCTGCGAGCAGGTCAAGCTTGCGATTAGAGATAGCTATAAGAGGCTAATAATGCTTTCAATGGAAACTGAAATTCGACTTGAAAGCAAAAAGAAGGCGGACGAAGAAGCTATAAAGGTCTTTGCGGAAAATATCAGGCAACTGCTGTTAAGCTCACCATTGGGTGAAAAAAGCATCTTGGCTATCGACCCGGCTTTTCGGACTGGGTGCAAGGTGGTGTGCCTGGACAGGCAGGGCAAGCTGCTGTACAACGATGTGATATATCCACTGTCTTCCGAAGCGACTGCCAAACGTGAAGGCACTAAAATTATGGCTTTGTGCCAAAAGTACAATATCGAGGCGATTGCGATAGGTAACGGAACAGCCAGCAGAGAAACTGAGGCATTCATCCGTGGGATTGCCCTGGGGGAAGATATACACATCGTAATGGTGAACGAAAGCGGGGCAAGCGTTTATTCGGCTTCGCAGGTTGCCAGAGAAGAATTTCCCGACCACGATATTACGGTCAGGGGAGCGGTGTCAATTGGAAGACGACTAATGGATCCGCTGGCGGAACTGGTAAAGATTGACCCTAAATCTATTGGCGTCGGCCAGTATCAACATGATGTCGATCAAATACTTCTTAAACGCTGTCTTGATGATACGGTCAGTAGCTGTGTGAACGCTGTCGGCGTTGAGGTCAATACAGCGAGTAAGCAACTCTTAACCCATGTTTCTGGAATAGGGCCTAAGTTGGCTGAAAGGATAGTGGTACATAGGGATGAAAACGGCCCATTCGAGTCCAGAGCAGAGGTGAAGAAAGTTTCCGGGTTGGGCGATAAGACATTTGAACAGTGTGCGGGCTTTCTCAGGATTCGCAATGCCAAAAACCCACTCGATGCAAGTGCGGTACATCCCGAAAGCTACTCAATAGTAAATTCTATGGCCAGGGACTTAGATTGTGCGGTGGCAGACTTGATCAGTAATTCAGCTTTGCGTGAAAAGATAAAGCCGGAAAACTACGTTACCGATACGGTTGGTCTGCCGACGCTGATGGACATTAAAGCTGAGCTTAGCAAGCCCGGCCGAGACCCGCGAAAGCAATTCGAGCTGTTCAGTTTTGCCGAAGGAATCAATGCGATCGGCGATTTAGAAGTTGGAATGGAATTGCCGGGGATTGTAACGAATATCACTGCGTTCGGTGTGTTTGTCGATGTTGGTGTTCATCAGGATGGACTTGTGCATATCAGCGAGCTTTCAGACCATTTTGTAAAAGACCCTGCCGATGTTGTCAAAGTGCATCAGAAAGTTAAAGTACGTGTGCTGGAGATAGATATCGCCAGAAAGCGAATATCGATGAGTATGAAAAAAGAACAGACGCAGAGCAAAAAAACCGCCCGCAACGAAAAACGTCAGCCCACAGAGCTTGGCAAAAAGCATATATCCCCAGGAAAGCCAACAAAGAACAACAAGCCATTCGGCGACACGCTTGCTGCAAAACTAACCTTCGGCTCATAGCTTTGGGGTAAATCGACTTAAATGCAGTTATCCCCGATTATTGTCCCATTTAGATTCTAATAAAGAAAAACAACAACCTACCCCACAGATCTCATCATGAGTAGTTTTTAAGTAATATTTGATCCTGGACAATTGTGAGGGGGGTGTGACTGGTGACCCAGGTTGTTCAGATGAGCAATGAACCAACTTCAGGTTGAAAAGGTATAGCCATATTTCCAGCCTTTGCCGCTGGTATCTTCCTCACATCCCTGGGCCAGCATTCTCCTTTCCCATTGACGGGCAGCCGCCTCGGAAGTGAACTGCTGTATAACTCTGAAGTCGCGAGGGTTTCCATGTTCCCGCTTTCTTCTTTCCAGATCATCCGTAAGTCCTGCGTACCTCATAACAACCTCTAAGTGAGCACCTCTTTGGGAGCAACTACAAAGACCTTCTCCAGCATTGTACTGAGCATTGGTGTTTATGGCAATGTGCAACTCCCCCCGAACCTATCACACATTGTGATGTTGTCAAGCAGGGCAAAACTACCCCTCCCCATTAAATCCTATTAAAATCAAAATAATCAGTGTAGAAAATCAAGTGG
>Ga0315287_10001468_pt1 | contig 21742 bp, 13 predicted proteins | sample YL17G11_0_MG_FD_205037 | JGI IMG/M metagenome (GOLD analysis project Ga0315287, IMG submission 205037) | Sediment microbial communities from Yellowstone Lake, YNP, Wyoming, USA - YL17G11_0 | ecosystem: Environmental > Aquatic > Freshwater > Lake > Sediment | place: USA: Wyoming | collected...
GCGCCGGTCGGCACGGTGAAGGCGCGCCTGCTGCTCGGCGTCCTGCAGGCGCCGACCGACCCGGTCCCCGACGTCACCTACGACCAGGCCACCTTCGACGACCTCACCCCGCCGACCCTCGACGACATCCAGTGGTCGGACTTCCCCGGCGGCCGCACGCTCGCGTTCGGCGGGCGCACCTGGCGCGTGAAGGGGCCGGGCTACTACGGGCCGGGCCCGAGCCTCTTCTGCGACACCGCCGAGTGCGCCTGGGTGGACGCCGGCGACCGCCTGCACCTGACCGTCCAGAAGATCGGCTCCTCGTGGTACAGCACCGAGGTGGCCCTCGAGGACGTGCTCGGCTACGGCGACTACGTCTTCACCACCCGCGGACGCCTCGACGTCCTGCATCCCAACGTCGTGTTCGGCCTCTACATCTGGCAGTACGGCCCGTGCTACGACAGCGCCTACCTCTGGTGGAACCCGTACAACGAGTTCGACATCGAGTTCAGCCGCTGGAACAACCCGGCCAATCCCATCGGCCAGTTCGTCGCCCAGCCGTACGACTATCCCGGGAACATCAGCCGCTTCGACGCCGTCTTCGCCGACAACGAGATCACCAGCCACGCGTTCCGCTGGCTGCCCGGCCGCGTCGAGTGCCGCAGCTGGCGCGGCGGACCGCTCGACGAGGCCACCAGCGTCCGGATCCACGCCTGGAACTACACCGGCCCGCACATCCCGCGGCCGGAGCAGCCGCGCGTGCACCTCAACCTCTGGCAGGTCAACGGTCCGCCGAGCAGCCGCCAGGAAGTCGTCATCGACGAGTTCCTCTTCGTGCCCGCGTGCGGCGACCCGCTCTGCGTCGTCGACGTCCCGGCGGCCGTACCCGCCGCCCCGGCGACGCGGCTGGCGGCGGCGCGCCCCAATCCGTTCGCGGGCCGGACCGCGATCCGTTACGCGCTGGCGGCGGGGGGCGAGGCGCGCCTCGAGGTCTACGACGTCGCCGGGCGCCGCGTGCGCACGCTGGTCGCGGGCGTGCGGCCGGCCGGGACCCACGAGGTCGAGTGGGACGGGCGCGACGATGCGGGCCGCCGCGTGGCCGCCGGCGTGTACCGCTGCCGCCTGCGCGCCGAAGGGACGGCGGAGAGCCGGCCGATCATCGTGCTGAGGTAGGGCAGCCCGGGCGCCCGCCGCGGGCGGATCAGAAGCTACAGAGCGAGTCCTCGCGCACCCCGACCTCGAGGCACGCGATCTCCGCGCGGCGCTCGAAGAGGGAGCGGCTCGCGGCGGCGTCCAGGCGGTCGCCGGCGAGCGTGGCCACCGCCCCGTCGGCCGCGGTGACGCGCACCCACGGCGCGTCCGGGCTCAGCGCGTAGACCACCGGCGTCTGGCAGAAGCTGAACGCCAGGCCGCCGCGCGGCACGGGGATCTCCCGCAGCGCGCCGCCGAGGTCGTAGCAGCGGTAGACGCCCGGCGCGGCGAGGAACTCGGCGCGGCGCAGCAGCGCCGGCCGGAAGCGGACCGTGCCGTCCTCCACCTCCACCCCCAGCTCGCCGAAGCGCGTGAGGATCTCCTCCTTGACCTGGCCGGTCATGCCCGGCTGCTGCGCCCCCGCGTGCGGCGGGGTGTGCGAGTAGGGGTCGGTGGGGAACGCGCCGTACTCGGCCACCGTCTTCTCGAAGCCGAGCCCGGAGCGGACGCGGTAGTAGGCGCGCGCCAGCGCCTGGCGGACCGCCGCCGGCTGGCCCTCGCGCGCCGCGCGCAGGGCGATCTCCTGGATCGCGAGCAGGAGCTTGGCGACCATGTGCCAGTAGACGCACCCCAGCCCCTCGTAGGCGTACATCGCGCCCGAGCGGCCGGTGAAGGCGCGGTGGCGGAAGACCGCCTCGAAGACCTCGAGCACGGCCGCGCCGTCGGCGGCCACGCGCGCGGCCCACCGCTCCTGCCGCGCCAGCGCGGCGAGCGCGGCGTGGAGGTCGAGCGCGTTGCGGAAGTCGGCGGCGAAGCGGTGCGTGCCCGACGCGTCGCGCGCCAGCAGCGAGACGTCGCCCGCGGCGACCAGCTCGCGCAGCAGCGGCACCGCGGCGACCCGCGCCGCGGGGATCGCGTTCTTCTCCAGGAACGCCGGCAGCTCGCGCTCCGGATAGAGCAGGAAGCTCCGCTGGTCGGCGCGGTAGAGGCGGCTGGCGAAGAGCCGCTCCACCAGTTCCACGGCCTCCGGCGCGTCCACCACGCCCGAGCTGAGCGCGGCGACCTGCCCCTCGAGCATCTCGGCGAGCGGCTGGACCGCGGCCGTGCCGCCGTCGGGGCCTACCGCCAGCAGGTTGTACGAGTGATAGAGCCCGTCGGCGCGCCGGTTGGCGGCGATGGCGTGGTCGAGGTGCGCGAGCGCGGCGCGACAGAGGTCGACGGCCTCCGCGACGGCGACCGTCTCCTTGCCCGAGAAGCCGCCGGCGTAGACCGCCGCGCGGTACTCCGAGAACGCCTCGCCGAGCTCGTCGAGCAGCCGTTTGCGCTCGCGGTCGTCGAGGGCCGGCACGGCGAGCCGCGGGCGTGCCGCGGCCAGGATGGCGCTCACGCGCCGCAGCCACGCGGCCACCTCGGTCGAGAGCGCCACCGTCGCGTCGGCCCGGTCCGCCAGCAGCCGCTCGAGGAAGCCCAGGTAGCGGCGCAGGTAGCAGAGGGTGACCACCGAGAGCCCGTGGCCGGCGAGCGCGTTGTTGGCGTCGTTCCACTCGGGGCGCTGGGTGTTCATCCAGACGCCGCCGTCGGGCACCAGGTTCGAGAGCTTCGACAGCGCCGGGACGAGCAGCTTCTCGAGCAGGCCGACGCGCCACACCGCGCCGTCGGGGCCGGCCACCAGCTTGCCGTCGGAGCCGAGCGCCGCGACGCGCTCGGCGAGGCGCGCCGCCCGCTCGGTGTCGTAGACGATGCTGGTGCGCGGGGCCGCGAGGATCTCGCGGTAGGGCTTGAGCCGGTAGGGCACGTCGGCGTAGCTGAAGATCTCGCGCCCGAGCAGCTCCTCGAGCGTCCCCGGCGCGGTGCGCGCCTGTGCCTCCAGGAGCTTCAGCAGGTAGACGATCTGGTGGTCGCCCCAGTAGCCGATGTGGTTCCAGGGGTCATCCGGATCGGCGACCTCCCAGTCGAAGCCGTCGCGCGTGAGGTGGTAGGGGTTGAACCCGTCCACCGTCGAGGCGTCGACGAAGCGCGCGATGAAGCCCGGCAGGAAGCCCGGGAAGCTCAGGCCGAGCGCCTCCCAGTTCTGGAAGAGGTCGCGCCAGTTGCCCTCGTAACGGAGTGCCCGGCTGCCGTCGCGGTTGCGCACGTGGATGGTGAACCGGTTCCAGGGGCGGCTCGGGTCGCCGTGGCGGCGCCCGAAGTACAGCGGCAGGTACTCGTAGCTCAGCCGCTCCAGGTCGGCGTCTCCGGTGGCGGCGGCCGCGGCGCGCAGCCCCTCCGCCGGGATCTCGGCGGGCAGGGCGGCGAGCAGGGCGGCGTGGCGCTCGGCCACCGCGCGGTTGCGCGTGCGCAGGAAGTCCACGAGATCGGCGCGCGGGAGGCGGTAGTCGTCGGCGAAGACGCCGCCGCGGAGGTCGTTGAACAGCACGTTGGCGAAGTGGTGGGCCGTCGCCTCGGCGTGCCCGGTGAGCTGCAGGCCGTCGGTGGCGGCCACGATGCGCGTCAGGCTCGCGCTCGCCCGCCGCAGCGCCTCCTCGATCTCGGCGCCGATCGCCCCGCCGGCCAGCAGGCGGGCGCGCCGCGCGGCGAGCTGGATGTGGCTCAGTCCGGCGTCGGCGGCGAGGTGCCACTCGGCGGCGGCGCCGGGCGCCAGCTCGAGCGACGAGACCACGAGGTAGTTGCCCCGGCGGCCGGTCAGCGTGGCCTCGCCGGCCAGCGCCTCGCCGCGGCGGAACGCCGCCACCGCGTCGAGCGACAGGCAGACGTCGAAGCTCGCCGGCCCGTGGCACCAGACGGCGTTGGCCCGCAGCGCCTCGGACGCTTCCGGCCGGTCGATGATGCGCGAGGTGAGCGAGAAGCTCCCCAGGCGCGTCTCCGGGTCGCAGTCGGTCCGCTTGTAGGCGTCCACCAGCGAGCTCGACTGCTGGTAGAGCGCGAGCGGGGCGCCCCAGGGGAGCACGTTGCGCAGGCCGTCGAGCAGCGAGACCGCCGCGGTCGCGGCGCCGCGGTTGGCCAGCCGCGCGGTGCGCACCCAGCCGAACTCGTCGCAGCCCGCCCAGCGGTAGCGGAACGCGAGGCCGAGGTCGTGGCGGATCTCCTCGAAGACGAGGCGGGTGCCGACGACGTTCTTGTAGAGGTTGCGCTCGATCCGCGGATCGTCCGCCGCGGCCTCCGCGAACGGCTGCCACAGCTCCTCGGGCGCGTCCGCCCGCCGCACGCGCACGAGCGTGATCGGCCCGGTGTGGTGGTGGCCGTCGTGCAGCCGGTCGACGGTCTCGTAGGGGAAGAGGGCGCCGTCGGCGTCCACCCGCCCGGCCGTCAGGCCGCCCCCGGAGGCGACGAACATCCACAGGTCGGTGTCGCTCGCCAGGCTCATCAGGAACGGCGGCAGCCGGTGGCAGCCCGCGATCCGGTAGTACTCCTCGCCGTCGAGGGTGACGAACCCGCCGGCGGGCATACCCGCCCCGCCGGGCGAGGTGGCGCCGCCGGGGGGCGCGATCCCGATCCCGGGGAGCGAAGGCGCGGGGATGCCGGGGGGCGTGGGCACGGGTCAGACCCCGCCGGCCACGGCCGGCTTGGGCGAGCGGTCGGCGCGGAAGAGGCCCCAGTGCTTCTCGACCTCGTCGGGGTGATCGCCGCCCTTCCAGTTCTCGTCGAAGGCCTCGAAGTAGAAGAGCGGGATGCGCTCCGCGGTCGTCCAGGCGGTCACCGCCTCGAAGAAGGCCTTCTGCTCCGCCTCTCCGGGTCGTCCCTTGATGAGCGTGGCCTGCTCGCCGACGGTGTGCTTGCGCGTCGCCCAGCCGGTCTCGCCGAGGACGACGACGGCGCCCGGATGCGCGGCCCGCACCGCGGCGAAGGTGCGCTGCGTCCACGGCAGCGCCTCCGCGATCGGCTGCCCGTTCCACAGCGGGTGCATGTGGGTGACGAGGAAGTCCACCTCCCGCGCCACCGAGCGGCTCTCCGGTTTGTTCCAGAAGTTGAAATCGTCGGCCACGGACACGGGCAGCGCGATGCGCGCCCGCGCCTCGCGCACGTACCCGATGAGCAGCGCCGCCGGGACGCGGTGCGAGGACCAGAAAATCTGCGTCTCGTTGCCGACGCAGATCGCGGAGACGATCTCGGGGTACTCGGCCGCCAGCCGCACCGCGGCCTCGATCTCGCGCCGGTTCCCGGCCCGCGCCGCGGGCAGCGGGATCGAGTCGCGCCCGTCGGCGCCGGGGACCGCCTCGGCGTCGATCCAGACGCCCAGCATCACCCGGAGGTCGCGGCGGTCGGCGCGGATGCCCTGCAGCGCGTTCTCGGCCGGCCCGCTGGCGCCGTAGAGCCGCAGCCACTGCCAGCGCGGCGCCATCAGCGCGAGGTCCTCGCGCACCTCGGCGGGGGTGGGGTCCGGCCCGCCGGGGCGCTGCCCGTTGCGGTGGGGACCGTAGGCGATGCCGTTGCCGAGCCAGCGCGCGCCGTCGAGCAGGCGCAGCTCCCGGGTCACGAACGGCTCCTGGCGGGCGGCGGGCGTGCGCGCGCCGTCCGCTCCGGCGGGCTCGCGGCGGGGCGAGCCGCAGCCGGTGACGGCCAGGGCAGCGCACAGCAGGGACAGGGTGGCGGCGGCCACTCTCATGGGCGTGTGGGCTCCGGCCGCCGGCCGGCCCCCGCGGGGAGACCGGCCGGCGCGGTCGGGTGTCAGCGGAGCAGCAGCATGCTGCGCGCCGTCCGGCCCTCGGCGGTCTCCAGCACGCAGCGGTAGACGCCGGGGCTGGCGGCGAACCCGGCCGCCGTGCGGCCGTCCCAGCTCGCCGAATGCGGTCCGGCGTCGAGCCGGCCCTCGACCAGCGTCGCCACCCGGCGGCCGGCCACGTCGTAGACGCGCAGGCTGACTGCGCCGGCGCGCGGCAGCACGAAGTCGATGCGGGTCGCCAGGCCGAACGGGTTCGGAACGTTCTGGCTCAGCTCGAAGGCGTTCGCCCGCGGCGGTCCGGGGACGTCCACCGTGCCCAGCATGCGGAAGCCCGCGTCGTCCACCCACATGGCCCCGCCCGCCGACGAGGGCGAGATGAACAGGACATAGGCCTGAGCCTTCGCGGTCCCCGCGGGCGCCGCGGCGGCCACCGTGTGCTTGGTCCAGGTGCCGAGCGGCGAGACGTTGTTGATGATGACCGTCTCGGTCGCCGACAGCTGCACGTCGGCCGCGTCGCGGAAGACGATCACGGCGGTGGCGGTGTTGTCGTTGGTGCCGGTGATCGGGTTCTCCTGGCAGGTGGTCATCGAGTGGATGTCGAACTGCCAGTACTCGCCCTCGACCGCGGCGAAGCTCTGGAACATGCCGGAGTCGGAGCCGGGCGTGAACGTCGAGAAGAGCTTCGCGCTGCCGGTCGGCGTGCGCACCCCGAAGGCCCGCGCCTCGGTGTAGACGTTGCCGAAGGTCGTCCACCCGGTCAGGCCGGAGGTGAAGCTCGGGTTGGCCAGCACGTTCGGCGCCGTCGTCGGCGTGGTCGCGACGAGCGAGAGGTCGTCCACGTACACGGCCCCGGGGTCGCAGCCGGGCTGCAGGTAGAGGATCAGGGCCTCGATGCGCTGGGCCCCGGCGGGCGCCGGCGCCGACACCGAGAAGGCGTTCCACTGGTTGGTGACCGTGTTGCCGTCGCCGATGACGATCTCGTTGGAGCACAGCTCGGAGCCGCCCACCGGGGCGTTGAAGAAGACGATCTTGGCGACGCAGCGGTTGTTCGCGCAGGTGAGCGTGCCCAGCAGCGGGTCGCCGCTCGAGACGAACGAGTAGCCGCTGAACTCGTAGACCTGGCCGGGGGTCGGTGTGAGCGTCTGGCCATAGCCGGCGACGCTGAACTGCGGGGCGCCCGGACAGCCGGCGAAGTTGCCGTAGATCTTCGAGGCGGCCGCGCCCGTCCGGATGATGTTGTCGCCGGTCGGCAGCGAGAGCTCCACGTGGCCGCCGAAGGTGAACCAGCCGGCGTAGGAGCCGCCGCCGTCCTCGAATCCCGGGTTGGTCAGCAGGTTGGCCGATGCGACCGTCCCGCCGGCCAGCAGCAGGACGCCGGCGCAGGCGGTGCGGAGCAGCAGGTTCTTCGTTCTCCTTGTCATGTGGCAGGTCTCCGTCGCTCGGATGGGTGGCGGTTCGCGCGTGCCCGGGTTCGGCGGGCGTCCGTGCCCGAGGCGCCGTCCGGCAGGGTGTGCGACCCGAGGGTGTGCGAGCGGGCTCCTGAGGATCCCCGCGGCACCGCTGACAAGGGATCCGGGCTCCCCGCGCAGCCGGCAGCCAAGGCCCCGGGATCCGTGCGCGGGGCCTTGACAAGCCCAAGGTCACGATACACTATGTTCGCCGACCAAACAAAGTATTTTCGCGGCCTCGGGAGGTTTAGTGCGCGCGAACGACGGCCCGTCCCATCCCCCGCTCCTCGACGTGCGGGGGCTCTGCAAGACTTTCGTCTCGAGGGGCTTCTTCGGACCGGCCCGCCGGGTGGTGGCGGCCGAGGACGTCTCGTTCCGGGTGGAGGAGGGCGAGGCGGTCGCCCTCGTCGGGGAATCGGGCAGCGGCAAGAGCACCGTCGCCCGCCTGGTCCTGCGCCTCGAGGCGGCCGACGCCGGCGAGATCCGACTCGCGGGCGAGGACGTGCTGGCGCGCGAGCCGCGTCACGCCTCGCTCGCCTACCGCGGCCGCGTCCAGATGGTCTTCCAGGATCCGTTCGCCTCGCTCAACCCCGTGCACGACGTGGCGTACCACCTCGAGCGGCCGTTGCTGCGCCACCGGCGCGGCCCGGCGGCGGGGGCGCGCGAGCGGGCCATCGAGCTGCTGCGCACCGTCGGGCTGGAGCCGGCCGAGGAGTTCATCTCCCGCCGCCCGCACGAGCTGTCGGGCGGGCAGCGCCAGCGGGTGGCCATCGCGCGCGCCCTGGCCGTGGAGCCGGCCCTGCTGGTGGCCGACGAGCCGACCTCGATGCTCGACGTCTCCGTCCGCATGGGGGTGCTCAACCTGCTCGCCCAGCTCAAGCGCGAGCGGCGCCTCGCCATCCTGCTCATCACCCACGACCTGGCCTCGGCCCGCTATCTGGCCGAGCGCATCCTCGTCCTCTTCCGCGGCCGCGTGGTGGAGGACGGGCCGAGCGCCGAGGTGGTGCGCGATCCGGCGCACCCCTACACCCGCGCCCTGCTCGCGTCGGCGGCCGACGCCGCCGGCAGCCTGGCGGCGGAGGCCCCGCGCCGCGCCGCCGCCGGCGGGGACGCGGGCGCGGCGGCCGGCTGCCCCTTCGCCTCCCGCTGCGACTCCGTCCACGACGCCTGCCGCGCCGCCGATCCGGCGCCGCGCCCGGTCGGCGACCGGCGCGTGCGTTGTCACCTCTACCCGGAGCCCGGCTCCGGTGTGGCGCACTGAGCGGTGATGGAGAGCCGGGGGTTCCCCGACGGCTTCCTCTGGGGCGTGGCGACCTCGGCCGCGCAGATCGAGGGCGCCGTCCGCGAGGACGGCCGCGGCGAGTCGATCTGGGACCGCTTCGCGGCCGTGCCCGGCCGCATCGCCGACGGCTCCGATCCTGCGGTGGCCTGCGACCACTACCGCCGCTGGCGCGAGGACGTGGAGCTGCTGCGCGGGCTGGGGGTCGGGGCGTACCGCTTCTCCATCGCCTGGCCCCGCGTGCTGCCGCGCGGGCGGGGGGCCGTGAACGCGGCCGGGCTCGACTTCTACGACCGGCTGGTGGACGCCCTGCTCGCCGCCGGCATCCGGCCCTTCGTCACCCTCTACCACTGGGACCTGCCGCAGGCGCTGCAGGACGGCGGCGGGTGGGCGGCGCGCGACACCGCCGCGGCGTTCGCCGACTACGCCGAGGTCGTCAGCCGCCGCCTCGGCGACCGCGTGCGCCACTGGGTCACGCACAACGAGCCGTGGTGCGCCGCTACCCTGGGCCACGAGGCGGGCGAGCACGCCCCCGGCCACCGCGACCCGGCCGAGGCGCTGCGGGTCGGGCACCACCTGCTGCTCTCGCACGCCTGGGCGGCGCAGGCCGTGCGGCAGAGCGCGCCCGGCGCCGAGGTCGGCATCGTCCTCATCTTCTCGCCGGCCTGGCCCGCCTCGGAGAGCGACGCCGACCGCGACGCCGCCCGCCGCTACGACGGCGCCTTCAACCGCTGGTACCTCGAGCCGCTCGTGCGCGGCCGCTACCCGGAGGACGCGGTCGCCGACCGCGTGCGGCGCGGCCACCTGCCGGGGCCGGAGATGCCCTTCGTGCGCCGCGGCGACCTGCAGGCCATCGCCGCGCCGCTCGACTTCCTGGGGGTCAACTACTACAGCCGGGTGGTGGTGCGGGCGGGGGAGGACGGGGAGCCGGTGGCGGTGCGGGTGGCGCCGGAATCCGAGCTGACCGACATGGGGTGGGAGGTCTTCCCGTCGGGGCTCTCCGACCTGCTCGTCCGGCTGCACCGCGAGTACGGCGCGCCGGCGCTCTACGTCACCGAGAACGGCATCGCCCACGCGGCCGCGCCCGGCGCCGACGGCCGCGTGCGCGACGACCGCCGCGTCGCCTACCTGCGCGAGCACGTCGCGGCCGCCCGCCGCGCGCTCGCCGACGGGGTGCCGCTGCGCGGCTACTTCGTCTGGTCCCTGCTCGACAACTGGGAGTGGGCGCGCGGCTACGCCATGCGATTCGGCCTCTACCACGTCGACTTCACCGACCAGCGGCGCATCGCCAAGGACAGCGCGTTCTGGTACCGCGATCTCGTGACCACGGGAGCGGTCGAGGGCGGCGCGCAACCATCCGACCCGAGGAGGTTCCCGTGAGCGCGATCGGCAGCAACCCCATCCGGCCCCGCCGCCGCCCGTGGGCGGCCGGCGTCGTGGCGGCCGCCCTGGCGCTGGGCGCGACGGGAGCCCGGGCGCAGGCGCCGCCGGCGCCCGCCGCCGCTCCCGCCGCGGCCACCGCGGTCACCGTCGTCACCGACGCGGCGGGCTCCCGCCTGCAGGTGGACGGCCGCGACTTCATGGTCTTCGGGATGAACTGGGACTACATCCCCATCGGGGACAATTACCTCTTCGACCTCTGGTCGCAGCCCGACGCCGTCATCGAGGCGGCGCTGGCCCGCGAGATGCCGCTGCTCAAGGACATGGGCGTCAACACCGTGCGCATGTACGTCGGCGTCCCGCCACGCTGGGTGCGTTATCTGCACGACCGCTACGGCATCTACACCATCCTCAACCACCCCGTGGCGCGCTACGGCTACACGCTGGACGGCGTCTGGATGCCGAACACGGACTACTCGAACCCCCGCCTGCGCGCCGCCGTCACCGCGGAGATCACCGAGCTCGTGGACCGCTACCGCGGCACCCCCGGCGTGCTGATGTGGCTGCTCGGCAACGAGAACAACTACGGGCTCAGCTGGACCACCTTCGAGGCCGAGGCGCTGCCCGAGGGTGAGCGCGACGCGGCCCGCGCCCGCGCCCTCTACTCGCTCTTCGGCGAGCTCATCCAGACGGTCAAGCAGCGCGACCCCGGCCGGCCGGTGGCCATCGCCAACGGCGACGTGCAGTACATCGACATCATCGCCCAGGAGTGCAAGGGCCTCGACATCTTCGGCACCAACTGCTACCGCGGCGTCTCGGCGCGCGACCTCTTCCAGGTGGTCAAGGACAAGCTCGGCGCCCCGGTGCTGTTCACCGAGTTCGGGGCCGACGCCTGGAACGCCCGCGAGATGCGCGAGGACCAGGTGACGCAGGCGCGCTACCTGCTCGGCCAGTGGCGCGAGATCTACGAGCAGTCGAGCGGCAAGGGCCGGGTCGGCAACGCCGTCGGCGGCTGCATCTTCCAGTGGAGCGACGGCTGGTGGAAGTTCGGGCAGGACAGCCGCCTCGACATCCACGACACCAACGCCTCGTGGCCCAACGGCGGCTACCGGGAGGACTTCGTCGACGGCGAGAACAACATGAACGAGGAGTGGTGGGGGATCTGCGCCAAGGGCCCCGCCGACGACGCCGGCCTCTTCGAGCTCTATCCGCGCGCCGCCTTCTACGCCCTGCGCTCCGCCTTCCGCCTCGACCCCTACGCCCCCGGCACCGACCTCGAGACCATCCGCACGGCGTTCGCGGCCGTCGACCCGGTGGCCGCGGCGCTCGAGGCCCGCAGCCAGCACGCCAGCCTGCAGGTGGACGAGCTGTCCCGCGTGCGGGTCAGCGGCATGCGCCTCGACATCCAGACCTACAGCACGGGCGGCCACAACATCACCACGCCCCCGGCCGAGGCGCCGCAGCCGACCCTGCCGGCGTTCCGCGGCTTCGACCACCTGGAGTCGTTCTGGACCGACTTCGAGGTGCGCCCGGCCGGCAACGTGCTCGGCACGCTCTCGCTCAGCGTCCTCGGCCACGTGCCGGTCAACCCCATCGACGAGATCTTCTACGAGAACCGCGGCCGCCAGCGCACCATCGTGCAGCAGGACGGCTCGCTCCTGCGGCTGGAGGGCATCGAGCGGGTCAAGGTCTACCGCGCCGGCGTGTCGTGGGACGACCGCTGGTTCCGCCTCGACGCCTTCTACCGCGTCGGGCACACGCACTGGGGCTACGAGGGCGACTTCTTCGGCCTCTACCGCGACGCCTTCTACGGGCCGAACGTCGACATCTACAACGGCGAGGCCCCGACCGGCCTGGAGTTCGCCGGCAAGAAGACGCTCGAGGGGCTCAAGGTGGCGTTCGGGCCCGAACTCCACTGGGGCGCCAACCCGTCGGTGATGGTGAAGTACCGCCGCAAGGTCGGCGCCGTCCAGGCCACCGGGATGTACGTCGACGAGTTCGCCGAGCAGTCCACGGTGACCAGCTCCATCGCGGTGCCGCTGCCGCCGACGCGCAAGGCCACGCTGCAGCTCGAGACCGCGCGCGGCCCGGTGGCCGTCTCGGTGGGCGGCATCTGGTCGGGCTCGACCAAGATCGACGAGGACTTCCAGGTCGCCGAGCCGGACGGCGACACCTACCGCATCCTGCGCGACTACGTGCGTGGGTCCGACACCTGGGGCGGCAAGGTCAAGGTCGCCGTGCAGAGCGGCCGCTGGAACTGGTACGCCCAGGGGGCGGCCATGGGTCTCGTGGCCGACGCCGGCCCGACCGCTGTCACCACCTTCACCGGCTGGAGCCTCAAGGACGTCGGCAGCGGCAACCAGACCAACGCCATCACCGGCCTGGCCGTCAACCTCGGCAAGTTCCAGGTCGGGCCGAACTTCCTCTGGCAGAAGCCGATCGTCGGCCCCGTCCCCGGCGACGTGCCGTCTCCGGGGCGCCCGCGCAACGTGCTCGACGACCCCTTCGCGGTGCGCGGCAACCGCGAGACGGTCGCCGGCGAGCTGCTGCTCTGCTACGACCCCACGCCGGCGACCTGGATGTGGGCGTGGGACAACGACGTGCGCGAGGACGCGGATCTCGCCGCCAGCCTCGGCCTCGTCGTCCGGCACCTGCCGACGACGCAGGACGCCGCCATCGGCGTCCTGGCCAACGGCAACACCTTCGCCTTCCCCGGCGCGCCCCCGCCCCGCGACCTCTGGGAGCTGCGCGGCCGCGTGGTCTCGAAGCTGAGCCCGACCACGCACCTGGTGGCGCACGCCTTCGCCGGCACCGGCGAGCCCAACGGCAACGACGCGCGGCTCATCCACCGCTACGGCGCCGACGCCCGCCTCGCCGTGAGCCAGCTGGCCCTCGCGACCTACGCCAAGTTCAACGACTGGGGCCCGTACGACTACCACCGCGACTTCAACCTGACGTTCCCGGTGCAGCTGATGGGGGACATCTCGTACTCGCTCGGGACCCCGCGCTGGTTCGACTTCCCGCAGACCCGCCTCGGCGTGCGCACCACGTGGCGCTCGCTCGACCAGTACTCGCCGCGCTACGACCCGGGCACGGGCAACACGCCCGAGACCGGCCCCAACGGCAGCGAGTGGGAACTCCGCACCTACCTGAGCGTGACGATGTAGGCGGCGCCGCCGCCCGGGCTCAGCCGGCCAGGTGGCAGGCGGCGGCGTGCCCGGGCGCGAGGGTCAGCAGCTCGGGCGAGCGCTGCCGGCAGAGGTCCACCGCCCGCGGGCAGCGGGGGTGGAAGCGGCAGCCCGCGGGCGGATGGGCCAGGCTCGGCGGCGCGCCCGGGATGCTCGCCCGCTCGCCGGCGGCGGAGCGCAGCGAGGGGAAGGCGCGCAGCAGCCCCTGCGTGTACGGGTGCCGCGCGGCATCGCGCAGGGTGGCGGCCGGCCCGATCTCCACCAGCTGCGCGGCGTAGAAAATCGCCACCCGGTCGGCGAACTGGAGCATGCGCGCGAGGTCGTGCGTGATGAAGAGCACCGCGAAGCCGAGGCGGCGCTGCAGGCCGCGGATGTGTTCGAGGATCTCCCGCTCCACGATGACGTCCAGCGCGGTGGTCGGCTCGTCGAGGATCACCAGCGACGGCTCGAGCGCCAGCGCCAGCGCGATGCCGACCCGCTGGCGCATGCCGCCCGAGAGCTGGTGCGCGTAGGCCGCCACGCGGTCGGCGGGGATCCCCACCATCTCGAGCAGCTCGCCCGCCCGGGCGCGGGCGGCCTCCGCCGGGCCGGCGCCGTGCGCCAGCAGCGTGTCCACGATCTGCTCGCCGACCGGCATGACCGGGTTGAGCGCGTCCATCGCGCTCTGGAAGACCATCGACATCCGCTGCCAGCGCAGCCCGCGCAGCTCGGTCTCCGAGAGCGCCAGCAGGTCGCGCCCCTCGAAGCGGGCCGAGCCGCCGGAGATCACCGCCGGCGGCGGCAGGATGCGCAGCAGCGCCTGGGCGAGCGTGGACTTGCCGCTGCCCGACTCGCCGCCCACGCCCAGGATCTCGCCGGGCGCCAGGTCGAGCGAGACGCGATCGACGGCGCGCACCGGACCGCGGTCGGTGACGTAGTCCACGCACAGGTCGCGGACGGCGAGCAGCGGCTCAGTCATGGTCCGGCACCACCGGCGTCGAGCGCGTCGCCGGCCGGCCGCGGGCGAGCAGGTGCGCGCGCCAGGCGCGCTCCATCTGCAGCCGCGGGTTGGTGACCTCGTCGAAGCCCGAGTTGAGCATGGTGAGCGCGAAGCCCACCAGGGCGACGCACAGCCCGGTGGGGGCGAAGGTCCACCAGGCGCCGGTGAGCAGCGCCGAGTCGTTCTGCGCCCAGTAGAGGTTGGTGCCCCAGGTAATTGCCGAGACGTCGCCCAGCCCGAGGAACTCGAGTCCCACCTGGGCGCCGATGGCGTAGACCGTGCTACCGATGGTCTGGGCGACGACCAGCGACATCATGTTGGGCAGGATCTCGCGCGTCAGGATGCGGAAGTTCGACTCGCCCGCCACCACGGCGGCGGCCACGAAGTCGCGCTGGCGCAGGGCCAGCGTCTGGGCGCGCAGCACGCGGGCGTTCCACGCCCAGCCGGTGACCACCAGCACCAGGGCCAGGGTGAGCGGCCCGGAGGGCAGGTAGGCGGCGATGACGATGGCCAGCGGCAGCCCCGGCAGCACCAGGAAGACGTTGAAGAGGATGGAGAGCAGTCCATCCACGCGGCCGCCGAAGTAGCCGGCAGTGACGCCCACCAGCGCCCCGAAGAGCACCACCGCCAGGCCGACCGCGAAGCCGATGGCGAGCGAGACGCGGGTGCCGACCACGACCTGCGCCAGGACGTCCTGGCCCTGGCCGTTGGTCCCCAGCCAGTGCTGCGCCGAGGGCGGCTGCAGCGGGATGCCGACCAGAGCGTCGGGGTCGCCGGCCAGATAGGGGCCGGCGAGCGCGACCAGCACGAAGATTCCCAGGAGGGCCGCGCCGATGGTCGCCTTGCGGTCGCGGCGGATGGCCTCCCACCACGCCGCCACGCCGGTGGCCGCGGGCCGCGTCACGACCCCGACTCCCGGGTGCGCGGGTCGAGCCACAGGTAGACCACGTCCACCAGCCAGTTGGCGCCGAGCACCGCCAGGGTGATGACCAGGAAGATGCCTTGCATGAGCGGGTAGTCCTGGTTGCGCACCGCCTGCACGAGCAGGTAGCCCTGGCCGGGGTAGGAGAAGACGATCTCGGTCAGCAGCGACCCGCCGAGCACGAACCCGAGGGCCATGCCGAAGCCGGTCACGCTCGGCAGCAGCGCGTTGCGGGCGGCGTAGCGCAGTGCCACGCGCGCCGGCGGCAGCCCCTTGGCGCGGGCCAGGTTCACGTAGTCCGAGCCGAGCACGCCGATCATCGTGTTGCGCATCGAGAGCAGCCAGCCGCCCAGGGTGGCCACCACGATGGTCCCGATGGGCAGCACGGCGTGGCGCGCGACGTCGACGAGGAAAGCCGCGTTCAGCCCCGGCGTGAGGTCGTCGCCGTAGGCGTGCCCGAGCGGGAACCAGCCGAGGGTGAAGCCCAGCCCGTAGAGCGCCACCATGGCGAGCCAGAAGTAGGGGAAGGCGCCGAGGAAGACGAGCGCGGCGGGCAGCCAGGTGTCCACCCAGCCGCGCCGCCACCACGCCGCCGCCACCCCGAGCAGGGTGCCGAGCGCGAAGCTCACCACCACCGCGGTGCCGGCCAGGAAGAGCGTCCACACCAGGCCGGTGGCGATCACGGCGGTCACCGGTGACGGGAAGTAGGCGACCGAGATGCCGAGGTCGCCGCGCAGGGCGTGGCCGAGGTAGGTGAGGTACTGGCTCCACAGCGGCGCGTCGGTGAGGCCGAAGGTCTCGCGCAGCGCCGCCATGGCCTCGGGCGCGAGCCGGCCGCGGAAGCGCGCGAAGAGCGCGGTCGCCGGGTCGCCGGGCATGAGCCGCGGCAGGAAGAAGTTCAGCGTCAGCGCCACCCACCCCGCCAGGAGGTAGAAGCCGAGCCGCCGCAGCAGGAAGCGCACGCCGGTCTCCTAGCGGGGGGCCAGGGCGGTGAGCACCAGCAGGCACTCGCCGCGGTCGAACTTGTTGGGCGACGGGTCGGCGAAGGGCTGCTCGCGCGACGGGAAGCCGGTGAAGCGGCCGGTATTGTATTCCGCCCACGACGGGTTGGGATAGAGCGGGATGGCCGGCGCCTCGGCGACGAAGATCCGCTGCAGCTCGGCGGCCAGCCGCCGCTGCGCGGCCGGGTCGGCCTCGCGCTCGAACGCCTCGAGCGCGCGGTCGGCCGCCGGACTGGCGTAGCGGTGCCAGTTGCCCATCGCCGCCTCGCCGACCGGCTTCGCCGTCGCCGAGGCCATCAGCCAGCGGTAGAACAGGTACGGCGTCGGCCCCTCGAACGACCAGCCGAGGCTGAGGTCGAACTTGCCCTCCTGGACGCGCTGGAACCAGGCGCTGAAGTCGTAGGTGCGCACCGACGCCGCCACGCCCACCGCGCCCAGCCCGCGCGCGATGACCTGCGAGGCGCGCACCCAGTCCGACCAGCCGGAGACCGTGAGGATCTCGTAGCGCCAGGGGGAGCCGTCGCGCAGGCGGCGGATGCCGTCGGGGCCGCGCCGGTAGCCGGCGGCGTCGAGCAGCGCGTTGGCGCGGGCGGGGTCGTGGCGCACCCAGTCGCCGGCGGCGACCGCGGCGGAGTCGCGCCAGGCGGCGAAGGCGTCGCTCAGCCCGGTGGCGTCGGACGGGCGCGAGTAGCGGTAGAGCGCCACGTCCACGAGCAGGTCGCGGTCGATGGCCAGGCTCAGCGCCCGGCGCACGCGCGCGTCGTCGAAGGGCGCGCGCGTGGTGTTGGCGTAGAGGAAGATGCTGCTGCCGGTGAGCGGGAACCAGTAGCGGTGGTCGGCGGGGCGCCGGCCGACGAAGACGCGGTCGATGGCGGGGACGAAGTTGCCGGCCCAGTCCACCTCGTCGAAGACCAGCGCCAGGTTGGCGCGGTCGTTGGAGGGGAAGGCGGGGAAGCGCAGCGCCTCGACGCGCGGCACGCCCGGCTGCCAGTAGCGCGGGTTGCGCCCCAGCTCGTAGACCTGGTTGCGGAACAGGCGCACCTCGGTGAAGGGCCCGGTGGCCACGGGATCCTCGTTGGCGAAGACCACCGGGTCGGCCACGCGGCTCCAGACGTGCTCGGGCACGATCTGCTGCGCCGCCACCTCGTCGAAGCCGGGCACGTAGGCGCGCTGGAAGCGGAACTCGACGGTGCGCTCGTCGAGGGCGCGCACGGCGGCGAGGAAGCCCCAGACGCCGCGGCGGTCGAGCGCCTTGTGGCGGCGCAGCAGATCGAAGGTGAACGCCACGTCGCGCGCCGTGAACGGCCGGCCGTCCGACCAGAGCACGCCGGCGCGCGTGGTCAGGCGCAGCACGCGGTTGCCGTCGCGCCACTCGTGCGCCACGGCCAGCCACGGCACGTATTCGGAGCGCACGCTGTTGAAGACCAGCAGCGGCTCGTAGATGCCGGCCAGGGTCGGCCAGCGGGCGGCGGTGGCGGTGGTCAGCGGGTTGAAGTTGCGCACCCAGGAGGCCTGCTGCTCCTGCGAGACGACGAGCACGCCGCGCGGGGCGGGCGCTCGCTCGCGGGCGCAGCCCGCCGCCAGCGCCAGCAGCGCGGCCGCGGCGAGGGCGGCGGCGCGGGGGCCCGCGGCGAGGCGGCGGTGCGCTCGGCAGCTCACGGCGCGGCCTGGTAGACCCGGACCCAGTCCACGAGCATCGTCTGCGGGAAGACCGTGGTCTCGTCGGGCGGCCCGACGTAGTTGCCGCCCACGGCCACGTTCAGGATGACGAAGAAGGGGTGGTCGAAGACCCAGCGCGCGCCGGACGGCAGGTCGGCGGGCGTGGCGGTCTTGAACTGGATGCCGTCGATGAACCAGGTGATGCGCTCCTGCTCCCACTCGACGGCGAAGACGTGGAAGTCGGTGTCGAAGGCGCCGGCGGTGAGCTGGAACGAGCTCGTGAGCGCCTGTCCGCCGGAGTAGCCGGGCCCGTGCAGGCTGCCGTGCGCGGTCTTCGGCTGCTGGCCGCGGTACTCCATGATGTCGATCTCGCCGCAGGCCGGCCAGCCGACGGTGCCGATGTCGGAGCCGAGCAGCCAGAAGGCCGGCCACAGGCCCTGGCCCGACGGCAGCTTGAGGCGCGCCTCGAAGCGGCCCAGCGTCGCCTGGTAGCGCCCGCGCGTGATGAGCCGCGCCGAGGTGTAGGCGCGGCCGCCGTAGTCCTCGCGGCGGGCCACGATCGCCAGCCGCCCCGCGCCATCGAGGGAGGCGTTCTCCGGGCGGTCGGTGTCGTACTCAAGCTGGTTGTTGCCCCAGCCGGAGCCGCCGACCTCGGGCACCCACTTGGTGGTGTCCGGGCGCTGCCCGGCCGGCCCGTCGAACTCGTCCTGCCAGACCAGCGTCAGGGGCTTCAGCTCCGGCCCGGTCGGCGCGTCGCGGCAGGCGCCGCTCACCGGCGCGATCGCGAGCCCGAGGATCAGCGGCTTGAGGAGGCGCCGCCAGGCGCCGCTGCGGCGGTTCATCGCTTGCTCCTTGTGCGTGCCGCCGCCGGGAAGCGGCGCGAGTCGGCGAGCGCCGCCTCGAGGACCAGGGTGGCGGCGCCGACGGCGGTCGCCTGCGTGCCGAGCTCGCTGGTGCGCACCTCGGAGGCCACCAGCGAGCTGACCAGCGTGCGCCGGCGCACGGTCTCGCGCAGCGGCGCCAGCAGCAGCTCGCCGAGCCGCGACAGGCCGCCGCCGAGGATGACCAGCGCCGGGTTCATGAGGTTGAGCAGGCCGGCCACCGCGATGCCGAGGTGCTCCGCCGCCTCGTGCGCCACCCGCAGGGCCAGGGCGTCGCCGGCCAGGGCCGCGTCCTCGATGGCGTTGACCGTGGGCTCCGTGCCGGCGAGCGCGCTCTCGGGGTGCTCGGGGAGCAGGGCGCGGGCGCGGGCCGCGAGGGCCTGCGCGCCGACCAGGGTGGTGAGGCAGCCTCGCAGGCCGCACATGCACGGGGGGCCGGACGGGTCGATGGCGATGTGCCCGATCTCGCCGGCCACGCCGGTGGCGCCGCGGTAGATGCGGCCGCCGATGACGTGGCCCGAGCCCACGCCGGTGGCCACCTTGATGTAGGCGAAGTCGTCGACGCCGCGGCCGGCGCCCCACCAGCGCTCGGCGAGCGCGCCGAGGTTGGCGTCGTTGTCCACCATCAGCGGCGCCTTGTAGCGCTTGCTCAGCACGCCGAGCCCGCTCTGCCCGTGCCAGTCGGGGAGCACCGCCTCGGGGAGGCGGTCGGGATGGCGCGGATCGACAGGGCAGGGGACCGCCACGCCGACGCCGACCAGACGCCGCACGGCGGGGCGGCGCCCGTCCAGGCAGGTGTCGCAGAGCTCGCGGATGAGCGCGCGCGTGCCCTCGGGGTCGGTGCGCACCGGATGGCTGCGGTGCTCCCACGCCAGCACGCGGCCGCGCAGGTCGGTGAGGGCGACCGAGACGTGCGCCGCGCCCATGTCCACGCCGAGGATGGCGCAGGCGTCGTCCTGGAACTCGAGCACCATGGGCGGCCGGCCGCCGCGCGAGGGGCCGACGCCGACCTCGGCGACCAGGCCGGTGGGGACGATGGCGCCGACCATCACGGAGACGGTCGAGCGGGCCAGCCCGGTGCGCCGCGCGATGTCGGCCCGCGAGATGCGCCGTTCCTCCCAGATGAGGCGCAGGCAGGAGTCGGCCAGCGGGCTGGGGCGGTCGCCGGCGGCGCCCGGCCGCTTGCCGTTGCCCCTCGTCCCGACCGCCGCCCGCTGGCCCAAGCGCCCTCCCGCGTCCCCTACTTGTGGAAGTAGATGTTGTCCACGTAGACAGAGCTCGGATTGCCCTCGATCACGAGCTGGGCGAGGTGGGCTCGCGACGCGAGGTTGGTGAAGTTGGCCAGCGGCATCTCGAGCCCCATCCAGGTCCCGGTCACCAGCGGCGGCGTCGAGCCGGTGGTGAACGCCACCTGGGACTCCGAGTCGTCGCTCGGCGCGGGCGGCTTGTTGTAGACGCCGTCGGGCCCGAAGTCCGCCAGCTTGATCTTGAGGAGCGTGCCGGTCGGGAACCAGACGTCCATGTGCAGGTGCGTCATCGCCGAGGCGTCGATGGTCTGCGAGGTGAACTCGATCGCGGCGAAGATGAGGTTCGTGTACAGCTTCAGGTCGTCGCCGTAGATCTGCAGGTCGGTGACGTCGGCGTCGTCCCAGTCGGCCGACCACTTGTCCACGTAGCGATTCGGGTAGACGTTGCTGAAGATCGAGATGACGTCCTTGGCGGGCCGGGTCGGGACCGGCGCCAGCCCCGGCGTGAAGGCGCCGGCGTTCAGGTTCACCGCGCCGGCCGCGGCCAGGGTATCGAGCCGGGCGGTGATGACCGCGCTGCCCACCCCGAGCACCCGGATCACCCCGTCGGCGGCGATCGCCACCGAGGAGTCCGAGGAGGTGTAGTCGAAGTATGCCGGGTTGTGGTTCACCAGCACGTCGGTCGCGTCCACCTTGAAGGTGACCCGCGTGCCCTGCACCGCCGTGACCGCCCCGACGAAGGTGTTCACCGTGCGGGGCGACATCACCGGGCGGGGGTCGGCGATCCCGGGCACGAACTCGAACTTCACCTCGTCCACGTAGATGTCGTACCCGGAGTCGCCCTGGGTCGGGGCCGAGAAGAAGAAGAGGCCGCGCTCCGCCCGCAGGCGGGCGGGGAGGGGGATGGGGATGACGTACTTCTTATACGTGGTTCCGATCTGCAGGTTGGCGACCGACGCGTCGTACTTGGAGGTGCCGGTGTTGTCGTTGCCGAGGCCGGCCTTCTCGAGCGTCACCGCCCGGCTCGCCTTGGCGTAGAAGGTCAGCGCCGTGTAGCCCGAGAGGTCGCGCTGCTGGCTGGCCACGAAGGCCCCGCCGGCGTACTTGCCGCCGGGGGCGGGCACCCGGATGCGCAGGCAGGAAGTCCCCTCGTACTGCTCGGCGGTCTGGACGCTGAGGGCGTCGAGCTGCGAGTTCCCGAAGGCGTAGAACTCGACCAGGCCCGTGAACTGGTCCTCGAAGACGATGGGGTCGGTGTTGGGCGGCCAGGGATCGAGGGTCCCGGGGTCGCGCGAGCAGGCCGCCACCGCGACCGCCGTCAGGAGCGCCACCGCGGCGAGGCCGATCAAGCGTCTGAGGGTCATGGGTCGTCTCCGGGCCGGGGACGCGGTCGTCGGGCCCGGGGGCGGGGCCGCCCGACGCGGCGGACGGCCCGCCGGCGGGGGGCGCCCGGGGCCTCCGGGCTTTGCTCGCGCTGCGAACAATGTAGGGGGGCGGGCCGGGACTGTCAAGTGCGGCGGGGTCTTTCCGGCCCCCGGCTACAGTCCGCGCAGTCTGGCACCGCCCACCTCTGGGAGATGACCTTGAAGTCGCAGACCCTCGGCAAGAGCCCGCTGGTGTCCACGCGCCTGGCCTACGGCTGCATGCGCGTCAGCGGCACCATGGAACGCGACCGGCTGACGCCCGCGCTCGAGGCGGCGGGCCGCCAAGCCATACTCGCTGCCTACGAGGCCGGCTACACCCACTTCGACCACGCCGACATCTACGGCAACGGCCTGTGCGAGGAGATCTTCGGCCGGGTGCTCAGAGAAGTCCCCGGCATGCGCGACCGGGTCCTCGTCGGGACCAAGTGCGGCATACGCTGGAAAGGCGACCCCGACCCGTCGGCCCCGCACCGGTGGGACTTCTCCCGCGAGCACATCCTGCGG
>Ga0315287_10001470_pt1 | contig 21723 bp, 13 predicted proteins | sample YL17G11_0_MG_FD_205037 | JGI IMG/M metagenome (GOLD analysis project Ga0315287, IMG submission 205037) | Sediment microbial communities from Yellowstone Lake, YNP, Wyoming, USA - YL17G11_0 | ecosystem: Environmental > Aquatic > Freshwater > Lake > Sediment | place: USA: Wyoming | collected...
CACCAGCTGGGCCGTGTCGAGATGGTCGAAAGCAACTTTGACGCGGCGCGCGCGCTGATCAACGAGAGCCTGACTCAGCTCATGGCGCGCGGCGATTCCTATGGCGCGGCTACCTGCCTGGCGGACCTCGGCAACATCGAGTACCGCATTGGCAACTATGCCGAGGCGCGCCGGCTGGGCAACGAGAGCCTGGCGCTGCGCCGCCGCCTGGGTGACCGGCAGGGCGAGGCGCAGTCCCTCAACACGCTGGGCAATGTGGAATTCTCAGAGTGCGATTACGTTGCCGCCTGGTCGCTGTACAGCGAGAGCCTGGAGATCAAGCGCGACATCGGCGAGCGCTTTGGCATCGCCGCCAGCCTGAACAACCTGGGCAACGTCGAGTACTGCGCCGATAACTTCGCCGCCGCCCGCGCGTTGCACGAGGAAGGCCTGGCGCTGAAGCGCGAGATCGGCGACCGCATCGGCATCTCCTACTCGCTCAACAACCTGGGCAACATCTCGGTCAGGCTCAAGGAGTATGGGCGGGCCTGCGCCGAGCTTAGCGGCGCGATCAGCATCGCCCAGGAGCTGAGCAGCAAGCTGAACATGCTGGCCCCGCTGGCGATCGGCGCCTGCCTGTTCGCGGAGTGCGGCGTGCTGCGCGTCGCAGGGATCGTGGCGGAGGCGGCCGCGCGGCTGGTGGGCGATGCCGGCATCGCGCTTGATCCGATGGACGGCGGGATGCTGGCGCAGGCACAGGAAACCATCAGGCGCGAGTGCGACGCGGCGACGCGCAAGGAGCTGGCAACGGTGGCAGCTGCGATGGATCTCGACGCGGCGCTGGCTCTCACGCTCGCCGAGCTGGCCACGCTCTACCGCCGCGAGACCGGCCGCGAACTCCCCAGCGAAGCTGCCGAGGCCGGCGCGTAGCAGTCCGGCAGCTACGAAGTTGCTGCACAGCTGAGCGCTGCACCTGAGCAGCTACGGCTGCGCCGCGGGCGGGATGGAGATGCAGGCGGACTGCCTCGGCCAGCTATGCCAGCCGGAAAAATCCCTGGCCCACTCGTAAAAGTAGTTGCGCTGCAGGTCCTGTGCCAGGAACTGGCCGGCCACGTCCGTCAGCGTGCCTGTCAGCTGCGCCGTGCTGCCAGCGGCCGCGCTGACGGCGATCTGCGAAGCATTCCAGTTGTACAGGGGCGTATACATGCAGCCGCCGAGATACAGCGTCCCGTCGGGGGCGGCGGCAATGTTGCCAATGGAGGTGGAGCTGCCGTCCATCAGTCCCTGATGCAGCACGTTGCCGGCGGTGTCGAGGCGCAGCCAGAGCAGCGGGCCGGGATCGAAGACGTCGAAGTAATCGGAGCCGGTCTGGATGCTGACGACGTCCAGCAGGCCGTCGTGGAGGGCGAGGCCGCGCAATTCCATGGTCGTTTCACCATCTCCGTATTCATAACCGGGCCAGCGCAAGGCCAGGCTGCACGCGCCCGCGGCGTCGAACCTAAGCAGCAGCGCATCGCTGTAGCCGGTCTCGGGATGGCTGATGTTGCCGGCAATATAGACATTGCCGCTGCCGTCGACCGCCAGCCGCTTGCCCACCTCGCCGGTGCCGTCCTGTCCGCTGCTCCAGCTGTCCACTCGCACCAGGCTGCCGTCCGGCGTGACCCGCAGCAAGGCCACGCTGCTGCGCGGCGAGTTGCGCAGCTGCGCCGTCACCAGCAGCTGGTTGCCGGCTGGGTCGAAGCAGCAGTCAGCGAGGTAAGCATCGATGTAGCCCGGCTCCGTGGTACTGAACTCGCGGTTCCAGCGCGCCTTGAGCTGCGCATCCAGGCTGAGGATCGACAAGTCGGTGGCGTCCGAGGTGTAGACGATGTAGGAACTGCCGTCGGGCGACGCGCACAAACCGGCAACATGGCCGGCGTCGCAGTCCCATACCACGTGCGCCAGCGCACCATCCAGGCTTTCGTCGATCCTGACCAGGAATATATCGGAGCGCTCGTCACCGTGCGTATTGCCCAGGTGCATCTGCCCGGCGACATACAACATGCCGTTGCCGTCGGCGGCGATCTTCTCTACCTGCATTTCGCGCCCCAGCGGATAGTCACCGCCCGGGTCAGGGAAAGTCCACACGCAATCATCCGTTGAATAGCCATTGGGGAATGGTTCGAGGATGTAGCCGACGCAGGCCTCAGGCACAAGCATCGTGCCCGCCAGGTACGGATTGCCGTTGCTGCCTACTGTGAAGCCGCGGGGGATCTCCATATTGCCGGTACCCCACGTGTGCAGCCAGCCGGGGACGCTGACCGACGCGTGCGCCGGAGCGCTTTTGTCCTCTTCCTCATCCACTGCGGTGAGCACAATGGGGAAGTCGCCAAACTGGCCGTAGTCGTGGAACGTCTGCGCGCCACTCTCCCCGTAGGTAAAGGAACTCTGGCCGTCGCCCCAGACCCACTCGTATCTGGCTATCGGGCCGCCGCCCGGGTCATGGCTCGCCGAGGCGTCGCAGTTGACGCGCAGTGGCGGCAGGCCAGTCAGTGGCTCGGCGACGAGCGCCACATCCGGCGGCGCGCCGCGGATGCCCAGCCCGCTGTAGCTCCAGCCCGGGCTGGTTTCGCCCGTCAGGAGCGCTGCCCGCACGCGGTACTGATATTCGCGGCTTTCCAGGCACATGTTTGGCGCCGGGAGATCAGCGAGGTGGGTATACCCGTGATAGGTAGTCCTGGCTTCCCACAGCCAGTCGCCCATTACGCCGTCCGTAAGCAGTCGCGCTTGAACGTAGTAGTAGTGCGCATCAGTTACAACCGGCCAGCTGACCTCGATGCGATCAGCGAAGTTGCGGCTGGCGGTTACCGTGCCGACATCGTGCAGCACGCGATAGCCGCTGGCCGCGCTGCCCGGCGGCCCGGACTGCCCGCCGTTCAGCGTGCGCAGCCGGTACCACACGGTCTTGTTATACGGCAGTTCGGTGAAGCCGGACCACTGCAGATCGTCATAACTTGTCGCGTCGGCCGGCAACGTGGTGAGCTGCTGCCAGCCGGAGACGGGATCGATGGCGCGGTCCACGGCGACGCCGGTTGCGCTCAGGCCGGGGTAGCTTTCCGCCAGCGCCGTCCAGCTCAGGTGGATGCGCATAGCATACGTGCCCCACGTGGCACTTAAGCCCGGCGGCGGCGGCAGGGCCACCTGCTGGGTGAGCGTGAGCAGGTCGAGCGTCGCGGCGTCCTCGTCGTAGGCGGCAACCACCACGTACAGGCTGGCGCCCGACACGGGCTGCCACGTCGAGGGGATGCTGACATTGGCCAGCGCCGTGGGCGTGCTGACCGTCTGCCACTGCCAGCAGCCAGCGCGGAAGTCGGCGATGGCGACGTAGAGCTGCTGCGGGTAGGGCGTGGCCAGCTGCAGGCTGAGCAGGTACGGCGCCGAATCGGCGTATACGCCGTCGAAGCGGTACATCACCCAGGCTATCCCGCCGGCGTACGGCCGAAGGTACGCCAGTCCGGTGTACATCAGCCGGACGCTGGCGGAGTTGTCCATTGCCCGGTTGGCGTCCACCACGACCGGCAGCGCCATGCTGCCCGTCCGCGTCTCCGGCACTCGGGCGGGTGGCAGCGGTATGCCGGCCAGCGCGGTGCTGTCCGCTGCTGTGCCAGGAGCCGTGGGAAGAGTTTTCAGCGCCGGCGCTGACGTGTTGGCCTGGCCCCCCGGCGCGGCGCAGCCGCCAAGCAGCAGCAGCGCGGCGCCAAGCCTAAGCACACCGGGAACCAGCCGATCAGCGATCCCGGACATTGTTTACCCCCATATGCCAGTTTGCGGTAGTCCGTTAATAATATACCGCCGGTTTGCCCGCTCTAAACGCTGCCGGCCACGGCGCGCCCAGCCCGCCATTACAATGAAACTATGGCGGCACAGCCAAGCGAGCTGTACGTCGACGAAGGCGAACAGCGCTGGCCGCTGGTGACCAACCCGGCGGCCAGGCGGGTGCTTGACGCGGTGTTCGCCGAGATTCCGCATGCGCTGCCGCCGCTGCCGCTGGAGCGCCTGCGCCGCGCGCCGCCCTATGCCACGCCGGCAGGCATCGCGATCCGCCAGCGGCTGCGCGGCTCCAGCATCGCCCAGGCCATCGCCGGCGGGCCGGACCTGCTGCCCGACTACTACGAGTACCTGCCCGCGCTGTGGCGTCCGGCGGCCAGGCTGCTCAAACACCGCAGCCAGTCCCAGTACGCCGTGCACGTGCTGAACAAGCTCGATTGGTATCTGCGGCCCCCCGCCGCCATCGAGCCTCCGCCCGGGCTTGCGCCACAGCTTGCGGGCGCGGCGCTGATCCTGCTGGCGCTGCTGGCTGGCGTCTGGCTGTTTGGCGCGAGCTTCTCCTACGATGTCGACTTCTATACCTGGGTGGCGGTACTGGCGGTCATGCTGGCCACGTGCACCCCGCTGCTGCTGGCGTGGCTGCTGCAACACCTGGGCCGGCGCACGGGTTCTGACGTCGCCGCCGTGGAGTTCTTCCTGTACCTGCTGGAAAGCTACAGCGACGCCGAGGCCGTGCCTGAGTCCCACCCGCCGCTGGCCGCCTCAGCCGAGGCACAGAGCATCCCAGGAGCTGACGTGCCCCGTGCGTCCGGCGCTACCGATGTGAGCGGTACCAAGACCCATCAGGCCGATTAGTCAGCGCGCCCCGGGCCGCGGCGATGCGCGCTACGGCTCCAGCCGGATCGCGTACTTCAGATAGCCAAGTTCATCGCCGTAACTGATCGCCGGCTTGTCATCGACTGCCGTGAGGCTGGAGTAGCTGCCCACGCCGGGCCAGGTCGCATCCACGGTCTCCGGCACTCCCCAGGCAGCGCCTTTAGAGTCCAGCGCCTGCACGTACTTCAGGGCGCAGTTGGTAGCATCGTAGTAGCTCACCGCCGGCCGGCCGTTAATCACCGCCAGGGATGTGTGCGATCCGACATCGCCGGCGCTGTCCAGCGTGGCAATGTCCCACTGCTCGGCCTGGGGGTTGTACCAGGCGTACTTCAGGTCGCACTGCGTCTCGTTGTAATAGCTGATGCCCAGATCGTAGCTGACTCGCGCCATCGAGCAGTAGCTGCCGACGGCGTCCAGGCAGTCATCCACCAGCGTCGGCGGATTCCACACTCCGTCGAGATCGGCGCCGGCAATCCTGAGATCATTGCTGAAGTCATCGTAGAAGCAGATGACGGCCAGACCGTCACTGCCCGCGGCCAGCGAGGAGAACTGGCCTTTGGCGACGGTTTCCGGCGGGTTCCACGCGAGTCCGAGGGCATCGCTGGCATGGATGTACTTCACCCAGCCAGACGATGAGCAGTAGCCGATCGCCGGAACCCCCTCGATCACTGCCAGGCTGCTATACCGGCCCAGGATAACGCCGGTGTCGGGATAGGGGTCCAAGTACTGCGCCGCGCCCCAGGCATCGCCCACGGTATCGCTGGCGCGGATGTACGCCAGCGCGCCGTCTTTCAAATCCGTGAATACTTCGGCCTCGCAAAAGCTGATCGCCGGGTTGCCGCTCACGACCGCCAGTGAGGTGTAGGAGAAGTCGAGATATCCGAGTCCATCCCTGAGTTTCTGGGGAGTACCCCAACTGAGGCCCTGTGCATCTTCCGCCCGGACGTACTTGAGGCCATTGGCTTCCTCCATGGATGTTTCTTCGCAGTAGCTGATCGCCGGGCAGCCGTCGACTACGGCCAGCGAGGGAAAGCCGCTGCCAAAGCCGATGCCATCCACATTCAGCAATTTCCAGTCGGAATTCGCCGTCAGCACAAGTTTTTGCACTGTTGCCTGGTCTCCGCCGGCGGCGATGACTGCTACGAAGGTGTATCCGGCCTGCGACTTGTGCCGAGTATTGTCCAGCGCCAGCACCTGATCGCCACTGAATGGGCCTTCGATCTGCCAGCGGCCGCCGCTGTAATCTCCCAGCGCCACATAGGCCGCGTCGCCATCCGGAATGGTCATCATGACCTGGAGGCTCATAATCTGCTTTTCGTACGGCTTGAATCGGTAGATGCCGAAGGCCATCGCGTCCGTGGCCGAGGCCAGCTGCAGCGCCGTGCCGTCGTCAACCGCGTTCAGTGAGCGGCTGGTGGTGTCCCGGCCGTGGATCTCGGTAACGAACACGATGCTCGCCGCGCGCGGGTCCGGCAACGGCGGCAGCAGCTCAGCCAGCTGCAGGCTGTTCCCGCCAGGTGCTACATCAGGGGGTGGCGATTGCCCGGCCTGCTGTTGCCCGGCACAGCCTGCCACCTGCAGCGCAGCGATCAGCAATATCAATAAACCGATCCGGTCCATAGGCCATCCTCCCGGAATCTCGGCAAGTTAACCCCGCTGTGGGAATTATAACTTTGCTTTTCCACAAAGCGAAGCCGAGCCGGCAGGTTCGTTAGTAACTCACCTGCCCGGTGCAGCCGGCGCCACGCCGCAGGACACGGGTAGCACCTCGCCGCCCGCCCTGCTATACTGCGCGCATGGCATGGGGAAAGGTACCGCTTACTGAAATGCGTGAGCGCCAGGGACGCAAGCTGAGGCGTTTTCTGACCCGCAAGGTGTATCCATACTGCCCGTTCTACAAGCGGATGTTCGACAGCCTCAAGCTTGATCCCGACAGTATCCGCTCGGTGCACGACCTGCGCCGCCTGCCCTTCACCAGCAAGGCCGACCTGCTGCCGACTGAGGAGAATCCCGACCGCTACCGCGACTTTGTCCTCCAGCCCAGCCCGGAGCAGATCAAGGGCGAGCTGACGATCACCGACCGCATCGCGTTGTTCGCCAAAAGCCAGCTCTACCTGCGCAGCATCCAGGACCAGATCCTCGACGAGTACCTGCCGGTGCATACGACCTTCACCACCGGCCGCACCAGCCTGCCCACGCCGTTCGTCTACACGCTGCGCGACATCGAAATCACGCGCGAATGCGGGCGCCGGCTGTTCCAGGCCGCCGGGCTGGACCGCCGCCACGATCGCGGGCTGAACGCGATGCCCTTCGCGCCGCACATCGCCTTCTGGCAGGTGGTGCACGCCGGCCTCGCCGTCGGCCTGCTGTTGCTGCACAGCGGCGGCGGCAAGGGCCTGGGCACGGAAGCGATCCTGCGCCTGGGCGTCTCCGGCAAGCCGACAGTGCTGATCGGCACGCCGGGCTACATCATGCACCTGGCGCACGCCGCCGAGGATGGCGGGTTCCGCATCGACTCGATCCGCAAGGTGGTCGTGGGCGCCGAGCGCGCCGGCCCGGAGTACAAGCAGAAGCTGCGCGAGCAGCTGGCAAAGATCGGCAGCCCGGACGTGCAGGTCGTGGCGGTCTACGGCTTCACCGAAGCCAAGCGCGCCTGGATGGAGAGCGCCGACGCGCCGGACTGCCGCTACCTGACCTACCCGGACTTCGAGATCTTCGAGGTCATCGATCCGACGACGGGCGAGAGTGTCCCCGAAGGCGCGCCGGGCGAGATCGTCTACACCTACATCGCCGGCTCGGGCACCGTCGTGCTGCGCTACCGCACGGGCGACATGGTCAAGGAAGGCCTGATCAACGCTACCTGCCCGTACAGCGGCCTGACGCTGCCGCTGCTGGGCCGCACGATCTCGCGCGTCAGCGAGATCAAGAAGGTCAAGGAGACGCTCGTCGACTTCAACGAGCTGTTCGCCTACTTCAACGCCCAGCCCGAGATCGTCGACTGGCAGCTCGTGATTTCCAAGGCCGAGGGCCAGGAATTTGGCCGCGATGCGCTGACGCTGCGCGTCGCCCTGGGCGAGGGCGTGGACCCGGCGGTGTTCGAGGAGCGCCTGCGGCGCGAGTTCAAGGCGCAGACCGAGGTCGCGCTGGACGGGCTCGAATACCTGTCGCGCGGCGCGCTGTCCCTTGAACTGGGCCTCGACACGCTGCCCAAGGAATCACGCATCCTCGACAAGCGCCCGAAGTAGCGGCGCTGCGCCTGAGATGGTGCGGACATTCCTGTCCGCCACCGGGAGCGCGGGACAGCGGCCTGCCGCAGTGCGATGATCACTCGCCGATGCGTTTGGGTAGCATGTAGTGGCAGACCTATTGTCCTGCTGTTACAATTTGCATGACATTGGCTTTGGGTGCGCGGATCTCAGATGCGCTACGGAGCGGGACGGTGACATCAGGGATTGTGTATAAGGCAATGGGAGGTAGCGTCATGGGCGTTACCAGTCGGGTACTGGCGATATTGTTCTTGTGTGTTGCGTTGGCAACATGCAAAGGCGGCGCGCCGAATCTGAGCAGCACCTCGCCTGAGGCCGCGCCCGCCGGCCACAGCACCCCAGCAGTACAGCCGTTAGGCAATGGCCTGGCCGGGCTGCCAGCCCCGCAGGAGCTGCTGAAGCTGCTGCCTGCACAGCACGCAGCCAGCTTCACCATGGCACAGGGCTATAAGGATGGCGCGGAGTTCAACAGCTCGCTGCCCAATGGCCTGGTCAGTCCGTCGGGTACAACAGCGTTTTTCGCGCCTGACTTCAATCCTGCCACTGACTCAGGTCTGACCGGCGTGGCTTACTGCATCTACCACTACATCCTGCTTAGTCCGGCCACCGGCGCGCTGATCACGTTTAACTGGCAGACTGCCCCCAACGGCGGGCAGTGGCTTTATGCGCTGGCCAGCTTCGACGCCAACCGCTGGGACTGGTTCGCCGGCCCGACCAGCGGGTGGGTGACCGTGGCCCGGCTTAAACCCTACATGACAGCTGCCGACGACTTCTTCCTCGTCATCGCCGCGATGGGAAGTAACAGCTGCCGCCTGACCGATATTCAGATTAAGGGCGTCGAGCCACCGCTGGCGCAGCTCACCGCCGATGTGAACAGCGGCACGGCGCCTTTGTCAGTGCGCTTCGACGCCAGCGGCTCGCACGATCCGGACGGCACTATCACCGACTACGAGTGGGACTTCGACGGCGACGGCAGCTTCAGTGAAACCGGCGCTGAAGCCCTTGCGCGCGGCGCCAGTCAGCCGGCAGCGTACATCTATCGGGCAGGCGGCGACTACGACGCCACGGTGCTCGTCACGGACAACGATGGCGCCCAGGCCCTGGCCAGCGTAACTATCCATGTCAGTTCGTTGCTGCAGGTCGAGCTTACCGCTGATGTAGTGAGCGGTGATGCGCCCCTGACGGTTACATTCACGGCTGCGGCATCTGATCCCGGCAGCGGGATTGCCAATTATGAATGGGACTTCGATGGCGATGGAGTATTCGGTGAGGCTGGGCAGGAAGCTGCCGCCGGGGGTTGTGCTAAGCCCGCGCCGTTTATATACGATAACGTAGGCGTTTTTCCAGCGGAAGTGCGTGTAACCAGTAACGCTGGCGCGCAAGCCTTCGACAGTGTGTCCATTGCTGTCAGGCAGCTGCCACAGGTTGAGCTGAGCGCTCAACTCCCCGGCGGGCCTGCGGACCATATTGTGCAGTTCACAGCCACTGCATCTGCACCCGGTGGAATGATTGTCGATTACGAATGGGATTTTGATGGCGACCTGGTCTATAACGAACCAGGCGATGAAATTGCGGCGCGAAACGACCCCGGCCCGCTTAACGTTTACTACCAGCAGGATGGTAAGTATTCGGTGCTGGTGAGAGCTACTGACGATGCTGGTAGGACGGCGGAGGACTCAGTGCTGATCAAGGTTGGTGTCCTGCCTCATGCTGTACTACTATCGGATAATCAGCTAGGCGAGGTCCCGCTGAGTATTACTTTCGATGGGTCGCGGTCGTATGACGAGTGGGGCACGATCATTGACTACGAGTGGGACTTTGACGGCGATCAGCTCTTTAATGAGACCCACAACGGCGAGGACGTGGCGCACGGAAACTCTACGCCACCAGCATATATTTACGTACACCCAGGGCAGTTTAGAGCAACGCTGCGCGTCACAGACGACAACGGCGCAAGCGATAGGGACACTTTGCTGACAGATGCGCACGGCTGGGAAATCATCACCATCGACGATCCGGACGGAGTGGATGCGGGCTATGACATCAGTATGGTGCTGGTTGATCAGCGGCCCGCCATCGCTCACACCACTCACGGAGACAGCACATTACGTTTCACACGCAGCTCGACTTACTATGGCGCAGACCCGGCTGACTGGACTACCGTGACGCTGGACAATGTCAACAGCCCGCTGCACTGCAACCTGGCTAGTATCATTGGCAATCCGGCAATCAGCTTTTACCGCGACTCTGGCAATGGCGCCTTGCTCTACTTGCGCAGCACTACGCCGGATGGTGGCAATCCAGCAGACTGGATCTCGCCGGTTGAAGTAGACGCCGCGGGCAATGGGCGGGGTTACGATAGCTCGCTGGGCAGCAGCGGCGGGCATCCTGCTATCGCATATTATGATCAGGGCAGCAGCGACCTGCGCTACGCCTATTGCTCTACAGCAAACGGGAATAATGCTAGCGACTGGTCGACTGTGCTGGTGGACGATGGCGGTGCAGGGGCAGCCGGCTGGCAGCCAAGCTTAAGTGGGGCAGCCGGTAGCCCAGCAATAGCCTACTGCGCTACCGCGGCGGATTCTGACCAACTGATACGATTCGTCCGCTCAAGCACAGCCACTGGCGCTCACACGTCTGACTGGTCGAACGTAGTCACCGTCTATCACTCAGCAACCAGCGCGTTGTACCCGTCGCTGGGGAGCGTGGAAAAGCCGGCAATTGCTTTTCAGGATGGCAATAATCACCTCTGCTACGTGCGCTCAACCTCCTTTGATGGAGGCGCCGGTTCATGGAACGGGCTGACGACGGTCGACGATGACGGCTCAACAGGTGCTTACGCATGCCTGCGTGTCTGGGATACGCCGCTGATCGCGTACTACTGCCAGCAGGAAAGCGACCTGCGATTCGCCAGGTCCAGCACTTATGACGGAGACGGCAGCAACGCCTGGCAGGATAAGCAGACCGTGATGTCCAGCGGGTCGGTTGGCCGCTTCCCGTCGGTGATCATGCTGTCCAACAACCGCCCAGCCATCGCTTTCCGCAACGACGACACCCAGGCGCTGATGTACGCCATCGGCTATTAGCATTTGCGCGCTGTCGCTTGAGCTCGGCCTGGACACGCTGCCCAAGGAATCGCGCATCCTCGACAAGCGCCCGAAGTAGCGGCTGGCCACAGCCCGCTGTGATTAGCTGACGGCTGAGGCGGACAGCAGCCGGCGAAGGCTGGCGCCTGCGGGTAGAATCATGTGGCCGCCGATGGAAGCGGCAAAGATGAGCCGCCTACTTGTGACCGGCGGCCGGCCGGCGCTGCGCAGCCGGCAAGCTCTGTGGTGGGAGATGACGAAATGCTGTCAGCAACCCGTTTGCTTACGCTGCTTGGTCTGATGATCGCGCTGGCCGCGCTGACTACCTGCGTGGGCGGCGGGCCATCCTCCGGGACGCCGCGCAGCGACGGCGCGGCACCTGCCACCGCCGCCGGGAACAGCGGCCCGGCCTTCGGCCACAGCGCCCCGGTGCTGAAGCCTGCGGCGGGCGGTCTGCCCAGCCTGCCGGCGCCGCGCGAGTTGCTGAAGCTGCTGCCACCTGGCCGCCGGGCCAGCTTCACGCCCGCCCAGGGGCACAAGGATGGCGCGGACTACAACGGCGCGCTGGGCAGCGATAACGTCAGCCCGGCGGGCAGCGCGGCGGGCTTTGCGCCGGCTTTCCATCCCGCCAGCGACTCGGGCCTCAGCGGCCTGGCCTACTGCATCTACGACTACATCCTCCCCAGCCCGTCCACCGGCGCGCTGCTCAGCTGCAACTGGGGCACCGCGCCGGCTGACGCCAACTGGTTCATCGGTCTTGCGAACTTCGACGCCAACCGCTGGGACTGGTTCGCCGGGCCCTATGACGGGCCGATGACCGTGGCCACCCTCGGTACTTACATGACGGCCAGCGACGACTTCTTCCTGGTCATGGCGGTGATGGGCACGACGGCGGCCAGCCTCACCGAAGTGCAGATCCTGGGCGTGGAGCCGCCGCACGCGCAGCTCACCGCCGACGTGGGCAGCGGGCTGGCCCCGCTTGCCGTGACCTTTGACGCCAGCGGCTCGTTTGACACGGACGGCAGCATCGTGGACTACGAGTGGGACTTCAACGGCAACGGCACCTTTAATGAGGCGGGTGCGGAAACCGCGGCGCACGGCGACAGCACGCCCGCGACGTATACCTACAGCAGCGCCGGCGACTTCGAGGCCACCGTGCGCGTCACTGACGACGACGGCGCGCGGGCGGCGGCCAGCCTGCTGATCAGCGTGAACACCGCCCCGACCGTGCTGCTGGCTGCTGACGTGACGTCGGGCGAGCCGCCGCTTAACGTGACCTTCACCGCGACGGTCAACGACGCCAATGGCACGATCAGCGCTATCGAGTGGGACTTCGACGGCGACGGGACGTTTGGTGAAGTGGGCGCTGAAGCCAGTGCAGCGGATGATGCCACGCCGCCCGTCTATACCTACAGCTCGCCGGGCAGCTTCGATGCCGCGGTGCGCGTGACGGACAACGACGCGGCCCAGGCGCAGGACAGCGTGACAATCGCTGTCGGCGCGCCGCCGCAGGTCGAGCTGAGCGCGGACGTGACCAGCGGGCCCAAGCCGCTGGTGGTGACGTTCACGGCCACCGCCGCCGACCCCGGCGGCAGCATCACCGACTACGAATGGGACTTCGACGGCGACGGCACCTACAACGAGGCGGGGGAGGAGCTGGGCGCGCGCGGCGATGCCACGCCCGTACCGTACGCCTACACCAGCCCCGGCACCTTCACGGCGCGCGTGCGCGTCACGGACAATGACGGCGGCACGGCGACCGACACGCTGGACATCACCGTCACCAACACGCATCCCACGGCGGTGCTGAACGCCGACGTGATGGAAGGCGACGCGCCGCTGACAGTCACCTTCGATGGCAGCTCCTCCGTCGATGCCGACGGCAGCATCGTGGACTACGAATGGGACTTCAACGGCAACGGCATCTTCAATGAGAGCGGCAACGGCGAGGACACCGCGCGCGGCAATCCCACGCCGCCCGCCTACACCTACACGAACCCCGGGCCGCGCACGCCGCGGCTGCGCGTCACCGACGACGACGGGGCGACCGACACGGGAATGCTGAACATCACCGCGCACGGCTGGAAGGTCCTCACCATCGACGATCCGGTGGGCCTGGACGCCGGCTACAACATCAGCATGCAGCTGATCGACGGCCGGCCGGCGATCGCGCAGGCCACGCTGACCGAGCGCACGCTGCGCTTCACGCGCTGTGCCACGGCGGACGGCGCCAGCACGGCGGACTGGACATCGGTGATGCTGGACAACGTCAACAGCCCGCTGCGCTGCAAGCTGGGCAGCCTCGCCGGCTATCCCGCGATCAGCTATTTCCGCGACTCCGGCACTGGCGGCCTGCTGTATACGCGCAGCACCACGCCGGCCGGCGACAGCGCGGCGGACTGGTGCGCGCCGGTAGAGGTCGACGTGGCCGGCAGCACGCGCGGGCTGGACAGCTCCATCCGCAATATCAACGGGTTCCCGGCCATCGCTTACTTCGATCAGGGTAACGGCGACCTGCGCTTCGCCTACTCCAGCAGCGTCGACGGCGCCAGCGCCAGCGACTGGTCGAGCCTGATCGTTGAGGAAGGTAGCACGGGCGCGTCCGGCGGCCAGCCGTGTCTGACGACGATCGGCGGCTACCCGGCCATCTCTTACTGCGCTACCAACGGCTTTTTATATCAGATCCGCTACGTGCGCTCCAGCACTGCCTCGGGCACGAACGTGGCGGACTGGGCAGGCAAGACCACCGTCTACACTTCGGCCAGCAGCGCCCAGTATCCGTCACTGATGATGGTCAACGGCGACCCGGCAGTGGCGTTCCAGGACGGCGACTACTACCTGCACTTCACCCGCTCGACGGACTCCGTCGGCACGGCGGGCACCTGGACGCAGGACGTGGTGGTGGACAACGCCGCCAACACCGGCGAGTATGCCTCGCTGCGCTTCAGCGACGGTGTGCCGCTGATCGCCTACCACTACCAGACTGGCAACGACCTGAAGTTCGTGGCGGCGACGTCGGCGACCGGCGCTGCGGCCGGCGACTGGGCCAACAAGGAGACGGTGCTGGCGACGGGCACCGTGGGGCGCTTCTCCTCGCTGATCATCCTGGCCAGCGGCAACCCGGCCATCGCCTTCCGCAACGAGGATACGGCGGCGGTGATGTACGCGATCAGGTACTAGCAGCGCCAAGGTCTGCCGGCCGCCCAGAGCAGGCAAGCCCCGCAAGCGCCTGAGCGCTAGTTCGGCAGGTCGACGCCGATGCCGACGGTGGCCTGCGGGTCGTTCTGCAGGTCCTCCACGCCCACCACGACGTTCACGCTGTCGCCGATGGGAATGCGGCCGTAGGCGTTGAGCTTGGGGTCCGCGGTGTCGAAGAGCATCACGTCCACGCCGCCGCCCTGGGGCAGGTTGTAGGCCGCGCCCACGCCCAGCTCGCCGCGGTAGACTCCGCCGCGCACACTGAAGGCGTCCAGGTCGCCCCAGCCGAGCAGGAAGTTGAAGTCGTTCTCCTCGCCAATGTTGTCCGAACCCACCGACAGGTACGCGTCGTCGTAACCGATGGCGGCGTTGATGTCGCCGACGTAGGTGTCGTCGTTGTTTAGGGAGTGGCTGTTGTTCTTATCCACCGCGCGCACGGTCACGCCAGCCTTGAACTTGACCTTGGAACCGACGCTGCTGAACTTGTCGAGCTTGCCGCGCGCGTCGCCGATCGCGCCGCCGGCGTCGTCGATCAGCCCGTTGGCGTTGTTCATCACGTCGTCGGCCTTGTCCAGCGACTGCTGCAGGCGCTCAAGCGTCTTTTTCGCCTCTTCCAGCGTCTCCTTGGTCAGATGCACGCTGTCCTTGAAGTCCTGCTGCACCTGCGGATCGGACACCAGCTCGTCCAGCTGCTTGCTCAGGTGGTTCAGGTTGGTGCTGACCTCGCTCAGGTCGCCGGTCATGCCCTTGAGCGTCTCGGCGTACTTCGGATCTTTGGCCAGGTCCTTGATCGAGACGCTGGCGTCCTCCAGGTTCTGGGACAGCGCGAGGAAGTGCACGCTCATTTTCTGCACGTTGTTCAGCGATGCCGTGACGGCGCCCTGGTTCGTCGTCAGCAGCGCCGTGGCTTTGCCGATCAGCGTGTCCACGTTCTGCATGCTGCTGCTCAGCTCGGTGGTTAACTTGTTGATCGTCCCTCCCAGCGGGGACTCGCCGCCAAACAGCTGGCTGCTGAGCGCACCGGTCACGGACTTCAGCTGGGCGGAAATGTAGTCTTCGGAGGAGCCGCTGGTGAAGGTGTAGCCGGACATGGTGGCATCGATCAGCGGCGGCACCGTACCCGGGTCAATGGTCAGCGACTTCTCGCCGATCAGGCCTTCCTGGCTGATGATGAATTTAGCGTCGGAGTAGATCCTGACAGGGATCGTCACCCGTCCGCGGCTGTGGATCTTCTGATTCAGCCGGATCTTGGCCTCGGTGATCATCGGCGAGTCGGCACTCTCCTGAACCGCGTAGACATCCTCGACGTAGCCGACGTCGTAGCTGCCCATCTTCAGCGGCATCCCCGGGCGCAGCCCGGTACCGCTCTCAAACTGCACGAGCACGAAGTAAGTGTGGAGTCTCAGCGTCGCGCCCTGCACGAGCTGGGAGATCCCGTACAGCATCCCCAGCACGATCAGCACGACCGCCCCTACTTTCGCCACGTCACTCATTTCCGCCCGCTCCTTTGCTCATTGGCACCGCATCCTCACTGACTACTCCGGCACACTGTCGCTGGAATCAGCCAGCTCGGAGGCGTACATGCGGATCTGGTCGCGCCAGATGCCAGCGAATTTCTTGACCTGCTCGTCCGTGCTGTGCAGCAACTGGTCCGGCGTGCCCACCGTGACCGACAGGCCGTCGTGGATCAGCACGACGTGTGTCGCGATATCGTGGATGCTGGGCAGGTCGTGGCTGACGACCAGGCTGGTCACGTTGTACTTTTCGTTCATCTCGGCGATGAGTTCGGTTACCACCGCCGACATGTGCGGGTCCAGGCCCGTCGTCGGCTCGTCGTAGAGCAGGATCTTCGGCCGGTAGATCAGGCTGCGCGCCAGCGCCACGCGCCGCTGCATGCCGCCCGACAGCTCGCCGGGCAGCTTGTCCGCCGCTTCGGCCATGTCCAGCTCCGCCAGCAGGTCCATCACCTGCGGCAGCACCTTGCGCCACGGCTCGCGCTCCACGTAGTGCGGATAAAAGCCGACGTTCTGGCTGACGGTCATGCTGTCAAACAGCGCGGAGCTCTGGAAGACCATGCCCATCTTGCGCCTGACGTCCCGCCACTGGCGCTCGTCCAGGCGCGTGACATCCTCACCATCCACGGTGATCCGCCCGCGGTCGGCGGCCACGAAACCCATCACCAGGCGCAGGGCGGTGGACTTGCCCGAACCCGAAGGGCCGACCAGCGCCGTGATCTGGCCAGTCGGCGCCGTGAAGCTCACGCCGCGCAATACCTGCTGCTCGGCATAGCTCACCCACACGTCCTCAAATGCAATCATGCCCGCCTTTCCTTACCTCGTGCGCTGGCCAGCCGTGCCTTCGCCCCGGCATGCTCCGGGCGTCCCCAGCGCCGGGACGCCATTCCGCTAGATATGTATCTTGATACCGCGCAAGGTAATCGTCAGTAACAGGTCCAGAACATACAACAGCAGGATATTGATCACCACGCTGGAGGTCACCGCGCGGCCGACGCCCGCGGCGCCGCCCTGAGCGCGGAAGCCGTAGTAGCAGGCCGTCAGCACGATCGCCGTGCCAAAGACGATGCTCTTGATCAGGCATTGCACCACGTCGCCCCAGTCCACGAGCATCTGCACGCTGGCGGTGAACGACGTGTACCCCATGCCCGTGGTCTGGTGCGCCACGTAGTAGCCGCAGTACCAGCCGGCATAGCCGGCAAACACGTTGACCACCGGCGTCATCAGGACGCAGGCCAGTACGCGCGGCGCGGTCAGATACCAGTCGGGATCAGTGGACAGCGCCTTGAGCGCGTCGATCTGCTCGCTGATCTTCATCGTGCCGATCTCGCTGGTGATCGTGGCGCCGATCTTGCCCGCCAGCACCGTGCCGCCGAACAGCGGGATGATCTCGCGCAGCAGCATCAGCAGCAGCATGCCGCCGATCAGCGAACCGGCGCCGCGCTGGTACATCTCGTCGGCCATGACGTAGGAGAACACCGCGCCGCCGAAACCCAGCACCAGCATCGTGATCGGGATGGAGTTGACACCCAGCATCACCATCTGGTGGATCGTCAGGTTGGCGTCCAGCCGCCCGCGCACGATCATCTTGAGCACACGCCACGCCAGTAGCGTGACGCCCCCGATGAACTCCAGCACCCGGCTGACGTAGAACAAAAATGCCATCCGCTTCCGCCTGAGCAGTCATTCTACCCTAGCGCCTGTTTCACCCCAGCCTGAGCCAGTTGTACAGCGCCAGCTCGAAGGCGAAGCGCGAATTGAGCCGGCTGGCAATCAGGTACAGCGGCAGCAGCAGCGAAAGCAGGCTTAAGCCGTCGCTGGTGCCCACATGAAGGCCCACTTGGGGCAGCGTGAGCCAGACGATGACAAGCGCCACCGCCCAGGTCAGCGCCGTGCGCGGATGCAGGATGGACAGCAGCCCCATGCGGTCTTCCTCGAAGACCGGCGAGGGCAGCATGCGGAAGTAGTAGTTCACGCGCTCGCTCAGGCTCTGGCCGCCGTTGCTTTTCAGCACGTCGCTGATCGCCCGCTGGGTGGGCAGCAGCAGCGCGCCCTGCACGCGCGTCTGCATCTCGAACTCCTCGGGATCAAGGTAGGGATCGAGGAAGTACAGGCGGCGTCCCAGGTCGCTCATCGCCATGCTGAACGCCTGCAGCTTGCGGCGGTAGTCAGCCTGCAGCATGAAGTACAGCACGGGCAGCAGCAGCGCGGCGGCGGCGATGTGCGCCAGCGCCGGGATGTCGGGCGTCAGCGACGGCGACCAGGGCAGCAGCGCCTCGGCCACGGCGATCACGATGCCGGCCAGCGTCGTCAGCCGCCCGGCGCTGTCGCGCGTCCGCGTCAGGCGCTCCTCGCGCGCCAGCAGCCACGGGGAATAGCGGCGCTCCTGCCACGACACGCTTTGAGTTTAGCAGAGCCGCGCCGCCAGGACCGGTCTCAGCCCCGGTGGGGCGGGACTCCGTGCCCGCCATCCTAATAATACGGCCGGCGCGGAGTGCGGCCCCACCTCTTTCCTGGTCCTGTTCCCTGATGCCTATTCCCTCGCCGCCGCCGGGCGTTTAAACTATGCAGGAAAAGGAGGTCGTACGATGAAACTTGAGGGCCATACGCTGTACGTCAGCCTGGTGGAGGAATACCCGTTCATTGCCGCGGCGCTGGCGCAGTACAACCCGCGCTTTGCCGCGCTGCCGGACGAGCAGCTGGCCGGGCTGCTGGGGCCGAGCGCCACGCTGGCCAAGCTGGCGCGCCTGGGCCAGCTGCCGCTGGTCGACCTGCTGGTGTTCATCGCCGGCGCGATCCGCCGCGAGACCGGCGAGCAGCTGGACGTCGACACCGAGAGCTACGAGCTGTTGCAGCGCGCCAGGCGCGAGCAGCTCAAGCTGCTGCTCGGCGACCTGCACAGCGGCCACGACCCCCGCGAGATCAAGCGCCGCTTTGCCGAGTTCATCGGCGACGTCTCGCCCGAGGAGATCGCCGAGGTCGAGCAGGCGCTGGTCGCCGCCGGCGTGCCGGTCGAAGAGATCCACCAGCTGTGCGACGTGCACGTCGAGGTGTTCAAGGGCGCGCCGTCGCTGTACGGCGCGGCATCCGCGCCCCCCGGGCATCCGGTACAGACCTTCATGGCCGAGAACCGCCAGTTCGAGCGCTGCGCGCGGCGGCTCAGCGAGCTGCTGGGTGGCCTGGGCAGCCCGCCTGACGAAGTGCCCTACGTGCTGGTCTCCGCGGAGATCAAGCAGCTGGCCGCCGACCTGGCGCAGATCGAGCTGCATTACCAGCGCAAGGAGCACCAGCTGTTTCCGTACCTGGAGAAGCACAACATCACCACGCCGCCCAAGGTGATGTGGGCCGCGCACGACGAGGTGCGCGCGCAGCTCAGGGAGGTGCGCCGCGCGCTCAACCTGACCGACCTGCCGGCGCTGGTTAAGCACGGCTGCAAGCTGGCCAATGGCGTGCTGGAGATGATCTTCAAGGAAGAGCACATCCTGCTGCCGATGGCCCTGACCACGCTGACTGAGGAGGAATGGGCCGACGTGCTGCGCGGCGAGCGCGAGATCGGCTATGCGCTGGTCACGCCCGACCCGGCCTGGGCGGCGGCAAAGCTGGGCGCGGTCGCGCCGTCGGCGGCGATCGCCGGCGGGCTGATCAGCCTGGACACCGGCGCGCTGACCGCCGAGCAGGTGAACCTGATCCTCTCGCACCTGCCGCTGGAGCTGAGCTTCGTTGACGAGAGCGACACGGTGCGCTTCTACTCGCACGGCGCGCAGCGCATCTTCGCCCGCACGCCGGCGGTGATCGGCCGCAACGTCGAGAACTGCCACCCGGCGACGAGCCTGCACGTGGTGCGCAAGATCATCGCGGCCTTCCGCAATGGCGAGCGCAACGTGGCCGAGTTCTGGATCCCCTTCAACCAGATGCTGGTGCACATCCGCTACTTCGCCGTCCGCGACGCCGCCGGCTGTTACCGCGGCACGCTGGAGGTCGTCCAGGACATCAGCGACATCCAGGAGCTCGAAGGCCAGCAGCGCCTACTGGATTGGAAATAGCCGCCGCCACTTCTCGGTAGTAAGGCTGGCGTGCGAAAGTGCCGCGCAGCGAGGAACTGGAATTGCCGAGCCTGGCAAAGGCGTGCAGCAGTGTGGTAACGGCAGCGATGCTGCTGACGGTTGGCGCATGCCAGCCGAGTACGCAGTCCGCCACCACGAAAGCGCATCTGCCCCAGCCACCAGAGCCGCACGCCATCGCCGCTCAGCGTACACCAGGCCCACCAGCGGCAAACGTACCGGCCCCGTCGCAGGCGGGCAGCACGCTGACGCTGCCGGGCGGCGAGCGGGTGCCCGTGGTCAGCATCATGCAGCTCGACGCTGATCCGGGTGCATACCGCGGGCTGATTGCGCTGGCCGGCCGCGTGATGCTCAGCGATCCCGCCCGCAGCCAGTTCGTGCTGCTTGACGCGTCGATGGGGCCCAGCAAGCGCGCGTCCTGCGGCGGGGACTGCATGCTGCCGCTCACGGTGGCGCTTGAGCAGTACGAAGGCAGCCTGCCCGTCGCCAATGCGGACGTCGTCGTGCTGGTCGACGTGAGCCAGGCCGGCCAGGAGACCAGACTGGAGGTGCGCGAGGTGCGCCAGGGCGACAAGGTGATCCTCAAGAAGAAGTAGCACGGACATCCTGCGGTGGCGCGGGCTGGAGGGCGGCCCGTCACTGGCCGCTCTTCAACTTCCGCCGCGAGCAGCAGCGGGCAGTGACGCCCGCCCTCCATTAGCCTAGCACTTCCACCACGCCCCCGTCCGCATCCACGCGCACCAGCTGGCCGTTGGCGATCCCGCCGAGCACGTCGCCGTCGGGCTCGCAGACGAAGGGGATCGCCGCCAGGATCGCGCCCTCGGCGAGGTTGTAGTCCGCGGGCTTGACCGTCACCAGCGCGGATGGCGCGCGGCCCAGCCGGGCCAGCGCCTGCAGCACGACGCAGCCGCCCGAGCTGCCCTTCGTCTCCTTGTAGATCAGCACGCGTCCGGCCAGTGCCTGGCCCTGGTTGGGGTTACCCGCGGCGATGATCACGCCCGTCTCCAGGTCGACGTCGCCGAGAAACGAGAAGCTGCCGGGACAGACCAGCGCCGCTCCCTCGGCCACCCCGCGCACTACCTTGCGTACGTGAACCGCTTTGCCCATCACTGCCACCTCCCGCTTAAGCCCGCGGCGATGCAGCCGTCGACATCCGTCAGCGCTGTATTGCAGCCGATCAGGTCGCCAACGTAGCGCGCCATCTTGACGCTGTCGGTGACCATCGCTGTCACGTTGGGCACCGCCAGCCCGTACTCGCGGCAGGTGCTGGCGCGCATGTGGCTTTCCACCGGGCAGGTGTCGGCGACGACCAGCGCCCCGGCCTGCTCGATGGCCTGCACATAGCCCGCGCTCGCCGCCGCCGCGCGCGTCATGCGGTTCGTGCACACCCAGCAGCGCACGCCCCCGGCGACGCGGCGCCCGCGCAGCAGCTCGGCCACGACGCGCAGCTGCTCCAGGTTGTAGTGCGGGCAGCCCAGCGTGACGAAGTCCACCGCCGCGCCGCGCGGGATGGTGCGCATCTTCTCATAGACGGCGTCGAGATCGCGCTCGGTGACCGTGTAGACAGCCTCGGGCTGGCCGCCCTGGAAGGCCTCCTCGAGCGTGCGCGCCTCGGGGGTCTGGCCGGGGATGTGGAACAGCGTGACCGCGCCGCTGGTGGCCAGCGCCGCGCCCAGGCTGATCAGCCACTCCTGCCGGATCTGCGGCGGCAGGCCGGCCAGCACCGGCACCGCGCTGCCGACGAGCCCGCCGACGTGGAACCCCAGCGCGCTCCAGCCGTCGCACGTCGAGAGCCGCTGCGGCGGCACGTCGATATTGAACAGGTGCGTGCCGCGGCGGTTCGCCGTCAGCAGGTAGCCCATCAGCGGGTACTTGCCGCACACCGCGCTGTAGCGCGTGAGCAGGCCGCCGCGGTTGGTGCGCGCGCCCAGCACGC
>Ga0315287_10001471_pt1 | contig 21721 bp, 25 predicted proteins | sample YL17G11_0_MG_FD_205037 | JGI IMG/M metagenome (GOLD analysis project Ga0315287, IMG submission 205037) | Sediment microbial communities from Yellowstone Lake, YNP, Wyoming, USA - YL17G11_0 | ecosystem: Environmental > Aquatic > Freshwater > Lake > Sediment | place: USA: Wyoming | collected...
CCGGGTCCGCCTCAGTAGCTGTAGAACCCCTTGCCGCTCTTGCGGCCGAGGTGGCCTGCCGCGACCATCCGGCGGAGCAGGGGACACGGGCGGTACTTGGGATCGCCCAGTCCCTGGTGCAGCACGTCCATGATGGCCAGGCAGACGTCGAGGCCGATGAAATCGGCGAGCGTCAGCGGGCCCATCGGATGGTTCATGCCGAGCTTCATCACGGTGTCGATGGCCTCGGGCGTGCCCACGCCTTCCATCACCGCGTAGACGGCCTCGTTGATCATCGGCATGAGGATGCGATTCGCGATGAACCCGGGGTAGTCCGCCGCCTCGACCGGCGTCTTGCCGAGCTGCGTGCAGAGGTCCGTGGCCGTGGCCATCGCCTCGGCCGACGTCGCCTGTCCGCGAATCAACTCGACCAGCGTCATCAGCGGGACCGGGTTCATGAAGTGCATGCCGAGCACGAGCTCGGGGCGCTTCGTGGCGGCGGCCAGCGCGGTGATCGAGATCGACGAGGTGTTGGACGTGAGCATCACGCCCGGCTGCGTCAGGCGATCGAGGTCGGCGAACAGTTTCCGCTTGATGTCGATCTGCTCGATGGCCGCCTCCACCACGTAGTCGACCTGCGCCAGCGCGCCCAGGTCGGTCGACATCGACAGCCGGCCAAGGGCGGCGTCGCGGTCGGCGGCCCCCAGCTTGCCCTTCTCCACGAACTTCGCCAGGCTCTTGGCGATCGTCGCCTGCGCGCGGTCCAGGGCCGGCGGGGCCACGTCCTGCAGGACGACGGTGAATCCCGACTGCGCGAATACCTGCGCGATGCCATTGCCCATCGTGCCGGCGCCGATGACGCCCACGGTCTTGATCATGATGGCCCTCCCTCATCAAAGAGAATGCGCGACACGCCGGCCGGACGCCGGCGCCTGCCCGGACTCTTGCCTGCAGGCTTCCTGATGAGCAGCCGATCGGCATGCTCCGCCCCGAGCACCTCCTGCACGCGCGCGAGGACGACGGCCCCCGACCGTTCGATCTGCTCACACCAGCGGGCGTCGTCGACGGCCACCTCGAGCGCATGGTCCGGCGTCAGCCGCACGCGCGTCACGCGGGCCAGGGCCGCACCGACGGCGAGGCGCCACGCGAACGCCACCTTCTCGGGAGTGAGGGGCGCCGGGCGCGCGGCGCGCGCGGCGACGGAGGTGAGCAGGGGTTGCATCGGTTCCATGGTCGTCCGCCGGAGGGGCAGGAGCGGTCAGTGTATCATTGCGCCGTGCGCCTGATTCTGGCCTCCGCCTCGCCCCGTCGCTCGGAACTCCTGCGCGCCGCGGGATTTGACTTCCAGGTCGTCCCGGCCGATGTCGACGAGCGTCCGCTCCCGGGTGAGTCGCCCGACACGTACGTCCGGCGCGTGGCGCTCGACAAAGCCCTGGCGGTCGCCGCCTGCCTGCCCGACGCCGTGGTGCTGGCCGCCGACACCTGCGTCGTGGTCGACGACGCCATCCTCGGCAAACCGGCAGACGAGGCGGATGCGGCGAGCATGCTGGCCATGCTCTCGGGCCGGCCGCACGATGTGCTCACCGGCGTGGCGGTGATCGGCCCGGCGGGCACCCGGGTGGAGTCGGCCGACAGTCGCGTCGTGTTCGCGCCGCTCTCGGCCGGGGAAATCGCCTGGTACGTGGCGTCCGGTGAGCCCTCGGACAAGGCCGGCGCCTACGCCATCCAGGGACTGGCGTCCCGCTTCGTGGAACGCGTCGAAGGCTCGTACAGCAACGTCGTCGGCCTGCCCGTCGCCCTGGTCTACCGGCTGCTCCGTGAGCAGGGCTTCCTGGGGCGGGCCGCCGATTGACCGGGCCAGACGGCGAGGGTATCCTGAGAGGGAAGCCGTAACCGCTAACCCCCTGCTTATGAAACAGAAAGCCGTCAAGGTCGGAATTACAAGCCTGGTGCTGATCCTGGCCCTCGCGGGCCTGATGTATTCCACGCTCAGCGAAGGCACCGAATACTACAAGCACGTGGAAGAGGTGATGGTGGACCCGGGCGCCTGGCACGGGAAGAACCTCCAGCTCCACGGCTACGTCGTCAAGGACTCCATCCTGCGGAAACCGGATACGCTCGAGTACCGGTTCAAGGTCCAGAACAAGGGCGCCGTCGTCGACGCCACCTACACGGGCATCGTCCCTGACACGTTCAAGGATGATTCGGAAGTCGTGTTGAAGGGCAAGCTGGACGCCCGAGGATTCCACGTGGATCCCAACGGCGTCATGGCGAAGTGCCCGTCCAAATACGAAGCCAAGAAAGGCCTCACCGGGCCCGGCGCCTGATCCGGCCGTACAACCGAGACTCTCACCCTACCCGCCTGTCCCACGCGGCTGATCGCGGAAGGCTGGCGGCCCCTGGTAGACGCAGGAGATCTATGGCATCCCTGGGTTCGTTCCTCCTGATGGCGACGTTCGTCATCTTTGCTTATGCCCTCGCGGCGTCGGTCGCCGGGGCGCGGCGGGGTTCCCGCCAGCTGGTTGAGAGCGGCGTCGGCGCGTTCTACCTGGCCGCCGCCGTCATGACCGTCGCGTCGGCGGTGATCGTTCAGGCCTTCGTCACCGACAACTACTCGATCAAATACGTCCAGCGGTACTCGGATCAGCTCCAGCCGATGTTCTACAAGATCACCTCCTACTGGGGAGGGCTCGACGGCTCGATCATGTTCTGGGTGTTCCTGCTGTCGGCGTTCGGATCGCTCGCGGTGTACGTGAACCGCGACCGGCACCGCGAACTGATTCCGTACGTCGTCGCGATCATCTCGGGGGTCCAGCTGTTCTTCCTCTTCATGATGATCGTGCACAAGAACCCGTTCGAGACGTTCCTGGTGCAGGCGCCGAAGGACGGCCAGGGGCTGAACCCGCTGCTCCAGAACATCTACATGGTCATCCACCCGCCGAGCCTGTACATCGGGTTCGTCGGGATGACGATTCCATTCGCGTTCGGGATGGCCGCGCTCATCACCGGCCATACGGACGATTCGTGGCTGCGCGCCGTGCGCCGGTGGACCATGGTGAGCTGGCTGTTCCTGTCGCTTGGCCTGACGCTCGGCATGATCTGGGCGTACGAGGAACTCGGCTGGGGCGGCTACTGGGGCTGGGACCCGGTCGAGAACGCCGGGCTGCTGCCGTGGCTCACGGCGACCGCATTCCTGCACTCAGTCATCGTGCAGGAGCGGCGCGGCATGCTGAAGGTCTGGAACATGACCCTCGTCATCACCACGTTCTTCCTGACGATCTTCGGCACCTTCATGACGCGCTCGGGGGTCGTCCAGTCGGTGCACGCCTTCGGCGAGGACCGCGCGCTGGCCTGGATGTTTACCGTGTTCATGGTGGTCATCCTCGTCTTCAGCTTCGGGTGGGTCATCAAGCGCCTGCCGATGCTGAAGCCGCGTTACGAGCTGGACTCGTGGATCTCCCGCGAGGCGGCCTTTGTCGCCAACAACTGGATCCTGCTCATCGCCGCGATGCTGGTGCTCTTCGGCACCATGTTCCCGACCCTCAGCGAGGCGCTGACCGGGAACCGGCTGACGGTGGGCCCGCCGTTCTTCAACAGGTGGATGGCGCCGATCGGCCTCATCATCCTCGCGCTGACCGGCGTCGCGCCGCTGCTCGCGTGGCGGCGGTCGACCCTGGCGAACCTGCTGGATTCGTTCCTCTGGCCGGTGGTCTTCGCCCTCGCCGTCTCGGTCGGGTTCGTCGCGCTGGGCGTCCGCGTGTGGTCGTCAGGGCTCTGTTTCGCCCTCTGCGCGTTTGTCGCGGCGACCATCGTCCAGGAGTTCCACCGGGGCGGCATGGTCCGTAAGGAAGCGACGGGGACCGACGCGGTCACCGCCACCATCGGCCTCGTGATGCGCGAGCGCCGGCGCTACGGCGGCTACATCGTCCACCTCGGCATCGTCCTGATGTTCCTCGGCTTCGCCGGTGAGGGCTTCAAGGCCGACGAACAGTTCCTGCTCAAGATGGGGCAGGAAGCCACGTTGCGCCACTTCAAGGTGCGCAACGACGGCGTGCAGGTCACCGACGACGGCCAGAAGCAGATGGTCACCGGGCGCGTCGCGGTGTTCGAGAACGGCAAGCGCCTCGGCACGATGTATCCGGCCCGCTGGTTCTTCCGCAAGCACGAGCAGCAGCCGACGACCGAGGTCGCGATCCGGCGGACGGCCGGCGAGGATCTCTACCTCGTCATGCCGGCCTACGACCTGAAGGATCAATCGATGAGCCTCCAGGTCGTCATCAACCCGCTCATCAACTGGATCTGGTTCGGGTTCGGCATCCTGGTGCTGGGCACCGGCATCGCACTGCTCCCGGAGCGCGCGTTCGCCTTCGCACTCGGGCGCGTGCCGTCAGAGACCGCGACCCCGTAGGGCCGGGGCACGTCAGGAGTTCGATCATGGCGCGGAAGAGGGGCGAGAAGCCCCATCGAGGCGGCCGGGCGGCAGCGTCCGCCCCAGACATGCCGTCGCACGCCTCCGGCGAGATTGCCGGGCTGCAGGCCTGGCATCTGCTGGCGCTGGGGACCATGGCTGCAATGACGGCCGGAGTGTTCTTGACGACCGGAACCCCGATCGTCAACGTGGTATCCGTGTCGGTGGCGATCGCGACCACCGCGCTGGTGGCCATTGGGATCTATCGCACGCTGATGCCCCTGGTCATGCCGGACGCCAGCGAACAGACCGAGATGCTGGGCGGGCGCACCCGCGCCGCGTTCGAGCGCGAGAAGATGCTGGTGCTGCGGTCGATCAAGGAAGTCGAGTTCGACCGCGCGATGCGGAAGATCTCGGACGCCGACTACCAGGAGATGGTGGGCCGCCTGCGCAGTCGTGCTGCAGGTCTGATGCGGACACTGGATGGCGGCGGCCCTGGGTACCGCGAGTTGATCGAGCGGGACCTCGCCACGCGCCTCGGCACGGCCCAGGCCCCGGCGTCTGCGGCCGCGTCGGTGGAGCAACCGCGCCCGGCGCCGGGCGTGTGTCCGGAGTGCGGCGCGGACAACGGCACCGACGCGCGGTTCTGCAAGGCCTGCGGGACCAGGGTGGGGGAGGCGTCATGACCGCGCGAGCCTGGGGCGTGCTGGCGGCAGCGCTGCTGCTGTCAATCGCGGGCGTCTCTGCGCAGATGCCGGACCCGAAGCAGATGTCGGGCATCCCGCTGCCGAGCCCTGAAGTGCCGAAGGGCAGCGTGTCGATCCGGCTGGTGCGCGGGGCGCTGACCAACGTCGTCGCGGGCCATCCCATTGAACTGCACGCGGGCGACAGGACCGAGACGGTCAGGACGGATCAGGAAGGCCGCGCGGTCTTCAGCGGGATTCTCCCCGGGCTCCCGATCCACGCGGGGGCCGTGGTGGACGGTGAGCGCATCGAGACGCAGACCTTCGCCCTCCCGCCCGACGTCGGCGTCCGCCTGGTGCTGGTCGCCGGGGCAGGATCCGGTGGCGGCGCGGTCGGAGGACCGATGACGGGGCCCCCGTCGGCCGCCGTTCCAGGCGAGGTCGCGTTCGGCGGCGACAGCCGCATCCAGATTGAGTTCGACGACGACACGATCGAAGTCTTCTATCTCCTGGACCTCGTCAACGCGAACCCGGCGCCCGTGAACCCGAAGAGCGAACTCATGTTCGAACTGCCGGAGGGCGCCGAGCAGGCGGCGCTGCTCGAGGGATCTTCGACGCAGGCGGCCGTGAAGGGCCGCGTGGTGACCATCTCCGGTCCGTTTGCACCCGGCACCACACCCGTCCAGCTGGCGTTCTCGATGAAGCCGGCGGGCGCCAGCCGATCCCTCGTTCAAACGTTCCCGGTCGCGTGGTTACGGGCGCAGGTCATCCTGACCCGCGCTGGCGCAGTCGCGATGTCGTCGCCGCAGTTCAGCGCATCGACCGAGATGCCCGGCGGGGGGCAGCCGGTCCTGCTGGGCGTTGGCGGTACAGTGGCGGCGGGCCAGGAGTTCTCCTTGTCGCTCACGGGATTGCCGAGCCGGAGCCGCGTCGGCCGTTACGCCACCATCGTGGTGGCGCTGCTCGTGCTGGGCTGGGGCGTGTTCTCCGCGGCGTCGGCGCGTGAGGCCTCTGGTGACGAGGCTCGACAGGCCCAACTCAAGGAACGGCGGGACAAGTTGATGGCGGACCTGGTGCGCACCGAACAGCAGTACCGGTCCGGGGCACTCGACGCCGGGCGCCGCGACGTGCGCCGTGCCGATCTGGTGGCGCAGCTCGAACGTGTCTACGGCGAGCTCGACGAATGCGGCGGGCCGGGCGCGGGGCAGGGACTGCCGGCGTGAGTTTCGACTTCGATCGGGTGGTCGTCGACGACGTCTCGCGCCATTTCGGCCGCCGCAAGGCCCTGAACCGGATCAGCCTGACCTGCAGGGCCGGCGAGATCGTCGGCCTGCTCGGGCCCAATGGCGCCGGAAAGTCCACGCTCCTCTCAATCCTCTCGACGCTTGTGGCGCCCTCAACCGGGAAGGTGCTCTACGGCGATCGCACCGCCGACGATGGCGGGCCGGCCCTGCGGGCACGCCTCGGGCTGCTCGGGCACGACCTCTATCTCTACCCGGAACTCACGGCTCGCGAAAACCTGGTGTTCTTCGCTCGGCTCTTCGGCCTGCGGGAGACTTCGTCCCTGGTGACGGAGGCCCTGACACGGGCGAATCTCGCCGATCGGGCCGACGATGCCGTCTCCGGATTCTCACGAGGCATGCGCCAGCGCCTCGCCCTGGAGCGCGCGCTGCTGCACCAGCCCCGCCTGCTGCTCCTGGACGAACCGTTCACGGGGCTCGACGACGCCTCGGGCCAGGCGCTGGTGGCGCGGCTGAAGGGGCTCCGCGATCGCGGCAGCATCGTGATCGTGGCGACGCACGACCTGGATCTCGCCGAAGGGCTGCTGGATCGCCTCGTCGTCCTGCGCAACGGCCGGCTGCTGCCGGTGGCCCCCTCGTCGGCGAGCCTGCGCGATCGGTACCGCGACACGATCCAGGCGGTGGCCCCGAACGCCTCGACGACGGACGGGCAGCGAGGCGCCCCGTGAAGGACTTCCTGCGCGTCGCCTGGATCGTGATGCGGAAGGACTTCACGGTCGAGATGCGGAGCCGCGAGATCGTCTACACGACCGTCTTTTTCGCCGCCTCGTGCGTGCTCGTGTTCGCCTTCGCGCTGGTCCGCGAGGGACGCCCGCTCGAGGATGCGGCGGCCGGCATCCTCTGGATTGCGATCGCCTTCGCGGGCACGCTCGGGCTCGGGCGCACCTTCGAGCGCGAACGGCACACCGAGACGCTCCGGGCGCTGATGCTCGCGCCGTCGGATCGGCCGGCGATCTACGTCGGCAAACTGCTGGGCATGCTCGCGCTGCTGGCCGTCGTCGAAGCGGTCCTGGTGCCCATGGTGGGTCTGCTCTTTCACGCGCCGTTCCTCGCGAGCCCGTTCTGGATGCTCGCGCTGCTCGCGACGGGCACGCTCGGTTTCGCGTCGGTGGGCACGCTGTTCGCGGCCATGCTGGTACGGGCCCGGAGCCGCGACGTGCTGCTGCCGGTGCTCTTGTATCCGATTACGATTCCAGTCATCATCGCTGGAGTTCGTGGGACAGCGGCCCTGCTGCAGTCGACGCCCGACGAGCCGATGGCGCGGTTCTGGACGGCGCTGCTGATCTTCTTCGACGTCGTGTTCGTCACGCTGTCGCTGTGGACGTTCGAACCGCTGATGACGGAGTCGTGATGACCAGGTACTTCACGCCCCTCGCGTTCCTGCTGCTGGTGCTCTTCGCGGCGGCCCCGGTGGTCATCGCGGGCACGCCCTACGAGCAGACGATGGGGCTCGTGCAGAAGATCTTCTACTTCCACGTCCCGTCCGCGATGATGATGTTCGTCTCGGCGTTCGTCTGCGGCATCGCGAGCGCGATCTACCTGTTCAGGAAGTCCGCGAAGGCGGATCGGCTGGCGCTGGCGGCCGGCGAACTGGTCGTCACGTTCGGGCTGATCGTCATGACCACGGGGCCCTTGTGGGGCCGCAAGGCCTGGGGCGTCTGGTGGCAGTGGGATGCGAAGCTGACATCCGCCCTGCTCCTGTGGATGATCTTCATCGCGTACCTGCTGGTGCGTCGCTTCGGCGGGCCGGGCTCCGAGAAACTGGGCGCGGCGATGGCCATCTTCGGGATGGCCAACGTGCCGTTCGTCTACGTCGCGTCGATGTACTGGCGGACGCTTCACCCGGCCCCGACCGTGGTGCCCTCGCTTCAGCCGGGCATGCGCGGCGCGTTCTGGTTCTGCGTCCTGTCCTTCGTCCTGCTATATGTGCTGATCCTGACGCTACGCCGGCGCATCGAGGACCAGCAGGCGCAGGTCGACCAGCTCTATCTGGCCTTGGAAGACTGACGGCCCGCCACGATGCGGGGCTCATAGCGAAGGCCGGGGCTTCAGCCCCGGCGTGAGGCTTCAAATGAAACAGCGGCTCGTCATGATCGCCGTGCTCGTGCTGGTGGCCGGTGCGCTCGTGCTGGCGCAGCCGCCGCAGGCTCCTCCCGCCACCCCGGATGGCTTCGTTCCGGTCAACTCGCTTCCGCAGGCGGAGCAGTTGCCGGCCGCTCCCATGGTGATTGCCGCCTACTCGGTGGTCTGGGTCGTCCTGATCGCCTACATCTGGATGCTGTGGCGGCGGCTGTCGAAGGTCGAGCGCGAGCTGGCGGACCTGACCCGGCGCGTGCAGGATCGCTAGGAGGCTCAGGATGGGCGAGATGGGCGCCGGACACTTCATCTACATTCCCACGACCGTCGTCTTCGGGATCGTGATTGGCTGGATGCTCGGGTCGCGGGCGGCCAGAGACGCGTATGCCGCCGAGCTCAGGAAGCGCGAGGATGAGGCGGCGCGCAAGGCCGCGAAGGCGGCCAAGGCGGCCAAGGCCGGCGGCACGTCCGCGCCCTGATCTCGGGTCGCCCTCGGGTCAGCGCCCGAGGCGCAGGCGTTGCGCCAGCACGTCCGGCAGCCCGGCGTCGAGAATCCGCTGTTGCGCCTGCTCGACGGGGTACGTCACCCGATAGATGCTCACTTCCCGGCGGTCGAGATCGACCAGTCCGTAGGCCGCCCTCGGATCGCCGTCCCGCGGCTGTCCCACGGCCCCCACGTTGACGAGGTAGCGCGAGTCCTTCCGCAGCAGGATGGTCTGGTCGCCCTTGACCGGACCGTAGTCCAGCACCGACCCGTCGAACGCCAGCACGGCCGGGCTGTGCGTGTGCCCGTACAGGCACAGGTTCCGCCGCGACGCATTCAGCGAGTACATCGCGTCCATCTCGTCGAAGACGTACGCGTCCTCGTCGAAGGGCGTGCCGTGACAACATTCGATCTCGTCGCCGACCAGCAGCGGCCCCTGCGGCAGCGCGGCGAGGAAGGCCCGGTGCGGCTCGGTCAGCGTGTCGAACGTCCACTGGGCACTGTGCTTGGCGGCGACATTGAAACCCTCGGCGTCGTCGAGGGCGGCGGCCACCTTGTCGTGGTTGCCGCGCACCGCCGTGACCGGCGTGAGGGCCGCCAGCCGATCGATGACGCCATTCGGGTCGGCCCCGTACCCCACGAGGTCCCCAAGCAGCAGGATGTGATCCGCGCGATGACGGGCCGCGTCGGCCAGCACGCTGTCCAGCGCGTCACTATTCGCGTGGATGTCACTCAGCACGAGATATCGCATGCGGGGGACCTATCCTCCAAGCCACTCGACGACGCGATCGGCCAGATCGCCGATCGACGCCCTCGCCCCGTCCAGCCGCACGTGCGCCTGGGCGTAGGCGAGACCGCGCGCGTGGTACAACTGCTCGAACTGCTGCCGGTTCGCCGCGAGCGGACGGCTGCCGTCCAGCGGGAGCCGCGCCACCAGTTGCGCCATCGGCACGTCGATCCAGAACACGGCCCCGTCCGCCGTGATGAGCGCCCGCGACTCCGGATCCGCAAACGTGCCGCCCCCGGTCGCGACGACCACGTGCCGCGGCGCGAGCAGATCCCGGACCACGGCACGCTCGACGCCGCGGAAGTAGGCCTCGCCGTGCGCCGCAAACAGCTCCGCGATGGTCTGGCGCTCCCTGCCTTCGATTCTCTCATCGACGTCTTCGACGCGCCAGTCCAGTCGCCGCCCCAGCTCGCGGGCGAGCGACGTCTTGCCGGCAGCCATGAACCCGACGAGGTAGATCTTGTCGGCTCTCATTGCCGGATCGCGTCGAGCGCGTCGAAGAACCCGGGGTAGGAGACCGCCACCGAATCTGCCCCGGAGATGATGCTGGGTCCTTGGGCCCCGAGCGCAACCACCGCAAACGCCATCGCGAGGCGATGGTCGCCGGCTGCGTCGACGTGGGCCCCGGTGAGCCGGGTCGCGGCCGCGATGCTGAAGCCGTCCGCGTATTCCTCGACCGCGGCGCCAAAGGCCGCCAGGCCGGTCACCAGCGCGTGGATGCGGTCGCTCTCCTTGACCCGGAGTTCCGCGGCGCCGCGCACGGTGATCGCGCCGCCCAGCGCCGCGATGGCCCCCAGCACCGGGAGTTCGTCGATCAGCCCCGGCACCTCGTCGGCGTCGATCGAGACCGCGCGCCGCTCGGCATGCTCCACGACCATCGAACCGACGGGCTCGGCCGCCCGGTCGTCGACGACCTGCGTCGTGACCCGGGCGCCGAACCGGCGCAGCACGTCGAGGTACCCTATTCGCGTGGGGTTCAGGCCGACGCCCGTGATCTCGACGCGAGACCCCGGAAGGGCCGCGGCCGCCGCCGCGAAGAAGGCGGCAGACGAGGGATCGCCAGGCACCGTGATGTCGGTGGCCTGCAGCGGCGTGCCGCCGCGGACCGTCACGCGCGTTCCGTCGATGCGCAGATCCGCGCCGAACTGGCGGAGCGCCCGCTCGGTGTGGTCCCTGGTCGGCGCCATTTCGACGACCGTCGTCTCGCCCTCGGCCTGGAGTCCGGCCAGCAGCACCGCCGTCTTCACCTGCGCGCTCGGCACCGGGGGCGCCCAGGTCACGCCATGAAGACGCGCGCCGTGCACGATGGCCGGCAGGTGCCCGTCGGTGGTCTCGATGCGTGCGCCCATGGCGGCCAGGGGCTCGGTGACGCGGCGCATCGGCCGCCGGCTGAGCGAGCCGTCGCCGGTCAGGGTCGCGTCGAATGCGTGCGCCGCCAGGATGCCCATCAACAGCCGGACCGTGGTGCCCGAGTTGAGGGCGTTCACGTCGCCCGATGGAGGGAGGAGCCCGTGCAGGCCGCGACCATCGACCGCCAGCGCGCCGGACTCTCCGATCGCGCGCACGCTGACGCCGAGCGCTTCGAGGCAGGTGCGGGTGGCACGGACGTCCGCGCCGGAGGCCAGGCCGCCGACCGTGGTCACGCCCCGCGCCAGGGCGCCCAACATCAGGGCCCGGTGCGAAATGGACTTGTCACCGGGAACCTGCAGCCGGCCTTCCACCCGGCGGGCCGGCCGAACGATGCGGTCTGTTCCCTCCACCACGTTTGCACTATAGCATCAGCCGGATTATGGGCTATCGTAAGGGAACCCGGCGCGCAGGGCTGTCCCGTCCCCGGTTCCAGGCATGGCGAAACCCCAACGCGGCTCCTCCGTCCGGCTGCGCTTCAACAGCACCTTCGAGATGCTCGACATGGTCCAGATCGTCAGCGACCAGCTGGGCCGTCAACTGCAATTCGATGACGACGCGATGACCTGGATGGAAGTGGCCGTCCGCGAATCGGTCATCAACGCCATCAAGCACGGCAACAAGCAGGACGGGAGCAAGTTCGTCACGGTCGAGTTCACGGCACAGCCCGCCGTGGACCCCACCGAGTTGGTCATCGCCATCCGGGATCAGGGCGACGGGTTCGATCCCGAAGCGCTCCCGGACCCCCTGGCCCCCGAGAATCTCCTCAAGTCGAGCGGCCGCGGCATCTTCTTCATGCGCAGCTTCATGGACGACGTCACCCTGTCACGGGTGCCGGAAGGCGGCATGGAAGTCCGCATGGTCAAGAAGCTTTCCCGGGACGCCTAGGCGGGACCCCGCCAGCTCATGCCACACGACCCGCGGTTCCTGGCGACGGCGATCGACATCGTGCTGCGCGCCGGCGAGATCCAGATGGCGCATTTCCAGCGCGAGTACGCGGTCACCAAGAAAGGCGCCATCGACCTGGTGACCGAGGTGGACCTGGCCGTCGAGCGGATGTGCCGAGGCGTGCTCGCCGACCGGTTCCCGTCCCACGACATCCTCGCCGAGGAGTTCGGCGGACCAGCTGCGGGGACCGCCGCGAGCGAGCACTGCTGGATCTTCGATCCGATCGACGGCACGACCAATTACGCGCACGGCCTGCCGATCTTCTGCGCGGCGCTCGGGCTGGAGATCGCCGGGCGGGTGGACGTGTCGGCCATCTACGACCCGACCCGGAAAGAACTGTTCACGGCCGAACGGGGGCAGGGCGCGTACCTGAACGGGGCGCGGATGCACGTGTCGGACGCAGCCCAGCTGGTCGATGCCGTGCTGGTGACGGGGTTCCCCTACGACGTGCACCAGGACGCAGACACCCTCCTGGGCCTGTTCAGCGCTTTCATGACACGGGCCCAGGCCGTGCGGCGGCTCGGGTCGGCGGCGCTCGACCTGTGCTACGTCGCAGCGGGCCGGCTTGACGGCTTCTGGGAAGCCCGCCTGAAGCCCTGGGATATCGCCGGCGCGAGCCTCCTGGTCGAAGAGGCCGGCGGCCAGATCTCCGCCATCGACGGCGCCCCCTTCAGCCCCCGCGGCGAGAGCGTCCTGGCCTCGAACGGCCCCCTGCATGCCCCCATGCTCGAGACCATCCACGGCTACTTCGGCAGCCGTGCACGAAACCGGACGTCCTGATACCTGGCAGGGACAGCCCCGGCAGACACGCGCTGAAATCAGGCGCAATTCGCCGGCGCCCTCTGGCATCGGTTGTGCTGTTTCGCTGGAAGAGGACCGTCGTCCCGGGAGGGTGCCTACATGCATCGTCGAATGCTCGCCGCCGTCATCCTGGTGTCCGCGTTCGTGGCCGCGTCGGCCAGCCCGGCCCGTGCGCAGCAGTCGCTGACGTTCAATCTGGGCGGGTTCATGCCGCGGGGCGAAGACGGGCGCACGAAGGGCGACGTGCTCGTCGTGAACCGCCAATACCTCCTGTTCAGCGTTGCCGATTTCAACGGCTTCACGGTCGGCGGCGAGTGGGCCATCGGCCTGGGCGAGTACTTCGAGGCCGGGATCGGCGTCGGGTACTACCAGGAGACCGTCCCGGCGATCTACGACGAGTGGGTCAATCTGGATGGCTCGGAGATCCAGCAGGATCTGAAGCTCCGGATCGCGCCGATCACGGCGATCGCACGCATCCTGCCCCTGGGCAAGAAGCGGGCGTTCCAGCCGTACGTGGGAGCGGGCCTCGGGATCTACAGCTGGCGGTACAGCGAAACCGGGGAGTTCGTGGACTTCTCCGACAACAGCATCTACCGCGACAGCTACGTGGCCAGCGGCACGGCCGTGGGACCGGTGGCCGTCTTCGGCGCGCGCGGGCGGCTGGGCAAGAGCTTCTCGCTCGGGCTCGAAGTCCGGCTGCAGTGGGGGCAGGCCGACCTCTCCCAGGACTTCCTCGGTGACAAGCTCGATCTCGGCGGGACCAGCGTCCTGTCGACGTTCACCTACCGGTTCTGACCCGTCAGCGAGGGCGGCGGCGATAGAGCGCGACGCCGCCGCCCTCGGCGACCCGCTCGTAACCGCCAAGGAACGCCGGACGCTGCCGGGCCAGCGCCGCGAGCATATCGCCGCCCTCCGCCTGTTCCTCGAGCAACACCCAGTCCACGTGCGGGTCGGGGTACTCGAGCGCCGCGAGCCAGATGTCGCCGTTGCCCTCGTGCAGGAAGTCGCGCAGATCGAATCCCGCCCGCGACAGCTCCTGCATGTAGTGGGCGAGCGATCCCATGCTGGCCATGACGGGGGAACCGTCCCAGTGCGCCCGCAGGTAGTCGGTCACGCGCGCCCGCCCCACCCGGTGGTCATGATCCCACTGCGCCTCGAGCACCATCGGCGCGGTGGAGGCGGTCGGTCCGGGAGCCGCGATCAGGGCAGCCGCCACGAGGGCCGCCGCGGCGATGCGCATGCGCCGACCGAGGAGGCCGACGCCGTATCCGATGCCCAGGGCGACGACGGGAATGAGCACGACCATGTAGCGGATGCGGAAGGGATGCCCCTCGAAGAAGGCGTACCAGGGCAGCGCGCCGGCCCCCGCCAGCGCGAACGGCAGCAGGTCGGCGGCCCGGTGGCGGCGCAACAGCAAAACGGCCAGCAGCGCCGCGAGCCCGGCGACGCCCAGCAGCAGAAGCGGGTAGCTCGACACCTCGTGGACGCCCCACCAGACCGAGACCACCGCCAGCCACGGCTTGTGCATCGCGGGGTTCTCGGGCACGAAGAACCCGCCCTTCACGAACCACGTGCCGACCGTCGCCCGGCTGAGCAGAAGGAATGCCGCGACCGCGGTCGCCGGGTAGGCCGCCAGCCTGACGGTCTGCATCGCCGCCGACCGCCACGCCTCGCCGCGCCCCAGGCGTGCCAGCAGGCTGATCGCCAGGAGGGCGGCCGTGACGGGCCACGCCTCGTACCGCGTGAGGCAGGCGGCGAACACCGCGTACCCGGCACCTCTGAGGTCTCCCGCCGTGCCCGATGCGAGCGCGCGCCGGGTCAGCCAGACCGCCGCCGTCATCAGCAGGATAAGGACCGGCTCGGTCATCGGCGTCGATTGCAGGTAGAGCATGTTGGGGTTGAGCAGCAGCACGGCGCCAGCGGCGGCGGCCGCCAGCCCCGACGCCGTGGTCTCGAGCACGAGGCGGGCAATCAGCCAGACGCTCGCCGCGAAGGCCAGCACCGAGAGCCCGACCGCGAACGCGCCGGTGCGGTAGCACCAGTCGACCTGCGTCGGCAGCAGTTGAATGAGGTGCGGCAGCGGCAGCCAGACGGCGCCGATCTGCAGCCATCCCGGCGTGAGGCTGTCGATGACCCGGCGCGCCACGACCAGATGGGCCTTGGCGTCGTAGTGAGAGAGCGTCAGGTCGGCCCAGGCGTAGTGGGCCGCCATCGCCGCCCCGAAGGCGAGGGCCAGGCCGGCCATGACGAGAGGTACCGCCGCCCGGCGGCGCTCGGCTATAATCGATGGATCGGAAGGTCGTGGATTCACGTGCAGAGGCGCGCTACGGCTGACCGGTTCTTCTCACGCATCGTACACCACCTCCGGCCGGAACGGCGCATGGCGCCCGGCCGCGGTCGTTCCCGGCAGCGTATCGATGAAACGACTTGTCGTATGGGCCCAGGGGTTCGCCCTCGGCATCGGCGGACCCGGCCTCCTGCTGATTGCGTTCCTCGACGCGTCGTTCCTGTCGTTGCCGGAAGTCAACGACATCCTGATCGTCTACATGACGATGAAGCAGCCGTCGTTGATGCTGTACTACGCCGCCATGGCCACGATCGGCTCCGTGCTGGGATCGATGGTGATCTACTACATTGGCCGGAAGGGCGGGGAGGCCATGCTCCGCAAACGGTTCAGCGGGCCGCGGTCCGAGAGGACGCTGAAGGCGTTTCGCCGCTACGGCGTGGCGGCCGTCATCGTGCCGTCCATGCTGCCGCCGCCGATGCCCTTCAAAATCTTTGTCTTCGGCGCCGGCGTCGCCGGCATGTCCGCCACGACCTTCGCGTCCTGCGTCGGTGTCGGACGCGGCGTGCGGTACATCCTGGTGGGGCTCGCGGCGTACTACTTCGGGAATGCCGCGCTCGAGTACATCGACTCACACGGTAACGAAGTCGCCGTCGGCATCGCCGTCGTCTGCGCCCTGGGGCTGGGGCTGTACTACTGGCGCCGCCAGCGGCGCCGTCCGGCCGAGGTATAATCCGGGTTCAACGTGGCTGCACCGCATCTCTCCGTCGTCATTCCGATCAAGAACGAGTCGGCCAGCATCCCGGAGTTGTCTAGGCAGCTCACCGAGACGCTGGAGCGATGGGGCCGTCCGTACGAAGTGTTGGCCATCGACGACGGGAGCACGGACGACAGTTTCCTGAAACTGGCGGCGCTGCAGGCGTCCGACGCGCGATGGCGCGTGATCCGGTTCCGCCGCAATTTCGGGCAGACCGCGGCATTCGCGGCGGGCTTCGCGCATGCGCGGGGCACGCTCATCGCCACCTCGGACGGCGACCTCCAGAACGACCCGGCGGATCTCCCGCTGCTGGTGGACCTGGTGGAGCAGGGCGCGGACATCGCCTGCGGGTGGCGGAAGGACCGCAAGGACCCCTTCCTCACGCGGCGTCTGCCGTCGATGATCGCCAACTGGATCATCTCGCGTGCCACCGGCGTGAAGCTCCATGACTACGGGTGCTCGCTGAAGGTGTTCCGGGCGGACGTCGTGAAGCCGCTGCGCCTGTACGGCGAGATGCACCGGTTCCTGCCGGCGATCGCCAGCGAGCTGGGCGTGACGATCGTGGAACAGGTGGTCAACCACCGCGCCCGCGCTCATGGCACGTCCAAGTACGGCCTGGGCCGCACGGTGCGGGTCGTGCTCGACCTGATGACGGTGAAGTTCCTGTTGAGCTATGCGACCCGGCCGCTCCAGATCTTCGGCCTGCTCGGCATCATCATGGGCGGAATCGGCGGCGTCATCACGTCGTACCTCGCCATCGAGCGCCTGCTGGGCTATCAATCGCTGGCGAACCGCCCGCTGCTGCTCTTCGGCATCCTCCTGGTGTTCACGGGCGTGCAGCTGATCACGCTGGGCCTGCTCGCCGAGATGCAGGTCCGCACCTACCACGAATCGCAGGACAAGCAGATCTTCGTGATTCGCGAAATTCGCGAGACGCTGTCCAACTGACTCCGCACGGGGTCGGGACGTCCGTCCCGACCCCGTGCGGCTGTCTATGCGTCGGGAGGTGCGGTCGCGGCCTGCGTTGACGTCCACCCATGCCCGCGCATCACGTAGGCCGCGGCGCCGGACAGCGAGAAGAGGATGATCAGGCCGGCCCCCATGAACGACACGACGAGCGCCGACTCGATGGGCAAGCCGATCCGCGAGAAGTAGAACGTGAAGGTCGCCTCGCGCACGCCGAATCCGTTCAGCGAAATGGGCGCCATCTGCACGACGAAGGACACGGGGACGATCACGGCCAGGTGCCACGCAGAGATCGGGATGTGCATGCTGCGGGCGATCGCGAGGTAAAAGACCACCAGCACCGCCTGCACGAGGACGGCCCCTGCGAAGCACGAGAGCAGGGCCAGCGGCCGGCGCCGGAAGCGCGTCAGCGTGCCGGTGAGGCGCCCGATGCGCTCGTCCACCCACTCCTGGTGCAGGCGGCGCAGCGGGCTGAGGACGCGCCCGACCAGGTCGGGCGCCAGCACGGCGACGGCGGACACTACCACGCCGGCCCCGAGCGCCGCCCACAGCAGCGAGGTCCAGACCGGCCCGCCGCCGCCGACCGACGCCGTCACATTGCTGCCGATGGCCGCGACACACAGCAACCCGAGCAGGCCGAGCCCGCGGTCCATCAGAATGATCGTCGTGGCCGTCGTCTTGGAGCCGGCCGGTCCGGCGGTGTCCCGGATGCGGACGACGTCGCCGCCGATGTTGCTCGGCAGGAAGTTGTTGAAGAAGGTCGCGACCAGGTAGGAGTTGATCAGCCGAAAGAACGGCACGCCGATGTGCTGCGCGTCCAGCAGCAGGCGCCAGCGCCACGCGCTGATCAGAATCACGACCAGATACAGCGCCAGGGCGCCGGCCAGATCCAGTGGCGACGCATGACGCACGTAGCCCCAGAGGCGGCTCGTGTCCGTCCGGCCGAACAACACGGTCAGCAGCCCGACGCTGACGACGACCTTGAGCAGCAGGATGAGGGCCCGCCGGACGGGGCTCTCGGACGCGGGGATGTCGTCGGATCCTTCGGCCATAGGAAGCGCGGCGACCCCTCGGTCGCGGTGAGCGGCGCCGATCGTACCATGCGGTCCTGGGTGTGTCCATGTCGTCGACTCCCGGTCGTCGACTCCCGGCAGTCGTGGGCTCCGGCTTCAGCCGGAGCCGCTCAGGTGCCGGCTGAAGCCGGCACCCACGAATGCAGGTATCCCCGTTCATTGACGCTGTCTGCACGGCCTCATAAAATCAGGTGTCCGGCACGTGCCGCCGGCGCCACCTGGAGAGCGTGCGCCCATCCCCATGCGAATTCTGATGATCGCGCCCGAGCCGTTCTTCGAGCCGCGGGGCACCCCGTTCAGCGAATACCATCGGATTCGCGCCCTGGCCGATCTCGGGCACACCGTCGACCTGGTGACCTACCCGTTCGGCCGCGACGTCGCCCTGCCCGGGTTGCGCCTGCACCGGGCCTGGCGCCCGCCCTTCGTGCACCGGGTGAAGATCGGCCCGTCGTGGGCCAAGGTCCCGCTGGACGCGCTGCTCGCGGTCAAGGCGCTGCACGTCGCCCTCAAGTGGAAATTCGATCTCGTCCATTCGCACGAGGAGGGCGGCGCCATCGGCATTGTCCTCGCCTGGATCTTCGGCCTGCCGCACCTGTACGACATGCACTCGAGCCTGCCGGACCAGTTGTCGAATTTCAAGTTCAGCAGGTCCCGGCTGCTGCTCGGCGCCTTCCGCTGGCTCGAGCGCCGGATGATCACGCGCTCGCAGGCCGTGATCGTCATCTGCCGACACCTCGGCGACGTCGTGAGGGGCATCGATCCGGCCGCCCGCGTGGTGCTGATCGAGAATGCCCCGGGCGCCGGGGACACGACGCCCCCCGGCGCGTCGGCCGACGTACGCGCCGAGGCGGGCATCGCCGCCGAGGCGCCCCTGGTGCTCTACACCGGCACGTTCGAGGCGTATCAGGGGCTCGATCTGCTGTATGCCTCGATGCGGACCGTGCGGGCGCGCGTGCCGCACGCCCGCCTGCTCATGGTGGGCGGGCACCCCGATCAGATCGTCACGGCGCGCGAGGAGGCGAGGGCCGCGGGCGTCGAGGGGGCGACGGTGTTTGTGGGCGAGCAACCGCCCGAACGGATTCCGCTCTACCTGAGCGCCGCAAACGTGCTCGCGTCCCCGCGCAGCCGCGGCAAGAACACCCCGCTGAAGATCTATCAGTACCTGCGCGCCGGCCGGCCGATTGTCGCCACCAACCTGCTGACGCACACCCAGGTGCTCGACGACCAGGTCGCCGTGCTCACGGACCCGACCCCCGACGCGTACGGCGACGGGCTGGCACGGGCGCTGACGGACCGCGACCTCGCCGCACGCGTCAGCGGAGCCGCCGCGCAGTTGGCGGCTACCAAGTACACGTACGACGCCTACCTGGCGAAGACGCGCGAGGCGCTCGCGCATATCCCGACGCCCGGTGGGGCAGAGGCACGCGCGTGAACGGCGTGACGGCACCCGGCGGCGGACCGGTTCAGCCATCTGGCGACCACTACAGCTACACGGTCTATGCCGATCCGGGGATGGCGGATCGCTTCGACGCGATGCGCTTCAGCGGGCCGATCGGCACGCTGCTGGCCGAGTCGCAGGAGCAGGTCCTCGCCGACTTTCTTGGCGACGTCGGCGGGCGTCGGATCCTCGACGTCGGCACGGGCACCGGACGGGCCGCGCTCGCCATCGCCCGCCGCGGCGCGATGGTCACGGGCGTCGACGCCTCCGCGCAGATGCTGCGCGTCGCAATGGCACGGGCCGAGGCGCAGCAGGTGCCGGTGGCCTTCGGCATCGGCGACGCCCACCGGCTGGAGTTTCCCGACAGGTCCTTCGCGGCCGCGGTGAGCCTGCGCGTGCTGATGCACACGCCGGACTGGCGGCAGTGCCTCGCCGAGCTCTGCCGCGTGTCGGACGAGCGGGTCGTGTTCGATTACCCCGCGGCGCTGAGCGCCGCCGCCATCCAGGCCACGGGCCGGCACCTGCTGGCCTGGGCCGGGCGGCGCGTGGAGGCCTATCGCGTCATGCGCGGCGGGGCGATCCGCGACGCCCTGCGGGCGTCCGGGTTCCGGATCGAACGCGTCCACAAGCAGTTCGTGCTGCCCATCGCGCTGCACAAGGCCGTCGGTTCGCGCGCCTTCACGCGCGCCGTGGAGGGTGCGCTGGCGGCGGTGGGCCTGCTGCGCCTGTTCGGATCACCCGTCACCGTGGTGGCCGTGCGATGCGAGCCGTCGTAACCGGCGCGACCGGCTTCACGGGAGGGCACCTGGCCCGGGCGCTGGCGCGACGGGGCGACCACGTCCGCGCGCTGGTGCGGACACGCGATCGGCGGTCCGACGCACTCGAAGCCTCGGGCATCACCATCTGCGAGGGCGACCTGCTCGATGTCGACGCGCTGGCGCGGGTCACGGCCGACGCGGACGTGGTCTACAACATCGCGGCCAGCTACCGGCAGGCCTCGGCCAGCCGCGACACGTACTACGACATCAACGCCACCGCCGTCGCCCGGCTGATCGAGGCGGCCGCCGAGACCAGTGTCCGGCGTGTCGTGCATTGCAGCACGGTCGGCGTGCACGGGGACGTCGAGCACCCGCCGGCCAACGAGGAGGCGCCGCTGCGGCCCGGCGACGAGTATCAGCGGTCGAAAGTCGAAGGGGAGCGCCTGGGCTGGGATGCGGCGGCGCGCTGCGCCGTCCAGGTGGTGATCGCGCGCCCGAGCGGCATCTACGGGCCGGGCGACACGCGGCTGCTGAAGCTGTTTCGCGGGATCGCGCGGCGGCGATTCGTCACGCTCGGCCCCGGGGAGATCTTCTATCACCTGACGTACATCGACGATCTGGTCGAAGGCTTCCGGCTGTGCGCGACCGTGCCCGCCGCCGCCGGCCGCACCTACATCCTCGCCGGGGCCGAGGTCACGAGCCTCAACGATCTCGTGCGCCTGATCGCGGACGCGGCGGGCGTCAGGCCGCCTCGGCTGCACCTGCCGGTGTGGCCGTTCCTGGCGGCGGGGGCGGTCTGCGAAGCCGTGTGCGGGCCGCTGGGCATCGAGCCGCCGATCTACCGGCGTCGCGTCGATTTCTTCACGAAGAGCCGCGCCTTCGACATCGGCCGCGCGAAGGCGGAGATCGGATTCGCGCCGGCGGTGAGCCTCACCGACGGCATTCAGCGGACGCTGACGTGGTACCGCGAACAGGGGTGGCTCTGATGGGGGAGATCCCGAAGGCGCAGGAACAGTTGTTCGATGCCCGGACCTCGGCGCTCGACAAGTACGCGGCGCTGGTCGTGGGCGAGCGGGGGCTCTGGCCGCTCATCCGTCACGAGCTCGTCACGCTGGTCGCCCAGGCGGTCCCGGGCGCCCTCGGGCTCGTGCTGCGCAAGCTGTTGTACCCGCGCCTGCTCGGCGCCTGCGGGCGCAACGTCGTCTTCGGACAGAACGTGGTGCTGCGCCACCCGCGGAAGATCCGCATCGGCGACCACGTCGTCGTCGACGACAACTGCCTGCTCGATGCCAAAGGCGACGACAATCGCGGCATTCAGATCGGGACCGGCGTGTTTCTCGGGCGCAACACCATCCTGTCGTGCAAGAACGGGGACATCGAACTGGGCGACCGCACCAACATCGGTTTCAACTGCGAGGTGTTCTCCGCCAGCCGCGTGGTGCTCGGCGCCGACACCCTGCTCGCCGCCTACTGCTACATCGTCGGCGGGGATCACGACTTCTCGGACACCTCGAAGGCCGTGCTGGCCCAGGGGCGCGTCTCGAAGGGCGTGACCATCGGCGAAGGCGTGT
>Ga0315287_10001473_pt1 | contig 21716 bp, 10 predicted proteins | sample YL17G11_0_MG_FD_205037 | JGI IMG/M metagenome (GOLD analysis project Ga0315287, IMG submission 205037) | Sediment microbial communities from Yellowstone Lake, YNP, Wyoming, USA - YL17G11_0 | ecosystem: Environmental > Aquatic > Freshwater > Lake > Sediment | place: USA: Wyoming | collected...
AGACCTCCACATCCATGCGTCGATTGCGGGCACGTCCGGCCTCGGTCGCGTTGGAGGCGACCGGCCGGCGCTCGCCCATGCCCTCGTAGGCAATCGACTCGGCAGGAAGCTCGAGCGCCTTCTGGAAGAACTCGGCCGCCACGCCGGCGCGCTCGCGCGAGAGGCCGTCGTTGTCGGTGAACTGTGCCTTGGCCTCGTCGACGAGCTGCACGTTGTCGGTATGGCCCACAAGGTGCAGGCGCACGTTCTTGCGGTCCTTCATGCCACCCAGGATCTTGCGCACCTGGTCAACGTACTCGTTCGAGATCTCCGTCTTGCCGGACGAGAAATAGATCGGCGGCAGGAGGTTCTGCACCTTGATCGTGCGCACATTCTTCTCGAGCACCTCTCTTTCCTCGGTGCGATCGCGCACCAGGGACGGCAGGCTGCCCTCGTCCTGCTTCCACGGCGTGAGCTGGGCATCCGGGGGAAGCTGTTTCTCGACGCTCTGTCCGAGCCCCGGCACCGTGACGATCTTCTGCTCGCCCGGCCGCACGGCGTCGCCCTTGCCCCCAGCCACCTGGGCCGTGGCCGAGGCAGGCACGAGCAGACAGAAGGCCCAAAGAACGAGCCGTCGCGGCAGCAGTGTTCGCTGCGCGCTCATCGCGGACCCCCGGTTCTCCAGAAGACTTCCGTCTCCACGCTCAGCTCGTGGCGCTCGCCTTCGCGCCGCCAGGCGCTCCCGATCTCGCGCTTGACGGCCTCGAGCCTTCGCTTGACCAGGTCCTTGCTCTCGACCTCGGCCAGATACGACAGGCGCAGCAGCGACTTGGTTTTCGTCTTCTTCAGCTCGTTCAACAGCAGCGCCATGCGCGGCTTCCACTGCATGCGCAGGTCGACCGTGCCGGCCTCGAACGCAGCGTCGGCCAGGTCGAGCTTGATCACGCGGTGGATCGCGGCGCCGAAGCTGAACTTGAGCATCTTGCCGCGCGTCGCGCGTTGCACCCTCGGGTTCTCCGTCGTCAGGCGGTAGCCGGTGGGCAGCGATCGATCGTCGACCTTGACGATGAAATTCGAGCCGCGGTCCGGATCGGGCACGACGGCGCAGGTCAGGTGGAAGCGGCCGTGCGGGTCGGTCGTCACGATCAGACCCTTGGCCGTCACGAGGCGTACGCCGGGCAGACCGGGTTCGCCGTCGTCCTGGTAACCGTTCAGGTTGAAGTCGTCGAACACCTTGCCGATGACGTCGGAGCAATCGAAGGTTGGATCGGTCACGACGCGCACCGCCGCCGTGGCTTCGCCCGACGCCGCCGTACCGAGTGCGGTGGCAAAGACCTGCGCCCGGTTGATGTAAATGCCCTCGCTCACGCCCGAGCCGACGATCAGCATGAGCTGAAGCGAGCGATTCGCATTCGGCGGCAGTTGCAGGTTGCTCCAGGTGAGCTGGTTGCCGGCCGCCGCGGGATCGACCCGCTGGCCGTCGATCCGCCCCGAGCCCGGCACGTACTTGAAACCGGCCGGGAAGGTGTCGATGACGCTCATCGCGTCGAGCGTCACCGGCAACAGATTGGTGAGTGTGATCGTGTACGGCACCAACTGCCCGCGCGTAACGTTCTGCAGCGCCGCCACCTTGACGATGGATACCGCATTGGCCAGTCGCGGATCGATCGGAATGTGGTTGTTGTAGATCTGGCTCGTGCCCGGCATGGCGGCGCTGTTGAACGTCAGGTTCAGGTGGTGGCTGGTGCCCGCGCTCGCGGCGGGAACCGCAATGCCCGGCGCGTATGCCGACGGCTGCGCTTCGCAATACGCGCCCGTCGCGGCAACGGCATCGGCCGCCGTGCCCGGGCAGTTCGGCACCGAGAACGAGACCGTGCCGGCGTTGGACAACGGTGGAATCACCCTGGACTCGCCAGGCATGTAGGTCGCCGGCGGCGTCAACTGGATCAGGTAGGTGCCCGAGGACGGGCAGGAGGCATCGCTGAAGTTCAGATCGAACTTGTAGAAACCCCCGGTCAGCGTGACCTGGCCTTGCTGCAGCGGATCGTCGAAACATGCACTGGGCAGTGGCACCGGGCTGCCCGCGCGCACCAGGTTGAGCGTCGCGCCGGCCACCGGCGTGCGCAGGATCGAGTCGTAGGCAGCTCCGTTGGGCTGCAGCGGCAGATTGAGGTTCAGCAGGTTGCTGCCCGATGGCGCGTGGATGCCGCTGATGAGCTGCGCGCCGTTGGTGAAGCTCGAACTGGCGCGACCCAGCTTGGCCGTCGTGAGGCCACTGCCCGGCGCGTTGAATCGCAGCTTGAACTGGTCGGCGGGCGTCAGCGACGGTGCCAGACCTTGGATCGCATACTGGCCGTTGGTGTCGGTGTTCACGCTGCCGAGCAGCACGCTGTTGCGCAGCACGTCGACGGACCAGCCTTGCAGCGAGGTCTCGCCGGTGTCGGCGAGATTGTTGAAGTTGGCGTCGTGCCAAATGCTGCCGCTGAGGCTGGCCACGCCGGCGGCGCCGCCGACCGTGATCGAGACGCTGGCCGCGGCGGTCAGGGCTGGCGTATTCCACGCCACACGGGCCGTGTTGGTGATCACGGTGCCCAACGCCAAACCGTTCGCGATCTGCACCCTGAAGCGCAGCTCTGCGCCCGCGCCCGGTGCCAGCCTGCCGTAAATGGCCGCATGGTCGGCCCGCAGCAAGGCACCGGTGAGGCTGACTCCCGCCACCGTGCCGTTCAGCGTGGCGGAGCCGGCGACATAGGCGACCTGCGCCGCCAGGGGCAGCACGCCGAGATCGTCGGTGAGCACCGCGTCGGTGACGTCGACGACGCCGGTGTTCGTCACCGTCACCAGGTACTCGAGCTGCGCGCCTGGCAGCGCAAGGCCGTCGCCCACCACCCGAACTGCCTTGGTGATGGCGAGCTGCTGCGCGCTGCCGACGACGATGGTGGTCGGCTGATTGCCGTTGGCGCTGTTGCCGTCCGCATCGGTGAGCAAAGTCGCCAGCGGCGTGGCGACGCTGCCCTGGTTGCTGATGACGGTGCCCGCCGCGACGCCGGCGTTGACGCGGGCATCAAAGGTGATCGTCGCGCTGGCGCTAGGCGCGATGGTGCCGGCCGCGCTCCCCGGCGAGTACACCGGGATGCCGCCGATGAGCGGCGATACCCCGGCGTCGGGCTGCGCGACCGGCGCGCCGTTGAGCGTCACCGTGTCGGCCACATAGGAGGTGTTGGCCGGCAGCGGGTCGGTGAAGACGAGGCCTGTCGCTTCCAGGCCGGACAGGTTGTCGATCGTGATCGTGTAGCGAATCACCTCGAGCGGATCGAGCACGCCGTCGGCGTTGCTGTCGCCGACAAGCGCCACCGTCTTGCGCGCCGCCAGCAGCGGAAACACGCCGACGATGTTGATCGTGGGGTCGCCGACGAAAGGCGTGCGCGGATCGTCCGATGGCACCTCGGCGAAGGCACCGCTGCTCGTGCCGGAACCGTTGACGAAGCCCTGGTTCCTGATCAGCGTGCTGTCGAGCACGCCGGCATCGACCTGCACCTCGAACACGATGGTGGCGACGTTGAGCGGCGTGGCCGAGGCGTCCGCGCGCATCGCGCCCGGCGTCGGATCTTCCACCGCGCTGATCTGCATGCCCGCCTGCAAGGGCGAGGCGCCGCCGACGTCGGGCAGGACCACGCCGTTGAGTGCGGTGCTGCCCGCGACATAAGTCGTGTTCGCCGGCACGAGGTCGCGCATCGAGACGCCGGCCGCGTTTTCCGTGCCGACGTTCTTGACCGTGAGGGTGTAGCGCAGGCGGTCGCCCTGGCGCAGTGTTGCCGGGTCGCCGGTGATGTCGAGCGAGGTCTTCCTCACCTGCCACAGCGGGCTGGAGACGATCGTGGTTCGGGTCGGGTCCTCGTCGCCCGTGACCGCGGGGTTGTCGGGCCCGTTGATGTTGGGGTCGTCACTGTTGACGGTGATGCTGGTGGCGCTTGCCAGTTGCGCTTGATTCAGCACCGCCAAGCCGCCGCCGATCACCGGCAGCAGGCGCGCTTCGTACACCACCGTCAGCGTATCGCCCGCCGAGCCCGCGGCGGCAATGTTCAGGGCACGCACGTCGAGCAGCCCGCTGCCCCTGGCGCCGCCGTTCGCATCGGTGTTGCTGGTGGCACCGGCCGGCGCGGAGACGAGTTGCAGGCTGCCGGCTGCAAAGAAGGCCGCGGCGTTGAGGCGGTCCAGCTCGTCGGTGAGCGTGGCGTCGCTCACCGTCACGGCGCCGACATTGCGCAACGTCACCGTGTAGCGCAGCAGGTCGCCGGGGCGCGCGCTGCTGCCCGGGTTCTGACCCGTGGTGACGTTGCTGACGGACTTGCGGAACTCCAGCGCCGGAACCTCGGTGGTGACGGCATGGGCGTCCTGGAAGTCCAGCACGCCGGGCGTGCCGTTGGTCAGGGTGCGGCTGTGGGTACGGATCTGGCCGGTGGCCACGTTGGCCGGCGTGTCGGCGCTGAACCATTGGGTCGCGGCCGCCAGGTTGGTCAGCACCGTGCCGCTGGCATTGTCGGCATCGAGCGCGGCCTGGTAGTTCACGATCAGGCGATCGGTCGGCGCAATGGCCGCGGCCGCGGTCCTCATGGTCAGGGTCAGCGTACAGGCCGGCGCCGGCGCGAAGCTGGCGCTGTAGTCCGTGCCCGCCACCAGCACCGGACCGGACGGCGTCACGCCATCGGCTCTGAACAACTGCACCGCCGTGACCGTGGGCGCCGCATCGCACATGCCGCCCGGTGTCCGATCCGGCAGCACATCCACCAGCGTCAGGTCCCATGCGGTGCCCGTGCCGGTGTTCTGCACATTGAGCGTGAAGCTGCCGGCAACTCCGGCACGCAGGGTGGTCGGGCCGGACTTCTGCAGGGTGACGCTGTCGGGGCCCACCACCGTCATCGCAGCCGAGGTAGCGGAGCCGCCGGGCACCGGATTGAGCACACCGTCGAACTGGTTGTAGGTGTAGCTCGCGCTGTTCTGGAAGCTCAGGCCCGTCACGTTGGTGGCGCTGTCGTTGAGCACCACCGCCACGTCGAACACGGCCTGCTGCCCAGCGGGGATGTCCAGCCCGGATCCGCTGCCGGAAATCACCAGGTTCTTCGGCGCTCCGCTGACCATGGGCGTCCAGGCCGGACCGGACACCGCGCTGACACTGACATAGCTCAGGTCGGCAGCGGAAGCGCCAAGGTTGTCCTGCACCTGCACGTCGTACAGCGGCGTCGCCCGCCGTGTGGCGGGAATCGTGATGCGGTAGCGGAAGGGCGCGCCGATGGCCGCGGTCGCCTGCGTGATCGCCTTGACCGGCGGGTCGGGTGGGGGCGTGATCGTCGTCGACACCACAGGCCCGACGCAATACCTGTTGGGCGCGGTAAAGGCGGGACAACCGGCACCGGTACGCTCGAAGCTGCTGGTGCCGTCCAGCGAGGTCCAGTCGGCCGAGACGCTGTTGCCGATGGTCGCGTTGGGTTGCGCAGGCTGGACGACGACGCGGTACCTGACGAGCAGCGTCTGGCCGGCCGGCACGTCCAGACTGCCGTCGCCGTTGGCGCGGCCCCAGACCAGCGGTCCTGCGGGCACGCCGCCGGGGGTGGGCACGAAGCCAGCCACCGGCACGGCGGCGATGCTGGCCGTCGGCGTAAAGCCGCCGTCGTAGTTGAGCTGCTGCGACAGCGTATCGACGAGGTTGACGTCGTAGGCCGTCGAGTTGCCGGTGTTGACCAGCGTCAGTGTGTATTCCAGAACGTCGCCACTGTCGGGCGGCACGCCCGGCGAGGTGATGTTGCTCATCGTCGTGGCCAGCGTCAGCACCGGTTCCACCACCGTGATCGGCGGCGTCGCTGCATTGAGCGTCACGGTGGCGCCGGTGGCGCCGTTGCGGTAGTTGGCGGTGGCCGAGTTGCGCAATGTGCTGCCGCCATTGACGCTCAGCGTGTTGTCGATTCGTGCGAAATAATTAATGCGGATGCGCGGCGCGATCGCCGAGGTGGCCAGGTCGTCTTCGCCGGCGGTGACGACGCTGCCGATGTTCCAGACCGCGCTGCCGGTGGTGTTGTCCGCCGGGAAGGCGATGAACGCCGTCTCCGACGGTGCCACGCCGTTGATCGACGCGATGCCCTGGAAGGTGTAGGTGATGTCGTAGGTGGTGTTGTTCGCCAGCAGGTAGCTCACGCTGCCGAACGCCAGGTTGTCGGTGAGCAGGACGTTCTGGGTCGTGCCCTCGGGCAGGTTGATGTCGACCTGGAAATTCTTGTAGGCACCCACCGCGGGCACGACGGCCGGCGTCAGGTCCTTCTTGCTCATGGTGACGGCGGGCACCGAGAAGGAGGCACTGGCGCTGGCCTCGTAGTCGTTGGGTTGCACGCCCGAATTGGGCAAAGTGCCGGTGCGCACCCCCGTGGCGCTGCCATCCGCGCCGATCTGCGCACTGCTGTTGAGGGCTGTGCCGCGGCCCGGCAGCGAATCCCACTTGGCCTGGAGCGTGTTGCCGATGACCTCCAGCGGCTGCACGCCGATGTTGACGCTCACCCTGAATGTGAAGCTGCGGCTGGCGCCGGGCGCGATCGAATACCTCGGATTGGTCGGGTCCCAGATGAAGATGGGTCGGTTCGCTCCCAGGGTGGCGATGTCCACCACGTCGGGCGGGTCGGGCCCGCCGATGCCGCTGCCCACATAGCTCAGCTTGCCCAGGGTCGACAGGTCGTTGAGCACGCGCAGGTTGTAGGCCGTCGCCGTGCCGGTGTTGGTGGCCGTCACCGTGACCGTCAACTGGTCGCCGGCGTCGGCCGTGGCCGGCGCGATTGCCTGGGTCAGCACGATCCTGGGCTCTTGCACCTGGACGTCGACCCTGCCGATCGGCAGAGTCACCAAGTTGCCCAGGCTGTTCGTGTAGGACGCTGTCACCAACGATGCAGCGCCGCCGTTGGCGAGCACGTTGCCATCGTTGGTGTTGGCTGTGTTTTCTACCCGCCCGATGAAATTGAGCGCGAGGTCGTAGAACGTGATGGTCGCGCCGTTGCTCAGGGCCTGCGTGCCCAAGTTCCACTCCACCAGGGTGTTCGTACAGGTGGGCGTGATCACGCCGCCCGGGAAGAACCCGGCCGCGGCATGGGGCCCCGTCGGCCCGAGGTCCACCGCCGGCGCCTCGGCACAGCGCACGCCGACCGGTAGGCGATCGCGGATGATGAAATTGCGCAGCTCGGCGATCGGCAGAGTCGCACGCAGCTCGTACCTGATCTCCTCGCCCACCGAGACAGGCTGAGCCGCCGGCGGCGTGACGACGGTCGCATGGTTGGGCTGCGACAGCGCGACGATCCGCTTCGGTTGCACTGTCGGCAGGAGCATGCGCACCGTGGCCGTCGACGCGGGCGAGGTGTAAGTGCGAGCGCCGCCGACCGTGCCGCTGGCCGACTGCACCACGGTTTGCGCACCGGCGGGGCCGGCCAGCGTGTCGTACGAGGCTGTGACAGTGTTGACCAACTGCTGCCCCGCCTGCACGGTCCTGTCGGGGTCGACCCGGTAGTACAGGGTGACCGCTGAACCAGGGTTGATCTTCAGCAGGGCATTGCTGTGGGTCTGCGAGAACGTGATCTGGGCCGGATTGGCGTTGTTGACGATGTTGTCGCTGATGCTGCCTTCGCCATTCGTGTCGGCGGCGTCGATCAGGCCATCGCCGTCGTTGTCCAGTCCGTCGCTGGCAAACGGCACCACGAACATCAGATCGCTCGGATCGAGGATGTCCCTGATGCTCACGTCATAGGCAGGTGCCCGGGCCACGCCGCCGGCAGTGGCGGCATTGGTGACGACGACCCGGTAGACATAGGTGTCGAAGGTGTCGCCGTTGTCCGCCAGCGTCACGAAATTGGCGCAGGCCGGGCCGACGCCATGGAGCATCTCGTTGCACACGGTTTTCACCACCGTGACCAGCGGTTCAGTCACTGTCTGGTTGACGGTGCGTATCGGCGGAAGCGGGTAGCCGATGGTTGTCGGCCCCAGTGTGAAGATCTGCTCCGCGGGGCCGGCGAATACGGCCTCGAAGGTCGAATTCAGGATGTTGGAACTTATCGCCGCGTGCTGGTTGGGCGCCGCGCTGGCGTTCAGGGGTGAGTTCAGGATGCGGGTGGTGGCATCGACCCGGAACCACTCGTCTCGTTGCGAGATGCGGTTCGACAGCGGCGCCACCGGGTTGAAGGTCCAGGCGATCGAGCCTTCGTCCAGCGGATTGAGCGGCGGAGCGGTGACCGCGGAGAGCGCGAACTGCCTGATCTGCGGGGTGCTGGTCAACGCAGGATTGGTGGACGAAACGTAGCCCTGCGCCGCCGGCAACTGATCCACCACGCTGACGTTCTGCACCGCGATGTAGGCGAAGCCCGGCGTGCGAAAGCCGAACCAGCCCCCGCTCTCGATGTGGAAGGTGCACTCCTCGCCGATCTGCACCAGGCTGTCGGGCAGGGACGGCGGCGGATTGTTCTCGGTGCAGTTGCCCTGCCTTCTCTTGATCAGGTTGAAGCCGACCACGCGCGCACGCACGCCATCGAGGCTGTAGTCGTTGGCGCGATCGGTCTGGTCATCGGCGCGCACGATCGGCGTCGGGAACCACAAGGGGGTGCCATTGCTCAGCATGATCTCCCCCACCACGTCGGCGCGGAAGCTCAAGTCATCCAGCGCGATCCGCGCCGGGTCGCTGGTCTTGATCACCGTGAAGTTGAGCGTGGTCGCATTTCCGGGCGCCATCGGGTTCGGCAACGCGCCACCCGGGACACAGCGATAGACCGTGGCCGTCGGCGGAATGGAGGCGGGCAAGATCCATGTCTTCCAGGGCGCCGGCTGCGGGGGCGAACCCGAGAGCGCAACGACGCTGCAGCCCGCCGGCGCGGTCTGCACCTGCATCGTGGCGCCGAAACTGACGAACACCTGGTAGTCGCGCGCGTCGTGTCCGCCGTTGTTGCTCACCACCACCGGCAGGGTCAAGGGTTGCAGCGGATCGTTGGTGAGAATGAACACGGCGCCGCCGGTGGCGATGTCGAGGTCTTCGGGAAATGCGGGGAAGGTATCGACGTAGGGGAAGCGTGGTGCGTTCTTGACCACCGCGGGAGTGCAGAAATCCTGGTACGTCAGATAAAGGCTGTTGGTCAGCGTGGTCTGGTTCGCGGGGTCGGTGCCATCGGCGCGTACCTCCGGCGCCACATCCAGATGGGCCACCCGGTCGTAACTCGACGGCTTGATCAACACCACACGCCAGGTGATGGTCACGACGTCGTCGTGGCGGACCATGTTGACCTGACCCGGATAGTCGGGATGGGCGGTCGAACTCCACAAGGTGAACTGCGGTTGCGTATTGGCCAGCGGGGCGGCCGGATTGGTCGTGGTCAGCGGGAACGTGCCGGGCACCGGATTCGTCCAGGAGATGCGGTCGGTCATGCCCGGATAGTTTCCGTACGCGCCGACGGTCTGCAGCGTCGGCGTGAAGGTCGGGTCCATCACGTATTCGGGCGGCAGCACATTGCGCAGGTTGATGTTCTTGATCGTTCCGCCCGTGGTGTTGCGGATGGTGATGGTCATCAAGCCGCGGCTGCCCACCGGCTGCGCGGTATTGATGCCGGTGAGGCGCCGCTGCACATCCAGACCCGCGGGCACCACCAGACCGCTGAGCGTGGCCACGGCATCGCCGGGTGTCACTCCCGCGGAGGTTTGGGTGATGCCGCCGGCCGGCGGCTGCGCCGCGCAGCCCCATTGCAGGTTGAACGCCCTGTTGGTGGTGTTCGGCGCGCAAGAGCTGGCCAGCTTGCCCACCAGAAAGATGTCCGTCGCGCCGCCGGCCGGAACGTCCACCAGATCCGGGTTGTCGTTGTTGGGGTTGCCGAAGGGGTTGTTGACGACAAAGGCGCTGACCGTATTGCCTGCCGCCACGCAGCGGGCAGGCGGCGCCGGCGGCGTGCCGCCGGTGAAGATGGCATTGAGGTTGTTTGCGGCCGCCGTCGCCGAGGCTTCCGACGCGCAGGCATAGTGGATGTTCATGCCGCCGGTCTGCATGGCGTCGCTGATGCGCATGTCCTGCAAGGCCGCCAGACCGTCGTTGGTGACCCGCACGCGCCAGATCACGTCGTCGTTGATGTTGCCGTACACCGTGCCGGAATAGCTGGCGGGGCCTTGATTGGCATCCACGTTCCGGCCCCGCTTGCTAATCACTGGAAGCGGCTCGCGCAGCGGCAAGGTTCTGAGCGCGGTGCTGACCGGGCTCGTCACGGTGCACGCCGGATTGGTGCTGTAGGCCAGCGTGGCCTGAATACGGCGATCGGCTGTGACCAGCCCTTCACGCGTCACGGAGCCCGCGCGGGTCACGGCAAAAGTGATCTCCAGCGTTGAAAAGCTGTTGGCGCCGTTGGCGGCGGCCAGCGATGGAAACGAGCCTGCGTTCCAGGTCAGCACGGAGCCATTGGAGCCACTGACTTTCGGTGCCGGTCCGTTGACCGAGGGGTCGCCGTTGACGCGGTACCGAACAGGTCTCGGTGCGGCCGGCGCAAAGGTCAATCCTGACGAACCCAGGTTTTCCACCACCCGCATGCCGATCATGGTCGCGCCCCGAAACGGGTTGGTGATGACGACGGTCACATAGCCGTACCCGCACAACTCGCAATAGCTGTCCCCCATGTCATGTTGAATCCGCGCCGGCGCGTTGTTCTTGACGCTGCACTGCGCTTGCGCCAACGCCTGGCCCGCACCGGTGCTCAACGCGAGCGCCAGCGCCAGCAACCTGATCTGCCGGGAAAGTCCTGCCCAATCGATCAACTTGGAAGGAGTTCCCTGGAAGTTAGCGTTTTGCGCTTTCGATTTCATGAATCAATCTGTGTGCCGGCGGCGACCGGTATTCAAGAGAGGCTCGAATTACCGATTGCGAAATGGCTGCGCATGGGTGGTTGCCGTGGTCGAAAGAGCCACGACCCGGGATTCGCGCAAAGTGGTCTCGCCTCACACAGGCCTCGTGCGCTATCCCGGGGTGGACCGGGAGTTCTCAGAAATCAGGTGACGATCTGATCGGAATGCCGGTCGTGCACTTTGGCCGGCTCGGCCGGCGCTTGGTGGCCGGACATGGCATCCAACGCCACTTCGGCCTTGTCGATCGCTGAACGATTGCGGCGGCGGGGTCTTCTTGATCATGGTCTGACGTTCCTTCCCAAGGCATTCCTGGCAGATCGAGTAGTCGCAGAGCTTCTAGTTATCGCCACTTTTTGTTTTACTTCATAACCTCTTACTGAGGATGCATTGTGTGATCCTGCACACGCCATCAAAATCAATGAAATATTCGATTGAATTACGTAAGAATGTTCTCACTTCGATGTTTCTTGAGTGGTTTCACATAACTTACGATTAGAAACACACGTGTGCATGCATTCTTGTGAATATTTCATCGTCACATCGCAACGAATACGGGACCGTCGAAACCGGTTCAGCAAGCTATGGCAGCATCCCGCCAGCCCCTTGGTCAAGGCGTGACTCCATACTTCCAAGAAGTCATTTGTGATCTCAAGTCGGTGGCGTGGCATGCCGATATTTGCTCTCTGGAACGGGTCACTCGAATCGGACAGCAACGAATTTGGAACCATGAAACTACTCCTCGAAATCCTCCTCAGCGCCGCTCTCGGCGCGTTGCACTGCGCAGCCACGGCGCAACAACTGCCCAAGGAGCAGACCAAGGGGCTCGACGAGCAGGTGCAGGACATCAAGAGCGATGTGCTTGCCATCTCCTCGGAGCTGCAGCAGCTCGAGGAAAAGCTGCTCTACCCCTCCAATACGCAGCTTTCGGTTTTTCTCAGCCTCGCTGGAAGCGGGAAGCTGCGGCTCGATTCGGTGCGGCTCAAGCTCGATGGAAAAGACGCCGCGCACCACATCTACACGTTCAAGGAACTCGAGGCGTTGCAAAGCGGTGGGGTGCAGCGTGTTCTCACCAGCAATGTGCGCACCGCCGAGCATTCGCTCGAGGTGGCCGTGCTCGGCAAGACCGGCAACGATGTGCCGTTCCAGCAGGTCGCGACCTACAAATTCAAGAAGTCCGTGCAACCCAAACTGTTGGAAATCGTCGTCGATCGCTCCGCGTCTTCCGACAAAGCCATCAGGTTCAAGGAATAGTGGTATCGCGATGCGAAGACTTGTTTTTCTCGTCGGGCTGTGCTTCAACCCGCTGGTGTTTGCCGCGGAGCCGCAGGAAAGGTCACGCGCCAAGGACCTGTATTTGGGCGAGGCCTACTACCAAGCGGCACAGGGAAACTATTTTGATGCCATCAGCCGGCTCGACACCGAGCTCTGGCAGTTTTACCGCCTAGACGACCCGAAACTGGACCAGTTGCACTATCGGGTGAACCAGGCAAACTTTTCCGTCGGCGATTTCGAGCTGTCGTACCGAATGCACCAGCGCGCCGGTCGCGCCGTCAAGGCTGTGCTCGAAGGAAATGTCGACGAGGCAACTCGAACCGAAGCGGCCTGGCGCCTGGCGCGCATCTACATGCAGAAAAGCGATGCGACATCCGCGCTTGCCACCATCGAAAATATAATGGGTCGCACCTCTGGAAACGCCGGCGATGAAGATTCTCTGCTGCTTGGAAATATTTATCTGCATACCGGTAAATTCACAGACGCGATCACAGTATTCAATGGACTGAAGGGCAAGAAAGGTTTCGATGGTTACTCTACCTATAACCTCGGGATTGCACTGCTGCAGAACGGCCAGGAGTCCAATGGGCTGGCCGAAATAGAAAAAGCCGGGTTGCTCAATTCCGACGACGAAGCGACCCTGGCAATCAAGGACAAGGCCAACCTGTTTCTGGGCAGCCGCCTGATTTCCTCCGGAAATGCCGCCCAGGCCAAGCAGTATCTCGACCGGATTCGCTTGAGCGGTCCCTTTTCCAACAAGGCCTTGCTCAGTTCCGGCTGGGCCGATGCCGCCGAAGGCCACTTCGAGCGCGCGCTCGTCCCGTGGTCGACGCTGATCAAGCGCAACAGCACGGACAAGGCAGTTCAGGAAGGCCAGCTCGGCGCGCCCTATGCGTTCAGCAAGCTGCAGCTGCACGGCCGGGCCGCGCAGCTCTACGCCGTCGCGCTGCAAAGCTTCGGCTCCGAGCTCGGCAAGCTCGAGGCCTCGCTGAAGAGCATCCGCGAGGGCAAGTTTCTCGAAGCGCTGGTGCGCACCGAGTCGAAGCTGGATCGGGAATGGGTCGTGCGGCTGCGCGAACTGCCCGACTCTGCGGAGACCTACTACCTGCTTGAACTCTTGGCCTCCAACGACTTTCAGGAATCGCTGCAGAACTATTTCGACCTGGAAGAGATCAGGAAACGCCTGGCGACATGGACCGAATCGCTCGACTCCTTCGCCGAGATCATCGAGATCCGCGGCCGCTACTACGACGAGGCGCTTGCGCCGGTCGACACGCGCTTCGCGGCGCTCGATTCTCAGATGCGCTTGCGCATGCAGCAGCGCCAGACCCTGCACGAACGGCTGCAAAAGCTGCTCGTCGCGCCGCGCCCCGATTTCCTGCAGACCGCAGCCGAGCGCGTGCTGCTCGAACAGCTCGCGCGCCTGAGCGAGCAGTACGGATCCGACAGGAGCGCGGCCGGCGCGGACGCGCGTCGACGCATCCAGCGGCTGCGGGGCGCGCTGCACTGGAACATCCACACGAGCTACGACGAGAGGCTCACGTTCGCCTACAAGCACATTCACGATCTCGATGCCGACGTGGTGCGGCTCAACGCGATCCACCGCTCCTTCGTGCGAACCCGCCAGGCCGCGACGCAGAGCTACAAGGGCTACGAAAGCCAGCTGCGCACGCTGCGCCTGAAGATTCGGGACGCCGGCGAAAAGCTGTCGACCTTGATGGCGCGCCAGGGCAGCGTGCTCGAAGCCATGGCGATCCGCGAGCTCGAGCAGCGCCGCGCCCGACTCGAGGAATACCAGATCCACGCCAGGTTTGCGCTCGCCGATAGCTACGACCGCGCTAACAAGCAACAGGACGGGGCGTCGAAATGAGCCTTGCCCGACGCCTTGCGCTGCCTGGTCTCGTGCTCGTCGCCTCGTGCGCGACGCACAGGACCAGCGACGCGCCCACCGCCGCCACGGGCTTGATCCGCGAACTGCGACGGACCGGGATCGACCTCACCGATATCAAGATCGACAGCAACACCGACCTGGCCATGCAGAGCTACCAGAAATTCCTGGAGCAAACGCCGGACAGTGGCATGACACCGGAGGCACTGCGGCGCTTGGCGGACCTGAAGGTTCAGAAGGAATACGGCACGGTCGAAGGCGTCAAGCGCAACCAGGAAGAGGCCGCGCGGCGCGAGGCCCCCAGGGCGCCTGGAGTCGCCTTCGGTGCAACCGCCGGCGCTGCCACAGCGGCCGCCGCGACCGCCGCCAGGGAGTTGCCCAAGCCGGCGCCGAGCGCCAAGCTCGCGCGTGGCCCCGCCCCCAAAGCCGCGCCGCTCGCCGACGCCGGCAAGAAGACGCGCAAGGACGGCAAGGACAGCCAAGGCAAGGCCTTGGCCAGGAAATCGAGCCCCCAGGAATTCGAGGCCCGCGCCACCCGAGCCGATCGCATCAATCCCGCGGCCAAGGCGGGCCTCGCGGCTGCGGACGGCTCGGCGCTCGAGCTGCAGGGCGAAGCGGGCGACGCGATCGCGCTGTACCACAAGCTGCTCGAGAAGTACCCGCGCTACGAGCAAAACGATCAGGTGCTGTACCAGCTCGCGCGCGCCTACGACGAACTCGGGATGACGGACAAGGCGATGCGCGCGATGGGCCGCATCGTCAGGGAGTTTCCAAAGTCGCGCTACCTCGACGAATTGCAGTTCCGGATCGGCGAGTACAACTTCACCCGCCGCAAGTGGAGCGACGCCGAAGAAGCCTACAAATCGATCCCCGGCATGGGCCCCGCCTCGCCGTTCTACGAGTTGGCGCTCTACAAGCTCGGCTGGACCTTCTACAAACAGGACCTGTACGACGAGTCGCTGCACTCCTTCACGGCCTTGCTCGACCACAAGATCAAAAGTGGCTACGACTTCGAGAAACCGAAGGACAACCTGGAACAACAGCGCGTCGAGGACACCTATCGCGTCGTCAGCCTGGCGTTCTCCAACCTGGGCGGATCGGAGGCGGTCAGCACCTACTTCGGCAAGACCGGCAAGCGCGCCTACGAGGCCAACATCTATGCCAATCTGGCCGAGCACTACCTGGAAAAATTTCGCTACAACGATGCCGCCGCGACCTACAAGGCCTTCGTCAAGCGCGAGCCGCACCACAAGGTGGCTCCGCACTACGACACGCGCGTCATCGAGATCTTCAAGCGCGGCGGATTCCCCAAGCTGGCGATCGATGCCGGCAAGGAGTTCGTCGTCAACTACGGGCTCAAGTCGGCCTACTGGAACCACTTCGACAGCCAGGCCTTTCCGGACGTGGTGGGCTATGTGAAAAAGAGCCTGAAGGAGCTTGCCAATCATTACCACGCGCTGTATCAGGAGAAGAATTTCGCGAAGGACAAGCCGGAGAACCTGCGCGAGTCGATGCGTTGGTACCGCGAATATCTGGCCTCATTCCCGACGGGGCCCGAGTCCGCCGCCGTCAACCTCCAGCTCGCCGAACTGCTGCTCGAGAACGGCTCGTTCGCCGAGGCCGCGGTCGAGTTCGAACGCGTGGCCTACGACCATGCCACGCAAGACAAGGCCGCCGAGGCCGGTTACGCCGCCGTCTATGCCCATCGCAAGAGCCTCGGCGTGGTCGTCGCAAATGCCGACAGGCAGAAAGCCAAGCACGAAACCATCCGCAGCTCGTTGAAGTTCGCGCAAGCCTTCCCGAGTCACGAGAAGGCCGCGTTGGTGATGATCTCGGCCATCGACGACATCTTTGCGCTGCAGGACTACACGCTCGCGGTGCAGACCAGCCGCAAGTTCATCGAGCGGTTTCCGAACGCCGAGCCGCCGCAACGCCGCGCGGCATGGGTGACGCTGGCGCACTCGTCGTTCGATCTCGGCCAGTACAAGGAGGCCGAGGACGCCTACATGGAGTCGTTGCCGCTCGTTCCGGCAAGCGACAAAGCGCGCGCGAACCTGATCGAGAATCTCGCCGCGGCGATCTACAAGCAAGGCGAGGAAGCCAGCAAGCAAAGCGACTACAAGACCGCAGCGTTGCACTTTGCGCGCGTGGCCCAGGCGGCCCCGACCTCGACCATCCGGCCCATCGCCGAATACGATGGCGCCGCGGCACTCATCCATCTGAAGGACTGGGATGGCGCGGCCAGCGCGCTGACGGCGTTCCGCGCCAACCACCCGGGCCACGAGTTGCAGCCTGAAGTGACGAAGAAGATGTCGTACGTCTACCGCGAGGCAGGCAAGTTCGCGCTCGCGGCCGCCGAATACGAGCGCACCGGGTCCGAGTCCAAGGACGTCGAGGTGCGAAGCGCGGCGCTGCAGCTTGCCGGCGAGCTGTATAGCCAGGCCAAGGAAACGGACAAGGCCTTGGCGGTCTATCGCCGCTACGTCGCCGATTTTCCGAATCCGCTGGACCTGATGGTCGAAAGCCGCTTCAAGATCGCGGGCATTCTGAAGGCGCGCGGCGACACGCCGGCCTATCACGCCGAGCTCAAGGCCATCGCCAGGGCCGACGCCGCCGGCGGCAAGGACCGCACCGACCGCACCCGCTATCTCGCGGCCTCGTCGCTGCTGGTCCTCACCGAGCCCGTGTTCGAGCAGTACACGCGGATCAGTTTGATGGCGCCTTTCGCCAAGAACCTCGCGAAGAAGAAGGCCGCCCTGAATCGGGTCAAGGAGGGCTTCGAAGCCATATTGCGCTACCAGATCGGCGAGACCACCGCGGCCGCAAGCTACTACCTCGCCGAGATGTACAACGACTTCAACCGCTCGCTGATGGAGTCGCAGCGCCCCAGTCTGGTCGGGGCGGAGAAGGAGCAGTACGAGCTCGCCCTGGAGGAGCAGGCCTTTCCGTTCGAGGAGAAGGCGATCGACGTGCATCAGAAGAACACCGACCTGGTCAAGCTCGGCATCTACAACCCGTGGGTCGACAAGAGCTTCGCCAAACTCGCCAAGCTCGTTCCGGCGCGCTACGCGAAGTTCGAGGAAAGCAGCGGATACGTCGAGACCTTCAATCGGGTCCTGGCCTTCGACAGGTTGACCGAGCGCCGCGAGCCGGTGGCGGCTGCGGCGGCGCCGTCGCCGGTGCCCGCGCAGGCCGAACCCACCAGGGTTCCCGCGCCGGCTGAACCGCAAACCACGGAAGAAGCGCGGAAATGAAGCCGGCGCGCACCACTCATCTGGCCTCGCCGTTGGCGCTGCTGATCGTGCTCCAGGGCTGCGCCACCGCTCCGCCGGACAGAGAAGCGGCCGTTTCCCCGCCCGTCACGCAAGCGAGCGACGTGAAGCGCACCGGCCCAGCAGCGTGGGCGGTCCACGTCAAGGCCGTGCGGACCCTCCCGCCGCAGGCGTACGCCGAGCTGGATTCGGCCCTGGGCCTCGTCAAGGCCGAGCAGTACGAGCGTGCCATCGACGCGTTCAAGAAGCTCGCGGCGACGCTTCCCGACAACGCCATCCCGACGATCAATCTGGCGCTCGTCTACAAGCAACTGGACAAGCTCGACCTTGCCGAGACCCACCTCAAGGAAGCGCTGGCCATCGAACCGGACAGCCCCGTGGCCGGGAACGAACTCGGCCTGCTCTATCGCAAGACCGGGCGCTTCGCCGAAGCGCGGGCGGTCTACGAAACGACGCTGGTGAAGTATCCGCACTTCGCGATCGCTCACAAGAATCTGGGTGTTCTTTGCGATCTCTATCTGAGGGAGTACGAATGCGCGATAGACCACTACAAGACCTACGCGACGCACGCGCCGAACGACAAGAGCGTGGAAATCTGGATTGCCGATCTGCGCAAGCGCCTGGGCACCAAGGAGCCGCGATGACCGCGAAGACGATCGCCATCGCCATCTGCCTGCTGTATGGCATCGGCACGGCCATGGCCGAGGTCAATTCCAGGCTGAACAAGGCCAGGCCGAGCCAGGTCAAGCCGGAAAGAGCGGGCCAGGCCCCGGCGAAGAAGCCGCAGGTCGAAGCCAAGGAGGTCTCGGGCATGTCGGTCGTCGGCAACAGCGAGGCGCCCAAGTCGCTCACCATCATTCCATGGAAGAGTTCGGAGATCGGACGCGACAGCGAATTCAAGTCGTCGTTGCTAAGTCAGGAACTCGTCCCCATCGACAAGCCGACTTTTCGCCGCGAACTCGACTTCTACAAACTCAGCAACCGCAATTAACGTCAATCGAAGGAATCGGCAATGAACTACGTTTCGAGCGCCATCAAGTTTCTCGCCGCCGGCGGCATCTGGGTGATCCCGATCCTGGTCGTCGGCGCCGTCGGCCTGGGTCTTGTGTTTGAACGCTACTTCGTCCTCATACGGTCGGTGCGCGCCAATCGAAAGACCTGGGACCTAATCCAGCCCCTGCTGCACGCGGGCGATTTCGCCCAGGCGAGAGAGCTCACGCGCAACGACAAGTCGGCCGTCGCGCTGCTGCTCAACGTCGGACTGGAGAACGAAGGTGTGGTGCGCCGCAGGACCGACATCGAGCTCGCGATGGAAGAGGTCATGCAGTCTATCGTGCCGCAGATCGAGATGCGAATCTCGTACCTCGGGCTGTTCGCCAACCTGGCCACCCTGCTCGGGCTGTTCGGTACGATCGTGGGGCTGATCGGCGCATTCGAAGCCGTGGCGACGGCGGCACCTTCCGAGAAGTCCGCGCTGCTGTCGTTGAGCATCTCGGAGGCGATGAGCTGCACGGCCGCCGGCCTGCTAATCGCCATGCCGATGCTGACCTTCAGCTTGCTGCTCAACACCAAGGCGAGTCACATTGTCGCCGGTCTCGAGATCGCCGCGCTCAAGACGATCAACATGATCGTGCGTGCCAGCGCGTCCGCCCGCATTTAGAACGTCGACGAACATGTTCAAACGAATGCGCCAGGAGTCGGAGGAGCTGGAGCTCACGACCCTGCTGAACGTCCTGGTCGTGCTGGTCTCCTTCCTGCTCCTGTCGGCGGTGTTCTCGAGTATCACGATTCAGGAACTCAACATGCCCCAGCACGCCGACCGCACGGCGGGGATAAACAACGCCTCGCCTCCGGTCGTGATCGAGGTGATGCTGCGTCACGATGCGCTGGAGATCGGCAACGGGAAGGACATCACGGACCGACTGCCGAAAGCGGGCGACCGGTATGACACCGCGACGCTGTCGCGAAAGCTCAAGCTCCTGAAAGACCGCAACCCAGGCAATCGCGATGTCATTTTGCTCGTGGAGGCCGACGTCGACTACGCCAACATGATCGGCGTGATGGACGCATTGAAATTCGTCGAGGTGCCCGGGCCGCAGGAAGGGTCCAAGATGCTTCGCATCACGCTCTTTCCCCACGTCACGGTGGGCGAGGCGCCATGACTCTCAGCACCGCGAAACATCGAAGATCGCGCGCCGCACACAAGGGCGACACGGCCACGATGATGCTGACGTCCCTGATGGACATCTTCATCGTGCTCGTGCTCTACCTGCTCGTCAATCAGAGCAGTGGCATCGTCCTGGAGACCCCGGACCACGTGGTGTTGCCCGACTCCGGCGTGGACACCTTGCCACGGCAGTCCGTGTTGATCGTCCTGTCCGAGCAAGAGGTGCGGATCCAGGGCCAGCCCGTCGTCGCGATGAGCGAGGTGCTGACGAGCAACGAACAGGAGATCGCGCCGATCCGCCAGGCCATCGATCGCATCAAGGCCGACGCGCAGAACGATCCGGCCCGCGCCGGGCTTCGAACCGAAGTCACGATCGTGGCCGACCGCGGCGTGCGCTTCAGTCTGCTCAACAAGGTCATGCGGTCCTGCGCCGATGCCGGCTACGGAAAGATCTCGTTTGCCGTGAACCAGAAGTGAAGAAGAATCGGACTCGTTTGCCGTGAGCACACCCACCCTGTCACTGCATGAGAATGCGCTTGACATCAAGCAGGTCAGCCGTGTTCTTGATGAACTCGAGCAGCGGCTCGCCAGCCTCGATGCCGGGCTCGACGCCGGTTCGAGCCAGCGGCACAAGTACCAGTTGCTCGGCACGATCCTCGCCTCGCTGGACGAGCTCGAGGCAGCCGGGGCCGCGGACCTCTTCTGGAGCCGGGAGACCACGCGCGATTCGCCGGATGACCTGCTGAACAGAGCGCGCGCGCGCATCGCCGAATTCGAAGCGGCGGCCCCGGACATGGCGAGCCAGCGCCAGCAGGTCCAGTCGGCGATCGACGTCGAGACCGCCAAACTGCGCCGCCTCAACTACGAGCTGATCTCCATCGAGGAGGAGGTGGAGAACCGCCGCGAGGATTTCGTTGTCGTGCGCGCGCCCACGGAGATCCCGTATCGGCCGCTGATCATGCCGTGGTCACGCGACGGCGAAGACCATAGGCGATACCGCAAGATCCTCTCGGTGTGCCTGCTCGTCTCGCTGTCCTTCGGTTCGGCCGTCTTGTACTTCAAGCCCGGCCAGGAACGAAAGCATGAAGAATTGATTCCCGATCGCATCGCCGATCTCGTCGTCAGGAAGAAGGAAGAACCCAAGCCGGAGCCCAAACCGGTGGAGGCACAGGACAAACCGCGGGACAAGGCGCCCGACAAAACGACGGCCGCGAACAGGACAAGCGAACCACGCGTGCCACCGGCCGACAGCCCGCCGTCGCCCGCTCCCGCGGCGCCCGACACGCAACAGACCGCGCGGGCGTCGGCACAGACCAAGGGCGTGCTGGCGCTCAAGGACGAGTTCGCCGGCCTGATCGATTCCGCACCCGCCAAGGTCGGCGCGGAAGGCGCGGTTTCGAACACCAGACAGATTGCCGCCGGAGCGGCAACGTCGCGTTCGCTGATCGTGTCGCAGGTGGGTGGCAACAGCGGCGGCATCAATGTCGCCGCGATCAGCCGCAGTGGCACCGGCGGCGGCGGTGGTGGCGGCGGCGGCAGTGGCATCGGCACCGGGGGCGGCGGCGTGCAGATTGCGCGCGTGGCCAGCGGCACGGGATCTGCCATGGCGGAAGCGCGCCCGTTGAGCAGTGGTGCGGGACCGTCGCGCACCGACGAAGAAATCCAGATCGTCTTCGACCGCTACAAGGCCGCCTTGTACCGCATCTACAACCGCGAGCTGCGCAAGGACCCGGGCCTGCGCGGCAAGATGGTCTTGCGCCTGACCATCGAGCCCGATGGGCATGTGTCCGCGTGCACGGTGAAATCGACCGATCTGGACTCTCAAGCGCTGTCGGCTGAAGTGGTTGAACGCGTGCTCAAGTTCAACTTCGGCGCGATCCAAGGCGTGCCCGCCATCACGATCGTTTATCCGATCGACTTCCTGCCGGCGAGCTGATCCGCGGCGGCCCGGGATCACACGCCCAAGCGCAGCACCGCGGCGTGCATCGCCCTTCGGGCGCGTGGCTGCGGCCGCCACCATCGCCGTCGTCTACCCGCACATGAATTCGATCGGCGGTGACGGCTTCTGGATCATCTCCGAGCCCGGCCGCGAGCCGGTGGCGATCGACGCCTGCGGCCGCGCCGCCGGCCTGGCGAGCCCTCCGTTCTACACGGGCCGGGGCCTGCACGCGATTCCGGGGCGCGGGCCGCTCGCCGCGAACACGGTCGCCGGGGCGATCTCGGGCTGGCAGGAAGCGCTCGCGCA
>Ga0315287_10001475_pt1 | contig 21712 bp, 17 predicted proteins | sample YL17G11_0_MG_FD_205037 | JGI IMG/M metagenome (GOLD analysis project Ga0315287, IMG submission 205037) | Sediment microbial communities from Yellowstone Lake, YNP, Wyoming, USA - YL17G11_0 | ecosystem: Environmental > Aquatic > Freshwater > Lake > Sediment | place: USA: Wyoming | collected...
ACATCTTGAGGCAGACGAAATCGGGCTCGGGAACATTCCAGTGCGACACGCTGACCTTTACGAACGCGGACAACTTGTACTCTCCGCATTTCATCCCGGTCATGCTGAAGTCCATAGCCCAAGGGAACGACCTCGTCGGGTCTCATTTCGTGAGCCATTACAACGCTCCTGAAGAGAGGAGCACACGCGGTTTTGACAGCATCCTGGCATCAGAAGCAGGATGCGGAGCCCTGCGGTCCGGAGAGGACGCCGAGTTTGTGACGTCGGAGCTCTTTTTACCATTGTGTCTGGACTTGGGTGCTGTCATGGTGACCACGAATGCCATCGAAGCTGCGAACATTCGCTTCTTCATCGACAAAATACGCATGAATTATTTGGGGGAAAAAGACCCAGAAAAAATGATGCCGCTAGTCGATTATCGAGCGTTTACGATCGACCATCAAAAAGTCACGTTGAGCGATTCCCTCCTGTTTGCAGATGGCTTTTTCTTCTACACGTTGGCATCACATCGGGCAGTATCATCGAAAGTTTTGAGAAAAGTACTGATGCTCCATTTGTAACCAAGATATTTTCAGCTAGTTGAATTTCGAAAAATCTATTTGTCGCTGCGCGAGGCGCATGCGTCCATTATTGAACACTTCTTGTCTCTTTGCATTGGGATTCCCGCCTGGCTTCCTCCGCCTCGGCTGAGGGCGGCGCCGCGGGAGCCGTTTTCTTCTTGTTGAAACATTTTTTTGTTGCCAATATTTTTCTTGCCATGCAAAGAAGTTCGTTCCCAACGCCTGCGAAAAGTTGTTAAAGAAGCTTTTGATTGACAGACACAGCAATCATTAAAACTTTTTTGGACGAGAGAGCACTCGTACCGCAGCACAGAGTCACTCCCACCGCGCTGCGCCTCGGGTTGCAACAAAGAAGTGTCTGCTCTTGCATCGCTTTACACATGAGAATACCTACGTCCGTCCACATTCGCCTCGCGGTCGTCGCGGGCACGATCCTGCTCATGCTGCGCGTCGCGACGACAAAACATCCCATCCATGCGACTAAACCTCCTCTTCGCCTCCCGTCGCAGTCCGTGGCTAGTGTGCAACTCTCGGTGAAACAGCAACAGCAGGAGCAAACGAAGCGACAGGAGCATCAGGAACGACAGCAGAAGCAGTCGCAACAACTGCGACAAAACCAAACACGAGATGAAGGTGCTACGCTGTTCAACCTCGACCTTTGGAACACCTCCGCGGCCACGCAGTACAAAACCCAAGCAGAACTCGACCTGAGGCCGTGCGTGGTGGTTCGCTTCTACGAAAAGCAAGCCAACGCCCTTCCGCTGCTGCTTTTCTCTCTCCTTGCTTCAGCGCATCCTCACCTCAAAGCGCTGGTCATTGACACGGGCAAACAGCCATACGAAAAACTCCCCGCCCTTCTCAGGCGCGTCAACCAAGCGTCCGGGAAGAAATGGGTGCACGCGTACGACAAAAAAACAGAAGACGTCCGCGCAGCCTTTCCCGATTTCCACCACGAGGACTTTGGATACGTCTTGACCGACATGGCAATGGAAGACATCTTGAGGCAGACGAAATCGGGCTCGGGAACATTCCAGTGCGACACGCTGACCTTTACGAACGCGGACAACTTGTACTCTCCGCATTTCATCCCGGTCATGCTGAAGTCCATAGCCCGCGACGGCCACGACCTCGTCGCGTCTCACTTTGTGAGCCATTACCCGTTCCCGGCCGAGAGGAGCACACGAAGCTTCGACGGCATCCTCGCGTCCGAATCCGGGTGTGGTGCCCTGCGGTCTGGGGAGGACATGGAGTTTGTGACATCGGAGCGCTTCTACCCCTGGTGCGTGGACCTGGGCTCGGTCATGGTGACCACGAAAGCCGTCGAAGCTGCAAAAATTCGCTTCGTCATCAACAAGTTACGCAAGGACCGCACGGGGAACACGCTGGAAGGCATGGTCATCCCAATCGCCGATCACAAAACGTTCGCGATACTCCAGATGTCAATCAGGTCGCCGAGCGATTTCACCACCAATGCAGACGGCAACTTTTTTCATATGCTGGCGTCGCACCCAAAGATATCTTCGAAAGTTTTCAGAAGAGTACTGCTGCTACATCTGTAAAAAATACATGACACTATTTGATTGCTTTCAGGAGAGGGAAAGGAGCAGAAGGAAAAGGGAAGGGGGGAAGGGAGGGGGCTTGCAGTATCGATTGGTCGTGGTCCTTCCGGTGCTGCAGTTGCGCGTCCACCAAATTTCCCGTACGCCAGGAACGGAACCAACACGCGCTCCTCGATCTTTCGTCGTCGCCTTTGCTGTCCACCTCTAGGGCTGAAGTCCATTCCTGATGACTTTTTTCCTTTCTTTAGAATTGTCTCGCCTCTTTTGACGGAAAGTCCGTGTGGTATGCATCAGGCAAACATGTCGCTCTCTCTCGCGCTCTTTGATGCTTCGCTGACCTTTCTTGTCCCTTTTCTCTTTTCTTTCCCTTTTGGTGGACGCACTCTTTTTCTCGCTTTTTCCCCTCCTCCTGGAGAATAGGAGAGGAAAGAGGGAGAGAGACTCTCTTTCCCAAAAACAGATGGAGCAATGGATGGAGCAGCATCAGCAGCAGCAACAGCAGCAAAACGGAAACAGGCACGCGACACCCACCAACAGCCTTCCCTCCCCTGGCGCACCATCATGATCAGACACCTTTTGGTCAGTGGGCGCGGTTTTTTGGGGGCGGGGAGAGAAAAAAGGTCAAACTTTTGACCCGAGAAGAATAACTCGATAAACTCTGCGAAGGGCGCATGCAAAGGCGCGCCCGCCGTTCATGATCAAGAAATCCACGGGAGGACGGGTCGTGTATGCAAAGTTGCTCCAAAGTGAAGACGGGGACCTCTTGAAACAGTCAGTACTCTCTCTCTCTCTCTCTCTCTCTCTCTCTCTCTCTCTCTCACTCTCTCTCTCTTTCTAAACAGGGGACGCCGAACCTAGAACAGAAGTGGTTTTAATCCACATCGGTTTCCTCTTTTTTTGTTTCCTTGCTCTCTCGAATTGCTTTACTAAAAACAATGAGCTCTACACGCCTTATTACTGGGCAAAAGTCGTACCTGGTGCAATAATTTTGCATAATAAAGAACTAACGATGACAGGATAAAAAAATCCATAGGAGGGCGATAGGGAAAAGAAAAGAAAAAGACAAAGGCACGAATAAGGAAAACAAATTATCCTCCGCCCCCTCCCACCCAAAAAAAAAAGCATGTTTCCCCTTTTTTCTTTTTCTCGTCCTTTCTTAACTCAGACCTGGCGCGACGGCGTGGGTTTCTGAATATCGTTGCTGTGGAGGAAGGAGGAGCACGGGAAAAGGAAAGAAACCTCGCCTACTTTGACCGTCGTTCCCACGATCTTGCGTTCCGCAAGACCGTCGCTGCGCTCGGCCGCATGCACCGACGCAAATATGCTTCGCCAAAGACGGCGACGAGGCAACTATGGGTGATGCCGCCTGCTGCTGCCGTGGGGCTTCAATGAAGCAAGGAAACACTGCCGCGATTGAGCATAGGAGCGAGGGATGATGTCGTCGTACGGCTGTCGGTTGGCACAGGTCAAGAAATGCTAACGCCGTCCGATCTTTTGTCCCTCTTTTATGCCTATTTGAATTCTATGTACTTTCGATTCATTTTCTCCTTTTCTTTTTCTTTTTCTCTCATCTTCTATGACTGCGTGCGACCCGACGTTGATGATTTAGAGCGAGGGAGCGGGAGGCACGAGTTCCGGGTTTCCGGCGAGGTCGGCGATGTGGCGGTAGCACGGCATGCCCTTCTCTGCTGCGCCCGCCTTGAAGACGGCCATCGAGACCGCCAGGATCGCGTTGGCGTGCTCTCGAGAGAGCTCGAGGGGCTTAAAGCCTAGAGGTAGAAAAAGAGGTTGTTCTTGTTCTATTTTTGGAGCCCTTTTTTGACAGGCCTTCCTGTTTCTCCTTTTCTCACTCCGTTGCCTTTTCTTCAATCACTTTTTTTTGCTTCCACGAAGGATGGCGCAATTTCCGCATTCGTGCCGCCCTTCAATCACCGTGTAGATTGTTCCCTGAAGTCGAAGTTCAAGTTCTATTTGAAGCCATGCGCGGACTCATCTCGCGGATCGTCTTTGCCAGGTGGCTCATGCTGCTTCATGTTTTTGCAAGGTGGTGCCTCGGCGTTTCACCCATTATCGAGGTAATGGGAGAAGAGCTCACCTCCGCGGCTTTAAAACATCAGAGAGACGTCGCCTCCGACGGAAATCCGTTGCTGCTCGCAAAACAACCTCCAAAAGGTGCCTGTGGAGACTGGTATCACAAGTATGCCAAAGTCCATGCGCAAATACGGCAACATGGCAGAGGCCGGTATATGTTTCATCAGTGCGACGAAGGCCAGGCGGGCTTTGTAGAGCTCCATGGTACGACGATACAAGAAAGACTTCCATTCCGCGCTTAAAAAGATTTTTGAGCGCGGAGGGGCAAAATGCCTCAGATTCTACGCGAGAGGCAAAGTATTTGCTCTTTCCAACCCGTCGTGCCCCAGCCGCCGAGGCAACATTAAAGGACATCAAAGTGGCCAGGCATAAAGAGATGAGTGGTCTTACCATGTCGAGCGTGACATGGTAAGACCACTCATCTCAGCTGTGACAGCTTTTTTCGATATCGGATGGCAAGAGCACGATATATCCAGACGGACAAAAGCCGTTCTCTTTGCAGACGTTTCCGTGACCTCACGTGGAGCTTACGTGACGAAGCTGTCGTTAGGTCTTTGCGGTTGCCGAAGAAATTGGCGTTGTGCGTTGTGTCTTCAGGAAGAGTATATATTGCTTGGAAACGCCCTCCGATGCTCATGTTTTTTTCTGACGCTCGCACTATAGTTCGCACTAGTTGATCACAGGGCATAATTAATCAATTTAACTGAAGCTGAGCCCCTTCAACATCTTCACCAACAGAGGAATTGCGCGTAAAGGAACTATTTTCTAAGTCGAAGACGAAATTGAACTGCATCGTTGTGCCGTGAAAATATTATATGCCAACTTCCTCGTTCTCCAGTCACTGGCCACTTTTCTCCGACTACCTTTCCTGCTTGACTCAAATGGTATCTATTTGAATGCGGTCCCAAAGCCTGTACTTGCGCAGCAAAGGGTCTCCGAATGGGTACTCCGTTTTATATCGATGGCCATACAATGACTGTCAGGGGTGTCGCGGCGGTGGCAGTTATGAACGAAATAGTGGCTCTGCCGCCGCCTTCGGATGTCAAGAACAACGGGCCAGGATGCCACTGAGCAAATGGTGGCAGCTGACGCCGCTACTTCTCCTGGCGCTTCTATGTGCGTCGTGCGGTCTCGTATCGGCGGTGGCAGAAGTAAAGAATGAATCCACCGACGCCCAGCGCACCTTGCTGCTGTACATCCCCATGCACGTCTCCGAGACGCTCGAGCACCTGCAGGAGCTCTGCGATCGCACGCTGTCCAAGGACCCCTGGGTGACGGGGAGCGGCAGTGAACAGAAAGACGAAAAAAACATCAATCCAATCGCCTTTGACATCCTGCTCGTCGTCAGTGGGCCTTCTGACGCCTCTCGAAACGCCACGGAGCTTTTCGGTGTCATGCGGTCGATGCTCGAAGCGGCAACGGAGAATCTGCTTCCATCTTCACCTCGAATTTTCACCGCCTTCAAGGCCGTGGGCGTCGACAAGTACAACCTCAGTCTGGCCGAGGAGGACAAGGACTCTGAGTGGGTTTCGGGGCCCAACTCTGTGTTTTACGACGCGTTCGCAGAGGGCGGCGAGATTTACGAAAAATACGTGCGCTTTTACGCGCTCGTGCAGCAGCTGGAGACGGACGTGTGCGCGCTCCGTGGCGGGTGGCTCTCGTCGCTTTTGAGGCCGATGTTTTTAGGCGAAGGAGGAGAGTCCGAGTCGTCGTTGTCGTCGTCGTTGTCTTCCCCTTCCATCAAGACCTCCCCTTCACGACTGATCATGAGCGGTCCCACGATCAGGAGCGCTTGCATGTACGTCGTCAAATACGACGAGTGCCAGCCCTTTGAGGGCTATGAACCCCACATGACCGAACACATAAACGGCAACGCCGTCTACCGCATAAGCGAAATGCTGCAGCAGGTGCTCAAGTCGTCCCGCGAACAGTTTGCCAACGCAGAGCCTTTTGACCTCGCGATCCATCACGTGCTCAAAGCGTCCAACGCGAGCTTCACCCTGGCGCACAGCAACCCGCTCTATCACAATATGGCCACGCTGCTCGACAGGGACTGGTTTTTGGACGTCCGGTACCACGGCGTCGACGATATAGCGGTCCTGCACGCGCCCAGGAGGCTTCGCTCAGATGGGCTCAAGGCGGTGGCGACACGGGCTCGGGGATACTTGCCTGCGACCACGGTGGTTTTGTCCGAAGAAAGCATAGCTGAGCAGCGCGGCAGAGCAGAGAATGCTTCTTCTTCCACCAACAACACCACGCTGCTCAACAACTTCAAGGCAGCCGCGGACGAGCTGCGGCTCTCTGGGGTGATTTATATCGCTCTGAGTGAAGACGTTTTCTTCAGGGCCTCTCGCATCGTGCCGCTGCAGGTGCTCCCGGCTTTTGAGAGGAAAAGTGACGATCTTCTTCTTCTTTCAAGCACTGGGGGAGGAAAAGTCGATTCTTCTTCCTCCTCTGTTGCTGCGTCTGTTTCGACTACAGCCGCTGGACTTGCTGCTGCTTATGCTTCCAAAGAAGAAAAAGGAACCGCAGCACGCGCCACCGCCGCTTCGGCCACCACCGCCGCCGCTGCCGCCGCCAGTGCTCTCGCATCAGCCGACCCAAAGAGCTTCGTCCTCACGTGGCCCCCCACAGCACCATCTCCTGCCACTCGCTTGCTCGCGACAATAACGCAGCTCGTGACGCAGGGCTACTCCCCTCTCGTGGTCGACGCCGCCTCGGCGCCGCTTCAAAACTACGACATGGTGCTCTACGGATTCCCCAAGGACGCGGTTTTCTTCGCAGATACGAGTCCGGGCGTCGGGGATGAAGTGCGACGACCTTTTAGATCAGAGACCAGCGACGATAGCAAAACTTCAACCGTCGAAACGATGTACGCTCCTGCGTCGGCCTTCACTGCCAACTTTCTGCAGGCGTGGGCCGTGAAGACGATCGAGAGGCAACACCAGGGACAGGAAAGAACTGCTGGTGCTGCTGCTGCTGCTGCTGCTTCAGCGGCGCCAGAGGACACGAAACTGCTCAGTATCGCCGACCTCAAAGCCCTCGCGGCCTGCCGACTCGAGACCATGAGCGGGCTAACGCCCTGCCCCTGGCGCGGCGTCTCTGTGGAAACGCTGCCCGTCCACTGGTTTCCGCCTCAGTCTGCGTTTTTCGGGAGCGGGTGGACAAGGCGCGCGAGAAATCACGCTTTGCTTTTGGACATGAGCAGCGGAGATCAACGAGATGGTACTGTCGATGGTGGTGGTGTTTCGAGCGTAGCATCCCGTTCCTCCTCCTCATCGTCTTCTTCCAAAACGATCTTCCGCCTCCGGCAAGCTGGCAAGTGGCACGCCCCGGCTCGCTGCCCGACGTTCTCTGTGCTCTCTCGTCTACCAAGAGACCTCACACACGAGACTGTCTTCGACGAGCTCGCTGAACACGCCGAGTTTCTCTCCTTTGTGCGGGAGCGCAAGATCGCGTGCGCTGTGCTCCCCGGGTTTCACGTTCCTTTGACAGGTGCTACTCTGCCTGCGGATGCCTTGCTCGATTTGGACACAATACACGCCTCCGCAGGCACGCAGGCAACGATTTTGCCTCGCGTCCAGGACGTAGAAGAAGCGAGCCAAGGTTATGTTGCGTTTGTTCATAATCGTCATCGCGAGAGCGAGCAGACGAGGAGCTCTTCGTCGCAGCACTCGAGGAAACAGAAGGACTTATCTGGAGACGAACTCTGCTCCGCTTTTCATCATTTCGCGCCGTCGCCGTCGCCTACCGCCTGCCTCGCCAAAGACATCTCGCGTGCTCTTATCAAATCAAGATCGGCTCTGCCTTTGTCGTCGTTTGCTTGCGCACTCGACGCCCAAAGAACGATCGAGGAGGTAGTTTTGGTGGGCTTGCGGGGTGCGAGTGGTCTCGGCGAGGTTGCCGCCAAGGTCTCGAAAGCTACTGCTGCTTTGAAATCTTCATCTTCTCCTCCCCCTCCCGACGCCGCCACCGTCTTGCTCACGGGCGCGTGGCGGCTGCTCCCGCGTGGGTCGTTTGGAAATGTTCATTCGTTGTCTCTTTCCCTTCCATCATCATCTTTAGCACCATTGCCACCCACCATCGTCACACTCTCGGACCTGCACTCGCACGACCAGAAACTGCAATGCGATCAGGAACTCAACCCGAAGCCGTCGCCGCTGGCAGACGAGGCGTGGGCCGGCGTCTTGGAGGCGCTGCTTTGCCGGCATGCTGTGCTCTCTGTCGACGTGTCGCGACAGCTCTTGTCATCCCTCTTGGACGCCGGAAAGAAAAGCGCTCCTCGATCGAAAGCAGCAGCAGCTGGTCGCCGAAGGAAAACCACCAACAAAAACTTCGCCGAGCTCATCACAAGGCACATCCCGCCGTCGATCCTGCTCGAGGACGTGAGGGCGTTCGCCAAGTGGCTGGCCAGGCCGGACAGGCCCAACCTCGTCCGCGGCCGTTCGCTCCAGTTTCTCCTTGCGGGCGAAGGAGGAGGAGGAGTTGATGGTGGTGATGGGAAAGAGCTCAGCAGCAGCATTAGCAGCGTCTCGTCCGCATCAGCAGCAGCATCAGCAAGCAAAATCACCTCCTCCTCCCCTCGCCATAAAGCCGCACTCCAGTCGTTGTATATGCTGGCCCCGACCATCGCGAAGACTCGGGCAGACTACGCCTACCTCCCGGCCGCGGCGGACGCGACCACGGGTAACTTACTCCCTTGGTCGAGCGTCATGGAGATCGGAGAACTGTACCGCGTGCGCCCCACGCTGCTCCCTCCGAGCCTGGCCGCGATGATGCACCCGGAGGCGGTGCTGGAGTTTCTACTGTCGCCCGAATCGTCCACGCTGCCTCTGAATGTTGTTGCTGTGGAGGCAGGAGGAGCATGGCAGAAGGAAGACATCGCAAACACTTTCGACCACCTTTCCCGAGATGCCGCGTTTCGCACGTCCGTCGCTGCACTCGACCGCACGATGAGACTTCGAGCGACATGGCCGCTACGGAATAAGAAACTATGGATGTTACAGTTCACCGGGGGGCAGCATCGAAGGGAAGGGACGCTGTCAGTTTCAAGCATGGAAGCAAGCGATGACATCGTCGTGCGACTGCGGCTAAGTTAAGGCACGCATAACTGTGCAACGCGCTCTTCAACTACCTCACTCTGGCCGCGCTCATCGATGACCGCATCATGTGCATGCACGGAGGCATCGGCAGGTCCATCAGCAGGATTGAGCAGATTGCCGAGCTCCAGCGGCCCTTGAAGATAAAGTCCAGATTTTGAGGTATGGGCACAGTCATGAGCTCCTCTGTGGGTTTGATGTGATCACATGAATACCTCTTTTTCTTACAGTTCTCCCCGTGAAAGTTATCCTTCGAGTCTCTTTCGCAAGCCTGCTTCCGCACCCTTCGGTCATTTTCGATAAAAAGTGCACCGCAGCTCCGGACGCGAACAATGTGCTACGATCCTCGATAAAAGGCTACTGGTTCTGACACGCTGTAGTCGGTTTCAAAGTCCAGAACGTTCATTCGTCGATCCACAGCGAGGAAGTGCTGATCTGTCCCCGCAAACTGGGCCATGCCCCCACGCGTTTTTTTCTGGTACGTCTCCACTTGACATCCACGCCAGACGCTCGCCATGGCCTCGGGACACGTCCTCGTGATCGCTTTCTTGTCGACTTCCCGGAATGGCGTCTTGTGCACGCCGAACGATGCGACTTTGGGCAACCTCCCGGCTTCGTACGCAAACTTGACAGCCACGTGAACCGGCGGGACATCGATAGAACGATCTCGTGCCGCGAGTTCGTAGATCCCGCGAGCAAAATAGATGTCTTCGTTTTCGGTCTCTTTGAACTCGAAGCTCTTGGTGATGCGGATCATCGTCTTGATCTTTCGTAGGGAGAGCCCGCCGTTGCCAATGTCCATCCCATGCCACCGGTCGATCCACGGGGCTCCGATATAGTCGTATCGTAAGAAATCTTCGATCGACCACGGTGACATCGAGCACAGCACGCTATCTGTTTGGAAAATCAGGACGTGTTGTGCCTTCAGTGCGGACCAGAAGCGCGTTGAGGAAAGCAGTTTCGAGTATGATGAAGAATTGGCAGAGGATAGAGCAGGAAAGCCGTTCCTCTCCAGAGAAGCCGTGTGCAAGAGGCCATGTTTTCTCTGGAGACGAACGATCTTGTTTGTTTCGAGGTATGGAGAAACGTCTTCATTGTGCAGGATAAGAATCGGCCACTCGGGTCCCAGGTTGGCCGCAAAGTTCGTCAGCGTGTATACCAGCGTGGAGCACGGTTTGTGCAAGACAGTCATGGCTCTGAAACGTGATCTGGGCAAACGATCCAAAGCTGCTGCCTTTGATCGCAGTCGAAGCGAGTGCTTGAGATCCGTTGAATGTTTGCCCTGAAGGGCTGCCCGTTTGAGAGTACGGCATGCACCAATAAGCATCAAGAAAAAGATGCACTGCTTCACAGCATGGTGCAGTCGTTGTCGACTCGACATTTCATACTTGCGGCTTATGAATTTCACACCTCGAGGACACTATGGGGGGATCACGAGCAGTTGAGAAGGTCTGGAGGCGCTTTCCTTTCTTTCGTTCGCAGAGAAAAAAATACGTTGACGTAATGCATGGGCATCTCTAGGGTTTTTTTTATTTCTTCCGTCCATATATTGTGGAAGATTTATTGCGCCACTGGCATAAAAAAGGCGGGTGCCATTTTTATGCGCAAAAATTTGCGTTGAAAAATCAGGACGTGTTGTGCCTTTAGTGCGGACCAGGGGCGCGTCGAGGAGAGTAATTTGGTGTACGACGTCGAGTCCACCAAGTTTAACGCCGGAAAGCCATTGCTTTTCAAAGAAGAGCCGTGCGCAGAATGCCGTGCCTTTTCTGAAGACGGAAGATTTTGTTGCGTCGCAGGTGCTGCGAAACTCCTCGTTGTGCAGAACGAAGAGGGGCTACTGTGGACCCAGGTTGGAAGCGAAATTCGTGTATCCCAGCGACGAGCACGGCTTGTGCAAGATGGTGACGGCCCTGAACCGCGATCTTGGCAAAGGATTTAGGTCTGCGGTCTTTCTGCTTTCAAGAGCTGCGCACCTCAGAGCATGGTAAGCTTCCGAAAGTATCAAAAAGAGCAGGATGCCCCGCCATTGCATAACAATGCTGCGGAAGCATTGTTACATGCTCGGCTGCTTAATTAAAAACCGTCTCCGGGCTCGGGCATGAGTGAGCTCTATGTCTTCGCTATGGCTTGAACCAATATGTCGGTGGTGATTTGCATAAAACCAAAAGGAGTCGCATGTAACAAAAAGTAGGGAAACGGAAATGATTAGAGCTTCTCCCCCTTTTTTAATGCTCTTCCTCTTCTGCGATTAGGACGTGTGAAATGTGGCAAAAAAATTGATAAAGCAAATACATGATCTGTTTCCTTTTCTTTCCCGAGATTCTGGAGATATCAGCGTCTCGAACGATTCCGGCCACTCTGAGTTGGTGTTGCTACATGTAGAAAAATGTCACTGCCGGTTGCAGCTTCTTATTCTTTTCCTCTGCTGCCGGCAGCCGGTATTCCGTTCAGTAGACGCAAAACGGGTAGAGGCAGGTGCATTTCTCCTCGTGCTACGGTGTCAACCTTGTTCATTGTGCTGATTACATCGTGGCGTTTGCGAGCCTTCTTTCCAGCGACGCAAGAGCCCATTCGTGCTGCTAAATCAGATCCCGTCAAGCATGCTTCGTTGCCGCGACGCTTCCTTTCGTTTCAGGTCTGCAATGGCTTTGCCAACCAACGCCTTTCCATTATGTACGCAGCGATCATCGCCAAGGAGACTGGACGGAGCCTCAATTTGCCAACTGTTACAGAAGGAAAAAGCTGGGGTCTTTTTGAAAAAAAGTGGCGGGGGTAACTCTCTGCAACGCGCCCTGTTGGAGCTAACTTCTGTTTTTCTCTCCCATCCCTTCTTCTCCCTCCTTGCGCCCTCGTCGCTCCCAGGTGAGTCCTTTCTTTCGCGCTTCTTAGGTAGCCTTCGATCGTCTTGCGCGCGGTTGAAGTAGACGGAAGCTGAAGGAAGAAGAAGATCGAGAGCTGAGGAGCCAAGGAGCCGTTTTTTTTTCTTTTTTTCGTATGGAAGAGAGAGAGAGAGAGAGAGAGAGAAGAGAGCGTCTTTGCTTTTTTCCTCTTCCTTGCAAGAGACGGGACTGATAAAAAAACATATCTCTCTCGGCCGAAAGTCACCACTCAACGTCTCAACCGGCCAAGCGAGCGGGGTGCTCTCAGAGAGGGGACAGGAGAGAGAGAAGGGAAGGTCGCGGCGGTCCGGGAAAGGAAGCCAGGCTTGAGGCTCAGGGGGTCGTGCTCTTGTGCTGCAGCGGCCAAGAAGGAAGAAGAAAAAGACTCGAGAGGAGCGTCGCTCGTCAGGAGGGAAGTCCGTGTTGCTTCTGACATGCCCGAGTGGCCATGGGAAAAGAAACAGCTAGAGAGAGCGAGAGGGAGAGAGCGAGAGCGAGCGAGCGAGAGAGAGCGAGGGAGAGGAGCCTGACAACGTGAGGTTGCTTGCTAGCTTTCAGCGCTCTCTTCTCGATCGCACCATCGTGATGAGCGTCAGCAAAGATTGTCGTCAGTCCCTTTCCATCCCCTATTTTTTCTTCTCTTTCTTCCCCGGCGAGAGTCCATGAGCTCATGCTGCTGTCAAAACTAAAGGAAGAAGAAGATCGAAAGCTGAAGAGCCAAGGAACGGTCTCTTTTTTTCTTTATTCGATAAGAGAGAGAAGAGAGAGAGAGAAGAGAGAGCTCTCTCTCTCGTCTTTGCTTTTTTCTTCTTCTTCTTCTTTGCTTTTGTTTTTCTTTTTTACTAGCAGAGCACGCACGCGGAACTCGATTCCTTCAAACCCGTTCGTTTGTCAGAGAAGGGACGCAACTTTCGCCGAGCTCAACGAGTCTCAGATCCAGGAATCGCTGAGGAGAGAAAAAAAGCAGACTTTTTCGTGTGTGAACTTTTTTGCAAGAGACGGGCCTGATAAAAAAACATCTCTCTCCCGGCCGAAAGTCACCACTCAACGTCTCGACCGGCCAAGCGAGCGGGGTGCTCTCAGAGAGGGGACAAGAGAGAGAGAAGGGAAGGTCGCGGCGGTCCGGGAAAGGGAGCAAGGCTTGAGGCTCAGGGGGTCGTGCTCTTGTGCTGCAGCGGAGAAGAAGGAAGAAGAAAAAGACTCGAGGAGCGCCGCTCGTCAGGGGGGAAGTCCGTGTTGCTTCTGACATGCCCGAGTGGCCATGGGAAAAGAAACACAGGGAGAGAGGACCCAGGAGAGCGGCTGCTCAGTCAGACGGCTTCTTAACAAACTTTTTCCCCCTCGAGCATGGGGAGGAGGAGGCAATAGTGTCACAACTTCCCCTCTCTATCCTCTATCATCCTCTCGCGGTGGGCACGCTCTCTTCCCGGCCTTCTTCCTCCCTCTTCCATCATGTCAACATGACCATGCGCAGCTCGCCCCTCAAGCCGCGCAAGAACAACGCAAAGCGCTCCGCGAAGCCCTCCGCTGCTGCGCAAAGACGCCTTTCTGACCTCCAAGACTGCTCGGCCGCGATCGCCGAGGGCATTCATCTCGCAGCTCCCCCCGCCGCCGCCTCCGCGCCCGCGCCCGCTCCCGTGCCCTCAGCCCCTGGCGCTCAACTGCCCGCGGCCATCGAAGGCGGGTTCTTGACCGCCGCGGGGCGCTTTCGCGCGCATTTGTCGGGTGAAGCTCCCTTGGATGACGGCAGGGCCGATGCCTCGATGAACGCCTTGGTGGAGCCTCCTCGCACTCGGGCGCCGGCTCCTCCGGTCCCGGCTCCCGCGTCCGCCCCCGTTCCCGCCTCCGCCCCGCCGCCTGCTTTCGACCCGGCGCCCGCTCCGGCGGCAACGAGAATGGCTTCTACGTTTTACAACTGGTGGGTTTGACCGTATTTTTTGTTCCTTGCTCTTCTTCGTCCATCGCGGTATCACGTGCCAGTTGAGACGTTCCAGAGCGAAGCACTGCGAAACGATCCCTCTCGTCCCCTCGCGCGCCCGGCTTTCTTCTCTCTTCCGTCATAGAACGCGTGAGAAGAAAGGGAGTATGCAAAAGCGGCGGTACTAGTCCGAGGGCGAAAGCTGGAGAGAGAAGTTGCGGACGGACGCGAGAAGGAGAAGATAGGGTTTCTATTTCCTCTTAAAAGGAGAAAACGAAAAAGTTTTCTTCCGGCAGCCGGAAAAAACAATGCTTCGTTGAAGAAGGCACGCGCCCTCGGCTTCCCTGCTTTTGGACTTGAGCTTTCCCCCCTCAGCTCGCTTGTTCTCTCTCTTGGCTCTCCTCCTCTCTGCTCAAAACTTTTTGAGCGAGATAGGACTCTCTTTTCCCCTCATTTTCTACCACCTCACTTCCTCTCTTCCCTCTCTCTCTTCCCTCTCTTCCCTCTCCCTCTCTCCCTCTCTTCCTCTCTCCCTCTCTTCCTCTCTTCCCTCTTCCCTCTTCCTCTCTTCCTCCCCACCAACTCTCTCTCCAGGTCGCGCAAACCCCCGCTCATGGCGTTTGTGCAGACCTACTACCAAAACGGCTTCAACCCTAAACCTAAACCTAAAAACTATTGGGCGTCCTCTCCGCGGCGCAAAATTTTGAGACGCAGCAATTTGACAGTAAGAGAGCAAAAATAGAGTGAGAGCAAGCGAGCGAGAGACTGGAACCTTGAAACGTAAACGCCTGGTGTGACTTGACAGCGCTTCCTGCACGCGCTTTTATGTATTTACAGTTTGCAATCATAATAGAACAACGTTCAGCAGCCAGACTGCCAGGTCCAGCCAGCCCCAGTCTGCGGCAGTAGCAGCGGTAGCAGCATCAAGCCTTTCCTGTCCGAGCAGAAACCCCTTTTGAGAGTGGGTGTCCGTCAGCCTCTTCTGCCGAGGTTGGTGGCAGCGCTGAAGCTGAAGCTGGAGGAAGCGCTGAAGCTAAATGTAGCGCTGAAGCTGAAGCGTCGCGTCGTATCTTTATATACATCAGTGTGGAGAGAATCGACAGCGAGTACCCAGCTACTCCGACGTCTGAAAGAGGAAAATAAAACGTCCCTCCCTGCAGAACGACCAACGACACGAAAAACAAAGCGCAGTCTTTCAAAACGGCAGTTATCGACGTCGTCGTCACGCTGCAAGTGTGGAGAAAGTTAAAAGACGCAAAGTTTAAGCAGATAGCAAAACAGACGTTCCCTACCAGGAGCGGTAAGAGTGGCTCCGTCGAAGAACGCAGGACCGAAAAAACTTGTTTGGCTTCGGTCAGGGCAACTGGACCAGCTAGAAACATGAAGCTCATTGTCGACGACACGTAAAGAAGTCCCAGAGTGCCCACGCTGTCGACGCCAATGCTGTTGAGCAGCATTTTCTTGAGGAGAATACCGCGCGTCGCCTCGAGGATCAGGCCTCCGAGCAGCAGGGACGTGCCAGCCGGAGACGCCGTCGTCTGTCGCATCGCAGACGCGGCTGAGAAGCCGACGCCGGCTGAGATGCCACTCACAGCAACAGCCATCCTAGTGGAGAGCCTCTCAAGCCTCGCTATGCATGAAAATACGTAGACTAGAGCCGGCGAGGAACTGTTGACCATCTGGATCGTCGATATCGGCAAGGAGATAAACGCGTAGTTTCGCATCACGGTCGCTAACGCAAAGAGCAGAGAGATAGGAACCATCTTCTTGACGAGAGCTGGGAACGATTCCATCTTTTGAGGAGGCTCGAACAAGCGGAACCACGAAGACGCGACGTACAGAGACGCAGAGACGCCAAAGCAGTGCAGCATTGTCACAAACAGAGGGAAGCGAAAGTTCATGGCGTGGAGGACGAATTTATTGTACAAGACCAGCGTGGCCGAGCAAAAGGTCCACGTCAGGATGGCGAAGAAAGCTGCAGATGCTCGAAAGCGTGGCGGGGCTCTCTGGTGGAGGAGAGCAGCTGTATTCGGCGGGACCACCGCCGCTCCTCCCGCCATGGGCAGCAGAGTCCGAGTGGACCACCCCGAGGACTTCATTTTACTTTGCTGTCGAAAAAACAATGAATTTGAAAGCTGAATGTTGAAAGGAGGCTGCCTTGGAGCTGAACAGGTGGGAGGCCTCGGAGTTGAAAGGGTGAGAAGTCACGGATACGTGATATCCGCGTGTGCTGCCAAGATTGAGATAGCATGGAAAAACATATATATGTTCTCAGATTACATGCGCGTGGTAAAACTTGGTTTTCCACCTTAAAGTTTTTTTTCGGCACATCACCCCATTGTGCCATCCCCTTTTATCACGCTTTAAGAAAGTAGGAGGACCCCTCCCCCACCGGCAGCAACATCTTCAGGAAAAAAGGGAAGAAAATGAGCGGCGCGCTTTTGCAGAGCGGCAGGGGCTTTGCCCAGAGGAAGAAGAAAAATAACAAGGGAAAACACGACAGCGTTTGATACTATGGGTCAACTGCTGACAGGAGCGAAAAGCCCCATGACCTCTTTGTGCGAGGGTGCCTCCATCGCAAAAAAGGTGTAGAGCCCTTGGACAACGCGGTGCACGTGCGCCCACGTCATGCCGTACCATAAGGGAAGGCGCAAAAGGTCTTCACCCACCCTGATGGTCGTCCGCATGTCTCCCACGGAGCGCGCATAACGTCGCCCTCCCTCTGATAGATGCAGGGGAACGTAGTGCCTGCAACACTGCACTCCGTGTTTTTGCATCGAAGCCTCTGCCGCTTCGCGCTCGCTTGAAGAGTTGAACATGATCCAGAAGATGTGTCCGTTGCCTGTGCTGCCTTTCAACTCTTCGTCGGGGGCCGCGTCTGCGACTCGCGCCAGAGTCAGCTTCCTGGCTTTTTCGAGAGCTGACAGCAGATGTTGGTACGCAAAGCACACGCGAAGTCTCCTGCCCTTGCACTCGCGTGCCTCGTCGAGCTGGGACAGGAGGAAAGCGGCTGAGAGCTCGCTCGGCTCGAAAGAAGAACCGATGCTCAGCCACTCGTACTTGGAGACCTTGTTGTCCATGAAGTCGGACCTGTTTGTCCCCTTTTCGCGCACGATGCGCGACTGCACGAGGAATGTTGCGTCATTCACAAGCAACGCGCCTCCTTCGCCGCAGACGGTGTTTTTCGTGTAATGAAAGGAGAGGCATCCAAAGTGTCCGATGGTCCCCAGGTGCTTGCCCTTGTATTTGCTGAGCAAAGCCTGCGCTGCGTCCTCGATCACGTACAGGCTGTGCCGCTTGGCCAGAGCCATAATCGGGTCCATGTCGCAGGGCATGCCGGCGTAGTGGACGACGATGATGGCCTTTGTCTTTTCGGTGACGGCGGCTTCGACGGCGTTCACATTGATCGTGACGTCCTCGGGGAGCACGTCCACGAAGACCGGGACGGCGCCGCGTAACGCGACCGCGTTGGCCGTCGAGACAAACGTGTACGAGGGCATGATGACCTCGTCCCCTTGCTTGAGATCGCACAGGATGGCGGCCTGCTCGAGCGCGGCGGTGGCAGAGTGCGTCAGGAGAGCCTGCGGGCTACCGAGCGTCCGCTCCATCCACTCCTGGCAGCGCCTGGTGTATTTCCCGAGACTGTCCAGGGCGCTGCTTTCGATAACGTCGTTGAGAGCAAGTACCTCGCGTCCGGTCAAGTAGGGCACGTTGAAGCGCACCCTGCTCCCGACCACGGAAGAAGGGATCCAGATGTGATAGTTGGTTTTTCGAGACACCTGCTGAAACCCTTGCGACGCGTAAAAGCGCATCGCGCCGGCGTTTTCTTCCTGCGTGCTGACCTCGACGAGGTGTGCGTTGTGCTTCGCCGCCCACTGGAATGCCGCTCTCATCAGCGTGCGGCCGACCCCTTGGCACTGGTACTTTGGCGACACGGCCAGGAGGCCGATAATGACGACGGTTGGTGCCGCATTCGTTGGGCTGGGGAGCGCGCCGTCGGTTGCGTCCTTCACGTTTTCCTTGTCGTTTTTGTTCCTGTCCGTACCATCGTCATTGTCCGAACCAACACCGTCGTCGCTGGAAACAAGTTTCAGCGTGATCATACCAGTGACCTCTCCGGTGTTTTTTCTCCTGCAAACAATGACCTCGTCGGCTGCTTTCCTGCTAATAGAGTTGCACACCCAGGCTCGGTACATGGCATGAAACTGAGCACGGGTCAGAGCAGGGTCGCGCCGGAAGCGCGAGTGCTCCCCGGAGACCAGGCCAAGGTCGATGAGCGCTTCTTCCGGTTTGTCTGACGGCGGCACGGACACGACGTCGTCGCACTGGTCGGCATCACCGTCGTGCACAGCAGCGAGCGGTCCGGTGTCAGACGACGACACGTCTTGGCGAAGGAGAATGGCGTTCGCGACGGCGTACCCCGTGAACCAGGGCTGAGAAACGATCTCATTTTCACCGTCTGCCTCGGTACCTGGCTCGGGGCTCCAATAAAGCAGGCTGACGCCTGCGGAAGCGCACTCGTGAATCACTTTCTTTAGACTTTGTAAAGTCATAAAAGGCAAAACCACGGCAGTCTCGACGTGCAACAACCTCGTATCCAGGTCGAGCTTCTTCCAAAGAGCTTCTTTCTTTGTCTCTCTGGTTTCCGCGGGCGGAGATGCGGCCGACGCAAAGCCATTTCCTGCTTTGCTCGGCGACGCTTTCAGCTCGATGACGACGCTACATGCTGCGGATGATGGCGGGACCGTGCTCATTGCTTTCTGCAAACAAGCACTCGCTTATTCCTTTTTTGTTTTTTTCTGTGTTGTGATCTCTCAGGCTCCAAGCTTCAAATCTAGAAGAGAAGCGAGGCGATACATAGTGTATGTGTTGTACCATTCCCTTGTTGTGCCCATGTTGAAACTTCCCAGGCATTAAGGAGAGACTCAAGATATCGCTCTGGCGCGGCTCCTCCGGGATAGCGGTGAGAATCTTTGCCGTGGCAGAATGACGATGACTATTCATCCCAGACTTTCAGTCTGGGATGAATACTTACAATGAAACGGCACAACGTCCATCACAAAACAGATGCTCTCGCAGCCGCGTCCGAAGAGGGAGCGGTCTCAGAAGGACCGGCGTTTACCGCGGCGCGTTCGTTCCTCATTCCTTGATACTCTCGACTCGCTTGGGGGCTGTTCGTCCCGCTCCAGGATACAAGAGATTGTAAATTATGCGCAAACTCTGCGACAGCATGTCCTCCCTCTCCTCTCTGCTCCGCCTCCCAAGGTCGCAAATAATCGCCCCCGTGCTTTGCCTTTTCTTTTTGTGCACTCGAATAAACCTCGAATAAACGCGTATGCACGTGAGCATCCTTGGGCGCACGCCGGCAGGGTGCAAATGGATACCTCACTGCAAGACGGAAGAGTTTCTGGAAGTACTCGGACGGAACGCTGCCTGCGATAGCCGACGTGCTGACATCTGGGAACAGACTGTACGTCGTCCTTACCTTGGAAGTGCTCAAAAATTACAGGACCTCAAGTGTGACATATGAATGGCAGACTGCCGACTGGACATTCGCCTTTGCCGACTTTTCCACACCACCTGTCGCTGCAACGTCGTTTGGAATCACGAAGGACCCAAATGTCTTTAAAATCCTCGCTTTCTCCGCCTTTCCGCTCTTCCTCTTTTCCCGCTCTTCTTTGTCTATTTTGTTTTTACAGTTCTGTCTGTATCCACGACGAGCCAAAAATGCCGAAAAGGCGAAAAACAGATAAGTGGAGAAAAAAACGTTAAATTATTTTGGCTCAAGAGTAAGTCAAACATAGATATTTCGACAGGTTGAGCTTATTCACTTCGCAAAGAAGATTAAGATTCTTCTCTCGTGAAAATAATCACGGTTTTCGCGACTTCTCTATCAATCCTTCTTTTTATCAATTCACGACACGGACGAAAATCGTGGAGCTGCTTCCAGCAGCCGGTCCTGCGTCCTCGTCGCCGTGGTCAACGCCAGTCACTTCACTATTTTGGTCACCTTTGTGATCAAAATCACCCCTGCTGCAATACCTGGTCATCTCGAGCGTGTCCCCGACGCCAGCCTTCAAAGCGAGGCAAAGCGTTTTCCATCCCTTTGTCAGGCGGTGATGCACCTGGTCTCCAAAGTGGCGGCGCTCGTACTCGACGTCGTAGTTCGTCGCCGAGGTCGCCAGCTCTTCTTCTCCTCCCTCAGTCGGTTGCTCGAGGTCAGCGTCGTCGTCGGCAGGAAACCTGCTTGTATTGTTCGCAACAGGACCGCTGTTTGTATTGCTGGCAAAAGCAGGAACGCTGCTTGTATTGTTAGCAAAAGCAAGACCGCTGCTGGCATTGTCGACAACAGGAGCGCCACTGCCAGTACCGACGCGCAGAGGCCCTGCCTCGGCCATCACAGCAAATGTCACGGTCATCCTGGAGAAGTTTGATGCAGCAGCCGCGTTTGAGACAGCGCCACCCGCACCTTTGCCAGCAAATCTCCCTCCGGATTGTCCTTCTCCTCCTCTTTGGTCATTCCGTATCTCTTTTTTGCTATTCCCGCAAACACTCAAAGGCGGCAGCGGGGGCATTAATTCGGAAGCCATGTCCATGGGCACGTACAGGCGACTCAGGGATGTCTTGTTGCCCAGCCAACGCCGGACGACAACCTTGATGTTTTTGGTCGCTCCGGCTTTCATCGTCTTTTTTCCCGCAGATTGTCGGAGGGCCGGCGCAGCGCCGCCTGCCGTTGCGACATCGGAAGGAATGGCACCATCAGAGCGGGCGTGATCAAAGCCCGTGCCGCCGGTTTTGTGAAGTATGCTGCCGAGGTCTCTGCGGATCGCTTGCTGAGGGACGCCTGCAAGGCGTTCTCGCGCTCCTGCTGCCGAGGGACCAATGCCTCTGTCGCCCTCGTCCTGCGGAGAGGCGCACTTGCCAGGTTCGCGATAATCATCTGCGGCGGAAGTAGCACCAGTGGCGACAATCGGAGCGTTTTCAACGGCGGGGGCGTGGCAATCGCTCATGGCAGCATCGGCAGCGGAGGCACGAGCAGCGGAAGTCCGAACGACGTTACGGGAAGCTCGAGCGACGAGACTTGGGGCACCGCGGGAGTTGACGGCGCCTATTTGCCGCCTGTCGATTTTCTCGCCTCTCGACGGGCTCATCGACCGAGACCTGCTGAGTTGACGGTGGTGGCGACGGCGGTGCCCGTCGTCGCCGACAGCAAGGAATTTTTCGCCAATGTTGTTGCCGACGCCCTCTTGTTGTTCTCCATGTCCTTCTTCGTCTCTGAGCGCCGTGTCTCTGTTGCTGCAGTCACCTCCGACTTCCGTTGCATAATTGGTGTGCTCCACTTTGGGCACTCCGCGCGCCCTTTGCGAGCGAGAAAGCTCTCGTAGAGTAAAAGCAGCGCTGTAGAGATCTTGAACCGGGTCTCTGTCTCCTGCAGAGGTGGCAGCGACATTGTTAGCAGCAGTAGCAGCATCTGTAGGAGTTGTAGCAGCGATACCAACGGCGGCCGCACCGGTCAGCAAAGCCGAAGCAGCTGGAGCAGAAGCGGTAACATCTACATTAGCATCGGCTCTAGCAGTAGCAGCCATGGCGGGATCGGTAGCAGCAG
>Ga0315287_10001476_pt1 | contig 21709 bp, 18 predicted proteins | sample YL17G11_0_MG_FD_205037 | JGI IMG/M metagenome (GOLD analysis project Ga0315287, IMG submission 205037) | Sediment microbial communities from Yellowstone Lake, YNP, Wyoming, USA - YL17G11_0 | ecosystem: Environmental > Aquatic > Freshwater > Lake > Sediment | place: USA: Wyoming | collected...
TGATGACCGTGGTCGTCTTCCCGACACCGCCCTTTTGATTGGCAACGGCTACAACCCTCTGCTTCTTCAAACTTTACCCTCACTGTTTCACGTGAAACATCGCGCCCACACCGCGATGCTGCCACGCCCCGGGAGCGGCAGCGGGGAGGTTACCACAGGCCCGAAGCGGGTCAGCGCCGGCGCCACCGCGTCCGCTCCACACCACCACGCCACGACGCCACCGACCTTCACCAACCGCGCCGCCGCACCGCCCCACACCCGCGGCGCCAGCGCCCGCACGGTCATCGCGTCGTACTCCGAACCACGGTGGACCTCGACGCGCTCCCGCCGCACATCGGCGGTCAGACCCAACTCCCGAATGATCTCCTTCAGAAACGCCCAACGGCGCTCACGCGGCTCGAGCAGCACACCCTCGAGCAGGGGCCGCGCGAGGAGCAGGGGCACGATCGGTAGCCCGTTTCCGCTCCCCACATCCACGACGCGCCCCTCGGTGGGGAGCAGTGGCAGCGCCGCCAGCGCCTCGAGCGCGTGCTCCCGTAGTGAAGCGCCTCGGGAGCCCGGCCCCACGAGGTCGAGCGCCCGGTCGTAACGGGCGACGAGTTGAATGAAGGTCTCGAGGCCCGCCCTGGCCGTCTCGGACAACCCCGCCGCGCACACACCCTCGGCCCAGCCCTGCGGACCGGGTGTGTGCGTGTTCATGACCGCGGCTGCTTGTCGCGCAGGAGACGCTCCGTGATCATCTGTTGCCCGATGGTGAGGACGTTGTTGACCAGCCAGTAGAGGACGAGTCCGGCGGGGAAGCTCATGAACATGAAACCAAAGATGAACGGCATCAGCATGAACATCCGTCGTTGTGCGGGGTCCCCGACCTGCGGCGTCATGCGCTGCTGCAGCACCATGCTCGCCGTCATCAGGATCGGCGTCACGTACGTGGGGTCCTTGGCCGACAGGTCTTGAATCCAGAGCACGAACGGCGCGTGCCGCAGTTCGATGGCGTAGGCGAAGAGCGAGTACAACGCCCACAGGATCGGCAACTGCACCAGTGTTGGCAGGCAGCCACCCAGTGGGTTCACGCCCTCCTGCTTGTACAGACCCATGATCTCCTGGTTCATCCGCGTCCGCGCCTGCGCGTCGCGCTTGGCGCGGTCCTGGTAGCGCTCCTGGATCGCCTTCATCTTCGGCTGCAGCGCCTGCATCCGACGCATGGCGACCGTACTCTTGTGTGTGAGAGGGAAGAGCAGGACCCGGATGGCCGCTGTCAACAGGACGATGTCCACACCCCAGTTCCCGGTCAAGGAGTGGATCCAGCGCATCGCCGCCAGGAACACCACCGAGAGGAAACCGAAGATCCCGAACGAGAGGGTTCGCTCCATCCCCCGCCCATACGCCGCCAGCAGGTCGTGCTCCTTCGGCCCCGCGAAGAGCGTGCCCTCCACCCCTGCGCGCGCTGCCACCACCACGCCATGGCCGCCGCCGAGGCTGACCTGGTCCAGCGCCGCGCTCGGCAGCAGGACGAGTAGGAAGTACTGGTCCTCGACCCCGACGAAGGTGACGCCTCCCGACATGGTCTGAGGCACGGTCACCTTGGCAAGGTTGACACGCTCGACGTCGCTGCCCGTGCCGACAACTGCCCCCGAGCGCGCGAACGTCCCTCCCTTGGCCACCGCACCGGCCAACCCGCCGCCGACGACGACGCCGCCTGCTGCAGCGCCCCCGGTGCTGATGCGCACGTCGAGACCGTACTTCGCCTCCGCCGGGCGCAGTCGCTTCTCCACCCACGCCCCGGCGCCGTCCGACCAGCGCAGCACCGTCCAACCGCCCTCGCTCGAGACCTGGTACGGCTCGAGATTCCACGGCCCCTCCGCAACCAGGGAAAGTGGTCGCGCCCCCCCGGCCTCGAGAAGCTCGAGAGGCTTGCCGGCGTCGTCCTTGTGCTCGTCGAGTTGGAGTGAGACGAGGACCCCTCCCGCCGAGCTCAGTACGCCGCTCCACGCACCGCCGCGGAGCTCAACCCGCTCCTCGGAAGCACCGCGCGCTGCAGTCTTGCTCTCCCCAGCGACCGACGCGTCGACACCAGCGGGTGCCGCCGGCGACCCCACAGGCGAAACCGCCGGCGACAACACCGGCGACGCCGTTGGCGGCATCGCGCCGGGAGCCTCGGGGGTGACCGGCTGGGGCGAGCGCGGTCCAAAAACGGCGAACCACACCACGAGAACCACGGCCGAAACGGCAGCGGCCAGTAGAGCCCTTTTCTCCATCATTTCCCTCCCGCCCGCGGCGGCACCGGATCATACCCTCCCGGGTGCCACGGGTGGCAACGCGCAACACGCCGCACACCGAGCCAGAAGCCGCGCCCAAGGCCGTGCGCTGCCATCGCGTCGCGCATGTACTCCGAACACGTCGGCTCGAATCGGCACGCCGGCGGCAGCAACGGCGATACCCACCGCTTGTACGCCCTCAGCGCGGCGATCACGATGTGCGCTGACCAAGCCGACGCAGCACGCCCGTCACGCAACGGAGATAGTCCTCCTCGAGTTCGCCCCAGGGCGCGGCGGCGCATCCCCGGCGGACGTTGACCACGACGTCGGCGCCGTGCGCACCTGTCTCAAGACCGAGGTGCCGAGCAAGCTCCCTGACGCGGCGACGGGCGCGGTTCCGCACCACCGCGCTTCCCACCCGCCGCGTCACGGTGATCCCGAGCCGCTGGGCGCCGTCCTTCCTTGGTCGAGCGAAAATCACCAGGTAGCGCCCCGCCGCCTTGACGCCCTCCGCGTAGACACCGCGGAACTCCGCGCTGCGGCGCAGACGCCCGAGCACAACGCGCCGTTACGGCGTCAGGCGCTTGCGGCCCTTGCGCCGCCGCGCGGCGAGGACACGACGACCAGCCGGCGTGCTCATGCGCTCGCGGAATCCGTGCGTCTTCTTCCGCCGGCGGTTGTTTGGCTGAAACGTCCGCTTCATACGCCACTCCACTTCCCACCATCGTCGGTGGGTCGGCGAGTGTAACGCGGATGCTCGCGCCGGTCAACGTCCCGCTGTGCTACCCTCCGCCACGCCGAGCGCGACCACTGTGGAAACGACCTCTCTCTGGGAACAGATGCAACGCCCGCTCCGCGAGCGCCTCAGCGCCGACGAGTATGAGGTCTGGGTGGCACCGCTCAAGGTGCAGGCCGCCGAGGCGGGCTCGCTCACCCTCATCGCTCCCTCGCGACTCTACGCAGACTACATCCGCGACCACCACCTCCTTCTCCTCACCGAGCTCGCCACCAACGCCTCCGGCGGCTCCATGACCGTCACCATCGCCGCGCCCAAGAGCGAGCGCCCGATGGCCGTCGCGCCCCGCGCTCCGCTCAACCCCCGTTACACCTTCGCTTCGTTCGTCTCCGGACCCTCCAACCAGTTCGCCCGCGCCGCCGCCCAGTCCGTCGCCGACAAGCCCGGTGGCGCCTACAACCCTCTCTTCCTCTACGCCGGCTCCGGCCTCGGCAAGACCCACCTCCTCCACGCCATCGGCAACGCGATTCTCGCCGCCTCGCCCCGCGCGAAGGTCCGCTACGTTCCAACCGAGCACTTCGTCAACGAGCTCATCAACTCCATCCGCCTGCAGCGTATGCAGCAGTTTCGCGACGCCTACCGTTCGGTCGAGGTTCTCCTTCTCGACGACGTCCACATCGTCGCCGGAAAGGAGCGCACCCAGGAGGAGTTCTTCCACACCTTCAACTCGCTCCACGAGGCCGGCCACCAGATCGTCCTCTCCTCCGACACGCCCCCGGCGGCCATCCAGGGGCTCGAGGAGCGCTTGCGCACCCGCTTCGTCTGGGGCCTCGTCGCCGACATCCAAGCGCCAGATCTCGAGACCAAGTGCGCCATCGTTCGCCAGAAGGCGCACAACGAGGGCGTCGACCTGCCCGACGACGCCGTCCTCTTCATCGCCCGCCGTGTCCGCGAGAACATCCGTGAGCTCGAAGGCCTTCTCAACCGCGTCATCATCTACACCAGCCTCACTGGCCAAGCCCCGACCCTCGAGAACACCCGTGCCGCACTGACACCGCTTCTCCCCGACGACCGCCAGGTCACGCCCGCCGAGGTCATCCGCTTCGTCGCCCACCACTACGGCGTCAAGGTCGCCGATCTCAAAGGTCGTGACAATCGCAGGTCCGTCGCCTTTCCCCGTCAGGTCGCCGCCTACCTCCTGCGCGAAGTCCTCGACCTCTCCTTCCCCGAGATCGGCAAGCTCCTCGGCAAGCACCATTCCACAATCATCTACTCGTTCGACACCATCGCGGAGCAGCGCCGTTCCAATCCATCCCTTGACTCGACGTTGACGACTTTTGTCGAACACTTTCGCTAGTCGGCTGCGGAAAAGACACCCTCTCCGCCGTCTCCTCCTCCTCTCCTCCGCCGTCTTTCCACAGCCACCTTCCACACCGCCGCCGCACTTCAACTCCTTGTCCGAACGTCGCCAGCGCACCGACCCCCGAATTCCACAGCCTCGACAACGACGACGAAGGAATGTAAGATCTTAGTGTTGCTCGTAGTCGTCGGGAGAATCGGGTTATGGATCTGACCCTCGCTCGCGCCTCCGTGCTGGAGGAACTCCAGCTCATTCAGGGTGTCCTCGAGAGGCGCACCACCATCCCCATCCTCTCCAATGTGCTCCTGACCGCCGAAGGCGACCGCCTTCAACTCGCGGCGACTGACCTCGATGTGACGGTCTTCACCCACTGCCCGGCCGTTGTCCGCAGGGAAGGTCGGGCGACGATCCAAGGTCGGGTCTTCTTCGACCTGGTTCGTTCCCTACCCACCGACTCCTTCGAGTTGACCTACAGCGAGGGCCGCGTCGAGGTGCGCTCGGCGACGTTTCAATCCCAACTCGCCAGCCTTGACCCGGCGGATTTTCCCACCCTGCCGGAAATCCCGGCCGGGCAAGGCTTCGCCCTCAGCCTCAACGTGCTCCACCGGGCGATCGATCGAACGATCTTCGCGGTTTCTGCGGAGGAGGGACATTTTCAGTACAACGCGGCCATGCTGGCCTTCGCCAAGAGCACACTGCGCATGGTGGCGACCGACGGCCACCGCCTCGCCTTCGTCGAGGCCGCGCATGGCGGAGGGACTCCTCCCTTTGAGCAGCAGCTTCTTCCCCGCAAGGTTCTCAGCCAACTCCGCCGACTCGGCAGCTCCGACGAGACGCCCGTGTACCTCGGCAAGGGCGAGAACCACCTGGCTTTTCGCATCGGCGACCGGGTCCTCCTCTCGCGCATCCTCGAGGCGCGCTTCCCGCAGTACGAGCGTGTCCTGGTGCGCGACAACCCGCACCGCGCCCGCATCTCCCGTGTCGAGTTCCTTTCCGCCCTGCGCCGCGTCGGCCTCCTCACCAGCGAGAAGACCCACGGCGTCCAGCTCCAGCTCGACGAGGACGCCCTCTCGATCACCTCCGTCGGCTACGACCTCGGGCACGCGGCCGAAATCGTCCCGTGTCACTACCGCGCCGACCAACTCGAGGTTCTCGTCAACGCGCAGTACCTCGTCGATTTTCTCTCCGCCGTCGAGTGCACCGACGTCGAGATCCAACTCCGCGACGCCGACGGTCCCGTGGTGCTCCGGCCTCACGACGACGACCCCACTCTGGCTGAATCCATCTACGTCGTGATGCCGATCCGGGTCTAAGCCGACTCTGCTCGCCGAGCTCTCCGCGACCGGCTTTCGCAACCTCGCCTCGCAGCGACTCGAGGTGCCGGTCGGGTGTGTCGTCATCCTCGGGCCCAACGGCTCGGGAAAGACCAATCTCCTCGAGGCGCTGACGGTGCTCGGCAACCTCGTCTCGTTCCGGCCGGGCACCCCGGCGGCCTGGGTACGACGGGGTGAAAGCCACTGCGCTCTGCACGGCCGGGTGCGCCGCGACAACGAACCGCTCGAGATCGGCCAGACGATCCGCCTCGCACCACGACCGTCTCGCGGCCTGACGCGAGGCAGCCGTCGCGTCGGTAGCCAGGAGTACCTCGGCCTCTTTCCGGTCGTGGCACTGTCCTCCTCCGATCGTCGCCTGGTCTGGGATGGGCCCGAGGAGCGCCGCCGCTTCCTCGACAGGTTGTCCTTCCACCTCCGGCCCGAGACGCTCGACGTCCTCCAGCGCTACCGCACTGCCCTGCGTCAGCGCACTGCGCTGCTGCACTCCGGCGGGGATGAGGCGTTGGCCGGCTTCGAGCACACGCTGGCAACGCTGGGTGCGCACCTGGTCCGCCTCCGCTGGCAGGCTCTCGCCGCGCTCGAAGCCGCTCTCGATCATGAACTTGGAGCGCTCGGCTGGTCGCTGCCCCGACCCCGGATGCGCTATCATGCTCACGACAACATGGCCGCCGACGACGAGGCGGCCCTGGCGCAGCAACTCCGGCAAACACTCGCACGCTCTCGCCGGAACGACCGTCTTCGCGGCAGGACCACCGTAGGTCCCCACCGCCACGACCTCGCCCTCACGATGCAGGGCGTCCCTGCCCGCGACGCGTTGTCGGCAGGACAGGGAAAGTTCCTGGCGATGGCCCTCCGGCTCGCCGCCATGGCGGTGATCAGCGCGGGCGGGCGCGTCCAGCCCGCGGTGGTCTTTGACGATGTCGATGCCGAGCTCGACACCGGGGTGCTGGAGCGGGTTCTCGCCAGGCTGGCAGAGGCCGGGCAGGTCTTCCTCTCGTCGGCGCACGAGGAGGTGCTCCTGCCCCGGGTAGCGCCGGCCGCCGTGTGGCGGCTGGCCGACGGACAGGTACAGGGGTAGGTGGGGGATCAAAGGTGACGGTGCACGATTACACGGCTGAGAACATCAAGCTCCTCAAGGGGCCTGAGGCTGTGCGTAAGCGTCCCGGGATGTACATCGGCGACACCGACGACCTCTCCGGGCTCCACCATATGGTGTGGGAAGTCGTCGACAATTCCGTCGACGAGGTCCAGGCCGGGTTCGCAACTCGCATCGTCGTTCGCGTCCACACCGACAACTCCGTCACCGTGGAGGACGACGGGCGTGGCATTCCCGTCGACATTCACAAGGAGACGGGCCGGCACGCAGCGGAAGTGATCATGTGCGAGCTGCACGCGGGCGGCAAGTTCGACTCCAACTCCTACAAGGTCTCGGGCGGGCTCCACGGCGTCGGCGTCTCGGTGGTCAACTTCCTTTCCGAGTGGCTGCGCCTCGAGATCCGTCGCGATGGCGGCGTCTGGGAGCAGGAATTCGCGCGCGGGGTGCCGCAGGCAACCTTGCGCCGCATCGGCTCCTCGACGAAGACCGGCACCATCGTCACCTTCAAGCCAGACGGCCAGATCTTCTCGATCCTCGAATTCCACCACGATCTCCTCGTTCAGCGTCTCCGTGAGCTCGCCTTCCTCAACCCGGGTCTGCAGATCCGGCTCGTCGACGAGCGCGATGGCCAGGAGCACGAGTTCGCCTACAAAGGTGGCATCGCCGCGTTCGTCGAGTACCTCAACCGCGCCAAGACCACCCTGCACAGCAAGCCGATCACCGTTGTCGAATCAAGGGAGGAGGCGGAGCAGATCGCGATCGCCCTGCAGTGGCACGACGGTTACAACGAGAACGTCCTCGCCTTCACCAACACGGTGTTCAACGCCGACGGCGGCGCCCACCTCTCCGGCTTCCGCGGGGCACTGACCCGCACCATCAACGCCTACGCCCTGGGCTCCGGGTTGATCAAGAATGAGAGCGACACGCTTTCCGGCGACGACGTCCGCGAGGGCCTCACCGCTGTCCTCTCGGTCAAGATCCGCGACCCCAAGTTCTCCTCGCAGACCAAGGACAAACTCGTCTCCTCCCACGTCAAAGGGTGGGTGGAGTCTGTCGTCAACACCCGCCTCGCCGAGTTCTTCGAGGAGAACCCAGCGATCGCGCGCCGCATCGTCGGTAAGTGCATCGAGGCCTCACGGGCCCGCGAGGCGGCGCGCCGCGCCCGGGAGTTGACCCGCCGCAAGGGTGCCCTGGAGAGCTCGTCGTTGCCAGGCAAGCTCGCCGACTGTCAGGAGAAGGACCCGGCTGGCGCCGAGTTGTTCCTCGTCGAGGGCGACTCTGCCGGCGGGTCGGCCAAGCAGGGGCGCGACCGGCGCTTCCAGGCGATCCTCCCGCTGCGCGGCAAGATCCTCAACGTGGAGAAAGCCCGCTTCGACAAGATGTTGGCCAACCAGGAGATCCGCACGATCATCCAGTGCCTGGGCACCGGGATCGGGGCCGACGACTTCGACGTCGCCAGGCTTCGCTACCACAAGGTCATCATCATGACCGACGCGGACGTCGACGGGGCGCACATCCGCACCCTGCTGCTGACATTCTTCTTCCGCCACTTCCGCCCCGTCATCGAACGGGGTCACCTCTACGTCGCCCAGCCCCCGCTCTACAAGGTCGCCCACCGCAAGGACGAGCGCTACCTCAAGGACGAGGCGGCCCTGTCGGAGTTCCTCCTCGAGCAGCTCCCCGACGACGCCACGCTCACCCTCGCGGCCACGGGCCTCACCCTCAAGGGCAAAGCGCTGCGTGACGCCGTCCGTCGTCTCGAGCGAGCGGTCGAACACCTTGCCCGACTCGATCAGCGCGGTTGGCCGCGCGACTTCGTCCAACTTCTCCTGCGCCAGGGCATCAGCCGTCGCGCCAACCTCGAGGACGCGGAGCGCGTCGCGGCACTGGTTGCCGAGTTGCGCGCCGAAGGGTACGACGATGCCGTGGCGGAGCGGGACGAGGAGCGGGGCGTGAGCCTCGTGCGCCTGACGCACACCCGCAACGGGCGTCATCGCGCGGTGGAGCTCGGCTTCGATCTCATCCGCTCGTACGAGTACACCCAACTGGTCGAGCTCCGCCAGCACCTGGGCGGTTTCGACCAGCCCCCGTTCCACCTCGGAGTCGAGGCCACGCAACAGACCTGTGAGTCGATCGAGGATCTCGTCTCCCGTCTCTACGACCTCGGGCGGCACGGTATTACCGTGCAGCGCTACAAGGGCCTCGGCGAGATGAACGCCGACCAACTGTGGGCGACGACGATGAACCCCGAGACTCGCCGGCTCCTCCAGGTGCGGGTCGAGGACGCGGTGGAGGCCGACGAGCTCTTCACCATCCTCATGGGCGACGCCGTCGAGCCCCGGCGCGAGTTCATCGAGCGCAACGCCCTTGAGGTCGTCAACCTCGATGTCTGAGACCATGCCATGAGTGACATTCTCCTGAGCCGCGAGGAACGGATCCCGGTCGCCATCGAGCACGAACTCAAGCGCTCGTACCTCGACTACGCGATGAGCGTCATCATCGGCCGCGCCCTGCCCGATGTCCGCGATGGCCTCAAGCCTGTGCACCGCCGCATCCTTTTCGGGATGTGGGAGCAGAGCAACACCGCCGGCAAGGCCTACAAGAAATCCGCCCGGATCGTCGGCGACGTCATGGGCAAGTACCACCCCCACGGCGACGCCGCGATCTACGACACCCTAGTGCGCATGGCGCAGGAGTTCTCCATGCGCCATGTCCTCGTCGACGGGCAAGGGAATTTCGGCTCGGTGGACGGCGACAACGCGGCCGCGATGCGCTACACCGAGGTCCGCCTCGCCCGCCTTGCCGAGGAGATGCTCGGCGACGACCTCGGCAAGAAGACCGTCGACTGGCAGCCCAACTACGACGGCTCGCTCGAGGAGCCGCTCGTCCTTCCCACCCGCTTTCCCAACCTTCTCGTCAACGGCTCCGAGGGAATCGCGGTCGGCATGGCCACCCGCATTCCCCCCCATAACCTTGGCGAGGTGGTGGCCGCCACCATCGCCCTCGCCCGTGACCCCTCCATCGCTGTCGAGGATCTCCTCCGCATCGTCCCCGGCCCCGACTTTCCCACCGCCGGCATCATCCGCGGAACTGCGGGTATCCGCCAGGCCTACACCACCGGCCACGGGTCGGTCCAGATCCAGGCGCGTGCGCGCATCGAGCACCTCAAGAAAGGCGATCGGGCGGCCGTCGTCGTCAACGAACTCCCCTACCAGGTGAACAAGGCGCGCCTCGTCGAGCGCATCGCCGAGCTCGTCCAGAACAAGGACATCGAGGGTGTCTCCGACCTGCGCGACGAGTCGGACCGCGATGGGATCCGCGTCGTCGTCGAGCTCAAGCGCGATGCCGTCCCCCAGGTCGTCCTCAACCAGCTCCTCAAGCTCACCTCAATGCAGATCTCCTTCGGCATCACCTTCCTCGCGGTGGTCGACAACCAACCCCGGGTCATGCCGCTCAAGGAGCTGCTCGAGCGCTTCCTCGAGCACCGCAAGGAGGTCATCACCCGTCGCACCCGCTTCGACCTCGCCCGCGCCGAGGATCGTGCCCACATCCTCGCTGGCCTCGTCATCGCCCTCGACCACCTCGACGCCGTGATCAAGACGATCCGGGCAGCGGCCGATCCGGCGTCGGCGCGCACCGCCCTGATGGGGAAGTTCGGCCTCTCCGAGGCGCAGGCCCAGGCGATCCTCGACATGCGCCTGCAGCGGCTGACCGCCCTCGAGAGGGACAAGATCCTCGCCGAGCACACGGAGATCCTCGCGCTGATCGAGCGCCTCAAGGGGATCCTCGCGGACGAGACGCTGGTCATCGACATCATCGTCGCCGAGCTCGAGGACGTCCGCCGCCGCTTCGCCGAGCCCCGCCGCACCGAGATCTTGCCGGCGGAGGCCGAGTTCTCAATCGAGGACCTCATCGTCGAGGAGGACGTCGTCGTCACGGTGACGTCCACGGGGTACGTCAAGCGCACCGCGGTCTCGACGTACCGGGCCCAGCGGCGCGGCGGTCGCGGCAAGCGCGGCGCCGGCGTTCGCGACCAGGACCCGGTCGAGCAGCTCTTCATCGCCTCAACGCACGACGTCCTGCTGGTTTTCACCTCGGTGGGCAAGGTCTACTCGCTCAAGGTCCACGAGGTGCCCGAAGCCGGCGCGGCGGCCCGCGGCAAGGCCATCGTCAACCTCCTCCCCATCGCCCAGGACGAGAAGGTGGCGGCGTTCGTCGCGGTCAAGGAGTTCGACCCCGACCACTACCTCCTCTTCGCAACCAAGCGCGGCAAGGTGAAGAGAACGGAGTTGTCCGCCTACAGCAACCCGCGCTCGAGCGGGATCATTGCCATCTCCCTCGAGGAGGGCGACGACCTCCTCGGCGTCCGTCTCACCGACGGCAACAGTCACGTTTTCCTCGGCAGCCACCGGGGTATGGCGATCCGCTTCAACGAGAGCGATGCACGGCCCATGGGGCGGGTTGCTGCCGGCGTTCGCGGTCTTGCCCTGCGTGCGGGTGACTACGTCGAGGTCATGGCGGCATTCGGGGCCGAGGACCGCGGCGACATCCTGGTCGTAGCTGAGCGCGGCTTCGGCAAACGCACCCCGGTGGCCGACTTCCGCGTGCAGGGACGGGGCGGGTACGGGGTCACACTGATGAAGGTGACGGCCCGCACCGGCAACGTGGCCGGCATGCGCCACGTCGGTGGGCAGGACGACATCCTGCTCGTGACCGCCAAGGGCATGCTCATCCGTACCAGCAGCGGCGGCGTGCGACGCTCCAGTCGGGCGACCCAGGGCGTCAAGCTCATCGGCCTCGACGAGGGCGACCGCGTCGTCGCCGTCGCACGCCTCGCCGAGCGCGAAGAGGACGACATCGAGCAGGACGGGATTATCTAAGGGGGCTTCATGAAGCTGTTCATCGACACCGCCAACCTCGCCGAGATCCGTGAAGCCGCGTCGTGGGGGATCCTCGACGGGGTGACGACGAACCCGTCGCTCGTGGCCAAGGAGGGCAAGCGCTACTCCGACATCCTCGCGGAGATCTGCCGCATTGTCGCGGGGCCGATCTCGGCCGAGGTCATCGCCACCGATGCCGAGGGCATGGAGCGCGAGGGACGGGAACTCGCCGCTGTTGCCGAGAACGTCGTCGTCAAGCTGCCGATCACCATCGACGGGGTCCGCGTCTGCACGCGCTTCGCCGACGAGGGGATCGCGACGAACCTGACGTTGTGCTTCTCCCCGACCCAAGCCCTGCTCGTCGCCAAAGCCGGAGCGAGCTACGTCAGTCCCTTCGTCGGACGCCTCGACGATATCGGCCACGACGGGATGCAGCTCGTTCGTGAGATCGTCCAGATCTACGACGCCTACGAGTTCCCGACCCAGGTCCTGGTTGCGTCGGTCCGTCATCCCCAACATGTCGTCGAGGCTGCTCTCGCCGGCGCCGACATCGCCACCGTGCCGTTTGCCGTGCTCCGCCAGCTTTTCCACCACCCTCTGACCGAGAGTGGCCTTCATCGCTTCCTCACCGACTACAAGGCGGGGAAGGACGTCCACTGACGGGCCGGTCGGGTCCACCGCGTTCTGGCAGTTCCCTGGAATAATGGCCACGCCATTTTGACAAATGGCCGGGCCATCTTCACCCTGGGCATCGATGGACACCGTGGTCGAGACCGCCCGCTCCGCCGTCCGCGAGGAAGGCAGCGAGCCCGCGTACCAGCGCCTCGCCTCCGCCCTGGCGCGCGTGGCGATGGAAGGAACGGCGCGCCTGCCCTCGGCACGTGCCTTGGCCGCCGCCTCCGGCCTCTCCCGCGCGACCGTGACCGAGGCCTACCGCGAGCTCGCCCGGCGGGGTGTTCTCGTTCTGCGGCGTGGACGCCCCCGCCGTGGGCACCTCGACAGTAGTCCTCTGCTCCCCATCGATGAGAGCGAGCCCCCGGCGGGTGTGCTCGACCTCGCTCGTTACGCGCCCGACCGGGAGCTGATCCCGCCCGGGCGCCTCTTCGAGTGGCTCGGCCTCGGCGAAGGCGAAGGCGAGGGTGTCGAGCAGTACGGCACCGCCCTCGGCTATCCGCCGCTGCGGTCTTGGATTGCCGCCCGGTTGCGCGGCCAGGGCGTCGATGTTGACAGCCATCACGTCCTCCTCACCGCGGGTGCACAGCACGCGCTCGACCTCATCCTTCGCACCCTGGTCGCGGGCGGCGATGCCGTCCTCGTCGAGGATCCAACCTACCCCGGCTTGCTGCCCCTGCTGGCCATGCACCGGGTCCGTGCGCTGTCGGTCCCGGTCGCCGTCACGGGCCTCGATCCCGACGATCTCGCCGCGGTCACGCGCCGACACGAGGCGCGTCTCGCCATCCTCACGCCGACCCTCCACAACCCCAGCGGCACCGTGCTCGACCGCGCCAGCCGCCTCGCCGTGTTGGAGAGCCTCACCTCCGCCGGGACGATCCCGGTGGAGGAGTACTTCGACCCAGGGCTCGTCATCGACGGCACCGTCCCACCTCCACTGGCCGCGCTCTCGCGGCGAGCTATCCTCGTCGGCTCGTTCTCCAAGGCGCTCTTTCCCGGCCTGCGCGTGGGCTGGATCGTGGCAGGAGACGACATCCTGCGCCGCCTCACCGCCGTCAAGACGGCGACCGACCTGTCGGGCAGCCCCTTCCTCGAGGCGACGGCCTACGGGCTGTGCCGCCGCGGCCTCCTCGACGAGCAGCTCAGGCGGCTGCGCCTCGCGGCCGCCACCCGCTCCGCCGTGGTTCTCGACGCACTCGCGGCGGCGCCTCCCGACGTCCGCTGGTCGCGCCCCCGCGGTGGGTTCTCCCTCCAGGTCGAGCTGCCGCCCTCGGTGAGCTCACAGGCACTCGCGGCGCGCGCGGCGGCCTCCGGGACCTGGGTACTACCCGGCCCGCGCATCTCGGTGACGGGGCGTGACAATGTCACACGCATCGCCTTCGCGGCGGTCGGCGGCGCGACGCTGCGCAAGGGCATCGAAACTTTCGTCAAGGCGCTCTCCCCCGGGGGGCCGCTGCCGTTGGTGTAAAGGAGGCGTTCATGGACTTCGAGAATCGCGAGTTTCGCGTCAAAGTCGGTCTCGCCGAGATGCTCAAAGGCGGCGTGATCATGGATGTCACCGACGCAGCCCAGGCGCGCATCGCCGAGGAGGCCGGTGCCGCAGCGGTGATGGCGCTGGAGAGGGTTCCCTCCGACATCCGTGCCGAGGGCGGTGTCGCCCGCATGGCCATCATCGACAAGATCGAGGCGATCATGCAAACGGTCTCGATCCCGGTGATGGCCAAGTGCCGCATCGGGCACGCCGCCGAGGCCCGCATCCTCCAGGCGCTCGGCGTCGACTTCGTCGACGAGTCCGAGGTTCTCACTCCGGCCGACGAGGAGAACCACGTCTGGAAGCACGATTTCACCGTCCCGTTCGTCTGTGGTTGTCGGAACCTCGGGGAGGCGCTGCGGCGTATCTCCGAGGGCGCCGCCATGATCCGGACCAAGGGGGAGGCGGGCTCGGGCAACATCGTCGAAGCGGTCCGCCATCTCCGCGCGGTGCGGCGCGACCTGCGCCGCGTCGCCACCCTCGATGCCGAGGAGTTGGTCGCCGCCGCCAAAGAGCTGCAGGCGCCGCTGGAGCTTGTCAGCTGGGTGCGCGACCACGGTTCGCTGCCGGTGCCGAACTTCGCCGCTGGTGGCGTCGCCACACCCGCCGACGCAGCGCTGTGCATGATGCTGGGGGCCGAGAGTGTCTTCGTTGGCTCCGGGATCTTCAAGTCGGAGGACCCCGCCCGCCGGGCCCAGGCCATAGTCAAGGCGGTCACGAACTGGCAGGACGCCACGGTCCTGCTCGAAGTCTCCCGCGGTCTCGAGGGGGCCATGCGCGGGCTCGATATCGCCACGCTCTCGCCGGAGGAGATGCTGTCTCGCCGGGGCTGGTAGATGCGCGCCGCCGTGCTCGCGTTGCAGGGTGACTTCACGGCACACCGCCGTGCGCTGGAAGAGCGCGGCCTCGATGTCATCGAGGCTCGCAGCAGCGCCGAGCTCGACGCCGTGGATGCGCTGGTCCTGCCCGGTGGGGAGTCGACCACCATGCTGCGACTCCTCGCTGGGGATGGGCTCGAGTCGTCACTGCGGGAGGTGCTGTCGAGCGGGATCCCGGTCCTCGCCACCTGTGCCGGCCTCATCCTGCTCGCGCGGGAGGTCCGCACCCCCGTTCAGCCCTCGCTGGGTGTGCTCGACGTCACCGTGGCGCGCAACGGCTACGGGCGCCAGCGCGAGTCCACAATCTGTCCGGTCGGCGTCATTGAGCCCGCCGTGCTCGGAACCACTGCCTTCGAAGGCGTGTTCATCCGCGCCCCCCGCATCCTCGCCGTTGGCGCCGGTGTCGAGACCCTGGCCGTTCGCGACAAGGATCCCGTCCTCGTCAGGCAGGGGAGCACCCTCGCCGCGACGTTCCATCCCGAGCTCTCGCGGCCCTCCCCGGTGCTCGATCTCTTTGTCCGGATGGTGCGGGAGCGTTAGAAGCGGTAGACCTCGCCCTGGCGAAGCTCCTCCACCGGGTGGGGGAGGCGCATACCTGCGAGCTCACCGCGCAACTCGGCGAGATAGGGCGGTTTGAAGTGGTAGAGGAACACCGGCACATCGTGGGTGAGCTTGGCGAGTTCGCTGGACAGAGTGGTCGGTGTCAGGTGACGCGAAACGTCGGCGACGGCCTGCATCCGACTCGGGAACGACACCTCGACGATGATCGCCCGCAACTTCGCGGTGCGGTTCGCCACCCGCCACACCTCGTCGGTCGGCCCGGTGTCCGAGGTGAAGAGCACCGCACCGCGGTCGTCCTCGACCAGGTAACCGTGGGTCGGGACGGCGTGGTGGACCGGGATTGCGGTGAGGGCGAGGCCGTCGACCAGGAAGCGCTCGAACGGCTGGACCTCGACGAGACGGAGCGCCGGCAGCATGTCGTTGGGGATGCGGGTGAAGTCCGGCCAGGTGTCGTTGTTGAAGAGATGGCGTTTGACGGCATGCATCGCCTGCGGCGCCACCAGGATCTCGAGCGCTTCCTGTCTATCCCCGAAGGTGTTCTCGAGCAGGAAGGGGAGCGACGCGGTGTGGTCGAGGTGCGAGTGCGTGACGACCACCCGCCGGACGAGGCGCTGGCGCTCGATGGGCAGCGCCTGGGTGAGCGACCCGGCGTCGAGCGCGAGGTGTCCGTTGATGAGGAACGACGTCATGCGGCACTCGGGGCTCGAACCCCCGAAGCTCCCGAGGACGTGCCATTCCATGCCGTAAGTATAGGACCATTGTCGTGACAAGTCCTGGTGATCACCGTCGCGTCCCGAACGGGCGGCTAGAATCACCCTCGTGCCCATCGGCCTTCCGGCTCCGTCAGCCCACGCCCTTTCCCTCGCCGGTGTGGACCTCCAGGGGTGCGAGCCGCCGTTGCTGCGCGTGGAGGAGGCGCGAGAGTTGGTCGTGGTGCTTTCCCGCTCCCGCTCCGCCGAGCATGAGGTCTTTCTCGAGCACTGCGCGGCGGACCGTGTCCCCGTCGTTGTCAGGCCCTCCGGTGGTGGGGCCGTGCTCCTCGCCCCCGGTGTCGTGACCGCCTCTGCCGTGCTCCGGCCGCGGAGCCCCGAACGCTTCCCGGAGGCCCTCTTCCGGCGCTTGGGCTCCGTCGTGGCCGGCGCCCTCGCCGCGTGCGGCGTAGATGGCGTCACCATGCGCGGTGTCTCCGATCTCTGTCTCGGCGACCGCAAGGTGGTCGGGAGCTCGCTGCGCCTCTGGGCCGACCGGGCGCTTTACCAGGCGTCGGTGTTGGTCGCCCTCGAGGTCGATCTGCTGGGACGCTACCTCCGCATGCCGACGCGCGCCCCTTCGTATCGGGCCGGCCGCGACCACCGCCAGTTTGTCACGACCCTGGCCGCGGCCGGACACGCCGTCGCGGCCAGGACGGTTGCCGAGTCCCTGCGGCGCGCCTTCTCGACCGGCGAGCTGACATGACGAGCTTGCGTCGCCGCGGCGCGAGCGTGTACCCTGCGACGCGATCGGCCGGCACGGCCCGGCCACGGCCCGCTATGACCCATCGCCTCGTGGTTTGCTCACTCGTTGCACTCCTTCTCGCGGCGTCGGCTCCCGCGGTCGAGGTCGCGACGCCGCAGGGGAGGGCCGAGGTCGCCCACCGCGGTGATCTCATCGATGTCGTTGCCCTGGTGAGTCTCACCGGCGCAGAGGTCAGGTTCTCGCGTGCGGCCGGGAGCTACACCGCCTCGCTCGGCGAGCACGAGGTGCAGTTCACACCGGGCGGCACGCTCGCCGTCGCCGACGGACGCCTCGAGCAGCTTCCCGGGCCGGTCCGCGCCGCCGACAGCCGCCTGCTTGCCGCGGTGGAGACCTGTGCCGTTCTGGTCTCGCTCCTCGGTTGGAGTCTGGAGGGTGACACCTCCGGGCTCACCCTCGGCCCGGCCGGGGCCGGCGAGCGCCTCGTGGTCTCTACGGTCCGCGCCGCAGAGGGCACGTTGGTCGTGCTTCGCGGCACTACCCAGAAACCCCAGGTCTCTTCGCGGGCGGCCGAGGTCGTGCTGCGCTTTCCGCGCCCCGTGCAACTCGCCGAGCCGATCACGGCGCAGGGAGAGCTCCTCGGTGGCTCGCTCGAGGGCAATGCGCTCACCCTCACCCTCGCGCCGGGGATCGAGGTTGCTGCAACCTACCCTCTTTCCGACCCACCACGGTTCGTCCTCCGCCTCGCCGGGGCGCAGCCACTCGCCGGCGTCGAGACAGGTCGGAGCGGACCGCTCGTGGTGCTCGACCCGGGCCACGGCGGCGACGACCGTGGCGCGATCGGCCCGCACGGCGAGCTGGAGAAGGACCTCACGCTGCAGATCGCCAGACTCACGGCGGCACGACTGCAGGCGGCAGGCGTCACGGCCCGCTTGACCCGGGACGGCGACGAGGCCGTGGCTCTCACCGACCGCACCGCGTTGGCCAACCGTCTCCGCGCCGATGTCTTCGTCTCCATCCATGCCAACGCGTCGCTGGCGCGTGGGGCGCACGGCGCCGAGACCTACTTCATGTCCGCCGAGGCGACCGACAGCCACGCCGCCCAGGCCGCGGCGACGGAGAACGCCTCGGCGCCGCAGGACACCGTGCAGCTCATCCTCTGGGACCTCGCCCAGACCGCCAACCTCAACGAATCGGCGCTCCTCGCCCGGGTTGTCCAGGAGCGCCTCAACGCTCTCCAGGAGATCCGCGACCGCGGTGTCAAACAGGCCCCCTTCGTCGTCCTGACCGGTGCCACGATGCCGGCGGTCCTGGTCGAGGTCGGCTTCCTCTCCAACCCCGACGAGGCTGCCCGACTCACGGCTCGGCCCGGCGGCGAAGCCCTCGCCGCGGCGATGGTCGAGGCGCTCACCGCCTACTTGGCACGTCCCGCTGAGCTCACCGCGACGCCATGAGGTGCGCGGTCCTCCTCACGCCGCTGATGCTCGCCGGCATGCTCGCCTGTCACCGGGCCACGCCGCCCCCATCGTCCGGGACACCTCCGGACGCGGTGGTCACCCCCGAGATCGAGCGCCTGGTGCTGTTCTTCCCCGGCAACGATGCTCTGCTGCACCGCGAGAGCCGCGAGATCGCCGGGATGCCGACTTCCGCCGTCTCCCGCGTCCGCGTCGTGGTCCAGGAGGTTCTCGCCGGCCCCCGCACCGAGCTGGCGCCGGCCGTGTCGTGGACCGCGACGGTGGGAACGGTGCTCATCGACCCCGAAAGCAACGCGTTCGTGGACCTCGACGCCCCCCCTCCCGACGCCGTCCAGGGGAGTGCGGGCGAGATCGCCTTGGTCTACGCCGTCGTCAACTCCGTCGTTGCCAACTGCAAGGGCGTGGCGCGGGTGCAACTGCTCTTCGACGGCCAGGAGGTCGAGACGCTCGGGCACCTCGACATCGGCCGTCCCCTCGCGCCGCGGACCGATCTCGTCGCCCCGTGAGCGGCCCTCTTCCCATCGGTATCTTCGACTCCGGGATCGGTGGACTCACCGTCCTCGCCGCGCTGCAGCGACAGTTGCCGGGCGAGGAGTTCCTCTACCTCGGCGACACGGCGCGTCTCCCCTACGGCACGAAATCGTCCGAGACCGTCGTGCGCTATGCATTGCGCGCCGGCCGCTTTCTCGTCGGCGAGGGCATCAGGCTACTCGTCGTCGCCTGCAACACCGCCTCGGCGGCCGCGTTGCCGGTGGTCGAGGAGGCACTCACCGTGCCGGTGATCGGCGTCGTATCGCCAGGCGCGAGGGCAGCGGCCGCTCACGCCGCCGGTTGCGTGGGAGTCATCGGCACCGAGTCGACGATCGCCTCTGGTGCCTATCCCCGCGCTCTCGCCTCGCTGCGGCCCGATCTCACCACCATCACCAGGGCGTGCCCGCTCTTCGTGCCCCTTGCCGAGGAGGGCTGGTTCGACCATCCCATTACCCACGCCGTCGCCCGCATCTACCTCGAGCCCCTGCGCGAGGCCGGCGTCGACACCGTCGTGCTCGGGTGCACCCACTATCCTCTGCTGCGGCCGGCGATCACAGCGGCCCTCGGCGAGACGGTTGCGCTCATCGACTCGGCGGACGCAGTCGCCGGCGAGGTTGCCACCCTGCTCGGTGTGACGGCGCCAGAGGCTGCCCCCCGGCCGCGGCCGCGCATCCTGGTCACGGATGCAGCGGCGCGCTTTCTCCGCATCGCCCGTCTGATTCTCGGTGACGGTGTCGAAACTCTCGAGCTCATCGACCTGCCCGACTGATGTTGCCGTGCCGGGTTCGAAACGGTAAGCTCCCGGCCGTGAAAGCCGCTTTTGCCCTCCAGCGTGGTGACGGACGCGGCGACGATCAGGCGCGCCCCCTGTCGTTCACTCTCGACTTCGTCAAGTACGCCGAGGGCAGCGTGTTGGCGCGCGCCGGCGACACCCTCGTCGTCTGCAACGTGACCGTCGAGGGACGCGTCCCGCCCTTCCTGCGCGACACCGGCGAGGGTTGGCTGACCGGCGAGTACGCCATGCTGCCGCGGGCGACCGAGGAACGCATGCAGCGCGACGTCACTCGCGGCAGCATTTCGGGCCGCTCGGCGGAGATTCAACGCCTCATCGGCCGCTCCCTGCGCGCCGCACTCGACCTCGGGCTGCTCGGCGAGCGCACGCTGATCGTCGACTGCGACGTCCTTCAGGCCGACGGCGGCACCCGCACCACGGCGATCTCGGGGGCCTTCGTCGCGGTGGCCCTGGCCCTGCTGCGCCTGCGCGCCCAGGGGGCCCTGCCGGCCTGGCCGGTCAAGGACCAGGTCGCCGCGGTCTCGGTCGGATTGCTCGGCCAACGGGCGTTGCTGGACCTCGGCTACGAAGAGGACTCGCGCGTCGATGTCGACTTCAACGTCGTGGCGACGAAGCGCGGCGGGCTCGTCGAGGTGCAGGGCACGGCGGAGCGCGGGTCCTTTGCCCGTCGTCAACTCGATGCTCTCCTCGACCTCGCCGAGCGCGGGCTCGAGAAGGTCTTCGCGACCCAGAACGCGGCGCTGGCAGCACGCCTCGCCGATGGCGGTGTCCGCGACCTCGTCACGACCTCCATCCCTTGACGGAGCCCTCTGTGGTTGCTAGTGTGAGGTCCCCTTCGGGGGGCATAGCTCTTTGGTATGCCACAGTTTCAGGGCCGGGGCGTGGCGCAGCCTGGTAGCGCACCTGCCTTGGGCGCAGGTGGTCGGAGGTTCAAATCCTCTCGCCCCGACCAACCCCGACCCTGGGACACGGCTGCCTGTAGCTCAGCTGGATAGAGCAGCGGACTTCTAATCCGCGGGTCGGAGGTTCGAATCCTCTCAGGCAGGCCAGCCTCGTGGTGAGCGTAGCTCAGCTAGGTAGAGCGCCAGACTGTGGCTCTGGTGGTCGGGGGTTCAAATCCCCTCGCTCACCCCATCCCGTGCGCCCGTAGCTCAGCCCGGATAGAGCGTCAGACTCCGGATCTGAAGGTCGCGCGTTCGAATCGCGCCGGGCGCACCATTCATTTCGGGGGGTCCGGCGACCCCCCTCCCGGCCTCCGTCGCCTCGACCCCCCGCGCCCCCCGCGCTGCGCGCGAGTGAATCGCGCTTCGCTTTTCCCTTCACCCCCACCCCCGCGTCCGGCGACCCCCCTCCCGGCCTCCGTCGCCTCGACCCCCCGACCGTGCGGAGACTTGGGAGGGGGGCACGACGCGGGTTGCAGGGCTCTCGCCCAGGCAGCGGGGGATGGGTGGAGGCTGTGCGATCCCGTCGCCGATACGAGCGCGGTGCTCCCGCAACCCCCCACGCTGCGCGCGAGTGAATCGCGCTTCGCTTTTCCCTTCACCCCCACCCCCGCGTCCAGCGACCCACCGAGCTTCCACGCGAGAGCCGGCACAGCCGGTCGCTCAAGCTCGGTCGTGACCGGAGGCGTATCAGCCCGAATCGGTTGGAGAGCCGCGAGAGCCAAGTGAGCGGGGCTTCGCCCCGCGATCGCTGGGGGACCGGGGGGCTGGAGCGCCGCGCGGGTGGGTGGAGCAGCGCGGAGCCCCCCGGAACGAACAGTCCCCAAGCCCGAGGGGCAGAAAAGAGAAGCGCGAAGACGAGGGGCGAGAAGAAGAGACGACCGGCAGTGGCGTCACCGTGGGTAAGCGAGCGCCTCGAACACCGTTTCGGGGAGCGCGAGGAGATTCACCACGGCACGGGCACGGCGCGCGAGGGTGTCGCGATCCTCGCACGCGGCAAGGAGGTCGAGCGCGCGGTCGCGTGCGAGGCGGCGATCGCGGACCAGGCTCGCCAGGTAGAGCCCGGCCCGCGAGATGCCGAACCGGTTGAGCAGCGTCAGGTCGAGAACGGGCTCGAGGGCGCAGTCGTAGCGCCAGCTCAGAGGCTGTGCCGGCTTCTCCCAACCGGTCTCGGCCTCGAGCGTGCGCTCGATGAGGTCGTGGTCCCACTG